>SAMEA104404100__coassemble_177_pt1 | contig 78207 bp, 70 predicted proteins | sample SAMEA104404100__metabat2_low_PE_071 | metagenome-assembled genome bin SAMEA104404100 (sample SAMEA104404100) | Balaenoptera acutorostrata
TTTGCTCCGCTTGCTTGGAAAGCTCCTCCTGTACCTGCTCCTGCAGGGTTTTCTTTTGCTTCTTCTGCTTCTCATGGATAGGTGGTGCAGGGATTTCTGTTTCTGCCATATCTTCTACATTATTTTTTGTCTGCTGATTACGGCGTTTCGGCTCTGTTTTTGGTTCGCATTCCCTTGCGTCCTCTTGGAATCCTTGAATCCCTTGGAAATCCTCTGTATGCAGTCCTATTTTTAATTCTGCTTGCAGATCCTCCTGCAGCTTTTCCAAGTCTGCAGCAGCAATTTTTCCGGCTTTTTCTTCTTCTGCCTGAATCTGTGCTTGTTCTGCTTGGGTTACATCGCCAAGAGAGGGTATTTTCTGGTTTTCCGCCACGTCCTTCGTTGTCATTTTCTGCTCTGCTGCCGCAGCATACCGCCGCTTGAAAACAGGCTTAAACCGTACCCTTACAATTTTCTCGTGCTGTGGCTCATGGGCATTGTCCTGAGCCATTTTCACTGCCTGCTTTTCTTCGTTGGAAAGCATATAGGTACTGACTCCCATTTCAATGGGTTTGGCATAGGTGAAAGAGCCGGTACGGCTGTGGATGCCGTTTAATACAACGCCATTATCCTCTCCGTCCAAGAGAGCCAGTGCAAAACAGAGATTGCCTCCCATTTCCTCAAAGGGGTTGTATCGCACAAGCCCTACCTTGCGGATTTGCTGCTTGGTTGTCTTGTCTATGTCTGTCATCATATCCAAAAGCTTGGTATATTTTTCATCAATGCTTTTGGAATGTTCGTAGTATTCCTGTATCTTTGTTTCCAAATTATGGGGAGGACGCCGTTTTGCCCCTGTGAAAAGGTCGTAGCGTTTTTTCTCCCTATTGATTTTCAAAAGAAGTACAATGCAGAATACAAAGAGCAGGATGACTGCTGCCCCCAGAATACAAAAGAGCAGGGGCATATATTCCTGAAAAAAAGTTTCCATAGCCTTCTTACCTTCCTTATCTTCCTACCTTTCTTCGTTTTTTCGACTTTCTGCCTCCAGCTGTTGCAGCATGGTGAATAAGCGGTCTAAATCTTCGGGGGAATAATATTCTATTTCAATTTTCCCCTTGTTTTTCTTTTGGCTAATCTTCACCTTTGTAGAAAAAATCTGTTTCAAATTTTCTTCGATGGAGTGTATGACAGCAAGGGTTTCTGTGTCAGACTTGGTTTTTTGTGCCGTCTTTTTTTCTTTTTCTTTTGACAGTTCCTTTACCCATGCTTCTGTCTGGCGGACGTTCCAAGCATTTTCTATGATATGCTCTGCCGCTTCAAACTGTTGGTCGCCGCTTGCAATGGCAAGTATGGCTCTGGCGTGTCCCGCAGTGAGTCTGCCGTCTATGAGAAAATTCTGCACACGGCTGTCCAGCTGTAAAAGCCGTAGGGCGTTGGCTACAGCAGGACGGCTTTTTCCCACCTTGTCTGCAATCTGCTCCTGACTCAAATGAAATTCACTTTGCAAACGGGCATAGCTCTGTGCCTCCTCCATGGGGTTTAAATCCTCTCTTTGCAGATTTTCCACAAGAGCCGCTTCAAAGGCAACACTTTCCTCCCAATCTTTGCAGATAGCAGGGATAGTACGGAGTCCTGCGATTTTTGCTGCACGCCATCGCCGTTCTCCTGCAATCAGTTCATAATAACCTTCTTTGTTTTTCTTTACCACAACAGGCTGTATCATGCCGTGGGTTTTTAGGGATGCAGCAAGTTCTTCCAAGGCACTTTCTTCAAAATATTTTCGGGGCTGCTTGCGGTTTGGTTCGATTTCATGAATGTCCAGCTCCAAAATGCCGCTGTCCTCCATGCTTTGTAAGTCCTCCATTTTGTGGTTGATGAGGGCTTCGATGCCAAGACCTTTTGCACCCAGACCTTTTTTTACTGCCATTTATCTCCACTCCTTTTCCATAACTTCTTCTGCTAAGAGTGCATAGCTTTCTGCCCCCTTGGACTTGGGGTCATAGAGGTTGATGGGTAAACCGTGACTGGGAGATTCGCCCAGTCGGACATTGCGGGGAATGATGGTGCGATATACATTTTCGCCCAAGCTGCGTTTCACTTCTTCCACCACCTGCAGGGAAAGATTTGTTCTTGCATCGTACATGGTGAATACGATTCCTTCGATTTCCAGACGGCGATTCAGCCGTTTTTTCACAAGATTTACCGTGTAAAGCAGTTGCTCCAGTCCTTCCAGAGCGAAATATTCGCACTGTATGGGAACAAGCACCGTGTCGGCTGCCGTGAGGGCATTGACAGTGATGATATTTAAGGATGGTGGGCAATCAATGAGGATAAAATCATAATCCTCTTTCACTTGATTCAGTTCCCCTTGTAATATAAATTCCCGTCTGTCTTTTCCAATGAGTTCGATTTCTGCCCCTGTCAGGCTGATGTTGGCAGGTACTACCTCCAAGCCGTCTACGCAGGTAGGCTGTTTGATGGTTGCAATGGATGCCTGCCCCAGAAATACATCATAAATGGTTTGCTCCATTGCATTTTTGTCCAATCCCAGACCGCTTGTGGTATTCCCCTGTTGGTCTGCATCTATGGTTAGGACTTTTTTTCCGGCTGCCGCAAGGCAAGCCGAAAGATTGATTGCCGTGGTGGTCTTGCCCACACCGCCCTTTTGGTTGGTGATGGCGATTACTCTGACCTTGCCCAAAGTCGCTCCCCGCCTTTCTTGTTTGTTTTTGTAATGTATGCCCTAAGAATATGGAACCGATTTCCCTATCTGGCAGAAAATCGGTAAAAAACCCTTGTAAATAGGGTGTCTATTCCGTTGCTTTGCAAAAATATTATATCATATTTGTATTTTATTGCATAGAGAAAAAAAGTATTGTTTCATGTGAAACAGAAAGAAGAATGTCAAAAGGAGATGTTTCATGTGAAACATCCCCCTATTTCCAAAAGACTATTTTTTATTGCCTGTTTCCTTTTTATTTTTTGTTCCACGGGAAACATTTTCGGAAACATTCCCAAAAATAGGATATACATTTTTCAAAACCTGTACCTCCAGAGGCATTTTAGGCCCCATTTCGCCGTCCAAGGTGGTTTCCATAATTTTAAAATCTTCCTTCAGACATTCGATTTTGAAGTAATTATCCCGTAAATATAAGATATTCTTTTCATCCTTGATATGGTCGCCTGTCAGCATTTTCAAAAGGACAGGAGGAATTTCCAATATGGTTTTTGCACGAATTCCCAAAAGCTCAAACTGCCCATCCACCACGGAGCTTTTGGGCGAGAGCTTTGTGAAGCCGCCGGTTCCGGTACTGTTCAGTATCATATAAAGGTAGAGATTTTCTTCCAGAACCTCTTGGCTTGTGGTGATACGAAAAGGAATTTTATGGAAATTTGGAAGCTGCTCCATACCCTTCAAATAGTAGGAAAGAGTCCCCAGTGCATTTTTCATATTTTTGTCTACGGTTTGGGAAACATTGGTGAGAAGTCCCCCTGCACAGACATTGATAAAGTATAGATTGTCATTCACAAGACCTAAATCTATTTTTTGCGGCTGCGTCTGCAAAATAGTGCGGCAGGCATTGGGTACATCGCCTGTTTTCAATCCCAAAAATGTTGCAAAATCATTTGCCGTTCCCGAAGGGATGATGCCCAATGGAATCCGCAGTCCACGATTCATCAGTGCATTGATGACAATATTCACTGTGCCATCTCCACCGGATACCACAACAATATCATAATTTTCATCCATTTGTGCAATATGTGCCGCAATATCACCGGGGCGTATGCTGCGGAAGGGATGCACCTCATAGCCTCCCTCCTGAAAAACACTAAAACAAAAATCCAAGTCGAATTTGAAGCTCTTGTTCCCCGAAAAAGGATTGTAAATCAATTTCAGCTTTTTCATTTTCTTCAAACTCCTTTCAGAAATTTTTTAGGCAATGCCATACAAGGAATACCAAGAAAAGGAATTTGTACAGCACTGGCTTTTTCTTCCAAGTTTACATTTGTTCCGGTGCATCAATACCCAAGAGTCGCAGACCTTCTGCAAGAACAGTCTTGACTGCCACCACAACGGCAAGTCTTGCCTGACGTACCTCAGGTTCGCTGCCCAAAATGGGGTTGTCATGATAGAATCTGTTGAAAGCCTGTGCAATGGCAACCAGATGCCGTGTCACAACGGAAGGCTCCAGCTTATCCGCTGCATCCTGTATCTTTTTGGGAAAGGCCTCCAGCAGCTTGCAGACATCCACAGAGGCTTCGTCGCACAGCTTGCTGTAGTCTATATTTTCTGCCGCAAAGCCATGGGCTTTTTTCAAAATACTGCAGGCTCTGGCATGGGTATACTGCACATAAGGGCCTGTTTCCCCATCAAAATTCAGCATACGCTCCCAAGAAAATACCACATCCTTGATACGGGTGTTGTATAGGTCGTTGAAAATAACAGCACCGATGCCGACCTTCCTTGCCACTTCTTCTTTGTTGGGCAGAGAAGGATTTTTTTCCTCGATGATTTTCTTTGTTTCACCGATTGCCTGCTGCAGCAATTCTTCCATCAAAACCACATTGCCATGACGAGTGGACAGCTTGCCGCTTTCCAGACTAACCAGACCGAAGGGAACGTGTACCAAATCCTTGTACCAGTCATAGCCCATTTTGTGAATCACAGAAAATACCTGTGCAAAGTGCAGGTTCTGGTCTAATGCAGTCAGATAGATACATTTTGTAAAATCGTATGTTTTCTTTCTATATAATGCTGCGGTAATATCTCTTGTGGCATAAAGCGTGCCGCCGTCTTTGCGGATAATCAGACAGGGAGCCATATTTTCATCCTCCAAGTCTACAATCATGGCACCCTGACTCTCTTTCAGAAGGTTTTTTTCCTTTAATTCCTCCACAACGGGAGCCATTTTATCGTTGTAGAAGCTTTCTCCTGTGTAAGCATCAAATGTTACGCCCAGCATATCATAAACCCGTTCAAATTCCTTGATGCTGATGTCATAGAACCATTTCCACAGCTTCAGGGCTTCTTCGTCCCCGTCCTGCATTTTCACAAACCACAATCTTGCCTCATCATCCATTTCGGGATGCTGTTCCGCCTCATCATGGAATTTGACATAAATCCGCATCAATTCCTGAATCCCATCTTTTTCTACTGCTTCCACACTGCCCCATTTTTTGTATGCCACAATAAGTTTCCCAAATTGCGTACCCCAGTCCCCCAGATGGTTGATGCCCACACAATGGTAGCCCAATTCCTCATGGATTTTGCGAATGGCATTGCCGATTACCGTAGAACGCAGATGTCCCACATGGAAAGGCTTTGCAATATTGGGAGAGGAGTAGTCAATGACAACGGTTTTGCCCTCCCCCAGCTTGGCTTTGCCGTAGTGGCTGCCTTCTGCAAGGATTTTTTCCAAAACACCTTTTGTGTAGGCTGCCTTGTTGGTAAAGAAATTGATATACGCCCCAACAATCCGAATTTCGTCTATGAAGTCGGGTTTTTCCAGCTTTTCTCCCATTTCCTTTGCAATGAGAGGAGGAGCCTTTCGCAGTACCTTTGCCAGTTTAAAGCAGGGGTAAGCAAAATCCCCCATGTCCTTGTTGGCAGGAACTTCCAGTCCCGTGAGAATTTCTTCTGCATCTACGCCTGCAGCATCTGCAAGGCATTGTGCCAGTTTCAGCTTCATATCCATGTAAAAACCATCCTTTGCTGTCTATAGATTTCCCTTTTCAAAAGGGGTGCTTTCTTTTTTGTACTATTCTTTAATGTACCATAAAAACAGCAGAAAATCAAGATTTTCACAAGGAGCAGCAGGAAATGGCAGCTGAGGCGTGGACATTTTTCCCATATGTCCTTTTTTGTACAAAAACATATACAGAATTGCTAAAATTCCTGTGAAAAGATTAGAAGGTATGTATATGGAAATTCCATTGACAAGAATGGAAAGGCTGTGCTACTATAAACCCATAAGAGATGTCGGCTGTTCCGTCAAAAGAGCAGGATCGACGCTTTTTTTTACAAAATAAAAAATAGAACAATGTTCTGTTTTAAGATGTATTTTCCATATAGGGTGTAAGGATATGCCTACTGAAATGCAGCAGAATCGTTTCCGAAATATAAGATTGCAAAATACACTCCACACAATGATAGATAAAAAACAAAGGACTCTCTGTTATATGTTTCAATGGGCAGAGGGTTCTTTGTTTTCCGCCACAAAAAGGGACTGTGGCAGAAGGGCTGTTTTTGTATGTGGGGTTTTGATATGGGCTTTTGAAAAAATGGGGACAAAAGGAAAGGATGAAGAAAAATGAAGGGGAAATTTTCGGAAAATACAGGGCATATTCTGCAAAATAGCTTCCTTGTGGGACTTCTTGCCACAGTTTGTTGTTTTTTGTGGGGCAGTGCTTTTCCCTGTGTCAAAATTGGATACCGGCTTTTTTCCATTGCCGAACGGGAAACGGGTGCACAAATCTTGTTTGCAGGTATCCGCTTTCTTTTGGCAGGGGCATTGACTATTACAGTCAGCAGTATAATGCGGAAGCGGCTCTTGAAGCCAAAGAAAAGCTCTTGGGGAATGGTTTGCTAATTGTCCTTGGCACAGACCATATTTCAATACCTGCCCTTTTATATAGGGCTTGCCTATATTTCCGGTGTCAAGGCTTCGATTATTGATGCTTCCAATGTATTTTTTTCCATTTTGATTTCCAGCCTGATTTTCCATTATGAAAAGCTGGGCAAGCTGAAAATTCTTGGCTCCGTCATTGGCTTTAGCGGTGTGGTGCTTATCAATTTACGGGAAGGTGCCTTTGATGGCAGCATTTCTTTTATGGGAGAGGGTTTTATGATTTTATCGACAATATCCTACGCTTTTTCTTCTGTCCTCATGAAAAAATATGGACAGCGGGAAGACCCTGTGGTGTTGAGTGCCTACCAGTTTGCCACAGGGGGTGCGGTCATGGTCATCATTGGATTGTTGATGAAGGGAGAGCTTCATGGCTTCCGTTGGCAGACCAACCTTCTTTTCCTTTATATGGCATTGATTTCGGGGGTAGCCTATACCCTTTGGGGGCTTTTGCTGAAGTATAATCCTGTGGGAAAAATCACGGTCTATGGCTTTATGATACCTGTTTTTGGGGTGATACTGAGTGCTGTTTTATTGAAAGAAAAAAATCAAGCCTTTACCATACAAGGGCTGCTCTCTCTGGCTTTGGTATGCCTTGGTATTTATATTGCAAATAAGGATTTTTCTAAAGATACCAAGGGTGTCCAAGAAGGAAGGAAAGTGGCAGGAGCAAAATAAAAAAAGGTCAAACATTTGTTTTTAGGAAAGCGGATGTTTGACCTTTTGAGTATGTCTTTTGAGTATGTAATATTTTCTGTATGATTTGTTATTTTAGAGCAATTCCTTGTAGCTTTCGATAAAGCAGTCTGCCGCTTCTTTGATGGCAGGTAAATCAGGCTCTGCACTTTGGTCGTATACGGCAACGACCTGCAAGCCTGCTTTTTTTGCCCCCTTGATGGCATAAAGTGCATCTTCAAAAACCGTAGTATTTGCCTGTTCGCCGCCCAGCCGCTCCATAATGCGGTGGAAGGATTGGGGGTTATCCTTGTTTGCCCCTGTTTCCGTGCAGGTGGCAATAAATTCAAAAAAAGGCAGTATGCCAAGACGCTCCAAGGCAGGATGGATATAGGATGCCTCGGAAGCAGTCAATACACACATTTTCGTCCCCTTCTTCTGTTCTTTCTCCAAAAATTCCCGCACAAAAGGCTTTAAGGGAACATGGTTTGCATAGGCATCGGAAACAAAAGCAATGACCTCCCCACAGATTTCCTCTACGCTTTGCTTTGCTCCAAGCTCTTTGCGAAAGTATTCGGCTGTCTGGGGCAGAGTTTGTTTTTTCAGTATGGAGCGTAGATTGGATGGAATGGGCAGTCCGTGGCGTTCCAAGTAGGTGCTGCCTGTCCTTCTCCATATGGGCATGGAGTCCAAAAGTGTACCGTCCAAATCGAATATAATATGCTTTGTCATGATAGTCCCCTTATTTGTTGTACTTCCCTGTTTTTTCATCAATAGTCAGAACGCCTGTGGGGTTATGGAATACTTTGATGTATGTTTTGGTAGAGGGTACCCCTTCTTCAATGGGGATTTCCTGACAGCGTTTTGCAATTTTCATCAGTCCTTCCAAGTCCCCTTCAATGGTGGTTTCAAAAGGCCCTACCATATAGTGATAGCCTGTTTCCGCAATATATGCAATGACCTTATCAACAATGGCAATGACCTTTTCTGTGTCTGTTGTATCAGGTAATACCTGTACGGCAATACTTGTTGTATACATGGTGTAAAACCTCCTTATATCTTCTGTGTTTTTCGTGTTTTCCATTTTTTTCAGTGTAGCACGTTCCGGAAAAAAAGGCAAGATGACGAGATACTTATACACATTCCATTTTCCAAATACCCATAAAAAAGAAACGGCACAGAAGTGCCGTTTCAATAAGATTACATCAGTCCGTACGGATACCCATGTATCTAAAAATGGTTGTATAGATTCTATTTCAGTAAAGAGAACTGTGCAATGAGTTCCTTCATATGCTGTGCCTCTCTGCTCAAGGTATCGCTGGATGCGGCGTTTTCCTCCGATGTGGCAGAGTTCATTTGTACAGCCCCTGCAATCTGGTCAATCCCTGTAGAGAACTGCTTGATGGCGATTGCCTGATCTTTGGAGGTTTCTGCAATTTTTGCCACCATGACTAAAATATCCTTGGAATGTTCTGCCACCTCATGGAAGGCAGTGCTTGTGCATAGGGCAAGTTCAGAGCCTTTGCGGATATGTGTCAGGGAATTTTCGATAAGCTCTGTAGTGCTTTGTGCGGCATCGGCGGATTTTTGTGCCAAATTTCGTACTTCGTCGGCAACCACGGCAAAGCCTTTGCCTGCACTGCCTGCTCTTGCCGCTTCCACAGCTGCATTGAGAGCCAGAATATTTGTCTGGAAGGCAATATCGTCAATGGCTTTGATGATTTTTTGAATATCTTCAGATGCAGCGGCAATATCGTTCATGGCGGATACCATCAGCTGCATTTCCTCCTGACTTTTTTGTACAACTGCTCCCACCTCTATGCCGATTTCGTTGGCATTGTGGGAATGTTCTGCTGCTGCGTTAATCTGGAGAGAGATTTCCTGCAGGGTAGCAGAAAGCTCCTCTACACTGCTTGCCTGCTCGGTGGAGGTGTCTGCCAGATTTTTTGCACCATCGCTTACCTGATGTGCACCAACCTTCACCTGCTCCGATGCAATATCCAGCTCCAGGAGAGTGGCATTCATTTTCTGCTGGAAGGTCTGGATGGCTGTTTGAATATGTGCAAAATCCCCCAAAAAGTCAATGGGACAGGCACAATCAAAATGTCCGTTGGAAAATTCCGTCATACCATAGTCGATGACCTCGATGTACTTGGAAAGCTCCTGCACAGAGGTGGAAAGAGCATCCCGCATCTGTATCATATCATCTGTGTGACAGGGTACATCCAAATCCAGATGCAGCTCACCCTTGGAAAGCCGCTGTACCTGTGTGCCGATGAGGTTCAAATTCACTACGATTTCTTTCCGCAGGAAGCGGTACAATTTGATACATACTGCAAGCACCCAAAGAATGGCGATGACACAAGCCACAAAGGATATAACGAGAACACGGGCAAAGTTGCTGTTGGCAGCATCAATGATTTTGCTTCTTTCTTCTATGGTATCATGAAATAAGGATACCAGCTTTTCTATGTTTGGCAGAATACGGTTTTCATAGGTTTTCAGTGCTTTGGATTTGCTTGCCTTCAGCTGCTCCTTCACCACTGCCGCATCTTCATGAATGGCATTGTGGATGCCCTCTGCCTCTTTGATAAATGCGTCTGTTTGTGCATCATGGAGGATTTCATCTCCGTAGATATATTGCCCCAAAGTGCAGGTTTTCGGGTCCAGACTTCCTGTAAATTCTGTACCATTGATAATGGCAGAGTTCAGCTCTGCACCCCACTTGTAGTGGGCTATCTCAGCCTGATATAGTCTTTCGGCGTGTTTGTCCTCACGGACAATGGTTTCCTTTGCCTTGTTTATACTGGAAACGCTGCAGGTCATGATTGCCATGAGAATCAGGATAGAAGCCAAGATGATTCCAAAATGTACAATGAGTGTTCTTTTGAGTGTTGCGTTGCGATTCATAAATGTCCTTCCTTTCTATTTCGTTTTGGCAGCAGTATACGCCTGCATATTGCCTGTACTTGGTACATAAAAGGCTTTTACTGGCTTTGTTGTTCCCATCTGCCGCTTCCGTGAATATGATACAGATAAATCTTTTTTGCCTCTGTCTGCATCATAAATTGTACATAATTTTAGCATGAACCGCTGTTTTTGTCCACAAAATTCTGAAAAAAGTGTGGAGTATCTCCGAAAAGTCCGTCTTTTTGTCTTTTTCCCTAAGGCTGCATGACATTCTGCCGGCGTGGCATATATGGAAAATTTCTTCTGCTGTGCCATGGCTTTTTGGGCAGCATAAAGGATGTGCTCCCCTTCCCATAGCCCCTAAAAAAAACGAAGAAACCAATGCAGCAAAGGAAAAAGCTGTTCCTGTGCAAAATGCAGCACCAGAATCAGAGATGCAATGTAGCAGCCAAAGGAAACGGTTTTTTGCAGACCACCTTGTCTGCGGGATGCAGACATATTTTCCAGTATGGACTGCATACAAAGAATCAGAAACAATTCCCCTGCAAGTGCCAAAAAATCCTTCATGTGCTTTCCTCCTTCTGCCTTTCTTCCCATCATATGAAAAAGACTCTTTTCAAATGAGGATTTTCGGTACATAATAGAAGGATGGCACAAGAAAAGAGATGAGCCTGTTGGGGAAGCATATAAAAAAGGAGGTTTATGAAAATGGAGCCTATGAAATCAGCATTTTCTTTTGCATCCATGGAGTCATATGAACCAATCCATGAAGAAAATATAAGAAAAAAACAAAAACATATAAAAAGAAAAAAAAGAAGGAAACGCACAGCTCTTGCCGCTCTTTCCACAGTAGGTGCGGCAGGCTTGGTCTGTACTGCCCTATTTCTCAAGGGGCGTAGAAAGGAAAGAAACGAAGCTGCTCCCCTGGGAGTACCCCTAGATACTTACGAAGTATGGAAAAGCGATAAAGCCTCCGACGGCACAACCATTGCCTATGAAAAGCAGGGTAGTGGTCACTATCCTGTGGTCTTTCTCCATGGGATGTATCCGGGAGCAGACAGAGAGGAATGGCGGCATATTGCAGCAGAGCTTGCAAAAACCGATGTAGGCTATGATGTCTATGGAGTGGATTTGCCGGGCTTTGGACAGTCTGCTCCCATAGCAAAGCCTTGGACAGCATACCGCTACGTCAACGTACTGCATGATTTTTTGCAGGATGTGGTACAAAAGTCGGTGGCAGTGGTAGCAGTGGGGATTTCTGCGGATATTGCCCTGATGCTTTCTCTCCTTCATCCGGAGGATATACAGAAGCTGGTACTCATTGCACCGGAGGGAATCGGCAGGGGCTTTGCCACCAAGGCTGATGTGCGGCATCTGAAATGGATGGGCTGCCCTCTTGTGGGGCTTTCTGCTTTTCTCTATGGCACTTCCAAAAAGCGTATTCGTGCCATGGTGGAAACCATGTTTTATGAAAAAGAGCGTATCCCCGCAGATTTTCTCCAAAGGGTTATGCAAAATGCAAGACATCAAAAAGGTGCAAGGGTATGCTATACGCAGTGTATCAGCCGTTTTGCTGCCTGCAGCAGTGTGTATGCCTTTCAGGAGCTTTCCCACCCCTTCCTTTTGATTTGGGGAGAAAAAAATGAGAAAAATCCCCCCATCCATTTGGAGGAAGCGGAACAGATGCAGGAAAAAGGGGAGTTTATGCTCTTTGAGCATACGGCAGAGCTGCCCCATATGGAAAATCCAAAAGGCTTTTTGCAGATATTGCAGAACTTTTTGTAAGAATGTAGCAAAATGTAAGAAAATGTAATAAAATATAGCAAAATGCAAGAAAATGTAGCAAATTGTAAGAATGTAAGACATGGTTTTATGGCAAGGAGGAATTTTTTTGAAGTTTACAAAGCATCCCCCATTTGTGGATGGGCTTTCTCAAGAGGATATGGAAAAATGGCATATCAACAGAACCACAGATACAAACTCTCCCCTCATGCGAAACGGTGCTGTGCAGAATATACAGCCCCACTTTGTTTCCTGTGATTTTGAGGAAGGGGAGCTGGTTTTTTCCTTTCCTGTTTTAAAATGGCAGATGAATCCACAGCAGATGGTGCATGGCGGGATTATTTCCACCTGTTTTGATACCACCTTGGGCGTTGTGTGTCACTATTATGCACAGCCCTATCCTTTGGTGACGGTACAGCTTTCCACATCCTTTTTGAAGCCTGTTCCGAAAGGGGAAACCATGGTTTTTCGTGCCAAAATCACATCTTTCGGCAGAAGTCTTGTGACGGTGGAGGGAGAAGCCTATTTGGAAAGCACCCATGAGATTGCAGCAACATCGTCAGCAATTTTCAAAATACTGCGTCCCGCTTCCAAGGAAAAGGGAAAAGAGGAAAAGGGAAAAGAGAAAGGAAGGGAAGTATGATTTATTTATCGGATAATCGAAATTCGCAGGAGGACATGGAGGCGTGGCTGGGACAGCTTTCCAATCCGGCATTTTCCATGGTGAAGCATACCATATTGCGGGAGCTGAAGCCTCGCCTTGTTGCCTGTAATTTTGCAGAAAGAACGGCAGAATTTGCCTTTGATGTCATGGATTGGCAGCTGAATCCCGAGGGAGGACTCCATGGCGGGATTTTGGTTACAGGCTTTGACGTGTCCTTTGGGCTTTTGACGCATTATTTTGCAAAACAGCATATGGTTTCCACGGTACAGGTCAGCACCAATTTCCTAAAGCCCATTGGCCCCAAGGATACCATCCATTACAAGGTAAAAATCAATTCCCTTGGCAGACGTATTGTCAGCCTGACGGGAGAGGCATGGCTGGAGCGGGATGACATTCTGGCAGCAACTGCCTCCACCACCTTTATGAAATTGGAAAAAATCTTTCCCCAGCCGGTGTGATGGCTTTTGGGAGAAGGTATCGGAAAAAGAGAGGTCTGATGTAGTATCTATCCGTCAGCATCTCTCCCTGTTTGTCCTGCAGTGATTTTTGTATCTTTTTAGACCTATGGAAAGCCTTCCCTGTGAGATATAGGGAAAAGACAATCCATAGGTCTTGATAGCTTTCATGCTCCCTTTGATTTTATGGAAAAAAAGCTTTTTCATAGGATTTTCCAAGGTCTATAAAAAATCTCTGTAAAATGTGAAGGGATGCCTTTTTTGGAAGCATTGCGGATGCAGCTTCATTTCAGCTCCAAGGTCTTTTCGCAGTCTGTGCCTGTAGGTATCGCCCACAGGTTTTTTTCTTTTTCCGTCTGTTTTTTTGCAATGGAGATAACCATTTCATAGACCTCCTCCCCATCTGTTTCCCTATAGGTCACCTTGGCACCGGCGTGCTTCAAAAGTGCTACAGACTGCCGCAGGGTGTTGGTATATAAACGAAAATCCTGTATGAGTCGTTTTTCTTTTTGTCGGTTTTTTTTCCGTGGGCCATAGCGGATATGCTCCATGGTTTGTGCCACCAGCTGTTCTGTTTGCTTCGCATCCAATCCATCTGTAATCACCTGCTCCAAAACAAGTCTGCGGCTGTATGTATCCGGCAGACGCAGCAGTGCCTTGGCGTGTCCCAAAGAAAGCCCCTCCTCCACAAAGCATTTTTGCAAAGGCTTCTCCAGTCGAATAAGCCGCAGCCTTTCTGCAACATACCCTTCTGTGCAGGAAATACAGGCAGCGATTTCCCCTTCCGTCATGCGGTAGTCCTCCATCATAGTTCCATAGCTCTCTGCCTCCTCCAGACAGGAAAGCCCATCTCTTTGTATATTTTCCACATATGCCAAAATGGCACTTTCCGCCTCTCCCACAGGAAGGACTATGGCAGGAATGGTCAAAAGTCCGGCCATTTCTGCCCCACGGAGCCTTCTTGCCCCTGCAATCAGCTCGTAGAATCCACCGTGCATACGCCGTACCAGTATGGGCTGCAAAACGCCGTAGATGCGGATGGAGTCTGCCAAGGCTTCCAAGGTATATTGATTGAAATACTTTCTTGGCAAATAGGGGTTTGGGCGTATTTTATGGATAGGGAGCTGATGGATGGCAGTATTTTTTTTGAAACGCAGTGCAGGAAATTGTAATGCTTCCATAATAACACTCCTTTATGGGTACTGTTTTTCTTCATTTTAGCACAGCCCACTTCCTTTCTTCCGAAAAACGTACAACAAAAAGAATACCTTCTCGACAGGAGCCTCCCAAAAACCTCCCAAATCCATAAATTTTTCCATATAGCAAGACCTTTGCAATGAAAAAATATGTCCTTGCATAGCTTCGGCTTTTTTTGGCAGACTATAAAAGACCTAAGACAGAGAAAAAAGGTGGGCAGAGGAATGTATATTACAAAGGATATTGCAGAAAACAAAAAAAGAATGGAAGAAATTTTCGTAGACTGCGGAGATATTATTTTCCGTGACTTTATGGCTGCAGATGGCAGGGCTTTGTTTCTTGTTTTTACGGATAATATGGTAAAAAGTGAGTCCATTGAGGAGTCCATACTGACAAACGTCATGAATCGCTGCAAAAAGGAGGAGGCGACAGGACTTTTGCCCTCCCTCACCCAGCAGGTGATTTCCAATTTTGATATGGTGCAAATTGATACCTTTGAAAAGGCGGCAGAGGGTGTCCTTTCGGGGGATACCCTGATTTTTATGGAGGGAAACGGCTATGCCATGGAGGCATCCACAAGGGCATATCCAAGCCGTGGTGTCGGCAAGGCAGAAACAGAGGTAGTGGTGCAGGGGCCAAAGGACGCTTTCACGGAATTGCTTGCCTGCAATCTGGTTTTGATTCGCCGCCGTATTCGGGATACTCGCTTGAAGGTGAAGCAGAAAAGAGTTGGCAGAATGGGCAATAATGATATTGCCGTCATGTATCTTTCCCATTTGGTGCGTCCCGCAATATTGGCAAAGGTGGAAAAACAGCTGGATAAAATGCAAATCAAAGGGGTACTGGACAGCGGCACCGTGGAACAGCTTTTGGAAAAGCGGCAGCTTTCCCCTTTTCCCCAGCTGCAAATGACAGAACGCCCCGATAAAGCGGCAGCAGCATTGATGGAAGGACGTATTGTGGTGGTGGTGGATAATACGCCCTTTGTGATTCTCCTGCCTGCCACCCTCAACATATTTTTTCAGGCAGCAGAGGACTATTATGAACGATGGGAAATTATGAGCTTTATCCGTATCTTGCGGTATGGGGCGGCATTTTTTGCTGTGGCATTGCCGGGGCTGTATATTGCCTTAACGGTGTACCATCCGGGACTTCTTCCCACGGCACTGGCAGTGCAGATTGCCAAAACAAGGCTCCATATTCCCTTTTCTGTGGTGTCGGAGGTAGTTGTCATGGAGCTTGCCTTTGAGCTTCTTCGGGAAGCAGGGATACGCCTTCCCTCCCCTGTCAGCTCCACAGTGGGCATTGTAGGGGGGATTATCATAGGGTCGGCAGCAGTGGAGGCCGGCTTGGTCAGCCCTGCCGTTGTCATCATTTCTGCCCTCACAGGTATCTGCACCTTTGTCATTCCCAATGCCGCTGTGGTGTCGGGACTACGCCTTAGCAAGTATGGAGTCATGCTGCTTTCGGCAGTATGGGGACTTTTTGGCTTTTGGCTTGGGATGCTTTTGCTTCTGGTGCATCTGGCAGGGCTTTCCTCCTATGGGATTCCCTATCTCTATCCCTTCTGCTCTGCCACCATTCATGATGATAAAGACTTGGAGGACAGCATCATTCGGATGCCCCTTGCAAAATTGCAAGGTCATTCTGTATTTCGGAAAGGTCAGAAGGAGAAAGGCGGTGGTGTGTAATGTTTTCGCAAAATGCAAAAATATCCCATAGACAGCTCATAGCATTATTGCTTTTGGAATTTTTCGGTACAGAACTGCTCTTTCTTCCCTCCTATTTGGCAGAAATTGGCGGAAAAAGCAGTTGGATTCTCCTTTTTTGCGGCACATTGGCGGCGGCAGCCATTGCCCCTCTTTTGATGCTTTTGGGGCAGAGAAAGCCTGCATGGACGGCAGTGGAATGGTTTCGTTCTGCCTTTGACCATGGGGCAGGCAGTGTCCTTGTTTTGGGACTTGGCTGCAAGCTTCTTTTGGATGGAGCAATGGAGCTGCGTATTTTTTCGGAAGTCCTCCATAGCATTATGCTGCCCAAAACACCGCTTTTTGTTATTTTGCTTGCCCTTTTGCTTTTGTGTTTTTATACAGCGGAAAGTGGTATGGAAGCACAGGGAAGGACAGCGGAGATATTGGCACTTCCTGTTTTTGTTCCCTTTTTGCTGCTTGTTGGGGCAGCGGCCTTTTCCATGGAGAAAAATCTTGCCCTCCCCCTGACCTTGCCGGAGGGAAAGACTTTGTGGAAAGGTCTTTCCTCGGTACAGCCTTTGTTTCAGCCAATGACCTTTTTGCTCTTTGTACCGCCTTTTTTGACCAATGTGAAGGGCAGTGCGAAAAAGGTGTGGTATGCGGGGCTTTTTGCCGTGGTTCTTTTTACTGTCCTCACCTTCCTTTGCCTTGCTGTTTATGGAGAAGTTTCCCTTTCCCATAAACTTTTTGCACCCTTACAGCTTTTGGAGCGGGTGGGACTTTCGGGGATATTTTTTGCAAGACAGGATTTGTTTCTTTTGTGGTTTTTTATGGTGTCGGTCTTTCTTTTTCTTTCAGGCAGTCTGTTTTTTGGCGGTGTATTCTGCCAAAGGCTCATAGGGCGTAAAAAAAGAAAGGGCAGTATCTTCGTCTTTGCCCTTTTGCTGGCTATCCTTGCCCTTTTGCCGGAAACTATGGAGGGGGCTTGCCTGCTCCGCAAAAGACTTTCCCCTTGGCTTGGGGCAGTCTATCTTGCCCTGTTTCCCCTTTTGTTTCTTCGGATGAATCCAAAAGGAGGAAAAAAAGATGTGTAACGGAAAAATAGGGATACTTTGCTTTCTGCTGTTTTTGACTGGCTGCAGTGACAGCAAGGACCCGGAGGATAGAGCCTATGTCATTACCATGGGCATTGAAAAAACAGCGGATTCCTGCCTTTTTACCTTTGCCCCTGCGGATACGGGAGGGGGAGCGGATTTGTTTTTTGTAAAGGGAGATACCCTTTCGGCTGCTGTGGCAGAGGCGGAGTGCCGCAGTTCCCGTGAGGTTTATTTGGGACAGCTGAAGAATATTGTTTTTGGCAAAAGTCTTTTGGAGGATAAGGAAGCCTTTGGCAGTATTTTGGATGAATTGGAGAGAAGTGTGGCAGTGTCAGAAAAAGTCATGGTTCTTGGCACAAAGGACAGTGCTGCTTCTTGCGTAGAGATAATTGGAAAAGCCGATAGCTCCACAGGGCTTTTCCTTTGGGAGTTTTATAAAAATACGGCTGAGGAAGTGGCAGTCACCCGTCATGTAGATTTGGATACATGGCTCACGGATTTGCGGACACAGGGAAACAGTGGCATCCTCCCTGCCATTTCTTTGGAGGAAGGGCATATTGTATTGGGAGGCGGCATTGCTTTTTCAGAAGGTGTCTATGATTTTTCCCTCTGTGATGAGCAGGAAAGGAACTGCTTGCTTTTGACTGGATATGGGAAAGGAGCAGTCCTCACAGAGGAGATAGCGGGTATCCCTATGACCGTAGAAATACGGAAAAACCGAGTTTCCTATGATTTTCAAAGGGCAGGAGAAAAACCTGTCTGTATGATTCATGTGCATTTGCAGGGAGCCTTGACAGGCAGTGGTGGGAAAAGCGTTTCCTCGCCCAAGCAACGGCAGGAAATAGAAGAACTTTTTGCAGCACGCATAAAATCCCATTTGGAAAATACAATAAAAGTAGTGCAGCAGCAGGCGGCAGGAGATATTCTTGGCTTGTGTGCAGCGGCAGAGAGGAAAACAGGCGAAAAAATCCCATGCAAGACTATGGAAGCAGAAGTCCTTTGTGAATTTTCCCTTGGAGATACAGGACGTATCAGATAAATTTTTTGCAGCTGTTTAAGAAAGGAAAAAATAGGCAATCCTACCTGTATCAAACAGGAAAGGCGGCTTGTAAGCGATGAAATATTTTCTTATATGGAAGGAGCAAATAAAATCCTTTTGGAAAAAAGAGAAGGGGTATCTCTTGGGAGGGGCAGTATTGGGATTGAGTCTTAGTATGCTCTATGGCATCACATGGTCAAAAACATATGCGGAAGAAATACAGGGCGGAATTTCGGAAAAGGTGGTACGGCTCCATGTTCTTGCCCATAGCGATGAGGAAGCAGACCAAAAATTGAAATTGCAGGTGCGGGACAGGGTTTTGGATGGATTTTCGGAAAAGCTGGAGGACTGCAGCTCAAAGGAGGAAACCCTTGCCCTTTTGCAAAAGGCGAAAGGGGAAATTTGTGCTTTGGCACAGGCAGAGGTGCAAAAAAAGGGCTATGATTATCCGGTATCTGTTTCTGTGGTACGGGAGGAATTTCCGGAGAAGCAGTATGGACAGCTGGTTTTTCCCGCAGGAGTCTATGATGCCCTCCGCATTGAAATCGGAAGGGCAGAGGGACAGAATTGGTGGTGTGTCATGTATCCTCAGATGTGTTATGTGGATGCGGCTTTTGGTTTTTCCACAGAAAAAGGGGAAAAACGCCTTGCCCATACACTGACAGAGGAGGAATATTTGGTTGTTTCCGCATTGGAGCAGGAAAAGGCAGTGCCAAAAATCAAGCTGAAGCTAGTGGCGTGGTGGCAGAGAGAAAAATAAAGAAAAGAAGTGGGAAAGGGGAAAAAACCTATGAAAACATCGTGGATTACAGCAGAGGGTGAACTGTGGGAAGAAGCGGCAGCAGTGCCTGTCATCAAGTTGGTTTCATGGGGAACGAGAGGTGCTTTGGTGCGACAGACACAGGAGCGGCTGAAACAGTATGGGTACTATGAAGGTACGCCCGACGGCATTTTTGGAACACAGACCTATGAAGCAATCCGTCGTTTTCAGGAGGATAAGGGACTGCCTGTAGACGGTATTGCAGGACAGCGGACGCTGAACCTTTTGGGCATTTCCATTGGCAGCGGTACCAGTGGCTTGGGAGAAGGCATAGACAGCAATTATCCCGATGATGTTTCTCTCCTTGCCTCCATCATACATGGAGAGGCAAGAGGAGAGCCATATGAGGGACAGGTGGCTGTGGGTGCGGTGGTATTAAATCGTGTGGCAAGCCCCAGCTTCCCCAATTCCATTGCCGAGGTCATTTATCAGCCGGGAGCATTTGATGCCGTGCGGGATAAGCAGTTTTATCTGAAGCCAAATGAAAGAGCCTTGCAGGCCGCAAGGGATGCCCTAAATGGTTGGGACCCTACCAATGGGGCATTGTATTATTGGAATCCTGCCACAGCAACCAGCAGATGGATTTGGAGCGTACCCATTACCACCAGCATCGGTCGCCATGTGTTTGGCATAAAATAAAAAGACGTTTAGTCTTTTATTTCATAAATGATATTGCCTGTGTAGGAAAGAGAAATGGTCATATCTATGATTTTTTTTCTCTTTGGAAGGCGTAAATAGCCTGCATAAACCATACTATGGTATCCGTATGTTTCCTGTATCAGTTCCAATGAGAAGTCTTTGTAATTTTTGATAAACCTTGGAATTTCCAGCTTTTTTCCGTGGAAGTTTCTATAGGTGCCATTGTCGCTTAAAAAATGGATGTAGGAAAAATCAAGGTCTACCTTTTCTATGAGAATATTCCCGTTTACCTGTGGCGAATTTTCTTTTCCCATTCTATAGCCTTGGTCAAAATAGAATCGTATATGCTCTCCCACTATTTCTATTTTGCCTATGGTCATGTCATGCAAATCATAAGGCATCGTTGGATGAAACCCATAAACCATATTCATTTTAAAATCTTTCTTTCCCAAAGGGATAATCATAAGAACCCCGTCAGAAAAGGCAGAAACGCCTATTTTCAGTCGGGGTTTTTGACATAATTTCTTTTATGGACAGGCACTTTTTTGCTGTCCCCTTCTCTTTTTTCAAGGCAAAATCCTCCCTAGCAGAAATACAATGAGCAAAATATGCAAAATCATTGCAACAGGAAATCCGATGACAAAAGAGATATGCTTTGTTTTATGGCGTTTTTGCACCATGGCCAGTATACCGCCCAGACCGCCGCCTAAAAATGCCAGCAGAAACAGGGTTTTTTCCGGAATTCGCCACTGATGCTTCTTTGCCCTTCTTTTATCCAGTGCCATGGCACCATAAAGAAGCAGATTCAGCAGGACGTACCAGCCTAAGATTACCCAGAATATGAGCATCCTTATTTCATTACATTTCGCCAATCCAAGTCCCCTCTTTCCAGTGCAAGGAGCAGGATTTCCGCTGTGGCAAGATTGGTTGCCAAAGGGATATTATGCATATCACACAGGCGGAACAGGGAGTTGAATTCGTCAAAATGCTGTGGTGATGCAGGATTTCTCAGAAATATCATGGCATCAATGCCGTTGCTGGTAATCTGTGCCCCCAGCTGTTCGGAGCCGCCCAGCTGCCCTGCAAGATATTTGTGTATGTTCAAATTTGCGGCTTCCTCCACAAGTCTGCCTGTAGTTGCCGTAGCAAACAGGTCATGCTTGCAGAGAATGTGTCTGTAGGCAATGCAAAGGTTTTCCATGAGTTTCTTTTTTCCATCATCTGCAACTAAAGCTATATTCATAACAAGCCCCCCTCGAATAATGATCTGGTTTCTTTTTTTCTAATGTTCAGTAAAAGTCCCACAGCTACCATGTTTGTCCACATGGAGCTTCCGCCATAGCTGACAAAAGGCAGGGACATTCCTGTATTGGGTACAATGCCGGTGGCAACCCCTACATTGACAAAGGTTTGGAAGGCAAACATACCGGAAACCCCTACTACAATAAGCTGACTGAAGGTGTCCTTTGTAGAAAGGGCAATGAGCATACATCGAAATATAATGAAAAACAGCATACCCAATGTAAAGATACAGCCAAGAAAGCCAAATTCTTCGCCAATGACAGAGAAAATGAAGTCATTGTAAGGCTCCGGCAAATAGCTGAGCTGATTCAGCGTTCCCTGAAAAAGCCCCTTTCCCATAAGCTGCCCCGAACCAATGGCACTGATGGATTTTTCTGTTTGATAGTACAAATCAGCGTTTGCCTTTGGATTTACAAAGGACAGGATGCGGTTGAACTGATGGGGTTCAAACAGTTTATCCATAATCAGCGGATTTTCTCTGGATACATCCCAGAGAATAAATATGAGAATGGGCAGACACACTGCCACAAGGTTGCGAATCCATGTAGACTCAATGCCTGCCACAAAAACAAGGATACAAAAGATTGCCGCAAGCACAAGACTTGCAGACAGTGCAGGCTGCTTCAGTACCAAAACAAAGGGTACTGCCATCATCAAACATAATTTGCCTATAAAAGGCAGGTTGTTCATCTCATCTTTGTGCATGGAAATTATCTTTGCAAGAAAGAATATCATAAATACCTTGGAAAATTCCGATGGCTGTATGGTCAAAGGTCCAATGACAATCCATCTCGTTGCCCCGTTTAAGTTTTTTCCAAGGAAAAATACACTGATTAAAAGCAGTATATTGACAATATAAATCGGTATAAAAAATTGTGCAATGTACGTATAGTCCACATTTGCCGCAATCACCAGAAGAATCAAGCCGATGATGAAAAAGGCAATTTGCTTGTAGACCTCCGTGGCCTCCTGCCCCAGATTGAAATGGGTGGCACTGGCAATGCAGACAATACCGAACAGGGTAAGTATGCAAATGGCACCGATTAAATAATAGTCCAGATTTTGAAACCATTTTTTTATATCCATGGGGCAAGCTCCACCTCCCTCTGTATGACAAATGATGACAAATGCAAAAGCATCGGGATATAAAAATGTAAAAGCCTTGGAAATGGCAGGATGCAAAAATCCTGTCCTGTTTTTTTGGCTTTCCTGCCGAGGAAAGGCATTTAGTCCTTGTTCACTTTACGCATACTCTTAATGGGAATATTGGCATAAAGCACAGGCACAGTGCCGCTTCTGTCGTCGGACTCTGTCTGTGTGATTTGGATGTCAAGCTCCTCCTCGTCAATCTCCATGTAGTTGGAAATGACTTTGATAATGTCGTTTTTCAGCATTTCCAATACTTGAGAGGAACAGTTGACACGGTCATGAACCAATACCAGTTTTAATCTGTCTTTTGCTACACTGCCGGAAGGCGGTGTGTTTTTTTTCTTAAAAAAGCTAAAGAAATCCATGGTGCTACTCCTTTCCTTCCGATTGGCATTATTTTCCACGGAACAGCTTTTTCAGCTTGTCCACAAAGGTTTCCGGTTGTTCTTCAAATACCATAAGCGGTACTTCCTCTCCCATAATGCGGCGGACAATGTTGCGGTATGCCTGTCCGGCACGGGAATCGGGGTTGCTTGCGGCAGGCTCGCCTTTGTTTGTGGCAATGACAACGCTTTCGTCATCAGGGACTACGCCCACGATGTCCACAGCGAGGATTTCCGCTACATCCTCAATATTCATCATTTCTCCACGATTGACAAGGTCAATCCGCAGACGGTTAATCACAAGGGAAGGATTGTTTAGCCCATTTGCTTCCAAAAGTCCGATGATACGGTCAGCATCTCTCACAGCAGACACCTCCGGTGTTGTCACAACAAAGGCACGGTCTGCACCGGCAATGGCATTTTTGAAGCCCTGTTCGATGCCGGCAGGGCAGTCGATGATGATATAATCAAAGCCTTCTTCCTTCAAATTGTCGCAGAGCTTCTGCATCTGTTCGGGAGAAACGGCATCCTTATCTCTTGTCTGTGCCGCAGGCAAAAGGAAAAGCCCGTCATAGCGTTTGTCTTTGATAAGTGCCTGCTTCAAACGGCACGCACCCTCTACCACGTCCACAAGGTCGTATACAATTCTGTTTTCCAGTCCCATGACAACGTCCAGATTACGAAGACCGATGTCTGCATCTACCAAAGCGACTTTTTTGCCAAGGGTGGCAAGACCACAGCCCAGATTGGCACTTGTTGTTGTTTTTCCTACACCGCCTTTACCGCTGGTGATTACAATGACTTCACTCATGTTATGCTTCCTCCTGATTGTTGAAGTTTTAAGTTTTTTGCAGCACTTGCAAATTCTGCCTGCTGCACATTTTTCCGCAGTATCTGTGCGGTTCCATACAAAAAATTTGTCAGTCTAAAGGTTAATATCGGTTGAAAATGGGATTTGGCAAGGGAAAAAAAGAATTTGTTTATAATAAAATACTGCTGTCTGTCTGCTTTTTCTGCAAATACAGTAAAAGCAAGGGAAGGCTTGCCATTTTCCACATTCCTTTTCCACATTCCGATATTTATATCTTAACAAAAATATGTTCTTTTTGCATCTTTTTTTTCAAGCAAAAACAGAAAACTTTTGTCTTTTTACGACAAAGGCATAACGAAAATCTGTCCTTCCTGCACAAAAGCATATTCCGGAGCCTTGGGGCCACGTTTGTTTTCCTCCGGGAAGCGAGTGATGATGTCTGCAATACGAAGCTGTACCGGTGCCATATAGATGGCGGTTACAAAAGCATCTGTCATGCCCTGACAGCCGGCATGGGCAATGCCCTTTAGCTGCCCCAGTATGATGATGTTTCCCGTTGCCCGCACCTCTGCACCTGGGTTTACATCGCCGATAATGACAATACTGCCTTCAAAATCAAGACGCTGCCCGTTTCTCAGAGAGCCTTTGTGGAATTTTGTATAATTTTCAGCCTCTCCCTGCTTTTTTGCAAGGTGGGAGATTTCCTGCAATTCGTCATTTTCTGTTTTCAAGAAGGTGATGTCCATGGAGGTGTTTTCGGAAATAATCTCCAGCAGCTTTTGTTCTTCTTCTTCACTGAATACTCTGCCCTTGAAAACCAGTGCTGTTTTTACATTATCAAAAAACCTTCCTGCCTCTGCCACCTTTTGCTCCAGCTGATGGCAAATATCAGAAAAAGGTGCATCCTCGGAAAAGAGGATGGTCACACCGTCTTTTGTTCCTTTAAATAGTACTAGGTTATTTTGGTTCATCATTTATCATTTCCTCCTGTGTTCTATGGGGCTAAAACAACCTGCATATTGTCGTTGGACGGCTCATAAGAAAGCCCCATATATTCCTCGATGATGGCTTTGGCAATCTCCGGTGCGGGAGAGCCATAATTTTCTCCAAAGGGTATCATGATGGTAATGGCGATGCGAGGATTTTCAAAAGGGGCGAAGCATACCAGCCATGTGTGGGAGCTTCTTGACAAATCCTCCTGTGCTGTCCCTGTTTTTGCACCGATTTTAATGGGGAAGTCCTTGAAGCCGTTCCGCATGGTACCTTTATCCCCATATACTACCAAATACATCCCGTAATATACTGCCTGCAAATTTTTTTCCTGCAGCTCCAAAACATGGTCGATGGTTTCTTCGCTCTGATAGAATACAGAGCCATCGGGATTTGCAATTTTGTCAATGAGATGGTAGCTGTAGAGTGTGCCGCCGTTGGCAAGGGTTGCAATATAGCGGTTCATCTGTGCCGGCGTATAGCTGTTTATGGACTGACCGATAAAGGCACGGATGGTGTCCCCGTCTACCCATCTGGTCTGGCTTTCCGTTGCCTCCGGATTATATATTTTGGTGGTGCGTTCCTTTTCGGCAGGAGAAGCCATGGTGGGTTTGTATTCTTCAAGCTCGATGCCTGTCACAGAGTCCAGACCAAAGCTTGCCATATATTCATTGAGGGTGGCAATGGATTTTGCCGTTGTCCCTTCGTCTGCATTGCCCATGCGATACCCCAGCTCATAGAAGAAGTAGTTACAGGATACCTCAAGGGCATGGGATACATTGACAGCACCATGTGTCCCTCTGGAGTTGCTGTAAATCCAACATCTTGCATAAGGTCTGCTGGCTTTTGTAAATTCCCCTTGGTCACGAATGGTGGTGGAGGGGGTAATGACACCCGTTTCCAAGCCTGCAAGGGCAGGAATCATTTTGAATGTGGAGCCGGGGGCTTTTTTCTGCTTCAGAGGGCGGTTTACAAGGGGGGTGTTGGTATCCTCCAAGAGCATATTGTAGTAGCTGTTCTGGAAGGTATTCACCAGCTTGTTATTGTCAAAGGAGGGGTATGTCACAAGGGACAGTACCTGTCCGCTGTCTACCTCAGAAACTACAACAGAAGCCGTACAAGGGTCCAGTGCCGTATCCGAAGGGGACATTTCCCCGCTTTTCAGCTTTTGTACCACAAAGCCGCCGGGAGATAGAGTGCCATTTTCCACTGCCTGCTTTTCTTCCGGAGTAAAGGGAACTCTGCCCTGCTCCATATAGGCAAGAATCAGCTCCTGCATGGAAACGGAGCCGTTCAAAACGCCGTCTGCAAGGAAAATCTGCAAACGCTCCGCTGCATCCTCGGCATCCTTGTCAAAGCTTGGGTCTGTTTCCTTCATTCTGGCAAGCAGCCGCTGCTGTACCACATCCTCCTCTCTTGCACCAAGCATTTTTGATGCAGAGATATGGTTGGCATTGACCATGGCAATGAACATTTCTTTAAAGCTGGCACCTTTTTTGCCGCCGGAGCCAAGCCGCTGCAAAATAACCTTGCGGAGGGCTTCCTCCACAGCATGATAGGTGGTTTTTTGCAGTTCGCTGTCAATGGTGAGATAAACGTCCTTGCCGGGGATTGGCTCTGTGGAGCCGATGACACTCATCCGCCGTCCCTGATTGTCTACCTCCATGGTGATTTTTCCGTCTGTGCCGTTGAGGTCACGCTCATAGAGCTTTTCCACGCCGGACTGTCCCACAATATCCGTCTGGCTGTAGATAGGATTACCCTCTGCGTCCCGAATATCCTGATAGAGAGGGTAGTCGGATTCTGTCATCTGGCGGATATAGCCCACAATATGGGAATAGCATTCTCCGTCAGGGTATTCCCGCAAGGAGGTTGTGCCTATGCCGATGCAGGGGAAAATATCCTGATTTTCCTCCACATAGGCAAGGGTTTTGTCGCTGACATCCGTTGCAATAGATACGGACTGAAATTTCTGATACCGCACACCATACAAAGAGTGACGGATGCTGACGGCTCTGCGAACAAGGTCTGTAGGCAGATGCTCCGGCAGACCGAAAAAATCCCGCAGAAAATCCAGTGTTTCCAAAGGGGTATAGGAAAGCTCCTTACCCTCCATGGACATATCCTTTTTCCAGCGTTCCTCTCTTTTTTTGTTGCCGTTAAACTGGAAGGAATAGGGATATTCCATATCCATGGGAATGGTGTCAATGAGGGTTTCCCCGTATTCGTTTAATTTGTTGGCAAGGGTGATTGCCATGAGGTTTTTGTCATTTATTTCCAGCATATAGTAAACGTATGCCCGTTTTTGTGCTTGGGTATAGGAGGTGGGTGCAGGATATTTTTCAAAAAGATAGGAAAGACACGCCTCTGCAGAAAAGTCCATTTCTTTTTTTTCCAGACCTATCTCCTCTTTCCATGCTTTTTCTGCCTTCCGCTGTTCCCGCTCCTCTCCCTCAAAAAGGAATTTGTATGGCTGGGACTTGGAAATGGGCAGGCTGTCGCCGGCCTCGGCACCCATGGCCCAAAGCCGGTCTGTTAAATCCTGTACCAATTCGGCACGATAGTCCGAAAGGTCGAGGGGAACGCTGTCATCAATCTGTACAGAATAGGCAGCTGTGTTTACGGCAAGGGGTCTGCCGTAGCGGTCGTAGATGCCCCCTCTGGAGGCAGGTACATTGACTTCCTTGGAAACGCTTGCTGTCAGGGATTTGTCATAGTCCTCCCCGTGGATAATCTGTAAGAAAAACAGACGTATGACCAATATGAAAAAAAGCAGAATAATGCCGCAAAGCATGACAAATATCCTGCTTTTACATAAATCTCGAAATTGTTCCAGATAATGTTTCATGGATGACCTCCTGCATAGAAAAGCACGGCATGGTTGTTTTTGCCATTAAAATAATCGGTATCTGTATTTTTCTTTCAGCTCCAACCATTCGTTGATACCAAAAAGCAGACGGTATATGGGAATCGAAAGGATTGCCGTATAGACTGCTTCCGGCAGAGCAAGGCGAATGAGGAAGTACAGAATATTTGTTTCGCCCTGAAAGAAGAAGCCGATGATATATACAACGCTTTCATACAGTATTGTAATGATAGAACAGATAATCATGGGAAGGAGATAATTCTCCCTGTAAAAATCTTTTTGGCTGTGTCCGGCAAAAAGACCGGAAAGCAGCCCCAAAAGGGCATAGAAGCCCATGGACGTGCCAAAGAAAATATCCTGCAAAAGTCCCGAAAAGAACCCCGCACAGGCCCCCTCCCAATATCCACGAAGCAGCCCCAAGGACACAATGATAATCAATGCAGTATTGGGCAGAACGCCGCCGATGGAGCCGTAGGGCAAAAGGGTGGTCTGCAATATGAAATTGACAAATATGATGACACCTGTCAGTATGACACGCAATATTTTCAAGGGTTTTCTTCCTCCTCACTGGGGGTAGTATCTGTATGGTCTTGGCTGTGAGAATTTGCAAGTGCTTGCTGGGCATCTGTATTTTCTGTGTTTTCTTCTGTGCCGTGGGTTTCTGCAAGGGCATCCTCTATGGTGATGTCTGGAGAGGATGCTCCTGTATGTTTCTTTGTTTTGCTTTTGTCAATGACAAGTAAGGTATCTAAATGCTTCATGTCCACGGCAGGCTCGATGACGGCATATTTTGTAAGACCGTTGGAATCGTTTTTTACCTCCTTCACCTTGCCGATGGTCAGCCCCGGCGGATAGATGTCGCTAAGATGGGAGGTAACGATTTCATCCCCTGCCATAATTTCCGCTTCGGAGTCGATATATTCCATTTTGCAAAGACCGTCGTGCATCAGGGAATAATCGCCTTTGACAACGCCCAAATCTCCTGTACGCAGACTCATGGCAGGTACGGAGCTGCGGCTGTCCAGTATGGATTGCCCCTTTGCATAGGTAGCACCGCTTTCCAAAACCTTTCCCACAAGTCCCTCCGATGCAGTCAGCACCATATTGGCTTCCACACCGTCTTTTTTGCCCTTGTTCAGCGTAAAGATGTCGTACCAGCTGCCGGGGTTTTTGGCAATAATGTCCACACCGAAGCTGTCAAAATGGGGGTATTTTTGCTTAATACGCAAAAGTGCCGTGAGTTTTTTGTTTTCCTCATCCAAAAGAGAAAGACGGGCGTTGTCACTCAAAAGAGAGGCCACTTCTTTTTTCAGTTTTTCGTTTTCAGCGATAATTTCTTTCTGCTTCCGCTTGCCTGCCAGGGTATTGTCTATCCAGCTGCCCACCCCTGTTGTCAAATCCTGAAAGGGCGTTACCACAAAACCAATGGCAGATTCCAGAAAGGTGGCATTGAGTTTCTTTCCACTGGTGACAAGGGCAATGATTGAAAGAAGGATAACCGCACCGGTGATAATATATTTTTTGTATTTTTCCAGAAACGAAAACAAAATAACAGCTCCTTCTTGGGGGAATATCCCCGCTACTTATTTGGTACCTTGCATCAAAAGTTGTTAAAACAGTGCTTTTCTGGGAGAAATCAGGACGTTTTTCAGAGTGTCGATATGTTCCAGCACCAGTCCTGTTCCCATTGCCACACAGTTCAGTGGCTCCTCTGCAATATGGACAGGCATACCGGTTTCTGTACTGATAAGCTCATCCAAGCCACGGAGCAATGCACCGCCGCCTGTGAGGGTAATGCCAAATTCCATAACATCAGAAGCCAGCTCCGGCGGAGTTGCTTCCAAGGTCTGCTTGATGGTTTCGATAATGGATGTGACAGGCTCGCTCAGTGCTTCCCGAATATGCAGAGAGTCAATCTCCACGGTTTTGGGCAGACCGGAAATCAGGTCACGCCCTCTGATTTCCATGCGTTCCTCCTGCTCCAGAGGATAGGCGGAGCCAATGGTGATTTTGATTTCTTCTGCGGTACGGTCGCCCACAGCCAGATTAAATTCTTTTTTGATATAGCCGACAATGGCGTTGTCCAAGGAGTCCCCTGCCACACGCAAGGAGGTGCTTGTGACGATTCCGCCAAGGGAAATCACAGCCACCTCGCTGGTGCCGCCGCCAATGTCTACGACCATGCTGCCGGCAGGGTCTGCAACGGGCAAGCCGGCCCCAATGGATGCCGCCATGGGTTCTTCGATAAGGTAGGTGTCCTTTTCCTTGGAGCCTGCAGCAATGGCAGCCTCCAGAACAGCTCTTTTTTCCACTTCTGTCACACCGGAGGGGACGCAGATGACAATTCTGGGCTTTGGCCCAAACATGGAACGGACGTATGCTTTGTTGATGAAGTAGCGAAGCATTGCCTGCGTCACGTCAAAGTCTGCAATGACACCGTCCTTCATGGGGCGGATGGCAACGATATTGCCGGGTGTACGTCCAATCATTTCCTTTGCCTCATTGCCTACTGCAAGAACCTCCTTTGTCTGCGTGTTGATGGCAACAACGGAAGGCTCGTTTACGATGATGCCTTTTTCTTTCATATATACCAGTGTATTTGCCGTACCTAAATCAATACCCATATCTTTGGAAAACATTTTGTAACCCCTTTCTCTATTGAAACCGCAAAAGCGGTTGTATGCTTTGGAATATGCAGGAAAAAGCCTCCTGCGGCGAGAAATATCCCTTGACAGGACAAGGAAGGGAGATGCCTGCCAAAAGAAAGACCACTACCCTTTATCATACCTTTTTTTTAGGGAGATTTCAATAAAAAATATTGTGTTTTCTTCCTTTTCTCTCCATAATAAATTGCAATCCCAAATGTCAGGATGCACATAAAATTTACGATATATCCCATGAGCCGATTTTCTGTCAAATAACCGCTTTTGGAAGCTGCGGATAAACTGCTGGATTTTTCAGATGTATTGGGTAGATTCTTTGTGTAGGAATATGTTATAGAGTAAGTTACACAAAGTATAAAAATACTGTTGTATATTGTGGATATATGAAATTTATTATACCAAAAAATCGCTCATATCTTGCGATTTGGGCGATTTTTCTTTAGAGAATTTTTTATAGTTCCTTTATTTTCAATAAAATCAGAGATACCCTTGCTTATTTAGCCATCTTTTCAAGAAGTATGTCGCTATTGTCATTCTGAGAATACTTTTTTCTGAAGATTTATTTTATTACTTTGATTCGATATCTTCAAACATTTCGGTATCTTTGAAACAGAATGTACTTCCTGTGCTATTCTCGTCTACTAATTTATTTAAGCTTGCCTCTGTTACCTTCATATGATGGAACATTTCTTCTGTAGCTTTCTCCACATCTCCTTCTCTCAATGCTCTGCAAATAATCTTATGGCTTTCGATATAATAAATATTTGTTCCATAACAAATTGCCAATTGTTCTCGATACTGCTGTACAGAATCTCCCAAAAGACGTAAAGAAGAAATTAATAATTGATTTTTTGTCATTTCTGCAATTGCTGCATGGAATCTAGCACCCCATTGCATCCAATCTCTTTTTGCTTCTACTGCGTTCACATATTCTGTACAAATTTTTTCAAGTTCTTCAAATTCTTTTTCTGTTCCTCTTTCAGCAGCTAGCTTAATTGCCAAAACCTCAAGTGGTGTACGAATTTCCATAATTTCCTTAATGGTAGCCCTTGCCTTCATTTTTAACACGCCGTCCTGACCAATAAACGTATCCATGGCTTTTGGTTGTAAAAATGTACCCTTTCCAGGAATAGATAAAATAACCCCATTCATACTTAATGCTTTCATTGCCTCACGAATACTAGTACGACTTACCTGAAAAAACTCAGAAAACTCACTCTCTGTTGGAATTTGTTCTCCAGGCTTCATATCTTTATCCTTGATATAATTTAAAATTGATTCTACTACTTGTTCTGACAAAGATTGTCGTCTAATTGCTTTCAAAATGATTCCTCCTTATTTTTTTCTGTGTTTCTAAAAACGTTTCAGTATATAAAAATATGATGTATTTTTATTTGAAATAATTTTTAATCCCATAAATATTAGCAAGTACAAACCTCTATTAAGAAAATTTGTATTTTTTGATATCATCAAAATACCTTCATACTTATGGTTTTTATACGTCAAATAATAGCATCCATATTTTAGAAAAAAGCTTATAGATATTATATCATATTATATGATTATAAGACATCATATTTTTATATTTAATGGGTTAAGTAATTTTTATCTGTTTCTGGTGTACAATGTTTCATTTAGTCTATCCTTTTTCGTATTGCTTTTGCAGTTGGGGTACTAGCAAGTCCTCCGCTTGTAGCACATTTTAATTCCTGTGGAAGTCGTTTCTCGACATCAACCAATGCATCAATGACTTCGTCAGGCGGGATAAAGCTTCGAATACCTGCCATTGCCATATCTGCTGAAATAAATGCATTGGCTGTTCCCACAGCATTTCTTTTAATACAAGGAATTTCAATGGGACCTGCAATTGGATCACAAACCAAACCCAGAAGATTTTTCAAACAAATTGCCATTGCATGAACAATCTGTTCTGTATCATCTGTAAAAAGACTTACCAAACCTGCTGCTGTAATAGCAGCAGATACACCAATCTCTCCTTGGCATCCACCAACAGAACCGGAGAATGATACATGACGATGTGACATAATCACACCAATCAAACCACTTACAAAAAGTGCTTTGACTATTTCTTTATCAGAGAACCCATATTTTTTCTGTACCGTAAGGAAACATCCTGGTACAATTCCGGAAGATCCGGCTGTTGGTGCTGCAACAATTACACCCATAGATGCATTATATTCCATAATTTCAAGAGCAATAGACACTGCCATAGGTATTATTTCTCCTGAAATGGTTTTTCCTTCTTCTACTGCCTTTCTCAGTGATTTTCCGTCTGTTCCAGATGCCAAACCATACAATAAATGGTGTGAATCTTCCGTAGCTTCGGCAGCAGAATCCTTCATTTTTTGATATAACAAAGACATATGCCTGCATATAGTTTCCTTTGAAAAGCCTGATCGCTCCATTTCATAACAGATGGCAATATCACTGAAGGTAATCCTATCTTCTTTACTTTTTCTGCAGATTTCTGCACAGCTATTACAGGCTTGTTCCCAAATGGTGCTACCATAAGCAAGTATGGGTTCAAGCAATCGAATTGTGTGAATATCTTTTTCTTTCTGTATTTGCTCCAAAGTCTTTTTTGAAGGTTTATCAGGCAGACTAATACAAGTAATAAATTCTCCTTCTTTTTTTCCACGTTGCAGCAGAGCTCCTTCTATTTTCAGAGCTGGTTCTTTTTTGCTCCATATGAGAATATGCCATTGTTCTGGAGCTAATTGTATAAAAATATCATCTATTTTATTGATAATGATACTACCACCTCCTATGGAAGTCCCTAAAATTGACACACTGCGACCACTCCGACATTCTAGCTCCAACCAAACGGTATTTTGTGGATACATATGCTGTGGCAAAAATCCAATTTCTATCTCAATTCCCTTTTGCTTTGCCAATACCATAGAATCCTTTATTCTGATATCATCTTCACGAATCCCTATTATACCTCCAATTAGAGCTACATCTGAACGATGTCCATGATATGTATTTCGTAACATAGGGCTAAAGCGAATATGAATGTCCTTCAGATCTTCCCCTGCAATATTATGTGCCATCCTGCCAATTCGAGCCATACCAGCTGTATGAGAACTGGATGGTCCCACCATAACCGGACCTATGATTTCAAAAATACTTGTACTCATTTTTTTCTCCCTTCACAAATCTTATTTCTGCCTCTGTTTTTATCTGGATATAATTTTTTAATTCTTTCAGAATATTACAATGCCAATATATATAAAGATAGGAAAGCGATTTGCAGCCTTCCTATCTTTTCTGTCAAATGATATATTTATTGATTGTTCATATTTTTATGGTTATTGAATACTATCTGTAACAGCCTTAAAGTTTTCAACACCATATTCATTTTCAATAATTGGCCATACTGCCTTTCGTACAACATCTGCAAACTCCTGTAGCTGTTCATCTGTATATTCTACAATAATTGTGCCGCTGTCTTTTAGCTTCTGTTCATATTCTGCGGTTTCTGCCTCTGCTTCACTCCAACGTTTTTCCTGCATATGTTGTGCTGCTGTTTGAATGGCCTCCTTCTGTTGTTCTGTCAGGCTATTCCATTTATCTGTATTGATATACATATACCATTGTTCAAAATGGTCATTGATTGGTAAATAATATTTTACCAAACCAGATAGGTTTCCATAGTACATTTCTGCACCAGCTCCAATTGCACCATCACAAACGCCTGTTTGAATAGATGTATACATATCAGAAGCAGGAATAGGTGTTGCAAGATAACCTAATGTTGTTGCAGTTTTTTCAAAAGTAGTCATAGATGGAACACGAATTTTAATTCCAGATTTTGCGTGAGGATTTGTAGGGTCTATCGGATCTTTATTCAATGCAATTCCTCCGAAATATAAGGGATACGATGCTAAATATGTCATATTATAATCTGCCAGTTTTTCTTTATAAATTTTGATTAAAGGGCTTTCTGGACCAAATACTTGTTTTGCTTCCTCCCAATTACTGCAAAGATATGCGGAATTTGACATGGCAAATACCTTGTCCATATTACTTCCTAAGCTGGCAATTTGCATATCTACATCACCAATACTCACTCTTTCCTGCACTGTTGTAAAATCACCCAACTGGCTTGCAGGATAAATATCAAACTGAATAGTTCCGTTGGAAAGTTCTGTTGCTTCCTTTGCGAAGTTTTTAATTGCAATATCTGCTGAAGATTCCTCGGGTCTAATATGTGCCAAAGATAACATTACGGTTTCCCCGTCGGCCGAAGATTCTATATCCCCGTTGCCACAACCAACAAGAGAAACAAGCATTGTTGAAACAAGAAGAAGTGCTAAAAATTTTTTCATAATATATCCCTCCATCTGAAATATCATTTTTATTCTCCTGTAATGTCAAACTCTGTTCCCATTCCATTACGTAGTGCTTTATGATAGAAATCATCCGCAATGGCAATATCCATTGCACCTGTTCCAATTGGAACGCACAAAATTCGTTTATTTTTGATGTCATCCAATGCAGCAGTGCCATTTACCAATTCGCCAATGGTTGTTGTAATATGTTCTTGATGAATCTTTCCTTGATTGTATAATTCTTTTAATGCTCCTCTATGTAATGCCTGCTGTATATGATCTACAATAATATAGTCCGACTGAATAATTGCTTCCTTCTCCATTTTTGCTGTTGCACCCAACGGAAATACCACTGTTCCCGGTTCTATCCATTCTGCCCGAATCAACCCTCCTTTCCATGGTTTGGAAGCAATAACTGTATCTCCGCAGCATACCTGTTTCGGATGTTCACAAAGAATAATTGGACACTTGACAATATCCTGCATTGTTTTCTGAAATTTTGGGGATAAAGCAGGGTCATCATCATAAACTCGCAACTCTTGAATTTCAAAGCATTTTGCAACTGCTTGTATCTGAATCTTTGCTGAATTATCTGTGCCATAAAGCCCAACCTTGATCTGCTTTTTGTCTGGAAGAATGTATTTGAGTGCAATGGCTGTCTGTGCACCAGTGCGTAACTCTGTAATATATGCACCATCCATCACTGCAAGAAATTTTCCTAATTTAGGGTCTGCTAAGACAATGATTCCACAAAGAAATGGCAACCCCGCTTTTTTTCGTTCACCAGCAATGCCTCCTACCCATTTGATTCCAGCAATATCCTGTGTACCGATATAAGCGGGCATTGCATTGAAAAATCCTTCATATGGGGGATAAGATGCCGTTTCACCCAAATCTAGTGTCACTTTTGCAGGATTGACTACAGTACCATCTGCCAATCCGGCAAAAGTTTTTTCCACACTATGCAAAACCTCATCCAAAGTCACCAGTTTTTTCACTTCGTCAATTGTAAATAATTTCGTCACTTTATCTCTCCTATCCTTTATTATGGATTCATATTCTTTTTTTTATACAGTTTTAGACCAATCTTATGCTAAATGAAATAGTCTTGGCAAGAACATGGACAGATCTGGCCAAAAGGATGTCAATAAAACAACTGGAACATATCCAAGTAGTAACAGCTTCAGTGTAGGTTTTAAGATATCCTTAAATTCACATTGACCAATACGCATGCCCAAATATAAAATGCTGGCATAAGGAGGTGTCACACCACCCATCGCAAGATTTACCCCCATAATTGCTGCAAAATGAATAGGAGATAACCCGAGCTCTCTTACTAAAGGTAGCAAAAGTGGTGCACAAAGCAACATACCTGTTGAGTCATTTACAATCATACCAACCACAAATAAAAAGATATTCATTAGAATCAAAATAATGGTTTTATTTGTTGTAAGACTAAAAATGATCTTAATCAATGCTTGTGGAACTTGCAGCATAACAAATGTCTGACTTAACATAAGACAAAATACAACCATAACCATGATAGAACCGATAGAGCAAATAGAATCCATTGTCATTGTTTTCAGATCTTTCAATTTCATTGCTCTATAAATAAAAAGTCCTACTGGAATACTATATAAAGCCGCAACAGCTGCTGCTTCTGTTGCAGTAAATATACCACCATAAATACCGCCTAAAATAATTACAGGCATCATCAATGCAGGAATTGCAGATATTGTTCTTTTTGTTGTCATATGAACTTTTTCTTTTAATTGCATTGGAGGCATAAGCGTCAAATCAAATTGTTTGCATTCATGTATATTGATGATACAAAATAGTATCATTACTAAAACACCTGGACCTACTGTTGAAAGGAAACATGCTGGAATAGAAGTTTCTGTAATCCATCCATAGATAATCATAATTGCACTTGGTGGAATTAATAAACCAAGTACAGAGGATACTGTCACTAACGCTGTTGCAAAACCTCTGGAATATCCTTGTTCTACCATACGCGGAATCATAATGGGTCCTGTTGCTGCAACACCTGTAAATCCACTACCTGAAATAGCACCAATGATTGCACATGTAACAACACTGATAATCCCTAAACCGCCTTTGATTCTTCCAACAAACGCATCACACAAATCCAATAGCTTTTTGGCAACACCACTTCCGCCCATATAGGTTCCTGCCAAAATAAATAATGGACTTGCCAAAAGTACCGTACCTACTGACTGTGAATATGCCCACAGCATCATACTTTTCATTGATACCCCGCCAAAAATGCTCATGAACAACAATGCACCACCAAAACAATATGGTAAAGGAACGCTCATCATCAAAAGCACAATCAACACAATAACATCCAGCCCTACAACAGCTAATGTGCTCATTTTCCTTCAGCCCCTTTCAAGAATTTGACCAAATCTCTGATATTGTCAATCAGTTCTACAAAAGTAAAAAACATCATGAATACTAGCCCAATAAACATGGAACTTTCACCAATAAACATTGGGATATGTAAAATATCGCTGGTTTTCCAAAGACCAAAGGAATATTTAAAAAACCAGAATGCCCAGTATGTCAGCCACAAACAAATAGCGATAGATAAAATGCCTTTTATACAATTAAAGATTTTGATAGATTTTTCTTTTTTGATATATAATGTCAAAATCCCACATTCTATATGGCTGCGTTTTTCTGATGCAACGGCACCCCCCATCATATAAAGCCAGATAATGAAGAATGTCATCAATTCTTCAATACCCATCAGAGGAATTTTTAAGATATATCTTAAAACAACCTGATATACAATAATCAGCGGAAGTGCGATTGCACAAATATAACCAATGATTCTCTGTATTACAACCATAATACGATAGATTCCTTTTAAAACTGGTGTTTTTATGCTCTCATAATATTCCATTTTATCCTCCTTCCTCAACAGTAACATCGCAAATATGCTCAACTATTTTCTGTTTTCTCAGAATATTATTCCAATGCCTGCTGCTTTTTAAATAATGCTTTACATAAAGACAGGTCTGAATCTGCCATGCCTTTTTGTGCAAACTCTCCCATAAAGTTTAGGGACATATCTGCATTGCTACCAATTACACCTTCATTTAAAGGCGTTGCTGCACCATCCATAGCAAGCAATGCACTTTCAATGGCAATACCTGCGGCAGAGGCCAGCTTCAGAGCACATGCAAGTCTTGCACCATCACAGACAACACCAAAAATATTGATAATAGTATTATTAATTGCGATATCAATTTCAGAAAGACCACCGCCCAAAAGCATAACTGCACCAGCTGCAATTCCTTGCGAAGCTGCTGTTACACAAGCACACATTGACGATACACGACCAATACGATTTTTTACACAAATGGTCATAAGTAAACTCATGGCTAAAGCCCGAAGCAATTCTTCTTCTGTATTTTTTCTATCTTCTGCTAAACTAATGAGTGGAAGTGTTGCAGTGATACCAACATTGCCACTGGTTGCACAACTCATTGCAGGTAAAGCGTAGCCAATCATTCTAGTTTCAGAGCCGGCTGCTGTAAGTGCTTTTGCTTTAGTAATCATATCATCCTTTCCACGCTTCATCATAGAAATACCAAAACCCGCTCCTCTTGCCTTCCCTGATAAGCACGCTTCTGCTAATGTCTTATTCATGGTAATTGCTTCGCGTATAAATGATAAGTCTTCTACAGGGAGATGAACAGCTAAATCGTAAAATTCCTCAATTTTATAATGTGCCATAGCGTCTTTTGTTTCATTCATGGATGCAACACGATCAAAGGGAATGTCTACCTGTTTTATTCCGTTTGCTTCACGATATACAAGGTTTGTATGTGTTTTCACAACAATTGCACGTCCGACACCTTTATCTGTTGTAACTACACAATCCATATATAGTCCTAAAATATCAGTTTCTAAATCCGGAATTACGATTACATTTCCAGATTTTGAAAATGTATAGGCTTCTTTTTCATCTTGTTGTGTTACTTTATGTAAAACATTTAATCCGGCTTTTGCATCTCCTGCTAGTGCTCCTAAAGCAGCTGCCATTTTTAGCCCCACAACGCTTGTTCCTGGAATTCCTACATCGCTATTTTTAGTACCAATATGACGATCGACTTTGATTTCTATTTTCGAAATCTTTCCACCAACTGCCTCTGCGGCTTCTGCAGCTACATAAGAAACGGCTGTTGGACCTGTACATCCCAAAGCAGGGGTAACTTCCTTTCTTAAAATTGCATAGAGTTCTTTGTACTTATCTTGCATTGTATTGCACCTCCAATTATTAAAATGTATTACATTATGATATTATGATTATATTATATTATAATAAAGTTGTCAATATATGTAATTATACTTCTTACTTTGCTTTATTATATTGTAAAATATGTCCTTAAATTTTCTGTAAATTATTCTATATATAAACAAAAGTTTTGTTTTGTCCTTTATATGTAGTACTTTATTAGTAGTTATATATAAAGCTGAGTAAAATAGGGAATATAATCGTTACACATAAGGAAAATCATCAAGAGTATTGAAAATATATATTTATATTAAGTTTTTTGAATTTTATGTTATATATAGTAAGTATGTGATAAATGGTGGAGAAGTAAGAAAAATGAAATTAGGATAGAGTAAAAAACTAATACATTATATAAAGTATGGCTTTAGAATCACTGAAGCAGTATTAAATGATATCAATTTCAGATTACTTGTAGCAGAAAATCTGTGTCAATTAAATATCTTAAGAACTCTCGGTAAATTTTATTACTGACATTATTCGTATGTATGAGGATAAGACATTCCAGATGATTTTAGGTGAACATAGTGTAGAAACGAGAATTTTAGTGAAGGTTAGTAAAAAACTAAGAAGAAAATAGGAAAATTAAAAGGATTTTTCAGATGTATTGGGGAGATTCTTTGTGTAGGAATATGACAAAAGATAAGCAAGGGTGCTTTCTGATATGTCCTAAGATGAAATGGCAGAAGAATCCCCGTTTGGAATACTTCTCGAAAGTATTTTCAATAAAGTTTTTGGTGAAGCCCTGAAAAAGTCTGGCGGAGATAAGGTTTTTGAAGGGGTGTATGGAATTTCCGTACACCCCTGTGCTTGCATGGTTTCGTTATGGCTTAGTCTGAAAACACGCCATCAGCCATAGGTCACTTTATTTTTTCCGGTATGCTTGCTTTCATACATGAGTCTGTCGGCTCGGTTTATCAATGTATCTACGGTATCATTTTCATGTACCATGGTGATTCCTACAGAAACTGTGGTATGCACCGATTGCTCTTGGCAAATAACGCCGGTGTTTTCTACCAGAAAGCGAAACTGCTCGGCTATGGTATAGATGTCAGAAGGACTGGAAAGGGCATATATCCCCAAAAATTCTTCGCCACCCCAACGTCCAACCAAATCATTATGGCGAGTATTATGGTTCAGACTGGCAGCAATATTTTTTAATACCATATCTCCAATATCATGCCCATAGGTGTTGTTGACTCTGCTGAAATTGTCAATGTCTGCAAACAAAACGGCAAAGCTTTGCCCAAAGTTTTTGTACTCCTCGAAGCGGTGAGAAAGGAAGCTTTCCAGATACCGCCGATTGGGTAATGACGTAAGTTTGTCGTGCATGGCAATATTTGTAAGGCTTTCTATGAGGTCGTCTTGAAACACTGTGGGGGAATCCTTTGTAAAAACCTCCACAGCACCAACGATTTCGTTATCTTCTCGGATGGGAAATATATTGACACGAATGGGGATGCGGTATCCATCCCGATGCCGTACCAAAACATGGTCTTGCCGCTGTTTTCCGTCTACCAGCGTGGAAAAGAGGGGACAGTTGAGGACGCATAGAGGGCGGCCCTCTTTGTCAATATGATTCAAACCGCTGTCCTGACAGCATTTCCCCATAATTTCTTTTTCTGTATAGCCGGTAATCTGTTCGGCAGCACGATTCCAAAATTGAATTTTTCGGTCTTTGTCTACAAAATAGATGCCATCCTGTAACTGATTGATAATTTCTAAGTAAAATTGCGCTGATTTCACAATATTTCACCCTCGCCCAATAAAGTTATGTTTTGTGCTATTTTCTTATTTTAACATATTCTATGGGAAATTCCAAGGATTATGGAGGATTGCCCTTTGTGGGCAATATGTATACGGATGATTTACGGATAAACATAAGAAATCAAAGAAAATAAAAAATGGCATAACCAAACGGTTATGCCCTATCGAGGCGACAAGATTTGAACTTGCGACCTCTACATCCCTAATGTAGCGCTCTACCAAGCTGAGCCACGCCTCGACGACTTCCTCAGTATACTTGATTCCGAAGAATTTGTCAATGATTTTTTATGTATCTTTTTTCATACAATTTTGTACAATAGGGAAAAACGGAGGCTCCCTTGGAGCTATGGGAAAGGAAAACAGGCATAAAATATGGAGCATTGCTTTTTTGCAATGCTCCATATGGAATATCTTGTATCATTTTTTTGTTTCAGAAAATGACATAAGGCTTACTTTGCTTACTTCAGGTTTGCCTTGATTACTTCTGCAATCTTTGTGATACCTTCTTTAATCTTGTCTTCAGGCATACAGGAGTAGTTCAGACGGAAGTGGTTTTCTTTTCCGCCATTGGGGAAGAAGCTGCCGCCGGGAACGTAAGCAACCTTTTTCTCCAAGCACTGTGTTGCCATGTCCTTTGCATTCATGTAGTCAGGCAGAACAACCCATGTGAACAGACCGCCGTCGGGATGTGTGAATTTTGCTTCCTTAGGGAATGTTTCTTCCATGGTTTTCAGCATAACGTCACGTCTTTTGCGGTATACTTCTTTGATTTTTGCAACGTGTTCGTCCAGATTATACATATCCAGGAATTTGTTTGCAATGAGCTGGTCAATGGAAGAAGACTGCAGGTCAGCACCCTGTTTGATGAAGTTGTATTTGCCAAGGATTTCATCACTTGCACAAACCCAACCAATACGAAGACCGGGAGCCAGAATCTTGGAGAATGTACCAAGGAAGATAACCAAGCCCTTTGTATCAAGAGATTTCAGGGAAGGCATATTTTCGTTTTCAAAACGAAGCTCGCCGTAAGGGTTGTCCTCTACAACGGGGATTTCATATTTGTTTACAACCTCCATGAATTTCTGACGTCTTTCCAAAGACCATGTTTTCCCTGTGGGATTCTGGAAATCGGGGATAACGTAAATCATTTTTACGTTCTTTGTTTCAGCCAGAACCTTTTCCAAATCTTCGATAATCATACCGTTGTCATCGGTGGGAATTTCCTTGAATTCGGGTTCGCAAGCCTTGAATGCGTTTACAGCACCCAAATAGGAAGGGCTTTCCAGAAGTACAACATCACCTGGGTTCAGGAATACACGGGCGGAGAAGTCCAAGCCCTGCTGGGAACCGCTTGTGATAAGGATGTTGTCGGGTGTTGTGTCGATATTGTTTTTTGCTTTCATTCTTGCAACGATTTTTTCACGCAGAGCAGGCAGACCTTCTGTAGAAGCATACTGCAAAGCCGCACGACCGCTTTCGTCCATAACTTCCATTGCTGCTTTCTTTACACCTTCTACAGGGAACAGCTCAGGTGCGGGCATACCGCCAGCAAAAGAGATGATGTCTGGCTGAGATGTAAGCTTCAGTAATTCTCTGATTTCGGAACCTTTCAAAAGATCCATTCTGTTGGAAAACTGTACCATTGGGAACTCCTCCTTCATTATAGATAAAAAATAAACATTTTACTTTGTTTTGGCAAGAGAGGTTTTCTCCCCTGTCCCATCGGACATATGTATAAAAAAATCTCTCTTTTCTTTATTAAAACACAAAAATTATACAAAGTCAATGAAAACAGGGAAAAGAAACTTCGAAAACTTTGCATAAAAAGGCAGGAAAAGAGGGGTAGCTATTTGTGTTTTTGTGGAATATGAAAGGAAAGGAAAAAAGTCATTGGGCAATTTTTCGGTTTTTCCATAAAAAACGCCCCTTTTTATGGATTCTCCTGTGTCAAATGTAGCTGAAATGCCACGGAAGGAATAAAAAATTTTTGTCAATGATACAAATTTCAGGAAATATATCCTTTTTATTCCGTGTTGCCTGACAAAGACGGATGTTTTCTTTTTTCCTTTTTTTGCAGAGAAGTTCGATAAATAAAATTTTTTGTTTTATATTGCTTTTCTTGAAAAAGTGTGTATAATAAATGACGTTTGGAAGTTTTGGGTGTTTCTGAAAACGTCCCTGTGCAGGTTTTTGGGGTAGATTACGGAAGGTATCAAAAACTCCTATGTCGGCACGAGAAAAAGAAAATGTATGGGGTTTTCGGATATACTCACATCAAAATAAGCAAAAAAGTTTCGTATAAGAACACAAAACATAAGAGGGGTGCTTTTATGGATATCGGGCATCGGTTGAAGCAGATGCGAATACAAAAGGGGCTGACCTTGGAAGAGCTTGCCAGCCGCAGCGAGGTCACAAAGGGCTTTTTGTCCCAAACAGAACGGAATCTCACGTCACCGTCCATCAGTACGCTCAACGACATTGTAGAGGCACTTGGCAGCAGTCTTTCTGCCTTTTTTAGAGAGGAGCAGGAGGAAAAGTCTGTTTTTGGCAAGGAGGACTTCTTTGTGGATGAGCAGGAACGCTGTACCATAAATTGGGTGGTTCCAAATACCCAGAAAAATGCCATGGAACCCATTCTTTTGGAAATTCCGAAAGATGGGGAATCCTTTCACATGAATCCCCACAGCGGAGAGGAATTTGGCTTTGTTGTGGAGGGCTGTGTGACACTGGTTTGTGAGGATAAGTCCTATACTGTGCGAAAGGGAGAAACCTTTTATCTTTCCGGCAGGAGTACCCATTATTTGAAAAATACCAGAAAAACCCCGGCAAAGATACTTTGGGTGTCTACGCCACCGTTATTTTAGCTTGATTCGTGAAAGGAAGGAAGGATATGAAAAAACTAATCCAGTTCAAAAACATCGTCAAGGAATTTGACGGGAAGCTGGTGCTAAAAGGTGTCAATTTGGATATTTACGAAGAAGAATTTGTCACGCTTTTGGGCCCCAGTGGCTGTGGAAAAACAACGCTTTTGCGTATTCTTGGAGGATTCCTTGCCCAGAACGAGGGGCAGGTTATTTTTGACGGAAAGGAAATCAGCAAGGTTCCACCCTACAAAAGAGAAGTCAATACCGTATTCCAGAAATATGCCCTGTTTCCCAATATGAATGTATACAATAATGTGGCATTCGGCTTGAAAATCAAAAAAGAGCCAAAGGATATTATCGAGCAAAAGGTAAAGCGTATGCTGAAGCTGGTAAACTTGGAGGAATATGCCGACAGAGCCGTGACGGAAATGTCAGGAGGGCAGCAGCAGAGGGTTGCCATTGCCCGTGCCCTTGTCAATGAACCAAGTGTATTGCTTTTGGACGAGCCTCTGGGTGCTTTGGACTTGAAGCTTAGACGGGAAATGCAGCATGAGCTGAAAAAGATACAGCAGGAAGTGGGCATTACCTTTATTTACGTTACCCATGACCAGGAGGAAGCACTGACCATGTCCGATAAGATTGTAGTCATGAAGGACGGGGAAATTCAGCAGATTGGCACGCCTACGGATATTTATAATGAGCCTGTCAATGAGTTTGTGGCAAGCTTTATTGGAGAAAGCAATATTTTGCAGGGGGTTATGCTGGAGGATAGACGGGTGATGTTTGAAGGCAGAAAATTCGACTGTGTGGATGAAGGCTTTGGCGAAAACCAAGTGGTGGATGTGGTTATCCGCCCTGAGGATTTGGATATTGTGCCTCGCCAGGAGGGAAAATTAAAGGGCGTTGTCAAGTCTGTTCTCTTTAAGGGTGTCCATTACGAAACCATGGTGGAAACAAAAATCGGTACGGAAATCACCGTGAAAATGAAGGTGTCTGATGACCGCCCTGTCCATAACGAAGCTGCCAACGAAAAAATGTCTGCCAACGATTTTTACTTGGATGTGGAGGACGTGGAAGAACTGGATGATGCCACCATCATTGCCCGTGCCGATGCTCAGGCTTGGGACCCGGAGGCAGACGAGCTTATTTCCATCAAGGAAGTCCAGTACAGCATCAAAAAGGAAAACGGCACATACCCCGTGACCTTCTCTACGGCGGCAGGCACCTCTGTTACAGTCAATATGATTGTAAAGGATGAAAACCGTGTCACAAGCAAAGAAAATGAAGAAGAAATCTTTGCTGTGAACTTCTTTAAAAAAGTAGATGAAATTCAGGAATCCATTGCCCTTGACACAGATTTGAAAACATGGGCAAATGCTTCTGCCTGGAGTCTTGAGGACGATACACCGGTGGAAATCACAGATGTAAAATACGACTTTGATGCAGGAAGCATTTTGCCCGGTATTTATGACGTGACCTTTGCCACAAAGGGTTATGAATATAAAGTCGATACTACAGATTATCATGAAGTAGGTGAGGAGGTTGGACTTTTCTTCCAGCCGGAGGATATTCATATTATGTCCCGTTCATCATAAGAAAGGAGGTTGTTTTTTGTGCGTCAATTTCGCAGTATGGTATACCCTTATCTGGTGTGGTGCGTCCTGATGCTGGTGCTGCCCATGCTTTTGATATTGCTGTACGCCTTTACAGGAGAAGGAAACGATGTGGCTGCCTATCGTTTTACACTGGAAAATTTTGCCCGTTTTTTTCGGGATGCGGTATTTTTGGACGTTTTGAAACGCTCCCTTGTCATTGCCCTGTGGACAACGGTGATTTGCGTGCTTTTGGGCTATCCCGTTGCCTATGCCATTGCAACAGGAAAGGAAAAAAGCAGGATGTTTTGGATTCTGCTCATTACGCTGCCTACATGGATCAATATGCTGGTGCGTACCTACGCATGGATGGGTATTTTGCAGGATGATGGTCTATTGAACCGTGTGCTTGGTATTTTTGGCATTGGGCCCTTCCATATGATGCACACCACCTTTGCTGTGGTTTTGGGTATGGTCTACAACTTCATTCCTTTTATGATATTGCAGATTCATACCTCCCTTGCCAAAATGGATAAAAGCCTTTTGGAGGCAGCGGAGGACTTGGGGGCAAACTCTGTGCAAAGCTTTTTGCGTATTACCCTCCCCCTGTCCCTGCCCGGTGTTTTAAGCGGTATTACATTGGTATTTTTGCCTGCAGTATCCAGCTTTTTCATTCCAAAGCTCTTGGGCGGCGGACAGTATGTGCTTATTGGGAATGTCATCGAAACCCAGTTCCTCACCAACGGTGACTGGAATTTTGGCAGTGCCATTTCCATGATTATGGCAGTGATTATCATGATTTCCATGTATGTAACGAAAAAAGTGGATACAGATCCTGCGGCAAACGGAAGGGGGGAGTAGAATGGAAAAGAAAAAAAGACGGATTTTCTCCAAAATTCTGCTGGCACTGACGGCGTTGTTTTTCTATCTGCCTATTTTGTATATTATTCTGTTTTCCTTCAACAGCTCCCGCTCTTTGACAAAATTCGACGGGTTTTCTCTCAGATGGTATGAGAAGATGTTTTCCAACCATACCATGATGGAGGCAGTATTATATACGGTGGTTATTGCAGTCCTTGCCACCATCATTTCCACAATCGCAGGTACACTGGCTGCCATTGGACTATCTCGTTCCCGCCGTGTTCTCCGCAATGTGGTGGAACAGGTGAATAACCTGCCTATTATGAATCCGGAGATTGTGACAGCCATCGGGCTTTTGATGTTCTTCAGTGCCCTTGGCATATCCAAAGGCTTTACGACGCTTTTATTGGCACATATCATGTTTTGTACGCCCTATGTCATATTGTCTGTATCGCCCAAGCTTCGTTCTCTTGACCCGAATCTTGCAGATGCCGCCCTTGACCTTGGGGCAACGCCTTTTCAGGCATTGATGAAGGTGGTGGTGCCGCAGATTATGCCGGGGATTGTGTCGGGAGCATTGATTGCCTTTACCATGAGCTTTGATGATTTCATCATTTCTTATTTTGTCACAGGTAACGGCATCAATAATATTTCTATTTTGGTTTATACCATGAGTAAACGGATCAATCCTTCCATCAATGCACTGTCCACTTTGGTTATCGGACTGATTACCGTGGCACTGCTTATTGTGAATGTTGTTCCCATAATAAAAGAGAAAAGGAGAAAAAGAATATGAAAAAGTTAATAAAATTTGGTGCAGCAATGATGGCAGGCACAATGCTTCTTGCAGGCTGTGGTGCCGAAGGAGAAACAGCAGAAAATGCCACTGAAAAATATGGCTCTAATGTACTGAAGCTCTATAACTGGGGCGAATATATGGGCGAAGATGTGATTCGTAATTTTGAAAAAGAATTTGGTGTCAAAGTCATTGCAGAGTATTTTGATTCCAATGAAACCATGTATACCAAATTGCAGGCAGGGGACGCTTATGATGTCATTGTACCTTCTGACTATACCGTAGAAAGATTGATGGCACAGGATATGCTTTTGGAATTAGACCATAGCCTGATTCCCAACTTGGACAATTTGGCAGAAGGGGTAAAAGGACTTCCCTATGACCCTGAAAATAAATATTCCGTACCCTACTTCTGGGGTAGTGTAGGTATTGTCTATAATGCAGACAACGTAGACCCTGCCGTAGTGGAACAAGAAGGCTACAATATCCTCCATGATACGAAATATAAAGGAAAAATCTATGTCTACGATTCAGAAAGAGATGCTTTCATGATGGCATTTAAGGCACTGGGCTATTCCATGAACACCGATAAGGAAGAAGAAATACAGGCAGCATATGACTGGCTGTTAAAAATCAACGAAACCATGGAGCCTGTTTATGTGACAGATGAAGTTATCGACGGCATGATGACAGGTATAAAAGATATTGCTGTTGTATACAGCGGAGATGCCACTGCCATATTGGAAGAAAACCCTTCCATGCGATTCTTTATGCCAAATGAAGGAACAAACCTTTGGAGCGATGCTATGGTAGTACCAAAAAATGCAGAAAACCCCCTTCTGGCACAGGAGTTTATCAACTATATTCTGGATTATGAAGCATCTATGGATAATTCCGAGTATACGGGCTATGCTTCTTCCAACAAAGAGGTATTGGAGGAACTTAGTGGGGAAGGCGGTATTTTCCGTGATAATGAGGCATATCTGCCTCGTGCCGGCTATGAAAAAGACGAGGTTTTTGTGGATAATCCTGTGCTGAAGAAGAAATTATCCGAGCTTTGGATTAAAGTAAAGGCGGCAAAGTAAGAAAAGAGGGGAAATATGGAACATATACTAGAGGAAAGGCTTGCAGTCTGGCGGCAGGAGGAAAAGAAAATTCTCGTTTGCTGCGGTGATTGCAAAGAAGCGGAAGAAATGTGGCTTCGGGCAGGTGGGACAGCAGGGCATATGCTTTCTCCCAAGCAAATCGAAAGCTGGATTTTGACAGGCGGCGGCAAGCTGCCAAAGGAGCTTTGCTTTACGGGAAGTCTTTCAGCTTTTGTGGGCTGCTTTCCCAAGGATACCATGGAAGAAAGCAAACGGCAGGTAAATGGCTTTTTGGCAGGTGGTGTTGCGGAGTATAAAGAAGGCATATGGGAATTTTTTCACTGCTCTGCAGTGGTGAAGGGATGCTGTATGGGCAGATACCTTTCTCTTGCAAATCGGAAAGAGCTTTAATTCCCGCTGTGGCAAAGAGAGCCTTTTCCCAACCTTTTTAGATATGAAAAACCCTACAGAGAAGATATTCTGTAGGGTTTTCTGTATTTTGAAAGAGATAATTGCCATCATGAAGCTATGCCTGTTTATTTCCCAAGGTCTTCAAAAAATTTCTTGTTTGCTGCAATGGCTGCCTTTGTCATGGCAGGGGAAGGCCCGCCGATGACGTTTCTTGCCTCCACGCATTTTTTCACACCAATGGCATCATACACGCTTTCGTTGAATACGGGAGAGATTGCCTGATATTCCTCAAGGGAAAGGTCGTCCAGATTGGTATTGTGTGCAATGCAGTACAGCACCAGTCTGCCGATAATGCCGTGGGCATCACGGAAAGGTACGCCCTCCTTTACCAACCAGTCTGCGGCATCTGTGGCGTTGGTGAAGCCGCCCTTTGCGGCGTTTACCATGCTTTCTTTTTTGACGGTCATAGTGTCTATCATAGCAGTGAATACAGGCAGACACATTTTTACTGTATCAATGGCATCAAAGAGAGATTCTTTGTCCTCCTGCATATCTTTATTGTAGGCAAGGGGCAGACCTTTTAAGGTTGTCAAAATACCCATGAGATGTCCGTATACCCGCCCTGTTTTCCCACGAATCAATTCTGCCATATCGGGATTCTTTTTCTGGGGCATAATGCTGGAGCCTGTGGAGTAAGCATCGGACAGCTCAATAAAGTGGAATTCGTGGCTGCTCCAAAGGATGATTTCTTCACAGAAACGGCTCAGGTGCATCATGAGTATGGACAAATCGGAAATCAGTTCCACGCAGAAATCTCTGTCGGAAACCCCATCCATGCTGTTGGCACAAATATCTGCAAAGCCCAGCTGCTCTGCCACAAACCAACGGTCAAGGGGATAGGTTGTGGTTGCCAATGCACCGCTGCCAAGGGGCAGGACATCAGTTCTTTTGTAGGCATCGCAAAGGCGGTCATAGTCCCGTTTAAACATTTCGATGTATGCCAGAAGGTGATGAGCAAGGGTCACAGGCTGTGCCCGCTGCAAATGGGTATAGCCCGGCAGAATGGTTTCTGTATGCTGGTCTGCCAGATTGTTGAGGGTAGTCATCAGTTCTTTTAGGAGATTTTTGATGAATACCATTTCTTTTTTTGCATACATCCGTGTGTCCAGTGCCACTTGGTCGTTACGGCTTCTGCCGGTATGGAGCTTCTTTCCCACATCTCCAATACGGCTGATGAGGATAGTTTCTATATTCATATGAATATCCTCTGCCTTTTCATCAAAGGTTATCTTTCCATCCTTGATGTCTGCCAGAATTTCCTGTAGTGTTTTCACAATCAGGTCTGCATCCGCTTTGGGAATGATGTTTTGTTTGCCAAGCATAGTGGCGTGTGCCATGCTGCCTGTAATATCTTCCTCATACATACGGCTGTCAAAGGTGATGGAGGAATGGAAATGGTCTGTGAAGCTGTCTGTGGACTGGGTAAAACGTCCGCCCCAAAGTTTACTCATGCTATGTCATCCTTTCTGTTAAAAAACGTATTCAAAAAATATAAGACACCGACAGGTCTTTTATTTTGCATATAAATGAATAATTATGAGATTATTATACAGACATCTTAGGAAAAATGCAAGGATAAATTACAAAAAATAAGAAAAAAAGTAGATTTTCTGATATGTTTTTTGAAAAAGAAGGTATAAATATGCAAAAGAATATATAGGGGTGTATCCCTTTGCTTTTGGAAAAAGAAAGCTTATGGTATATGCTTGGGGATTGCTTTTCACGGAGAGCTGCCTCGGCTTCCTTGTTATTTTGTCTTTGCGAACAGAGGGATTTATGGTATGATGAAAAGAAACAAGCCTATACATAAGGAGGTCTGGCATTTTATGAAAGTATTGACATATATACAAGGGGGTAATACAGGAGTGGGCTGCTTGAAGGCAGATGGCAGTCAGATTGTTCCTGTCAATTATTTGGGGTGCAGCTCACAGGACATGGTGAGCTTTCTTCAGCAGCTCACACCCCAAAAGCAGGAGAAACTGGCAAAAAATATAGAGCTTATGGAGGGCATACCTGTGGCAGATGTGAAAATCACAGCCCCGATTTTATACCCGCAGCAGGATATTATTTGTCTTGGCATTAACTACTATGCCCACGCAGAGGAAGCGGCTCGTTTCCATAATGAAGCCTTTGGCGGAGAACGGCCGGAGCCGATTTATTTTTCCAAGCGTGTCAACCGTGCTGTGGGAGATGGAGAACCCATTGATGGGCATTTTGATATTGTGGATAGCCTTGACTACGAGGTAGAGCTTGCCGTTGTCCTTGGCAAGGATGCAAAAAATGTATCGGAGGAGGAGGCTTTTTCTTATGTCTTTGGATATACTATCCTCAATGATATGAGTGCGAGAAACTTGCAGACTGCCCACAAGCAGTGGTATTTTGGAAAAGGTCTGGACGATTTTACGCCCATAGGCCCTTGGATTGTGACAAGGGATGAGTTTGAAAATCCCCCTGCCCTTTCCATTCGCTCTTATGTGAATGATGAGCTGCGGCAGGAAAGCAATACCTCTTTGATGATAAATGGTGTGGCAAAAGTCATTCATCAGCTTTCTCAGGGCATGACGCTGAAAACAGGCACCATTATTGCCATGGGGACACCTGCCGGCGTGGGTATGGGCTTTGAGCCGCCCAAATTCCTCCAAAAAGGCGATGTCATCAGGTGCGAAATCGCAGGTATCGGAACCCTTACAAATGAAGTGCAATAAACCAAGGCAAAAGGAAAGACTGGGAATAGAAAAAATATGTATACAAAACATAGTTTTGTGTAAAAAGGGCTAAGGGATGAAATCCCTTGCAAGGTCTTAAGTCTTGAAAAAGGAGATAAATGCAGAATGAATAAAATAAAAGTCATGAGCGTGTTCGGCACACGCCCCGAAGCCATTAAAATGGCTCCCTTGGTGAAGCTGCTGGAACAGGAAGAACGTATGGAAAGCATTGTCTGTGTCACGGCACAGCATAGAGAAATGCTGGATCAGGTGCTGGAAATTTTCGATATTCATCCCCAGTACGATTTGAATATCATGCAGAGCCGCCAAACTCTTGCAGGCATTACCACCCGTGCCTTGACAGGGCTTTCCCAAGTGATGGAGCAGGAAAAACCCGATATTGTATTGGTGCATGGGGATACCTCCACAACCTTCGCAGGGGCACTTGCCGCATATTATAACCAGATACAGGTAGGTCATGTGGAGGCAGGACTGCGTACCTATGACAAATATCAGCCTTTTCCTGAAGAAATGAACCGCCGCCTGACAGGGGCATTGGCAGATTTGCACTTTGCTCCCACAGTTTTGGCAAAAAAACAGCTTTTAAAGGAAAATGTGGAAAATACAGGAATTTTTATCACAGGAAATACAGTTATAGATGCCCTTGCCCATACCATCGAAGAAGATTATACCTTCCATGCAGAAGAACTCAATGCTATTGATTTCAAGGGGAAAAAGGTCATTGCCATGACAGCCCATCGCAGAGAAAATCTGGGACAACCCCTTGTCAATATTTGTAAGGGGGTAAAGCGTATTGTGGAAGAATTTCCCCAAGTGGAAGTGGTGTATGCCGTCCATAAGAACCCTGTGGTGCAGGAAACCGCACAAAGCATATTGGGTGGACACCCTCGCATCCATCTCACACCCCCTTTGGATTTGAAGGATATGCACAATCTCATGTGCCGTTCCTATTTGGTCATGACAGACAGCGGCGGTTTGCAGGAGGAAGTGCCTTCCATGGGCAAACCCGTGTTGGTACTGCGTCATGTCACAGAACGTCCGGAAGGCGTGGAGGCAGGCACACTGAAGCTGGCGGGTACAGAGGAGGAAACCATTTATACCATGGCAAAGGAACTGCTGACAGATGAAAGTGCCTATGCCAAAATGGCACAGGCAAAGAACCCCTTTGGGGATGGAAAGGCTTCCGAGCGTATTGTGCAAGCGATTCTCTATGCCTTTGAAAAAGAAGAAAACAGACCTGCAGATTATGCGGTTGCAGAAAAGAAGAATCAAAAGGGAGGAAATGACATGAAAGAGGAACGTATGGCAATTCTGGGTATGCTGGAAAAAGGACTGATTACAGCTGCAGAAGCAGAACGCCTGCTTCTGGCTCTGAAAAAGGAGGCAGATGCACCGGATGGCGGCATCAGCAAGGCTGTAGGTGGTGCTTTGGAAAAGGCAGGTGCCGTTCTTGGCGATGTGGCAAAAACCGTGGGCGAAAAGGCAGAAATGCTGCATCCAAGAATGAGAAGTGCCGCATCCAAGCTGGCAGATAAGGCAGACGAAATGCAGCCTGCTGTCAGAAGTGCCATGTTCCGTATGACAGAACGTGCCAACGAATTGAAAGAGGATGCAAGATTCTATCGGGATAAGCTGAAAGAAAAACGAATGCGAAACCAGGGAGAGGACTGGGATGAAGCCGATATTGACGAAATGGATATGGCAGAAGAAGCAGCACAGGATGTGCCTGTAGAAGCAGAAGAAGTAAAAGAAGCAGAAACAGCAGAAACAGCAGAAACAGAAGCACTTGATCCTGCTATGGAAAAGTATGTCAAGCGTGTGGAAACAGTTATGGATTCTGTGCAGTCGCAGATGGAGCAAATCAATGAATGTGAGGACTTCTTAAAAGCGGCTTTCGGCGATGTGGACTGGAGCGAATTTGACGACGAGGACGAAGAAAACGCTGAGAAAAAAGAAGAAGCGAAAGAAGAAAAAGAAGAAAAAGAAGAAAAAGAATAAAAGAGAAAAGAGAGGGCTTATTCCAAATGGGATAAGCCCTCTCTTGCATAGCATATAAATAAATTCAGAAAAATAAACTCCGTTTTTTTAGTTTGCGTAGTTATTGAAGTAATTCTGTACCAGTACAATGGGAGTACCTTTGTCACCACTGCCGCTGGTCAAATCGCAAAGAGAGCCGATAAGGTCTGTCAGACGGCGGGGGGTTGTGCCTTCCGATGCCATATTGCCCTTCAAATCTTTTTCTTTTTCTTTGATACGCTGACGGATGGCATCTGCCAGTTCTTCGCCGCTCAGGTCTGCAAAGTCGTTGTCAGCCAGATATTTCAGCTTTACTTCGTTGGGCAGACCATTGAGTCCGTCTGTATAGCCAACGCCAACAACGGGGTCAGCCAGCTCCCAGATTTTGCCCACAGGGTCTTTGAAGGCACCATCGCCATAAATCATAGCCTCTACTTTTACACCGGTACGGGCAAGGATTTCCTTCTGAATTGCTTCTGCCACCTCCTGTGCATTTTTGGGGAACAGCTTTACAGTGGTTTCGGTGGCTTTATTGGAGCCTAAAAGACCATACTGGGGGTTGAAGCCACTGCCGTTTACAGGTGCGTTCAGAATATCGCAGAGAGTCAGTACTTTTTCGCCGCCTGCTGCCAAGATACGGCGTTTGGAGCGTTCTCTTGTGTGCGTATCGCAGCAAAGGGCATTCTTTGTATATTTTACGATGACCTCGGGGTGGTTTGCAAAAATGATTTCGGCCTCTGCACCTTCTTCTTCAATGAGATGCTTGTAGTACTCCACATAGTCCACACCTGTGAAGGGGTGCTTTACATAGCCGAAAATTCTGCGATAATCGTCAAGAGAAAGCACATCTGTATAGGGATTTACACCGCTTTCATCCAGAAGGTCTGCATCAAAGAGATGGTTTCCCACTTCGTCGGAAGGGTAGCCAAGCTGCAATACAACCTTTTTTGCACCCTTTGCAATCCCTTTCAGACAGATGGCAAAACGGTTTCTGCTGAGAATGGGGAATACAATGCCAACGGTTTCTCCGCCCAGCTTCGTCTTTACATCTGCGGCAATATCCTCTATGGAAGCATAGTTGCCATCTGCTCTTGCTACGACTGCTTCTGTCACACAAATTACGTCTTTTTCATGAAGCACAAAACCGTCTTCCTTTGCAGCGGTCAGCACAGAATCTGCCGTCATTTTTACAATATCATCACCCTCACGAATGATGGGTGCCTTGATGCCTCTGGAAATAGTACCTGCCATATTGAAAAACCTCCTGAATATTGGGAAATGCCGTTTTTCTGTGACATTTCCGGATAATATGAAATTTAAAAACAGGATAACCTGATTTTTGCAAAAAAAAACATCAAATTTTGCCTATAGCAACCCCTTTGACGGGATTGAGCAAATTTGATGAATATTGGGGTGGATGAAGCCTTTGTGTTCAATCACCGACAAGTTATTTTAACAGGAAAAACATAGGCTTGTCAATATAGAACTATGTACGGAAAAGAAAAAAATTTGGAAAGCCTTGAAATTCCCGAAAAAAACCATATAAAAGGTGGCAAGGCAGTACTTTTTTCTGCCCAAAGGGAAAAAGCCAATGGAAAAAATGCTGCTCCTCAGGGTATATCTGAAAAACCTGTGGATGCTCCCTTTGCAGATTCCTGCACAGGAAGCCTTTTCATATACCCCATAGGAGAAACAGCATTTCTCTACAAAGGGAAAAAGGCTTTAGCGGAACAAAGCCACCAATTCCGCCGGTGTTTTCACGATATATTCTGCCTTATGGGCAAGAAGCTCCTCCTTATCCCCATAACCGTATTCCACGCCGATGGCAGGAATCCCAAGGGCATGACCTCCGTCAATATCGTACTTTCTGTCCCCAACCATAATGGCATTTTCCTTTGTTGCACCCATTTTTTGCAGTACATACGCCATAACAGACTGCTTGTCCGTCCGTTTTTCTCCTGCGTTGTCACCGCCTACCACTTCAAAGTAGTCCAAAAGACCATAATGCTCCAGTATCCGTACTGCTGCCCATTCGTGCTTGGAGGTGGCAACGCCCAAACGCTTTCCCATTGCCACAAGGGCAGCGAGCATTTCCTTTACACCGCCGTAAACCTTGTTTTCAAACATACCGATGCGGAAATACCGCTCTCTGAAATGGGTAAGGGCAATTTTGGTATCTGCTTCGCTAAGACCAAATTCCTTGCGAAAGGTATCCTGCAGGGGAGGGCCTACCATGAACCGCAGTTCTTCATCTGTCCATGTCCGCATTCCCATTTTTTCCTGCATATATCTGGTGCAGCGAAATACGCCGTCTGCGGAGTCGGTCAGTGTGCCGTCCAAATCAAATAATATAATGTCCTGTTTCAGTGCTTCCATCTGTCTTTCTCCAATCTCTGTCTTTCCAAGTTTCTTTTGTTTCATTTTACACGAAAAACCAAAATCCTGCAAATCCTTGGGGCTGTCAAAGGAGAACCTCTGCCAATATTTCCGAAAGAGGCTCCATGGCGTTTAAGGCCTCCTCCTTGGTATTGGTCTGGGCACCTACCTCAATGAGGGTGGAACGGGGCATGAAATGCAGGCTGAACCGATAGGCATTCAGATAAATCTTGCGATTGAAATTGCCGAACATGGCACGGGAAACAGCCTGCATTTGCAGGCTAAATTCCAGATTATCCTTCACATAAGGGTTGGAAAGTCCCTCCGTTGGCTCTATGGCACCATCCTTGTTCAAGCGGCACAGTCCGTTAAAAAACATAATCTGGGCACAGGGCTTGCCATTTACTTCTGTAACCAGCTTTGTGCCTTCTGCAACGCCATCCCGGTGCATATCAATGCAGACCTGTATGGAAGGATTTTCTTGCAATATCCTTTGTATGGGGGCTTCCATACGCTCATAGGAGCCAAGAACCCTTCGTTTTCCCTCCACCAAATCATATCGCCCTGTATCATGAAGCACCTGAATCCCTTTTTTTTCCAAAAGCTCCTTGAGCCGCTCGCCAACGCCCCAGATGCCCTCCTGTATGCCGTTTGACATATGGCTGTCGGCATATTCCTCGCAGGAATGGGTGTGAAAAATCAATACCTGCGGCCCCTTCGTATGGGTATCAATGGAAAAATCCCGTTCCAGTGCATGGTTCACATCAATGTCTGTGGGAAGAAATGCCGTTCTGGAATCCACTACATAGAGATTGCTTTTCAAAGAGGCAAAATCCTGCATCTGCTCTGCCATTTCCGCTCTGGTGGGAATGGATTTTTTTTTGGATACATTTGTAAAGTCAATGTCCTCTATGCCCATGACTGCCTTTTCCTGTGGCATGGGTATTTCCTTGGGTACATCTGTACTTGCAAAGGACAGAGAAGCCGCAGAAACTTGTCCGGGCAATATTTCCTGCAGGGCAAGCCTTGCACCGCCCATACGCCATAGGCAGGGCAGTGCCAGTACAAATATACAAAGACCTGCCACACCCTTCCATAGGCTTCTTTTGTCTTTTTCCTGCTTTCCCATGCTCTGCCTCCTCTCCTCTCAGAATAGGATATGCAGAAAACGGAAGGGATAGAACAAAAAAAGCCCCGTGGATGTGGGGCTTTTGTCTGTTTGCTATTATGCCTTTTCTCGGCAGCGGGGCAAGGGGCGGTTTGTCAGCAAGGCACGCTCTACACTCCAATAGAAATTTTCCTTGCCAATATACTTGTCAAGCTCTGTCCGTTCCATCATTTCCATGGAACGGGTGGGCAGACCGCATATGGCAATGTCTATGCCCTGTTCCTCTCTCAGCTGTGTCACAAGACCACGCAAGGCCTGAGCACAGGAAATGTCAATATTGGATACCCCACGCATGGATAAAAGCAGGGTGTCGCAATGCTCCATATGTGCGGCAATGTCTGTGATGCTCTGGGTATTGGCAAAAATCATGGGGCCTGTAATATAGGCTACCATAGCGTTGTTGTAACGATTGCACAGAGCTTCGTCTGCCACATGAAGCCGTTCCATATGTACCTTTTCGTAGTTGATTTCGATAAAGGACAGGCGGGAAACCAGAAAAATCAAACCAATGACGACACCAACCAAAATCGCCGTAGTCAGGTCAAAGAGTATGGTGGCAAACATGGTTGCCAGAAATTCCAGCATTGCCCCTTTGAATTTGTGGGAAAACATATAGAAAATACTGTTCCATTCATTCATACGCCATGCTGTCACCATGAGTACCCCGGCAAGAGCGGCAAGAGGGATTTTGGACATAACAGGGGCAAGAAGAAACATGGAAATCAAAAGTCCCACAGCATGGAATACACCGGTCAGTCTTGTCTTTGCACCGGAGCGGATAGCAACACTGGTACGGGCAATGGCTGCCGTGGCAGGAATACCGCCGAAAAAGGGCAGTAAAATATTGCCGATACCCTGTGCAATCAGCTCCTGATTGCTGTCAAGACGTACCCCTGTCATTTGCCCGGCACTGGCACCGCACAAAAGACTTTCAATCATGCCCAATATGGCAATACTGAAGGCAGGTGCAATGAGCTTTGTCATCATATCAAAATTTAAGGCAGAGAGCCTCAGGCTGTTTTCGGGGAACAGTGTCTGGGGGATTGTGCCGACAACGGCAACATCCAGCCCTGCAAAAATGGAAACGGCTGTGGCGATGATGATGCTGACCAAAGAAGCCGGTACAACGGAATTCCATTTTTTGGGAAAAAATACCATAAAAAGTACCACAAAAAGACCGATGCAAACAGCAGTCATATTGGGATGGAAGCCCAGTCTGCCATAGCTGAGCAGCTTTGCGACAGCCGTTGTACCTTCGCTTGTCGTACCAAAGAAGTTATCAATCTGCCCAAGGGCGATGATAACAGCAATCCCTGTGGTAAAGCCTGTGATAACAGGTGCAGGGATAAAGGAGGTTAGCTTGCCAAGACGCAAAATGCCGGCAGCCAGCAAAAGGATACCTGCCATGAGTGTGGCAATGAATACGCCATTCAGTCCGTAAGCAGCAACCAGAGAGGTCAAAATAGCCGCCATTGCCCCTGTAGGCCCTGAAATCTGGTAATAGCCACCTGCGAGGATACTCATAATCAGACCTGCAATAATGGCAGTAATCAGACCTGCCGCCGCATCTGCACCGGAGCTGACACCGAATGCCAGTGCCAAAGGCAGTGCCACAGCAGCAACGGTAAGACCTGCCATCATATCTTTTACAAGTGCCTTGGAATTGTATCCTTTAAATTCCTGTTTCAAGCTTTCTGCGAAACCCCGCAGCATAGTAAAACCCCCTTCATGTCACCATAAAATATATTTTTTGATTTTACACATAAAAAAGCACCTGCCCTTTTTGTGTCGCTTGGTTTTCCACAAGCCAGGTGGCACGGTGCGTCTACATCATAGCAAAAAGAATCATATTTCTCAATGGGAAAGTGGGAAAAGAAACAGAGAAAAACAGGATGTATTCCATGCAGTTTTTTGTATACTATGCCAAAGAGAGAAAAACCTTGATTTTTTCTGTGAAAAAAGCCAAGGGAAATAAAGAAATATGCACCTATATAAAGAAATATACAGAAAATCGGAAGAAAAGGACACAGAAGCTGTCTTGCGGGCTGTGGAAAAAAACAAGCATAAAAATATCGCCAGCACCCCAAAATAGATGCTGACGAATTTTCTTTTATCGTTCCTCTCGGAAATAAGCATTCCCCAAGTCTGCGGGAGCCATATCCTCTTTTTTGTTCTTTCTTGTACTGATGATAACAATTACAATGGTTGCCAGATAAGGCAGCATATCAATGAGGTACTGGGATACATGGATGCCCATGCTCTGCAAACGGAATCCGATGATACTCAGACCACCGAACAAAAGACTGCCAAGGAGTGCTTTTACAGGATGCCAAGATGCAAAGATAACCAGTGCAACGGCAATCCAGCCTCGTCCTGCAATGATATTTTCCTGCCACACAGGCACTGTAACCAAGGACATATATGCACCGCCCAGACCACATAATGCACCGCCTAGGATGATATGCACATACTTGTACAGTGTGACATGGATACCGGAGGCATCGGCAGATGCGGCACTTTCCCCGACAGCACGGAGATTTAGTCCCGGTTTGGTACGGAACAGATATATGGTTGTTGCAATAATGAGAATGTATCCCAAGTATACAAAAATGTCCTGATTGAAGAATATTTTCCCGATATAGGGGATAGAGGACAGTATGGGAATGGGACGAGGTACAAAAAACTGCTGAATGGAAGCAGGTACCAAAGTCCCCATAACTTTTTGCCCCAAAAAGCTGGCAAAGCCTTCCCCGAATATGGTCAGTGTCAAACCACATACAATTTGATTGGCACGAAGGGAAACAGTCAAAAAAGCATAGAGCAATGCCCCGACACCGCCGGCAAGGGCTGCACCTGTCATGGCAAGAAAGGGGTTATTTGTCTTTTGCCCCACAATAAAGCCGATGATGGCACCCATAAACATCATACCTTCCACACCAAGGTTGGTATTTCCTGCTTTTTCTGTGATGATTTCCCCAAGGGTGGCGAAAATAAGAGGCGTTCCGGCAACAACTGCTGCCACAAGGAAATTCAATAGCATTTATTTTGCCCCCTTTCTGTTTTTATGAAACGATACCTTATATTGCAGGAAAAATTCGCTGCCCAGTACAAAGAACAGGATGATTGCCTGAATCATATCCGCTACGGCGGCAGGTACGCTCATGGAAATTTGAATATAGCTGCTTCCCTGCACCAAAATGGCAAAGGCGGAACAAACAAAAAGTGCCGCAATGGCATTGAGTCCGGAAAGCCATGTGGTGGTGATGGCAGTAAAACCATAATTGGCAGAAAGTACGGAGGACAGGGTTTTTTCCACGGCAGAAGCCTGAATCATACCTGTCAGACCGCAAAGACCGCCGGAGAGAAGCATGGACAGAATGATGATGCGGGAAATAGGCATCCCTGCATATTTTGCCGTCTGCACACTTTCCCCCACAACGGAAATTTCAAAGCCTTTTTTCGTATGGTTGATAAGGATATAGACCAAAACTACCAGCACAAGGGCAATCATCCAGCCAATGTGCATACCGCCTACAGAAGGCAGAATGGCGTTTGGGGGAAAATCTGCCACCTTGGGAAAGCCCTGTGAGCCGGGGTCTTTCCAAGGCCCATATTGCAGGTAGGTGACAAATTTAATGGCGATGTAGTTGAGCATCAATGTGAATATGGTTTCATTTGTCCCCATTTTTGCTTTGAAAATGGCAGGGATAAATGCCCAGATGCCGCCTGCCACCATAGCTGCCGCAGCCATACAAAGGAGCATCAAGGGCTTTGGAAGGTCTGTGAACAATGCCACAGAGGCTGCTGCAAAAGCCCCCATCATAATCTGTCCCTCGCCGCCGATATTCCAGAATTTCATTTTAAATGCAACCAGTATCCCGAGAGAGGTGATGATAAGGGGGACTGCCTTTGTCACTGTCTGACGCAGACGTGTGGCACTGCCCAAGGCACCGCTTACCATAGAGGAAAATACCTCCAATGGATTGTAGCCCAAAATGGCAATGACCAGTCCGGCAAATACCAGAGAAAGGACAACGGACACAATACGAATGAAAATGGCTTTGTTTCTCGGCGTATCCTCTCGTTTTGTGATTTTCAAAAAGTTCATGGAGCTTCACCTTCCTTTTGTGCCGTACCGCCTGCCATCAGCAGACCAATATCCTCCTTCGTCATGGTACTGGGGTTTACAATCCCTGTCATCTGTCCACCGCAGAATACCATGATGCGGTCGCAAAGTGCCATCAAAACATCAAGGTCTTCCCCGATAAACAGAACCCCAACACCGTTTTTCTTCTGGGCATTGAGCAGGTCATAAATCTTATAGGATGCCCCAATATCCAGACCACGGGCAGGATATGCCGTAATGAGTATTTTGGGGTTTGAGTCAATTTCTCTGCCAAGAAGCACCTTCTGGATATTCCCGCCGGACAGTTTTTTAATGGGGTAGTGGATATGGGGCGTGAGGATTTCCAATTCCTTCACCAGACGTTCCGCTTTTTCCGCCGCCCCTTTTTTTCTGAGGAAAATGCCTTTTTGATTGCGGTAGTCCTTCAGCATGATATTATGCACCATATCCATGGAGCCAACCAGTCCCATGCCAAGGCGATCCTCCGGAATAAAGCCCATGCGGATGCCAAGGCGGATGATTTCCCCCGGGGATTTCCCTAATATGTTTTCTCCTTCAAAAAATACACGCCCCTTTTCTGCAGGCAAAAGCCCTGCAATGGCCTCGCATATTTCTTTTTGTCCGCTGCCTGCAACGCCTGCAACGCCCAATATTTCACCGCCGTGGAGGGTAAAGGAAATATCCTGCAGGGCGTGTTTGTTTTCTTTTGTGGATACATACAGACCGTCTACCCGAAGAAGCTCCTTGTCATGGGGACAGAGGGGCTTTTCCAGCTCCAAATCCACTTTTTTTCCTACCATCATTTCCACAAGACGGTTTACGGCAACATCCTTTGTTTCTACAGTTTCGATGGACTGTCCCCGTCTGAGTACAGTGATACGGTCAGAAATTTCAAGAACCTCATTGAGCTTATGGGTGATGATGACAATGGCACAGCCCTGTGCCTTCATATTGCGGAGAATATCAAAAAGACGTTTGATTTCCTGAGGTGTGAGAACTGCCGTAGGCTCGTCCAATATGAGTATTTTTGCACCGCGGTATAATACTTTTATAATTTCCAAGGTCTGTTTTTCGCCAACAGACATCTGATATACTTTTTTATCGGGCTTGATGTCAAGACCGTATTGGTCACAGATTTTCTGCATATCCCTGGAGAGCTGCTTTCCGTGTATGATGCCCCCCTTGCTGCCAAGAATCATATTTTCTTTGGCAGATAATACCTCCACCAGCTTAAAGTGCTGATGAATCATGCCAATGCCAAGGTCGATGGAGTCCTTGGGGGATGAAAATTCTACGGGCTTTCCATAGATGGAAATAGAGCCGCCATCCGGGGTGTAAATACCTGACAGCATACTCATGAGGGTGCTTTTTCCCGCACCGTTTTCGCCCAATAGTGCGTGAATCTCACCGTTATATACGGTGAGATTCACATTTTCATTCGCCTTGACGGACCCAAAAGACTTGGAAATGTTTTTCATTTCGATTGCTTTTGTGGGTTCCATAGGTGATTCACTCCTAGATTGTCTGTTTCTTAGTTGTTTGCACCGGAAGCACCCTTTACAAGGTAGTCGATGCTCCAGATGCCTGCTCTGTCAAGGGCTTCGCCTTCTTTTACAACTTCGTTGCCTTCGTTGTCATAGATAGGGCCTGTGAATACGTTAAATTCGCCTGCTTCCATCTGTTTGCGGATTTCTTCTACTTTTTCCTTTGCTTCGGGTTTCACAAGGTCGCTGAGAGGAGCCAAGTCTACATAGCCGTCTGCCATGTTGCCGTAGTAGGAAACGGGTTTGAATTCCCCTTTGATGATAGATTCGATGGTAGGAACCAAGAATTTATCATGGTGCCAAATAGGGGCAGTGAGGAATGCCTTTGGTGCTGCATCGGGATTTGCAAGGTTGTAGCCGATGGCATAGGCACCTGCTGCTTCTGCTGCCACCTGAGGGCCTGTGGAGTCACAATGCTGTGCCAAAACGTCGCAGCCCTGTGCCAAAAGGGATTCTGCCGCTGCTTTTTCGTTGGCAGGGTCATTCCAGCTGTTGATATAAACTACTTTTACTTCTGCGTCAGGGTTTACAGACTGCACACCCAGTGTGAATGCGTCAATACCAATGAGAACTTCTGTGTAGGGATATGCAGCAACATAACCGATTTTGTTGCTTTCTGTCTGCATCCCTGCAATGATACCGGAAAGGTATCTGGGTTCTTCCATTGCACCAAAGTAGTTTGCAAAGTTTGTATCGTTCATTTTGTTGCCGGAGAAGTGGAGGAATGTCACTTCGGGGTATTCCTGAGATAATTCCTCGATGGCATCCATGTAGCCAAAGCTTGTACCAACGATGATGGATGCACCGTTGTCAATCATGTTGACTGCGTTTGTTTTTACAGTCTGCTTATCCTCGGATACGCTTTCTGCTGTGAGAATCTCGACTTTGTCACCAAAGTATTCCTTTACGGCATCCGTACCCTGATTTTGTGCCTGTGTGTAGCCGCCGTCGTTTTTAGAGCCGATGTAGATGAAACCAACTGTTGTTACATCCTCTGCTTCTGTTTGTGCGGCATTGTCGCCGTCTGCAGGTGCTTTGTCCCCACCGCAGGCTGTCAGTGCTGTCATTGCCATTGTTGCTGCCAGAGCCAGTGCAGCAAATTTTTTGAATTTTTTCATGTTTACTCTCCTTTTCCTTTGTTGAAGATAAGTTATAGTAAAATAAAATCTATTGCAACGCCCTTCCCTTTTCTTTTTTTAGGCGTAACAATCACAGCATTTTGGGCGGAATCAATCCTTGAAGTAAATTTTTCCGTCCTCGATTTTTGTAATCACAGCAAGAGAATCTACATAATAGCCGGCATCCCGTAGTTTTTTACTGCCGCCTTGAAACTCTTTTTCGATAATGGCGGCAATGGCACATACGGTGCCGCCTGCTTGCTCCACAAGGTTTGCAAGCCCTGCTGCTGCTTCTCCGTGTGCAAGGAAATCATCAATGATGAGTACCTTGTCCTTTTCATTTAGATATTTTTTTGCCACACGAGCAATGGAAACCGTTCCCTTTGTGAAGGATTTTACAGGTGCTCCATAATATTCCTCAGTCATGGTATTGGGATGTGTTTTTTTTGCAAAGACTACAGGAACTAAGTCGAAGTAAATAGCGGTAATGGCAGCGATGCCGATACCGGATGATTCTATAGTCAGAATCTTGTTGATGCCAAGCTGCCCAAAGCGGTGAAACAACTCCTTGCCAAGGGCCATAAACAAACCGATGTCCAGCTGATGGTTCAGAAAAGAGTCCACCTTTACCACTTGTGTGCCTAATTCCATCCCGTCTTTTAATATTCTTTGCTTTAACAATTCCATATACATGGCTCTCCTTTTTTAGACTTTCTTTTTGGTATCTCTGCAAAAAAAGGCAGATACATAGACAGTACGCATCATGGAATGTGGATAATTTCGAAAAGTATTCCATCACATATACTGTCTGCAGATAATATTATTATACGGTGGACTTTTTATAAAGTAAATGGTTTTAGAAAATTGCGTATTTTTTTGTGATATTTGAATAAAAGAAAAGAGAAAAACAAGAATTTTCCGAGATATTTGATAAAAGAATCCAAAGGGTGGATATATTCCAAAAAAAGGGAGAGGAGGCTTTTCCAAGAAAAGGAGATGTGTCCGAAAAAACAGTTTTTCTTTTATCAAAATGTTGTATAATAGAGAAAAGAAACTCTGACAACAGCAAATATTGGAAAATAGTGGAAAAGGAGAGGAAAAAATGGATTTTTTTGATAAGCTTGGAGAATTTGCGAAAAACACCATTGACAAGACCAACGATAATCTTGAGATTACCCGCATCAACAGCGATATTACCATGGAGCAGGGGAATATTCAGGTTTACGAAAGACAGCTTGGGCAGTATTACTGGGCAAAATTTGTCACGGGGGAGGCTCTGGATCCGGAGGCCATGCACATCTGCGATAAAATCGTTGTATGCCAGGACAAAATAAAGGTTTTGGAAGGTGAAATCGACAAAGTGAAACGGGACAGAGAAGCCATGAAAGCAGAGCGTGCAGAGCAGAAGCGGCTGGAGGCGGAACGTGCTGCCGCAGAAGCAGAGGAGAAAACAGAAGCGGCGGAAATCATGGAGGAGCATAAGGCAGAAAATCCCATTTGCAGTGCCTGTGGTGCAGAGCTTGCAAAAGGACAGCGGTTTTGTGGAAGCTGCGGCAAGCCTGCAGAATAGAAGCGGAAAGACAGGCTTTGCAGAAAGGAGGGAGAATGCCCATGGCACAAGCAAGAGAGAATATATTGGGGACGGAGAAAATCAGCAGGCTTCTGTTACATTTTTCCCTTCCCACAGTCATGACGCTGATGGTGAATGTTCTTTATAATATTGCAGACCAGATATTTATTGGACACGCAGAAGGCATTTATGGTATGGCAGCCACCAACGCCGCCTTTCCCATGATGACCATAGGTGCCGCCCTTGCCCTTATGGTGGGGGATGGCTGTGCTTCCCGTATCAGTCTTTGTCTTGGGCGGAGGGAGCAGGAGGAGGCGGACAAAACCTTTGGCAATGCTTTGGTGCTTTTGGCACTTTTTGGGATTCTGCTTGCCGTATTCATGATTTTTGGGCGGCGTTTTTTTGCCCTTCTTTTTGGGGCAACGGCGGATACTTTGGAAATGTCCATGAGTTATCTGGGCATTGTGGCACTGGGCTTGCCTTTTCAAATGACCAATATGGCTTTTACAGCCATTATTCGCTCTGATGGCAACCCCGGTTATACCATGCGGTGTATGATGATAGGGGCAGGGCTTAATGTGATATTGGACCCTGTTTTTATATTTGGCTTGCATATGGGTGTGACAGGTGCTGCCGTTGCAACCATTATAGGACAGGTAGTGGCGGGAATTCTCTGTCTGCTGTATATTCCAAAGCTGGAACATTTTCGCTTTGCAAAAGAAAATCTCAGACCTTCCCAAAAGACCTGCGGCGGTATTTTGCTTTTGGGCGTACCCAGCGGCTGTATGCAGAGTGCAACGGCATTGATGCAGATTGTCATGAATCGTTTGATGGTACGCTGCGGCAGTGCTACAATATATGGCAGTGAGATGGTGCTTTCCTGCTATGGTGCCATGATGAAAATATACCAGATTGCCCATGCCATGTTCGTTGGGGTGGCATCCGGTACACAGCCCATCAATGGCTATAACTATGGTGCAAAGCAGTACGGCAGAGTGTGGCAGACCTTCCGTATTGCCGTCATAGTGTCTTTTGTTATATCGGGTGTGTGGTTTTTGCTGTTCCAGACCTGCGGCGGTATTATGGGGCGGCTCTTTGTGGAGGATACGCCCTTATATCTGGAATGTATGAAGCTGGTGCTTCATGTTTATATGATGGGATTTTTTGTCTATGGACTGCCGCAGGTGACGGCATCCTTTTTTCAGGCAGTGGGGCATCCTTGGAAATCCCTTTTGGTGGCACTTTCCCGTCAGGTTTTTTTCCTGATTCCCCTTTCTCTGTTTTTTGCAAAGAAAAGAGGACTGGTGGGTGTTTTGGCAGCGGCTCCTGTGGCGGATGTCCTTGCCTTTCTGCTTTCCGCAGGGTTGATATTTGTTTTCTTTCGCAGATGGAAGAAGCAAGGGATACGATATATTTCATAAAAGCCAAGTCCTTTGGTCTTGGAGTATCCCGTTTTGTTTGTGGAAACAGTACAGAAAACCCTGCAAAAGCGAGTTTTTTTGATATTTGAATCGGAAGCTTTGAACAGGAGTGGTGCAGTGTAAAGTGGCATTGCTCCTGCTTTTATTCTGCGTCATCCTGTGGTTTCATTTGGTCAAGGGCGTACTCGCAGCACTGGACAACCAGTGCATTTACAGAAACATTGTTGGTGGCTGCACATACAGAGAGCCTTTCTACCAATGTCTTTTCCAACCGAAATGTTTTGTTTACATATTCTGTTTTTTTCACTTCAAACATGATACACACCTTCCATATGTTTATTATCGTGCGAATATAAAACGGATTTTATTATAGTGTAAATATAAAATGGATTATATACACTATATTTACACATATGAAAATAAGTGTTAATATACAAGAGATACAAAAAATTGATTTTTCAATGAGATGGGAGCAGACATATGGAAATAAAATTGAAGGACAGAATCAAGCAGCTTCGCAAGGAGCGTAAAATGACACAGGCACAGCTGGGAAAGGAGCTTGGTTATGGGTATACAGCCATTGCCAATTATGAATCCGGCAGAAACCAGCCCAGTATTGCGGATTTAAAAAAGCTTTCTTCCGTGTTTCATGTTTCTTTAGATTATCTTATAGGCGTAAGTGATATACGAAAGCCGGATGTGTTAAAAGGAAAACAATGGAAGCAGCTTTGCTATTATTTGTCACAGCTGAATAAACAGAGTATCAAAATGCTTTTGCTGTATGCACAGTGGCTGATGGAAAAGGAGGGCAAGACGGTATCGGAAGAATGGAAATAGGGACAGAAAAGGGAGTTTTGAATATAGAAGGACAGTCCAGTGCAGATGTCAGATATTTCATAGAGTATAGTATAGCATAGATTGAAAAAGATTACACTATCTGTGAACATATTTTTTTATTCTTTTTTCCGTGAAAAGAAAAAAAGGCTCGTTTTATGCAGCTTTCTTTTGAATGGAAAGAAATGTAAGCATATGGATTGCATATGGAAAACCCTGTGCTGCCCAAATTGGGACAGTCAGCCATCTGCATAGAAAATGTATGAAAACCCTTTGTTTTCCAAGCCTCTCTGTGTTCCTAAAAAAGAATAGGTTTGCCTATGTGCTGAGGCAGTACCTGCAAAATACAGGTACTGCCTCAGCGTGTTTTTATTTATACATAATGCAATAAGGGGGAATGTAAAGGGAAATGATACTTTTCTTTTATTCAGCAAGTGTGAAGGATACTGCACCCATAGAGCCTGGAGCAACTTCGTATTCACCAAAAACAACAACTGTTTTGCCGTCTTTGTCCAGATAGAAGTTTTCGTTGCCCGTAAGACCTTTGAAGCCGTCTGCTGTTTCGTCATCACCCATAAAATAACTCTTGCTTTCGTCTGCCTGCATCTGTGCCTTCATTTGTGCAGTGATATCCTTGGTGGCAGCTGCCAGCTTTTCTTTGCTGCCCAGATAGTCCAGAAGGGAAACTGCTTTTCCGGTTGCCTTGTCTACAGTAAAGATTTTCACACGCTGTTCGCCGCCTGCCTGCAAAACCTCTGTATTGATGCGGATACTGATATATTTGTCCGTATCTGTTACCACTTCATAATCTGTGTGGACACAGAATTGACCACCCTGAGATTTTTTTGCTGTTTCCTTGTCATATTCTGCAAGTATAGTATCTACATAGGCACGGATTTCATCATTTACAGGAGAACCCTGCTTCAGCTGGGGAACCATGATGTCTGCCTGATGGTTGTTGGCGGTATCTGTGAAGTTACGGAATGTGACAACCTTTGCCACATCGCCCACAACGGGAATGTTGTCCATGGCACTTGCTATGACGGGGTTTGTGTTTACGGCTGCACCAAATACGACTACGGCTGCTGCTACGCTGATGCTTGTTTTTTTCCAATTCCAATATTTCATGATAATCTCTCCTTTTCTCTCTCTTGTCTTTTTATCTTTTATTTGCTTTTCTGATTATTAGATGCAGGAGAGCGGGGAAAAGTTTCAAAAAGATATTTTTTTTTAAAATTTTTTTCAAAAAAGTATTGCCTGAAAACAGTTCTCAGAAAAATGGGGGGGCTTTTTGCTTTTGCAAAGTTTCGGGAAAGTCCTTCAAAAGTTTTGTGGGAGTTGGGGCAAAGCCCCAAGATATTTTAATAGGAAAACAAGAAAATCGCCCAGAGCCAATGACCTGAGCGATTTTTTTGGAGTTCTTTCACAGCCTTACAAAAGGCACTGCTTTTGTCTTGGGACAAGGCAGTTATGCTTTTTCTCTCCACAATTTCTGTACCAATTCAAATTCCTCCACAATTTCTTTTTCCGGTGCAGGCGTTGCAAGACTTACGATGATGTTCACCAGACAGGAAATCACGAAGGCAGGCAGCAGCTCATAAATACCAAATACGCCGCCCTTGGGGGCAATGAGGTATTTCCATACAAATACCATAATACCGCCAACAATCATACCTGTCAAAGCACCATATTTATTGGAACGCTTCCAGAACAGTGCCAAAAGCACCACAGGCCCAAAGGATGCACCAAAGCCTGCCCATGCAAAGGATACAATGCCAAATACGGAGCTATTGGGATTTCTTGCAAGGAAGATTGCCACAATAGAAATGAGGATAACGGAGATTCTCGCAATGTGCATGGCTGTCTTTTCGGAAATCTGTACACGGAAGAAGCCACGAATCAAGTTTTGGGACACACTGGAGGATGCTGCCAAAAGCTGAGAGTCAGCTGTGGACATGGTTGCTGCCAAAATCCCTGCCAGAATCGTCCCTGCAATAAATGCCATCAAAACGCCTTCCTGACTCAACAGGTCTGCAATACGAACGATAATGGTTTCGGATGCAGAGCCTTCCAGAAAGGGTACTGCCCCTGCTTTTGTCATGGCATAGCCAATAATCCCAATGGAAACAGCCACAGTCATGGAAATTACAACCCAAATGGTTGCCACACGGCGGGACAAAGACAGCTTGCCGTGGTCTTCGATTGCCATAAAGCGTAAAAGGATATGGGGCATACCGCAGTAGCCAAGTCCCCATGCCACAGCAGAGGCAATGGTCAGGGGATTGTACGGCTCTGCCGTACCTGTTACCACGCTGTAGGTTTCTGTCATATTCAGATAGCCGGGCAAGGATTGTGCATCTGCCACAATGGTATCCCAGCCTCCTGCCACCTTTACACCAAAAATCAAAATAATGATGAGGGCAAGCGTCATAAAGATACTCTGAATCAGGTCTGTGACACTGGCTGCAAGAAAACCGCCCGTAGCGGTATATGCCACAATGACAACAGCACTGATAATCATGGCAGTCAGATAGTCTACACCAAACAGACTGCTGAACAGCTTGCCGCAGGCCGCAAAGCCTGATGCGGTATAGGGAATAAAGAAGATAATAATAATCACTGCGGAAATACACATGAGGATATTTTTATGATCTCTATATCTTCTGGAGAAAAAGTCGGGTACGGTTATGGAGTTATCTGCCACATGAGAATAGATACGGATTCTCCTTGCCACAATGAGCCAGTTTAAATAAGTACCCAGTCCCAAGCCGATTGCTGTCCATGCGGCATCTGCCACCCCTGTGAGGTATGCCACCCCGGGCAAACCCATGAGCAGCCAGCTGCTCATATCCGATGCCTCTGCACTCATGGCAGTGACAAAAGGTCCAAGCTTTCTGCCTCCCAAATAGAAATCATCTACGTTGTTGTTTTTTTTGGAGCAATAAATGCCCAACAGCACCATTACCAAAAGATAAATGGAAATGGCAATCATAATACATACCTTTGCCGACATAGCTTCAAATCCTTTCTTTTGTTCGGGAAAATCTCCCCATTTCTTTTTTTCGTCCCTCAGTATAACACATTCTTTATTAGACTGAAATACAGAATCATGTATAGAATATAGTATAGACGATTTTTTTCAATATGGTATCAAAATAATGATATTTCAATGTTTTTAGCTAGACGATTTTTATATCATTTTTATTTAAAAATATATAAAAACATTTTTATTTTCTGCTGCTGTTCTAAAAAATCTCTTGACAAGATACAGAAAAATAAATTAAAATAAATTTCTATAAATAATTATTATAAATTAAGGAAGGCGTTTTGTATGAAAAAATTTCTTAATCTTGCATTGCTTTATGCCATTGCCGGTATGATTGGCGGTGTGTTTTATCGGGAATTTACAAAGTGGAATCATTTTACAGAAGCAACTGCTTTGGGCAAGGTACACACCCATCTCTTTCTCTTGGGCATGGTCGTCTTTCTCATTGTGGGGCTATATGCTTCTCATACTGCGTTGGCGGAAGAAAAGCTCTTTCGTCGTTTCTTTACTATCTACAACATCGGTGTGCCACTCACTGTCCTCATGATGGTTATACGAGGGATTACGGAGGTTTTGCATACTCCTTTAACCACCGGTGCCAATGCGGCCATTTCGGGTATTGCAGGGATTGGACATATTCTCACGGGAATTGGTATTGTCCTTTTGATTCTTTCTATGAAAAAAATTGCACGGGATTAAGAAAAGACCGAAAAACGGAGGGGTTCCGAATTTCGGTCTTTTCTAACATAATTTGTGATAAAAAGGAAGGGTATTGTTCTATGTTTTTTGATTAGTAGGCAGCCAGACTTGCACCAAATGCCTTACACTGGTCTTTGCCATCTGCATCAGGGAAGCCATTTACCATTAAGCCGTCATCCAAAAGGTTTGCACCGGCTTTTTCTGCACGGTCTTTCCAATCACGCATCCACTGTCCATCTCCCCAGCCAAAGGAGCCGAAAAGACCTACTTTTTTGCCGGAAAGAGAACCTTCTGCTGCTGTGAAGAAGGGTTCAAATTCGCCTTCCTCCAAAACCTCGTCACCCATTGCAGGGCAGCCCAGTGCCAGCTTATCATAATCCGCAACATTGCCTGTAAAAGCGTCTACGGAATAAATTTCTGTATCTGCTCCCATGCCTTCTGCGATTGCTTCTGCCATTGCCTTTGTATTGCCTGTACCGCTCCAATAAATTACTGCCTGTTTCATATCTGTCTAACCTCCTGTAAAATTTTGTCTACAACCGCCAGAATGCGGTCTGCCTGTGTATCAATCTTTTACGGTTTTTTAATTAGCATAAGCTAACTTAATGATACAAAGATTGACAGTATCCATCCCAGCACATACGGCGTCTTGCCAAGGCAACATTACCATGAAGGTTGCTCGTAGAAACATCTTGAGAAAAAACAAGACTATTCATATAAACCTCCTGTTTCCAAAATACTACATCGTCAGCGTCTTTTACAAGTTCATATTCGTTAGCTATAGCTAACTGTAATTCGATGATAGCACATTTCTTTTTTGTTGTCAACTGTAATTTTTCTTTTTTTGCAGGAAAAAAGGACTGCATGGGTGCAAGTCCTTCTAAGTCCTTCTTTCTTTGATTTTCTCTTATTTTTTTCTCTGCATAATATCCAATATGGTGCTGTCCATGGCTGCCATACCTTTTTTGCTGATGTGTCCCAAATTTTTTGCGGTCTGTTCTGCCGAGGAACCCAAAATGCCAAAGTGGGGCGGCATCATCACGCCTTCTGTGGCAAGCATTGCAGAAAGGAAGGCGGCCTGTACGCCGGAAGCCACCTTGAGGGAGCATCCAATATTGCCTCCGTCGCAAATCATTCCCGAAAGATTTGCTGCCATATGATTCATAGCTGCTCCTATCTCGTTTACGCCGCCGCCCATCAAATAGGCAATCCCTGCGGCTGCACCACTGCCGCCGCCCAGCACACAGCCGCACAAGGAAGATAGTCTGCCTGTATAGTGCTTGCTGTAAATGGTTATAAGACAGCTGAGTGCCAAGGCCCTGCGAATTTCCTTTTCGCTTTTTCGCATCCCTCTGCCAAAGGACACCACAGGCAGAGAGCAAATAATTCCGTGGGAGCCACTGCCCACAATGCTCATGGCAGGATAGGGAAGCCCTGCAAGACGGGCATCCATGGCACAGATAGTCAGATGTTGTGCTTCATAAAAAGCGTCCTGTCCCACGAAGCCTTTTTGACGGAAGTTTTCCACTGCCTTTCCAATACGCAGTCCCACACCTGCCTCCCCTGCAGCTGCCAGACGGCAGTTCATATCAATCATATCCTGCAAAAACAACAGGTCTTTATCTGGTACCGTATCAGCATAGGAAACAAAATCCTCTATATTCACAGCGTCAAAGGGGAAGGTGGCAGTTCTTTCGCTTTTTCCAAGGTCATTGGAAAAGATAAGCTTTTCGTTCTGCCATACCTTTGTCAGATTGTTGTGCCATGCTTCGATAAGTGCCTTGCCTATACCCTTATCTGTTTCCACCTCTGCCAAAAGGTAAATATCTTCCTTGGATGCGTCTACAGAAATATCTACGGCAATGCCGCTGTTTTTTGCCAGTTCCACGGCATCTGCTGTCACATTCCGCAGACATTCCAGTTCCAAACGGCTGTTTCCGCAAAGTACGCCCAAAAGTGCTGCCATTTCGCATCCCCGTTCTTCTGTGCCGGGAATGGCACAGGAAAAAGCATTTTTGTACATACCGCCATTCATAGTCATGCGAATTCGCAGTATTTGACTGCCCTTTGCTGCCTCCATTGCCTTTGCTGCCGCAAGTGCAATGGCTCCTACCTCTGTTACGCCAAGTGCAGGCTTCATCTCCCTTTTCAACAATCCGGTAATTTCTGTCTGCATAAAATCCTCCTTATTTTTTCTTTGATTCAAAATCCATTTGACCATGTAAGAGGATACCATAATTTTTGAGAATTGCATATAAATTTCGTATAATATGGAAGAAGAAATATATCGTGCATTTTCCTCCCCTTTCTTGTTTTTTGCCATAAACTGCACTATAATATTTATACATTTTGCATCATATGTCATGAATATTGCCATAGGGATGCAAATATTTTATTGCTTTTTATTGCTTTTTATTGCTTTTAGGAGGGGTAAGCATGGAACAAAAAAGAGAGAAATTCTCCTCCCGTCTGGGGTTCATCCTCATTTCTGCAGGGTGTGCCATCGGTCTTGGGAATGTGTGGAAATTTCCTTATGTAACGGGACAATATGGCGGTGCGGCATTTGTGCTGATTTATATCGCCTTTTTAATTCTCATGGGTGTGCCGATTTTGGTAGCCGAGCTAGCCGTTGGGCGTGCCAGTCAAAAAAGTGTGGCATTATCCATGGATACACTGGAGCCAAAGGGTACAAAGTGGCATATTTTTAAATATTTTGCTATGCCGGGCAGCTATCTTTTGATGATGTTCTACACCACCGTAGCAGGCTGGATGCTGTATTACTTCATCAAGATGGTACGGGGCGATTTTGTTGGTATGGATTCGGAGGCCGTAGGAAATGCCTTTGGCACTATGCTGAGCAGACCCGGTCTTATGACAGGCTTCATGATACTGGTTGTCATTGCCTGCTTCATCATCTGCGGACGAGGCTTGCAGGCAGGGGTGGAAAAGGTAACCAAGGTCATGATGATTCTGCTTCTTTGTCTGATGATTGTTCTTGCAGTTCGTTCCGCAGTATTGGACGGCGGCGAGGAAGGTCTTGTTTTCTATCTGAAGCCTGATTTTGGTGCATTGAAGGAGCATGGCATTTTGAATGTTCTCTTTGCGGCATTGGGGCAGGCATTCTTTACGCTGAGTATTGGTATGGGGGCCATTGCCATATTCGGCAGCTACATAGACAAGTCCCGCTCTCTCACGGGGGAAGCCATTCTCATTACGGTACTGGATACCTTTGTGGCACTGATGGCAGGTATGATTATTTTCCCTGCTTGCTTTGCTTACGATGTAAACCCCGGACAGGGTCCTTCCCTGATATTCGTTACACTGCCCAATGTGTTTAACCATATGCCGGGGGGCAGGCTATGGGGTTCTTTATTCTTTTTGTTTATGTGTTTTGCGGCATTCTCCACCGTCATTGCCGTATTTGAAAATATTATATCCTTCGCCATTGATTTGACTCATGCACCCAGAAAAAAAGTTATGTTCGTCAATATGGTTGCGATTATCGTACTTTCTCTGCCTTGTATTTTGGGCTTCAACCTTTGGAGTGGGTTCCAGCCTTTGGGGGCAGGCTCTACGGTACTGGATTTGGAAGACTTCATTGTCAGCCAGAATATTCTGACACTGGGCAGCCTTATTTATGTACTGTTCTGTAGTGCGAAAATAGGCTGGGGCTGGGATAACTTTATTGCAGAAGCCAACAGCGGCAGCGGTATCAAATTCCCCAAGGCAATTCGCTTCTATGTGAAGTGGATTCTGCCTCTCATTATTTTGATTGTATTTATAATGGGTTACTATTCCATGTTCTTTGCAAAATAATGTATCTTCGGAATCGCATATCCTTATCTTTAGACCTCGAGAGCCATCCGAGGTCTATTTCTTTGCCTGTTGTTGACGTGTATTTGTATTTTTGTTACCATCAGAGAGAAATGAATCAAAAAAAAGGGGGGATAGCCATGTATATACAGAAAGCTTCAAAACAAGTGATATTCTTTTTTCTATGTATGCTGCTCCTGCTGCCAAGTTATGTACAGGCACAGACAGAAAACCGGTCTTATGTGGTAGCCCAAGCCACAGAGGGCAATATTGTAAAAATGAAAAAAAGGCTGGTTCTGCAAAAGGAAAATGGAGATGAAATTTATTTTTGGGCAAAAAATATCGGCAAAGATGGGATTGCCATTACCATAAATGGCAAGGATAAGCAAGTCCTTGCACCGGGAGAGGAGGGGGAAATCTCTCTGCAAGCAGGCAAGACATCGGGACGCTATCTTTTTCAGGCAGCTCCTGTATCCAAACAGAAGAAAGTCAGTCTTTCCTACGTCATTGGGCAAAGGGGCGTTGTGACAGCCATAAAAGCGAATACCTTGGAAGAAAACAGCATCCAAAACAAAGACCGTTTTATCTCTACCCACAGCCTCACAGACAAAAACGGAAAATATGTCAATTTCTGGATTCGAAATACAGGTAAAACGCCCATTATCCTTACCATAAACGGAATGTCAAAGCGTACCATTGCACCGGGCAGCCAAGGGCATATTGCCGTGAAGGCTGGGCATGGGAAGAAAAAATATCTCTTTCAGGCAGTCCCTCGGGATAAAAACGGTACATTCAGCATGAAATATCGCATTGCCCAAAAGGATACAGATACTCGCAGATAACGCAAAAGGAACAGCACAGGGGGCTTCCCCGTGCTGTTCCTTTTCTATGCAGATTCTATGGAAGGGAATCTTTGTATGGCAAGTTTTTAATCTCTTTGTAAATGGAATGTTTCGATTAAGTCTTTCATGGCATTTGCCTGTTCTGACAGCTCTCTGCTGGTTGCAGCACTTTCCTCTGCCGTTGCACTGTTTGTCTGGACTACGGCGGAAATTTGCTCGATGCCAATGGAAATTTGCTTTGCACCCTCTGCCTGATTGATAGAGGTTTCTTCAATATCCTGTATCATCTTCACGATATTTTCGGCATGGGTACGAGCTGCCTGCAATTCCTCTGCTGTGGTGCCTGCAAGGGTAACGCCTTTTTCTACAGAGGAAATGGCGTTTTCAATAAGCCCTGTGGTATTTTTTGCTGCCTCGGCGGATTTTTGTGCCAGATTTCGCACCTCGTCTGCAACAACGGCAAAGCCTTTGCCTGCACTGCCTGCTCTTGCTGCTTCCACAGCGGCATTGAGTGCCAAAATATTTGTTTGGAATGCAATATCGTCAATGGTTTTAATAATATTGACAATATCTCTTGCGTTTTGGTTGATTTCCTCCATGGCATCCAAAAGCTCTGTCATTTTGTCATTTCCTGTGATGACAGCTTCGCCCGTCTGCTGTGCCAACTGGTTTGCGTTGACAACCTTTTCTGAGTTGTTCTCAATTTCATTTGTCATATCCGCAATAGAGGAGGAAAGCTCCTCAACAGAGGCTGCCTGCTCTGTAGCACCCTGTGCCAAAGCCTGGGCACCGTCTGACACCTGATTGGAGCTGGATGTGACACAATCAGCCATTTCGTGAATCTGGCATAGGGTATGATTCTGCTTGTACCGCATATCATTCATAGACTGCAAAATGGGCGTATATGCCCCTACATAAAGGGTTTCTTTTTGGGAAGCTGCGGTCAAATCCCCTTCTGCCAAACGCTCTGTCACATAGCGAATGTCATCAATGATTTCAGAGGTTCTGTCCTTCATATCCTCCACGGCTGCCGTCAATTCCCCGATTTCCGTATCATCCATCTGGGACGCAGGCTCTACATCAAAATCCCCTGCCGCAATCCGCTTCATGTTTTCCTTAATCAACACAAGGGGATGCAAAAGCTCTTTTGTCACATATCGAATGACAAGGAACTGCATCACCATAGTCAAAAGCAGACAAATCACAACTGCCCCCATGGAAATTGTAACAAGACCTTCCAAGTCCTTCTGCTTTTCTTGCATTCTTTGTTTCAAAGCGGCTTCAAAGGCATCGGTATTCTCCTGCATTTTTGCAACAGTTTGGTTGTATTTTTCTCCATATACCAAATCAAGGGCATCATCATATAATTCCTGCTTGGTCAAAGCCATTGCCCGTTCCTCCAAAGGCACCAAGTCATTGGATAAGGACGTATTTTCATCTATGAACGCCTGCTCCTCCGATGTAATGCCGATTTCTTGGAGCTTAGCCACTGCCTTTTCTCTGCGTTTTGTATTTTTCAGCTCATTTTCATAATTGTTTAAATATTTCTCATCCCCGCAGGCAGAATAGGAACGAACCTCCTGTGTCAAATACGCAGAACCCTCGCTAAACAGTCTGGCATAATCCATAAGGACTTCCTGCTGCTCCATCAAAGCGGTTTGGCTATGGATGGTTTTCATATTCCAGAATACCATGACAAATACCAATGCTAATGCCACAACAGAAGAAATGCTCAAAATTCGTATGGCGAGAGATTGCTTCATACGTTTTTTCCCAAATTGTTCTCTTTTTTCTGATACATCCTTCAAAATTTTCTCCTCCTTTGGTACTTTGTAAAGTACGTTTTATATACCCTTCATTTCTGCCATTATTTTACAGGATATTGTTTTTTTATACAAGAATTACTGCATCCTGCAGAGAGCTTTTCGATTATGCACTATTTCCAAACATCGCATTTTTTATAGATGTTCAGAACTATGATTTGTTTATTTTTTCATTTTTTATCTGTTTTTCTTATAATTTTTAGAAAAAATAGCAGGTATATAAAAAGAGAAACATCCTTCCTTTTATAAAATATGCAAGAATATATGCTTTTTTGTGCTTTTTTTGAACCTCTATATACAGATGTATAATTAAGCAGAAATATACTGTGGTTGCTGCATATTCCCCTTTGCCGCCCAAAGAAAGCCGCCATTGTATTTCTTATATAAACTTGATAGAATAAGAAAAACACGGCAGAGTCCGAAAGGAGTACCTCATGAAAAAACGAATGCTAGTATGGATGATGGCTTTTTTTACCCTATTGCCCACTGCAAAGGCTTGGGCAGCAAATTTGACAACAGGCAGCCGCTATACAGACACGGAGCAAGCTGTTCTTCTGCAAGAAGGAGGCGAGGGCATCTGGAAAAAAGGAACGACCTTTACCCTTCGCATGGAGGAAGGGCGGATTCCCTTGGAAGATACCGGAAGGCTTTGGACAGATGCGGAAAGCGGAATGAAAATCCGCAGCAAAGTCACGGATGGCGTATTGACCTTTACCGTGGAGCAGGAAGGAGATACGCCTGCTGTCATCCATATTGACGATTTGAAGCTGTTCCTTTCTCGCCATCTGCCTGCCGGCAGCTATAGGCTGGAGGTGGAAAGTGATATGGATGAAAATTTCTACAGCCAAAGGCTTTTTGGTGCAGAGGATGAAAATGCAGCCTACGGCAGCCAGACAAATAAGGGAAACAATTTCGTTGGGGATGTGGCAAAGAAAAAACAGCGTGGGATTCACCAGTTTGTCACGCTGTCTGTGGGCATGGAAGGTCATGACCTTTATACCACCTATGTGGAAGTGCCTGTGGGAGAAGGCTATCTCTTGGCAAACGGCACAAAAATCCCTGTGGATGCCCCTGCCTATATCAGCGAAAATGGATATGTCATGCTTCCTGTGAGAAGCGTTTCTGCCGCTTTGGGAATTGACCGAAGCAATGTGCTTTGGAATCAGGAAGCCCAAAGGGTATCCATCCTCTATGGGCATCGCATGATTTCCATGAAAGCCGGAGAAAAGGAA
>SAMEA104404100__coassemble_245_pt1 | contig 65716 bp, 78 predicted proteins | sample SAMEA104404100__metabat2_low_PE_071 | metagenome-assembled genome bin SAMEA104404100 (sample SAMEA104404100) | Balaenoptera acutorostrata
ATATCATTATACAATATCCTCTCCGTAGAGCGTTAGGGACGAAAGCATTTCCGTCAAGAATACTGATACGTACCAATGCCATGAATTTTTGGGCAACGGCGGAACATTCTCTGCGATATAAATATAGTGGAAATATTCCTCAGGACTTGCAGGATAGGCTAAAGAATTGTGCAGAGGCAGCATTCCATCTAGATACAGAAATGGCAACCATACGAGAAGAAATTACAAATGTACAGCGGCTTCATGAGATTCGTAATAATCTGGTTGCAAACATACTGGACAATATACAAAATCTCTATTTTGTGGCAAAGCTAGAGGATATGAACAAGTTGAATCGGGAATTTATTGACATTTGGAACAGCGATGATATGGATTTGCTTCGTGAGTTTAATACCAAGCTGAATGTGATGGCAGAAATGTACCGTATTTAAGTTTAAAGGAAGATAAGGAGAAATATATGGGATTATTTGCCATAGGAGATTTACATTTTGGGTTTGGCGTAGAAAAACCCATGGACATATTTGGTGTCCACTGGAAGAACCATAGCGAGAGGATTATTGAAAATTGGAAACGTGAAATTACAGAAGTGGATACAGTGCTTTTACCAGGGGATATTTCTTGGGGGATGCGTCTTTTTGAAGCAGCGGCAGATTTGGATGTTATTGATACATTACCCGGAAAGAAGATTTTGCTTTCCGGCAATCATGATTATTGGTGGAAATCATCTTCTAAGCTTTCAGGGCAGTATCCGGAAATGGTATTTTTAAAAAATGATTCCATAGCATATGAGGATTTTTTTATTTGCGGTACTAGGGGATGGACTTGTCCCAACAGGGTATCTTTTACAAAACAGGATGAGAAAATTTATCAAAGAGAGCAAATACGTCTGCGATTGTCCTTGGACAGTGCTATGAAAAGAGGAGCAGAGAGAATCATTGTGATGCTCCATTATCCGCCTACAAATGAAAAACATGAGCCTTCCGGGTTTACGGAGCTTCTGGAAGAATATCCTGTGGAGCTTGTGGTCTATGGGCATTTACACGGCACAGAAAATCATAAATTGGGGCTGCAGGGAGCCTGCAACGGCATCACCTATTATTTAACGGCTTCTGACTATTTGCATTTTTGCCCCAAACGGATTTTATAAAGAAAAGCCCCATGTGCCGTTTCAAATATGCCTTAGGAGGAGAACCAAGCGTTTCAAGGTGTTTTGTACCAATGAAACGCATTGGTTTATGCCTCTGTTTCCTCCAAAAAGTGCTTTTTTATACGCCGAGATTATTCCTCATATTCCTCAATGGCAGCCAAAAGCATTTCCTTCAGAACATTTCTGTCAAAGCCTGTCAGCTCCAGCTCCAGAGAAAGCTCTGAAAGTTCATCCTCCGCAGACAGATATTCTGCTTCAAAAGCAGATACAATATCATCTTCAAAGATGATTTCCCCTTCAATACTCCAAAAATCATCTTCTGTATTTACAGAAAAAATATTGATTTCTGAAATGTGCAACACATAAATCCCTCCTTTATTTCTTTTTTATATGTTTTGTATGCTTTTTATGTTTAGACGGTTTCTTTTTATGACCGTCTTGTTTCTTTTTGACGGAATAGCCAAAAGAGCCGATTTGTTCTCCCAATGTATAATATCCGCCATGAGAATAGCAGATGGGATTGCTTTTATTAAAATGGAATTTTCCTGTTTTGTCAAAGTATTCTTCGCTGACGCTGACAGACACCACTTCTGCAAGGAACATATGATGACTGCCAAGGGGAATGATTTCTTTGACCTTACATTCGATATTCACAGGACTTTCTGCGATAATGGGTGCATCTACTTTTTCTCCTTTTTGTGCTGTCAGGCACATTTCTGCAAATTTATCTATATCCTTTCCGCTTTTGACACCGCAGAAATCGCAGGAATAGGTGAGCTTTTTTGTCACAAGGTTAATGACGAATTCGCCGCTTTTCTTGATAATTTCATAGGAATGGCGTTCCGGTCTTAGGGAGATATAGGTCATAGGGGGATTGGTGTTGATTGTGCCTGTCCATGCAATGGTGATAATATTTTTTTCTGCCATATTGCCACAGGATACCATGACTACAGGAACAGGATATACAACGGTACCCGCTTTCCAAATTTGTTTGCCCATTAAAATACACGTCCTTTTACTTGTGTTCCATGATTTTAGTTAGATATAACGATATTTATCTTATATGAGAAGTTGATATTTGTAAAGACAAAAAATTAGCAGAAAGAAGATATTTTTTTTTGCTCATTTCTTGTAGGATATTTCTTTTTCGTGTATGATGAGAGCAAATCTGTAGAAAGAAATGGGAAAATAGATGGAGGTTATTTATGGAATTACCCTTGGAATATATGAAAAAAATGGAAAGGATTTTGGGAGGGGAATATAAAGCCTATCTGGATTCCTTTAAGGAAAAGCGACTTTATGGGCTACGGGTAAACAGCTTGAAGCTTTCAGCAGCGGCTTTCAAGGAGAAGGAGATATTTTCCCTTTCCCCTGTTCCTTGGTGCGAAACGGGCTTTTACTATGCAGAAGGGGAACGTCCTGCAAAACACCCTTATTATCATGGAGGGCTTTATTACTTGCAGGAACCAAGTGCCATGACACCTGCGGCAGTACTGCCCATAGAGAAGGGTGATAGGGTTCTGGATATTTGTGCTGCTCCCGGTGGAAAAACCACCCAGCTGGCGGCAAAATTACAGGGAACAGGCATATTGATTGCCAATGATATTAGTGCGGGGCGGGCAAAGTCCCTTTTGAAAAATGTGGAGCTTGCTGGCATTACCAATGGTTTTGTCATCAGTGAGCCGCCGAAAAAGCTGGCAGAACGTTTTTCTGCTTATTTTGATAAAATTCTCATAGATGCACCATGCTCCGGTGAGGGAATGTTTCGCAAAGAGCCGGATATGGTGAAAAGCTGGAATGAGGAGCTTCTTGCCTTTTGTAGAGAACAGCAGGCGGATATTTTGGAGCATTGTGCGGGAATGTTGAAAAAAGGCGGGATGATTTTATATTCCACCTGCACCTTCGATGAAGCGGAAAATGAAGGTAGTATCCAAGCTTTTTTGGAAAAGCATCCGGAATTTTCTCTTTTCCCCATAGAGAAGGCAGAGGGCTTTGCAGATGGTCTTGCACCGCTTACAGACTGTGCAAGGCTCTATCCCCACCATATACAGGGCGAAGGGCATTTTGTGGCACTTCTGCAAAAAACAGATGGAGAAGAAGAAGATAGCATTCCTTTGGCAAAGGGTGTTGCAGAGAAGGACATGGAGAGTTTTTTCGCATTTCAGAAGGAAAGTCTGCAAAACCCTGTACAAGGTGTTTTTCAGCTGCATGGGGACAGCCTTTGTCTTTTGCCAAAGTATGCACCAGACACAAAGGGATTGCGTGTACTGCGAAGCGGCTGGCTTCTGGGGACATTGAAAAAGGGACGATTTGAGCCATCGCAGGCCTTTGCCATGGGACTGCATAAGGAAGATGTACAGAATACATTGGATTTACCGCTTGCTGATGAAAGAGTTTTACGCTATTTAAAAGGGGAAACCTTGGAAGCTGGAGAATGTAAAGATGGTTGGGTATTGGTTTGTGTGGATGGATTTCCTTTAGGATGGGGAAAAGCTCAGAAAGGACGGCTGAAAAACAAGTATGCCGTTCATTGGAAATGGGAATAAGTGTCCTTGTAAAAAGCACATTTGTGCAAACATTGTTGACAAATCGAAAAAACAAGGTAAAATGGAAATATCTTTTTAACATAGTTTCTAAATTGGGGAAAGGCGGCATTTTGACATGACAATGTATATAGGTACAAGAGATAGAAATATAACAGCTTCAGCTTCTGAGGCCATTCTGAGAGGGATGTGCCCTGATGGTGGGTTATATATTCCTGCAGAAATTGCAAAGATGGAAAAAACGCCTGAAGAACTGATGAACATGGATTACAAAGAACTGGCTTACGAAGTGTTGAAGCTGTACCTGGATTTTACAGAGGACGAGCTGAAGGAATGTATTGCAGGTGCATATGACGAAAAATTCGATACAAAGGAAATCGTTCCTTTGGTGAAAAAAGGAGATGCCTTATATCTGGAGTTGTTCCACGGCAGAACCCTTGCTTTTAAGGATATGGCACTTTCCATTTTGCCTTATCTGATGAAAACAGCAGCAAAAAGACAGGGATTGAAAGAGGAAATTGTCATTTTGACAGCAACATCCGGTGATACGGGAAAAGCGGCATTGGAAGGCTTTGCTCATGTACCCGGTATTCGTATTATGGTGTTTTTCCCGGAGGATGGAGTCAGCCCTGTACAGAAATTACAGATGACAACACAGGAAGGGGAGAATACCTGTGTTGTGGGGATTAAAGGGAATTTTGATGATGCCCAGAGTGCTGTAAAAGGGATTTTTACAGATAAAGCATTGGGAGAGGAGCTTCTTGCAAGAGGATACCGTTTCTCCTCTGCAAACTCCATCAATATTGGCAGACTGGTGCCACAGGTGGTATATTACTGGTGGGCCTACATACAGGCGGTAAAGCAGGGGGAAATTACATGGGGGGACAAGCTGGATTTTACGGTTCCCACAGGAAACTTTGGAGATATTCTGGCAGGCTGGTATGCAGCACAGATGGGACTGCCCGCAGGTCATTTTGTTTGTGCATCCAATGATAACAAAGTGCTGTATGATTTTTTCCGTACAGGCATATATGACAAGAACAGAACCTTCCATGTTACCGTATCTCCTTCTATGGATATTTTGATTTCCAGTAATTTGGAACGCCTTCTTTGCCATATGGGCGGACAGGACAAAACAAAGGCAGAAATGGCAGCTTTGCAGAAAGACGGCAAGTATACGGCAGAGGTGACAGATAAGAATATTTCCGGAGAATATGCAACAGAAGCGGAAACTTTTGCGGCAATTAAAGACGTATTTGACCAAACAGGCTATGTCATGGATACCCACACAGCTGTGGCTTATGCGGCATATAAGAAGTACCAGAAAGAAAGCGGCAGCAAAAACCCTATGGTCATTGTATCTACTGCAAGCCCCTATAAGTTTACAAAAGATGTTATGACAGCATTGGACAAGAAGTATGAAAAAGAAGATGCTTTTGTATTGATGAAAGAATTGGAAAAGGTTAGCGGTGTTTCGATTCCTGCACCTATTGTGGGCATTGAAACAAGAGAAATCCGTCATAAAGATGTCTGTGAAAAAGATGCCATTAAGGATTTTGTAAAAAGCAAATTACTATAAGAAAAGATACTTTAAAATCATAAGATAGACTTTGAAAATCCCTATTAGATATTGATATCTCTGATAGGGATTTTTTGTCATAAGGAAATGAAAAATTGTTGCATTGCATGGCTCTATCCAGTAAAATGAAAATAGAAAAAGAAGTGTGTAATATATAAAAAAGGGGGGGAGGATATGGACGAAAAAGATAAAGATATGTTGCAGGAGGAAAAGACGAAAAAAGAAAAGCATTTTGTCACAAGAAGGGAATTTTATATCTGTATGGTGATTTTACTTGTAGTAGTATTTTGGCAGGGAAACAAAATCTCTCATCAGATACAGGATAAGGGAAATGAAATACAGAATCATCTGCAAAGTAGTCTTTCCAGTCAAATAGGTGATATTCCCAATGGCATTGAAATGGCAATGGAAGAAGCGGATTATCCACTACAGGAAGGTAGTGTGACAGTTGTGGATGCAGATAGAAAAAAGAAAACTGCTATGATTGCCATAAAAGCAGTGCCTAAAACATACAAAGATGGTATGACGATGACATTTTTCTTAGCTTGTGATGGCAAGGAGTCTATTTTGATAGAAGCAGAAAGAAAAGAGGACAGAAGCTTTGTGGCAAACAAAGAAATTCCGCTTTGTCAGGAAGTAGAAGTCAAGGCTGTGATTCGACAAGGAGATACAGAGCAGATACAGCTTGTAGACAGAATAGATGGATTACAGGACAGTCTATATCCTTCTATACATGGAAACATCAGTTACAGTATACATTATGGCAGTAAGCCTACCCTATCTTTTGGAGAGTGTCAGGTATATTTTGCTCCACCGGAGAATACTGCATGGTTAGAGGAGGATACAGAAAATTTTCAGTTGAGAGAAGCAAAAGCAGAGGTATTCTGCAATGGGAAACACATAGAAAAGATTCCTTTAAAAAGAGTAGAGGATATATCCTATGAAAGTCAAGTCTATGAAGGTACAGGAACAAAGAAGTTTATACCAAAAGAAGGGGACGAGATTACAGTTATATTTAAAGGTGTAGCCAGAACAGGGGTTCAATATCAATATATTTTAGAAAAGGGACACTGGAGCATAAAAGAAAATTCACAAGGAGAATTTGAAGGTGTTGCAGAAGATGTATATGGAACTTTGGCTGGAGAAGATCGGATGACAATTCAATAATAGGCATAGACAGCAATCAATCCTCTGTTGTGTACATATGTATTTGACAGAGGATTTTTTGTATGGAGAATATTTTTTCGGAGAAAATAAACAGAGAAAAATAACCAAAGAAACAGTGAGAAAATGGGGTTTTTTGCGGAAAGTAGGGAAGAAAAAAAGAAAAATGTCAGAAAGACGTTGATTTTGTTTTTTTTATGCAGTAAAATTAGACTAGCATATTGTGTGCAGGGAGATAGCTCTTTCCCTGAAAAATGAGAATATACAAAGAAAGAGGAGAATTTATCATGAAAATGTTTATTGACACAGCCAATGTAGACCATATCAGAGAGGCAAATGATTTGGGCGTTATCTGTGGTGTAACCACAAATCCTTCCCTGATTGCAAAAGAAGGCAGAGATTTTGTGGAGGTTGTAAAAGAAATTACAACAATCGTAGACGGCCCCATCAGTGCAGAGGTTATCAGCCTGGAGCATGAAGGCATGGTAAAGGAAGCAAGAGAATTGGCAAAAATCCATAAAAATATTGTCATCAAAATTCCCATGACATTGGAAGGTCTGAAAGCAGTGAAGATTTTGACTGCAGAAGGCATCAAAACAAACGTAACACTGATTTTCTCCGCAACACAGGCACTGATGGCTGCAAGAGCAGGTGCAAGCTATGTAAGTCCTTTCCTTGGCAGAGTAGATGATATTGGCTCTGTAGGCATGACACTCATTGAAGAAATTGTAGACATTTTTGATATTCACGGTATTGAAACAGAAATCATTGCTGCATCTATCCGCAATCCTCTCCATGTCATTGATGCTGCAAGAGTAGGCTGTCATATTGCGACTATTCCTTATAATGTACTGATCCAAATGGCAAAACACCCTCTGACCGATATTGGTATTGAGCGTTTCCTGAAGGATTGGGAAAGCGTACCCAAGAAATAAGAACGTATTCCGAAAATAGATTTTTGGAAGTGCTGTCAACCGACAATCAAAAAATGGAGGGAAACAGCACTTCTTTGATGATGGAGGTATTTTTTATGAATATTGATAATTTGACAGTCAATACCCTGCGTTTTTTATCCGCAGAAGCTATCCAGAAGGCAAAAAGCGGACATCCCGGTCTGCCCCTTGGTGCGGCTCCTGCAGCATATGCACTGTGGGCAAAGGAAATGAAAGCAAACCCTGCAAACCCCAACTGGGATGACAGAGATCGTTTTATTCTGTCTGCAGGTCATGGTTCTGGATTACTGTATGCTATGCTGCACGTTTTCGGCTATGGTCTTACCATTTCTGATTTGCAGAATTTCCGTCAGAGAAATTCCCTGACACCCGGACACCCTGAATATTTGCATACAAAGGGTGTGGAAACCACAACAGGCCCTCTGGGGCAGGGCATTGCCAACGCAGTAGGTATGGCACTGGCTGAAAAGCATCTGGCTGCAAAATTCAACACGCCTGAATACAAGGTGGTAGACCACTACACATACGCACTGTGTGGAGATGGCTGTTTGCAGGAAGGTGTCGCTTCTGAAGCGGCTTCTCTGGCAGGCACAATGGGGCTTTCCAAGCTCATTGTTCTCTATGACTGCAACAAGATTACCATTGAAGGCAGCACAGATACCGCTTTTACAGAAGATGTATTGAAACGCTTTGCAGCGTATGATTGGGATACAGCAGAAGTAGCAGACGGCAATGATGTAGATGCTATTGCAAAGGCCATTGAAGCAGCGAAAAAGACAGACAAGCCTTCTATCATTCTGGTGCGTACAGAAATTGGCTATGGCTCTCCCAATAAGCAGGGGAAAGCATCTGCACATGGGGAACCTTTGGGCGAAGAAGAAATTAAGCTGACAAAAGAAAATCTGGGCTGGCAGTATACAGAGCCTTTCTTTGTTCCCGAAGAAGTAAAGGCACATATGGCAGCTTGGGCAGAAGAAGGTGCAAGGAAAGAAGCAGCGTGGAAGGAAATGTTTGCGGCATACAGCGAAAAGTATCCTGAGCTTGCAAAGGAATATGCCCTGTGGCACAGCAACGAAGCGGGTAAGGAATTGCTGGATGAGGAAGACTTCTGGAAGAACGAAGGAGACCTTGCAACAAGAGCAGCTTCTGAAAAGGTATTACAGAAAGTGGCAAAGGCTGTACCGAATCTCTTTGGCGGCTCTGCAGACCTTGCTCCTTCTAACAAGTCTTTGATGAAGGACAGGGAATATTTCAGCAAGGAAAATCCTACAGGCTCTAATGTGCATTTTGGTATCCGTGAATTTGCTATGACGGCTATGGCAAACGGTATGGCAGTACATGGTGGTCTGCGTCCTTATATTGCGGGATTTTTTGTATTCAGTGATTACATGAAAGCAGGGCTTCGTATGGAAGCACTGATGGGACTGCCTGTTATCAGCATCTTTACACATGACAGCATCGGCGTTGGAGAAGACGGCCCTACCCATCAGCCGATTGAACATCTGGCAATGCTGCGTAGTTTGCCTAATTACATCGTATTCCGCCCTTGTGACACAAGAGAAGTAGCGGCAGGTTGGTATACAGCATTGACAAAGACAAGCACACCCACAGGTTTGATTCTTTCCAGACAGAATCTGCCTGCACTGGAAGGCACGGGGAAAGGTGCATTGAAAGGTGCGTATATTCTTCGTGACTGTGAAGGCACACCTGATGTACTCCTTATGGCAAGTGGCTCTGAAGTAGAACTGATTTACAAGGCTTATGATGTACTGGTTGAAAAAGGCATAAAGGCAAGAGTAATCAGTATGCCAAGCTGGGAGCTGTTTGCAGAGCAGGATGCAGCATACAAGGAAAGTGTAATGCCAAGCACAGTTCGTGCTAGACTGGCCGTAGAAGCAGCAGCAGATTTTGGTTGGCATAAATTCGTAGGTCTGGATGGCGATGTCCTTTGTATGGATGGTTTTGGTGCATCTGCACCGGCAGGGGAATTGTTCAAGGACTTCGGATTTACTGTAGATAATGTAGTAGAAAGAGCAATGGCTCTTGTAAAATAAGAAACAGCAGAGGGCAGAACAGCTTTTTTGAGAGGGTTCTGCCCCTTTTTTGAAAGGGGAAAAGAGATTGCGGACATTTATCGCCATTGAATTGGAAGAAGAAGTAAAAGACCATTTGGAAAAGGTTCAAGAAAAGGCGGCACAGCTTTGCCGAAAAGGAAATTATACACCGAAGGAAAATTTTCATTTGACATTACACTTTCTGGGAGAGGTGACACTTGAGGATATTCCTTATATTCAGCAGGCCATTATGGAAACGACAAAGTATCAACAGATGTTTTCTTTGACACTGGAGAAAATTGGTTTTTTCCCAAGAGGGAGAGAAGGCATTTTATGGGCAGGTGTGGAAAAAAGTACAGAACTATTTCATTTATTCCAAGTTTTAGAGCGGAATTTGGGAAAACAGGGCTTTGCAAGAGAGAAAAAAGGACTAAGCCCCCATATTACATTGGGCAGAGAAGTAGAACCCTATCGCAGCTTTGGAGATGTTCAAAAAGGGGTGGGCTTTGAGAAAAAGGAAATTCATGTGGCAGCTATTTCTTTCATGGAAAGCGTTCGCAAGGGACGAAAGCTCATTTATCGCCCTTTATTGCAGCAGCCTTTGCGTAAAAATAGAGGAAACGGCAGAAAAAAATAGGCGAAAAGCAGTGTATGAGAGAAAGCTTTGGATAGACAGGGTTTTTAGGCTTTTTTTATTACCATGGCTATAGCTGCGGCTTTGGCAGGATATGAAGCAATGGGAAGTGACAAGGCATTTTTGGAAACGCAGGATTTTTCATGGGAGATGAAGAAAAAACCAGAAGGTTTTGAACTGTTTGTGCAAAAAGAGGATAACGATGTATTTTTGTTTAGTTAAGATATAAAATAATACTGGACATTCTGTCTGATTGGCGTTAAAATGTTGCCATGAACTATAAACAAGGTGAAAAAACGCCTTGTTTTTCTGTTATAAAGACTTTTGAAGGTGCAGAATGCCATTTTGCCAGAATGGACTTTGCGTATGTTTTTGGTTCTATGAGGATACAAGGAGGTTAAAGCATGAAAAAGGCAGTGATTACAGTATTGGGAAATGACAAAGTCGGCATTATTGCAAAGGTTTGCACATTTTTATCCGACGCAAATGTAAATATTCTGGATATTTCTCAGACCATTGTAGGCGGATATTTTGATATGGTTATGGTTGTAGATATTACAAACATGAACAAAAATTTTGACGAAGCAGCAGATGGTGTTGCAGCACTGGGCGATGAAATCGGTCTGAAAATTAAAATGCAGCATACAGAAATTTTCGATGCAGTACATCGCATTTAAGATAAGGAGGCTTCGGCATGATTGCAAGAAATGAAATTCTGGAAACAAATCAGATGATTGATGATGCAAATCTGGATGTGCGTACCATTACAATGGGAATCAGCCTTCTGGATTGTGCAGATTCTGATATTGATAGATTTAATGAAAAGGTATATAACAAAATTACTACATATGCCAAGGATTTGGTAAAGGTAGGGGATGAGCTGGCAAGAGAATACGGCATTCCCGTTGTAAACAAACGTATTTCCGTAACACCCATTGCCATTGCGGCAGCCGGCTGCAAGACAGATTCTTATGTCAGTGTAGCACAGACCTTGGACAGAGCAGCAAAGGCTGTAGGCATCAACTTTATTGGTGGTTTTTCTGCGTTGGTTCAGAAGGGCTATACAGAAAGCGACAGAAAACTCATTGCATCTATTCCGGAGGCAATGGCTGTGACAGACTTTGTTTGTTCCTCTGTAAATATTGGTACTTCCAGAAACGGAATCAATATGGATGCTGTAAGAGAAATGGGCGAAATTATCCATAAAACAGCAGAAGCAACAAAGGACAAGGAATGTATTGGTTGTGCAAAGCTGGTAGTATTTTGCAATGCCGTAGAGGATAACCCTTTTATGGCAGGTGCTTTTCATGGTGTTGGGGAGGCAGATTGTGCCATCAATGTAGGTGTCAGCGGTCCTGGTGTTGTCAAGAAGGCTTTGGAGCAGGTAAGAGGTGCAGACTTTGAAACGCTGTGCGAAACAGTCAAAAGAACTGCATTCAAAATTACCCGTGTAGGACAAATGATTGCAAGAGAAGCATCCAAGAGATTGAACGTGCCTTTTGGGATTATTGACCTTTCCTTGGCTCCTACTCCTGCAGTAGGGGACAGTATTGCAGAAATTTTCCAAGAAATGGGATTGGCTGAACCCGGTGCACCCGGTACAACAGCTGCTTTGGCTCTCCTCAATGACAACGTGAAAAAAGGCGGTGTTATGGCATCTTCTTATGTAGGTGGTTTAAGCGGTGCATTCATTCCTGTCAGCGAAGACCATGGTATGATTGAAGCAGCTGAAAAAGGTGCTTTGACACTGGAAAAACTGGAAGCTATGACTTGTGTATGCTCCGTTGGTCTGGACATGATTGCAGTACCCGGTGACACATCTCCTGCAACACTTTCCGGTATTATTGCGGATGAAGCGGCTATTGGTATGGTAAACAACAAGACAACGGCAGTGCGTATGATTCCGGTTATTGGCAGAGGTGTAGGCGAATCTGTAGAATTTGGTGGTCTTTTGGGTTATGCCCCCATTATGGCAGTGAATCAATACAGCTGTGAGGACTTTATTGCGAGAGGCGGCAGAATTCCTGCCCCGATTCACAGTTTTAAGAACTAAGGGAAGAACAGGGAGATTTTGTTTTTTCTTCCACTACAAGAGAGTTTCTTTTTTGACCTTTTTGCAAAACATTGTTTGCATTGGGGAAAAGGAAGATAATGGGATTTATGATATGAGGTATGGACAGAATGTCTGTGCCTCATTTTTATAGAATTCTTTTGGGTGGCTTTATTCCGGAAAAAAGAATACAGACGTATATAATAGGAAGAAAAAGGAAAGGATAATTTGGAGATGCAAAGAAAAAAGCAAGCATAAAGATTGTGTATGGAGAAATGCACAACAAGTAAGGCAAAATATACAAAGAAAAAACAAGGGTGCATAAAAGTCTAAGGGAGAATGGGGGAAATTATGTATACACTTGTGGAAGGTGCTTGAATCTTATGGAAAGAATTCCTTTCATTTTTGTTGAAATTACAAGAAAAAAATTGAAAAAAATTTTAAAAAACTATTGCCAAATGAGAGAAAGTCGTGTATACTGGTTTATGTTGTGACATAGAGTGTTGATACGGAAGGTTGCTGAGTACCGATAGTGAAAGGGTATGATGGTTTTTCCGAGGAGCGATGTCCAGTTCAAGAAACCGGGCGACAAGGTCACTGTACTGAATATTTAGGGTAGGCTGTCAAGACAGGATAGCTTTGCGTATCTGGCGTTGCAGGATACACCCGGATAAGTGTGCAGTCACCACTTGTCGTGCTGAAGCGAAAAGTACGAAAAGGAGGGGACTTTTTTTATGGCAAACCCAAAAATCAGAATCAGTCTCAAGGCTTACGATCATAAGCTTATTGATCAATCTGCGATGCAGATTATTGAAACAGCAAAGAAAACAGGTGCACAGATTAGCGGCCCTATTCCACTTCCCACAAAGAAGGAAGTTGTGACAATCATCAGAGCGGTACACAAGTACAAAGACTCCAGAGAACAGTTCGAAATGAGAACACACAAGAGATTGATTGACATTCTGAGTCCTACTGCTAAGACAGCAGATGCGTTGAGCCGTCTGGATCTGCCCGCAGGTGTGGACATTACATTAAAAGTAATGAAATAAAAACGGAAATCACAGCCGGGAAGCAACGACCGCTGATTTCAAATAAAAAGGAAAATATCCAAATACGGTTTATATAAGAAACAGCTTCATGCAGACTCTTATCATAAACTAGGATGATTACCCAAGGCGAAAGCCAAAGGCAATCCGCTGTAGAAACTTAGGAGGTGCAACTACATGAAAAAGGCTATTATGGCTAAGAAGATCGGTATGACACAGGTTTTCACAGAAAACGGTGCATTGGTACCGGTTACAGTTCTTGAAGCAGGCCCCTGCGTTGTAATCCAGAAGAAAACAATGGAAAACGACGGTTACGAAGCAGTACAGGTTGGCTTCACAGATGCAAAAGCGAAGAAAGTTACAAAGCCTGCAAAGGGTCACTTTGAAAAGGCAGGCGTAGCAGCAAAGAAATATGTAAAAGAATTCAGATTGGAAGATGCAAGTGCATACGAAGTTGGTGCCGAAATCAAAGCTGATGTATTCGCAGCAGGCGATAAGGTAGACGCAAGCGGCGTTTCCAAAGGGAAAGGCTTCCAGAGCACAATCAAGAGATACAATGCACAGAGAGGCCCTATGGGTCACGGTTCCAAATCTCACAGAGTAGTTGGTTCCATGGGTTCTTCCGCAACACCCAGCCGTGTAAAGAAAGGTAAAAGAATGCCTGGTCACATGGGTAGTGTGAAAGTAACAATTCAGAATCTTGAAATCGTTCGTGCTGACGCAGAAAAGAACCTGCTTTTGATTAAGGGTGCAGTTCCTGGCCCCAAAGGTTCTGTTCTGGTGATCAAAGACAGCGTAAAGGCTTGATAAACAACTTTACGAAAGGAGGAAACTAACATGGCAAACGTTGCAGTAATGAACATGAATGGCGAACAGGTTGGAACAATCGATTTGAACGACGCTATTTTCGGTATAGAAGCAAATGAACACGTGATGCACCTGGCTGTTGTACAGTATCTGGCGAACCAGAGACAGGGCACACAGAGCACAAAGACACGTGCTGAAGTACGTGGCGGTGGTAGAAAACCTTGGAGACAGAAAGGTACAGGCAGAGCAAGACAGGGCTCTATCCGTTCCCCTCAGTGGGTTGGCGGTGGCGTTGTATTTGCTCCCAAGCCCAGAGATTATTCCTTCAAGCTGAACAAGAAGGTAAAAAGACTGGCATTGCAGTCTGCACTGTCCACAAAGGTGGCTGAAGGCAAAATCATCGTACTGGATGACCTGAGTCTTGCAGAAGTTAAGACAAAAGAAATGGCAAAGGTTCTGGCAAACATTAAATGTGACAAAGCTCTCATTGTAATGGATGGCACAAACAAAAACGTAATGCTGTCTGCTAGAAACATCCCTGAAGTAAAAACTGCTTCCGTAGGCACAATCAACGTATATGATTTGTTGAAATACAATACTTTGGTTGTAACAAAAGAAGCGGTAGCGAAAATCGAGGAGGTGTACGCATAATGGCAGATTTGAAATATTATGACGTAATCTTGAAACCCGTTATCACAGAAAATAGTATGGCTGTGCTGGATGAAAAGAAATATACCTTCATGGTGCATCCTGAAGCTACAAAAGCACAGGTGAAAGACGCTGTTGAAAAAATGTTTGAGGGTGCAAAGGTAGCTGCAGTCAACACAATGAACTATGACGGCAAACCCAAAAGAAGAGGTTATATCTTCGGTAAAACAAAAAAATACAAAAAAGCAATCGTGAAATTGACTGCTGACAGCAAGGATATTGAAATCTTCCAGGGAATGTAATTCTTTGGAAGAATAATCGGAAAACGCAAAACACACGGAAACGTGTAGACAGATAAATGATAATCGAAAGGAGTGGAAAACATGGCAATTAAAAGATATAAGCCATACACACCGTCCAGAAGACACATGACAGTGTCCGCATTTGATGAAATCACAAAATCAACTCCTGAAAAATCTTTGGTAGTACACCTTAAGAAAAATTCAGGTAGAAATAATCAGGGGAAGATCACAGTACGTCATAAAGGCGGCGGTTCTTCCATCAAATACAGAATGGTTGATTTCAAACGTAACAAAGATGGTATTCCTGCAACAGTAAGTGCAATCGAATACGATCCTAACAGAACAGCAAATATTGCACTGATTGTATATGCAGATGGTGCAAAATCCTATATTCTGGCTCCTGTTGGTCTGAAGGTTGGCGATCAGCTGATGAATGGCCCTGAAGCAGAAGTGAAGCTGGGCAACACACTGCCTATGAGCAAAATTCCCGTGGGTGCAAGTATTCACAACATCGAAATGAAGCCCGGCAAAGGCGGACAGCTGGTTCGTTCCGCAGGTAATGTAGGTCAGCTGATGGCAAAAGAAGGCAAATACGCAACAGTAAAGCTGCCTTCCGGCGAAATGAGAATGCTGCCTATTGAATGTAGAGCAACAATCGGTCAGGTTGGTAACATCGACCACGAACTGATTCACATTGGTAAAGCAGGTAGAAAACGTCACATGGGTATCAGACCTACAGTAAGAGGTTCTGTAATGAACCCTAACGATCACCCTCACGGCGGTGGTGAAGGTAGAGCACCTATCGGTCGTCCTTCTCCTATGACACCTTGGGGCAAACCTGCAATGGGTTATAAGACAAGAAATAAACATAAAGCTTCCAATAAATATATTGTACGCCGCAGAAACGGCTAATCGATGTGCATAAGTAAGACTTTTGGCACAAATAGGAAACAAGGAGGATGAAATAATGAGCAGATCACTCAAAAAGGGACCTTTCGCTGATGATCATTTGCTGAAAAAAATCGATGCGATGAATGCAGCAAATGAAAAGAATGTTATTAAAACATGGTCTCGTCGTTCCACAATTTATCCCGATATGATCGGTCATACAATCGCAGTTTACGACGGCAGAAGACACGTGCCTATATATATTACAGAAGATATGGTAGGTCACAAGCTGGGCGAATTCGCTTTGACCAGAACATACAGAGGTCACGGTAAGGATGCAGAAAAGAAATCAAAGGTTCGCTAATAGATTTGTAACGAAAGGAGGTTTCGTTCATGGCAAAAGGACATAGAAGCCAAATTAAAAAGGAAAGAAATATTGCAACACAGGAAAAAAGACCCCACGCTACTGCAAAATACGTTGGTATTCCTGCGACAAAGGCTAAAATTGTTTTAGACCAGATTAAAGGAAAAGACGTTGTAACAGCAGCTGCGTTGTTGAATTATTCTCCAAGATATGCTTCTGAAATCATTGGGAAGGTATTGAAATCCGCAATGGCAAACGCAGAAAACAACTTGGGTATGGACGTGAGCAAACTTTATGTAGAAGAGGTAAGTGCAGATCAGGGCCCTACAATGAAGAGAATCCGCCCCAGAGCACAGGGCAGAGCTTACCGCATTTTCAAGAGATCTTGCCACATTTCCATCATTCTCAATGAGAGATAAGGAGGTACAAAATGGGACAGAAAGTAAATCCGCATGGATTAAGAGTCGGTATCATCAAAGACTGGGATGCAAAATGGTATGCAGATAAGGACTTTGCTGATTTCCTGGCAGAAGACGTTAAAATCAGAAAATTCATCAAAAAAAGACTGTACGCTGCAGGCATTTCTAAAGTTGCAATCGAAAGAACAGCAGGCAGAGTAAAAATCAGTGTATATACAGCAAAGCCCGGTATTGTTATCGGTAAGAACGGTCAGGCTATCGAAGAATTGAAGGCTGAGGTTCAGAAGATGACAGAACAGAAGGTTGCAATCAACATAGAAGAAATTAAGAGACCTGAACAGGATGCACAGCTTGTTGCAGAAAACATTGCATTGCAGCTGGAAAACCGTGTAACATTCCGTCGTGCAATGAAGCAGGCAATGGGCAGAACCATGAAGTTTGGTGCAAAGGGTATCAAGACATCTGTAAGCGGTCGTCTTGGCGGTGCAGACATTGCTCGTAGCGAAACATACCACGAAGGTACTATTCCCCTTCAGACACTGCGTGCAGATATTGACTATGGTTTTGCAGAAGCAGATACCACATACGGCAAACTGGGCGTAAAAGTTTGGATCTACAAAGGTGAGGTACTTCCTGTAAAAGCAGCGAAAAAGGAAGGAGGCGCTAAGTAATTATGTTAATGCCTAAGAGAGTAAAACATCGTAAACAGCAAAGAGGCTCCATGAAAGGTCGTGCTTACAGAGGTAACAAGGTTACTTACGGTGAATTCGGTATCATGGCAATGGAACCTACATGGATCACATCCAATCAGATTGAAGCAGCTCGTGTTGCGATGACAAGATATATCAAGCGTGGCGGTGATGTTTGGATTAAAATTTTCCCTGACAAACCCGTATCCGCAAAACCTATCGGTACTCGTATGGGTTCCGGTAAAGGTGCACCCGAATATTGGGTAGCAGTTGTAAAACCCGGCAGAGTTATGTTTGAGATCGGCGGCGTTGCAGAAGAAACAGCAAGAGAAGCATTGAGACTGGCAATCCATAAGCTGCCTATCAAGTGCAAAATTGTTTCCAAGGCAGAGGCAGCAGAAATGGCAGGTGATCATCAGTGAAAACAAAAGGCTATGTAAATGAATTGATGGGTAAAACTGCAGATGACTTACAGAAGGACCTTGTTTCCGCTAAAAAAGAATTGTTCAACCTGAGATTCCAGAATGCAACAAATCAGTTGGATAATACAGCAAGAATCAAAGAGGTTCGTAAAAACATCGCAAGAATCCAGACAGTGATTACACAGAAAGCAAGAACAGCAAAATAAGAATGGCTAACGAAAGGAGGCACACACCGTGGAGGAAAGAAATCTTCGTAAGACCAGAGTGGGCAAAGTAGTCAGCGACAAGATGGACAAAACAATCGTTGTAGCTGTGCAGGATAAAGTGAAACACCCTTTGTATGGCAAAATCGTGAACAGAACATACAAACTGAAGGCGCATGATGAAAACAATGAATGTGGCATCGGCGACCGTGTAAAGGTTATGGAAACAAGACCTCTGTCCAAGGACAAGAGATGGAGACTTGTAAGCATTATCGAAAAAGCAAAATAATCCTGTTCAGAGAGGAGGAAAACACATGGTTCAGCAAGAAACCAGATTGAAAGTAGCAGACAATTCAGGAGCAAAAGAACTTCTTTGTATCAGAGTACTTGGTGGTTCCACCAGAAGATATGCAGGAGTTGGCGATATTATCGTAGCTACGGTTAAAGAAGCAACACCCGGCGGCGTTGTAAAAAAAGGCGACGTTGTAAAGGCAGTTGTAGTAAGAACCGTTCATCCCGTAGGCAGAGCAGACGGCAGCTATATCAGATTCGACGAAAATGCAGCAGTTATCATCAAAGATGACAAAAACCCCAGAGGTACACGTATCTTCGGGCCCGTTGCAAGAGAGCTGAGAGAGAAACAGTTTATGAAAATTCTTTCTCTGGCACCGGAAGTATTATAAGGAGGTGTGCTAGGTGGCGAATATTAGATTGAAAAAAGGCGATAAGGTTGTAGTTATCGCTGGTAAGGATAAAGGCAAAGAAGGCAAAATCATGAGCGTAGACAGAAAGAACAACCGTGTTGTTGTAGAAGGCGTAAACATGATTTCCAGACACACAAAGCCTTCCATGCAGAATCAGCAGGGCGGCATTGTAAAAAGAGAAGGTTCTATCCACGCTTCCAACGTAATGTACCTGCATAACGGCAAAGCAACACGCCTGGGTGCAATGGTGAAAGACGGTAAAAAAGTGAGAGTAGCGAAAAAGACAGGCGAAGTAATCGACTAATCCCTGTGAAAGGAGGTAAACAATGAGCAGATTAAGAGATTTCTACGAAGCAGAAATTATCCCTGAAATGACCAAAAAGTTTTCATATAAAAACAAAATGGCAGTACCCAAGATTGAAAAAATCATCGTAAACATGGGTGTTGGCGAAGCAAAAGAAAATGCGAAGGTGCTGGATGGTGCTGTGAAGGATCTGGGTATTATCGCAGGTCAGAAGCCCATCGTAACAAAAGCAAAAAAATCCATTGCAAACTTTAAGCTGCGTGAAGGCATGAATATCGGCTGCAAGGTTACACTGAGAGGCGACAGAATGTACGAATTCGCAGATAGACTCATTAACATTGCACTGCCTCGTGTGCGTGACTTCCGTGGTGTAAAAGCAAACAGCTTTGACGGCAGAGGCAACTACACAATGGGTATCAAAGAACAGTTGATTTTCCCTGAAATTGAATACGATAAAGTAGACAAAATCAGAGGGATGGACATTGTTTTTGTTACAACAGCAAAGACAGATGAAGAAGCAAGAGAATTACTGAGATTATTCGGTATGCCATTCGCTAAATAATAAGGGAGGGACAAAAATGGCTAAAACATCTATGATTGTAAAGCAGCAGAGAAAGCCTAAATTCTCTACAAGAGCTTATACACGTTGCAGAGTTTGCGGCAGACCCCACTCTGTACTGAGAAAATATGGAATTTGCCGTATTTGCTTCCGTGAACTGGCATACAAAGGTCAGATTCCCGGCGTAAAGAAAGCAAGCTGGTAAGAAGAAAGGAGGAATTCACCATGTCCATGAGCGACCCTATTGCAGATATGCTCACAAGAATCAGAAATGGTAATATTGCGAAACACGATACAGTAGATGTTCCTTCTTCCAAGATGAAGAAAGCAATTGCGGACATTTTAACAAAAGAAGGTTATGTGAAAGGCTATGAAGTTATTGAGGACGGCATCAAGTCCACACTGCGTGTTAGCTTGAAATATGGTGCAGACAAAAACGAAAAGGTTATCACAGGTTTGAAGAGAATTTCCAAACCCGGTCTTAGAGTTTTTGCCGGCAAAGATGAACTGCCTCAGGTACTTGGCGGTCTGGGAATTGCAATTATTTCCACAAGCCAGGGTTTGATGACAGACAAGGAAGCAAGAAAAGCAGGCGTAGGCGGCGAAGTAGTCGCTTTCATCTGGTAAGATATAGACAAAATTTAGGAGGTGCAGACCATGTCCAGAATCGGTAAATTGCCCGTAGCAGTACCTGCCGGTGTAGATGTAAAAATCGGTGACGAGAACCTGCTGACAGTAAAAGGTCCCAAGGGTACTCTTGAGAGAAAATTATCCGCTGACATGCATATCGCAATGGAAGACGGTCAGATTGTGGTGACAAGACCCAATGACCTGAAAAGAAACAAAGCATTACACGGTTTGACAAGAACATTGATTTTCAATATGATTGTTGGTGTAACAGAAGGCTATGAAAAGACACTGGAAGTAAACGGCGTAGGTTACAGAGCTGCGAAATCCGGTAAGAAGCTGAACCTGACACTGGGTTATTCCCATCCTGTAGAAATGGAAGATCCCGAAGGGGTTGAATCTACAGTAGAAGGCACAAACAAGATTATTGTTAAGGGTATTGATAAAGAAAAAGTTGGACAGTATGCAGCTGAAATCAGAGCAAAACGTCCCCCCGAACCCTATAAAGGCAAAGGTATTAAATACTCTGATGAACATATTAGACGTAAAGTTGGTAAGACCGGTAAGAAATAATTAAATTAAGAGAATTTGATTATTTATATCGGAAAGTGACTGATTTTTGAAGAAACGGAGTGAAAATACGATGATTAACAAGCCATCTCGTGCAGCGGCTCGTCAGAAAAGACATTATAGAATCCGCAATCATGTGAAAGGCACAGCAGTAAGACCTAGACTGGCTGTGTTCAGATCCAATAAGCATATGTATGCACAGATCATTGATGACGTTGCACATCATACACTGGTTGCAGCTTCCACCATGGAATCTGAAATCGCAAGCAAGGCAGCACATACATCTACTGTAGAAGCAGCGGCAGCTGTAGGCGAAGCAATCGCTAAGAAAGCAGTAGAAAAAGGTATTACAGAAGTTGTATTTGACCGCGGCGGCTTCATCTATCACGGCAAAGTAAAGGCCTTGGCGGATGCAGCAAGAGAAGCCGGTTTGAAATTCTAAGGCAAGGAGGTAAAGCAAGGTGAAAAGAATCGATCCAAGCACTTTAGATCTGAAGGATAAAGTAGTTACCATCAACCGTGTAACAAAGGTTGTTAAGGGCGGTCGTACCATGAGATTTGCAGCACTGGTCGTTGTAGGCGACGAAAACGGTCATGTTGGCTGCGGCATGGGGAAAGCGGCTGAAATCCCCGATGCAATCCGCAAAGGGAAAGAAGATGCAATGAAAAACATCATTGAAGTAAACAGAAACGATGTAGATAGCATCTATCACGGCGTAACAGGTAAATACGGCAGCGCAAGTGTACTGCTGATGCCGGCTGCAGAAGGTACCGGTGTTATTGCCGGTGGTCCTGCTCGTGCGGTATTGGAATTGGCAGGCATCCGTAACATCAGAACGAAATCCCTGGGTTCCAACAACAAACGTAATGTAGTAAGCGCAACAATCGAAGGTTTGTCCAAAGCGACAACACCTGAAGCAGTTGCAAAACTGCGTGGCATTACTGTAGAAGAACTCTTAGGTTAAGGAGGAATTGACAGTGGCTGAAATTAAAATCACATTGGTGAAATCAACAATCGGAGCAATTCCGAAACATAAAAAGACTGTTCAGGCTTTGGGACTGAGAAAGACGAACAGCAGCGTCATTCAACAGGACAATGCGGCTATCAGAGGCATGATTCATCAGATTAGCCACCTTGTAAAAGTTGAAGAGATTTAATTTTAGGAGGTGCCAAAATGAACTTATGCGAATTAAGACCTGCTGAAGGCTCCAGAGAAAAGAACTGGAGAAAAGGCAGAGGTCATGCAACCGGCAACGGTAAGACTGCTGGCAGAGGTCACAAAGGTCAAGGTCAGCGTTCCGGCTCCGGCGGCAAATGCGGCTTTGAAGGTGGTCAGATGCCTTTGTACAGAAGACTTCCCAAAAGAGGCTTCACTTGCAGAAACAGCAAGGAAATTGTAGCAATCAATGTTTCCATGCTGAATGTGTTTGAAAACGATACAGTTGTTGATATCGATGCTTTAAAAGCAGTTGGTTTAATCAGTAATCCCAGAGATGGTGTGAAAATCCTTGGTGAAGGTACACTGGAGAAAAAATTGACAGTGAAAGTAAACCTTTACAGCAAGGCAGCTCAGGAAAAGATTGAAGCAGCCGGCGGAAAAGCTGAGGTGATCTAATTGTTTAAGATTTTCGTTAATTCTTGGAAGACCAAAGATATACGAAATAAGATACTTTATACTCTGATGATTTTTGCAATCATCAGACTGGGAACACAGATTGCACTGCCAGGTATTGATGCAGCCAGCGTATTGGCAGCAAGAGAGACTTCCGGTATTGGAACATTGTATAATGTGATTGCCGGCGGAGCGAATTCTAACTGGTCAATCTTTGCCATGGGTATCGGGCCATACATCAATGCTTCGATTATCATGCAGCTTTTGACTATCGCAATACCAAAATTTGAACAGCTTTCAAAAGAAGGCCCAGATGGCAGAAAAAAATTGCAGTCCTACAGCAGATATTTAACTGTTGTACTTGCATTGATACAGGGGATTGGACTCACATATACTTATCAAGGTATGTATATATCCAATAGTCCGCTGTATTATATCACATCAGTTGTTTGCCTGGTGTGTGGCTCCACATTTGTTATGTGGTTGGCAGAACAGATTACCGCAAAGGGAATCGGCAATGGTTCTTCCATGGTAATCTTCATCAATATTGTTTCCAACCTTCCCTCCGGTATTGCGAGCTTGTACTATACAATTTCCGGTTCCGGTGCAGTTGGTATTGCAAAGGTTGCAGCGATTTTGATTGTACTTTTGATTGTTCTTGCATTTATTGTTTGCGTCAATCAGGGGGAAAGACGTTTGCCTGTACAGTATTCTGCTAAAATGGTAGGGAGAAAACAGGCAGGCGGCAGAAACACATCTATGCCAATTAAGGTAAACACCTCTGGTGTAATTTCTATCATCTTTGCAATTTCTTTGTTGCAGTTTCCACAGCAGATTGGGAATTTTATTACCAACAAAGGGGAAGTATTTACAAAGGTGATTGAAGTATTGAACATGACACACCCCATTGGTGCGTGTCTGTATATAATTTTGATTATTTTCTTCACTTATTTCTACACATCCATCGTAATCAATCCCAATGAAATTGCGATGAATATGAAGAAGAACGGTGGATTTATTCCCGGTATCAGACCCGGTCAGCCTACAAGTGCATACATCACAAGAGTTGTGAGCAGAATTACACTGGTTGGTGCAATTTGTTATGCAATTTTGGCTATGGTGCCCGTTATCCTGCAGTGGATTTTCAAAATCAATGTCGGATTCGGTGGTACAACACTTATTATCGTAGTAGGTGTTACACTGGACATCGTAAAAGCACTGGAAAGCCAGTTGCTGATGCGTCACTACAAAGGATTTTTGAGCGAATAAAGGCAGCCGTATGGGGAATGCATTGTGCATTTCCCGCCGGTTGTTCAGGGGAGAAAACAAAGAGAAGGCCTAAAAAGAAAAGAGGTAAAGCGTATGAAAATGGTACTCATTGGTGCGCCCGCAGCTGGTAAAGGCACGCAGGCGGCAAGATTGGTCAAACATTACGACATAGCTCATATTTCAACAGGCGATATGCTCAGAGAAGAAGTGGCAAAGGGCACAGAACTTGGAAACGAAGCAAAAAGTATCATGGCTTCAGGCGGATTGGTATCCGATGAGCTGATTATTGCAATCGTACAGGAAAGAATCAAAAAAGACGATTGCAAAAACGGTTTTATTTTAGACGGTTTCCCCCGTACAGTTGTACAGGCAGAAAAACTGAAAGAAATGGTAAAACTGGATAAAGTAGTTTATATCAATGCACCGGATGATATTATGCTGCAAAGATTGACAGCAAGACAGACTTGTCCAAAATGCGGTGCAACCTACAACAAACTGTTCCTGCCTCCCAAAAAGGAAGGTCTTTGCGATACTTGCGGCGTAGAGCTGACACAGCGTAAAGATGATACAGAAGAAGCAGGAAAGAAACGTCTGGCAACATTCCATGAACAGAGTGAGCCTCTGGTAGGTTTTTATGAAAAAGAAGGTATTTTGTTTGAAGTAGACGGAACACTGGACATTGATGAAATCACAAAGGAAATCATAAAAGGTCTGGATGCGTAAGCAAAAAAAGTGTTTCCGTTTGTCGGAGAATAATTGGTAATCCGATAGAAAGCCTATTGTATATTTTGGATAAATGAGATAAAATATACAGGAAAGGCACAAGCCAATGGTGAATGTGGGGAGCGGAGAGTGTGGCTTCTGTGGAATGAAGTATTTCCACATCATGAAAATACCGTTCTGATGGCATTACGTTACCCCAGAAAGGTGATGAGGTGAGGATGATGGAATATCAGATCGGGCAGGTAGTATATTCCAAAAGCGGGCATGACAAAGGAAATTTATGCATGATTATTTCTGTGGAAGGAATGTATGTATGGCTGGTAGACGGCAAATGTCGGAAGCTTGCAAAACCGAAGCGAAAAAAGATGATACACATACAGCCCACAAAGTATGTGGATGCAGAGATTGCCAACAAATTAGCACAGAACGCTTATGTTCTGGATGCGGATATTGCAAAGGCTTTAAAAAGGTATCGAGAAAAGTCGGTGGCAAAATAATGGAAGGAGGTTCTTGAGATTGTCAAAAGACGATGTAATCGAAGTAGAAGGAACCGTGTTGGAAAAATTACCTAACGCCATGTTTCAGGTAGAACTGGAAAACGGACACCAGATCTTGGCACATATCTCGGGAAAACTGCGTATGAACTTCATCCGTATTTTACCCGGTGACAAAGTATTAGTAGAAATGTCTCCCTATGATTTGACAAAGGGCAGAATCATTTGGAGAGCAAAATAAGGAAGGAGCGATCACAATGAAGGTAAGACCATCTGTAAAACCGATGTGTGAAAAATGCAGAATCATCAAAAGAAAAGGTCGGGTAATGGTCATTTGTGAAAATCCCAAGCATAAACAGAAACAAGGCTGATGATAGCATATGGTTTTTCTAAGGAGGGTAAACGTCCTCCAAAACCGTCGGTAAATCCGTCAAGGCACTGCGAAAGAGTATACAGTTAATAGCGGGAGCAGCGTTCAGGCTGGCGGTCTGTTCATCCTGTTTGTAATACCTGACGAGTGCAAAATGAAAGAGAAATGTATCATATAAAATAGATTGATTGAGTGAATTATCATAGGAGGTGCAAGATATACATGGCACGTATTGCTGGTGTAGACTTACCAAGAGAAAAGCGCGTTGAAGTAGGCTTGACATATGTTTACGGCATTGGCCACTCCAGTGCTGTTCGTATTCTGAAAGAAGCAGGCGTAGACCTGGATACAAGAGTAAGAGATTTGACAGATGAAGAAGTATCCAGAATTCGTGATGTCATCGACAGAACACAGACTGTAGAAGGTGATTTGAGAAGAGAAGTTGCTCTGAACATCAAACGCCTTATTGAAATCGGCTGTTACAGAGGTATTCGCCATAGAAAAGGTCTGCCCGTGAGAGGTCAGAAAACAAAGACAAACGCAAGAACAAGAAAAGGTCCCAGAAAGACTGTTGCGAATAAGAAGAAATAATTGATTTCATAAAGGAGGTTTGAAAAAATGGCAAAGAAAACTGTGAAAAAGACAACAACTCGCAGACGCCGTGACAAAAGAAAAGTAGAACGTGGTCAGGCTCATATCCAGTCTACTTTTAACAATACAATCGTTACCATTACCGATGCTGTGGGCAATGCTCTTTCTTGGGCAAGTGCAGGTCAGCTTGGTTTCAGAGGTTCCAGAAAATCTACTCCTTATGCTGCACAGATGGCAGCAGATACAGCTGCAAAGGCAGCTTCCGATTATGGTCTGAAGACAATCGAGGTTTTTGTAAAAGGCCCCGGCAGCGGTCGTGAAGCAGCAATCCGTGCGTTACAGGCAGCTGGTCTGGATGTAACACTTATCAGAGATGTTACTCCCGTTCCTCACAACGGTTGCAGACCACCCAAACGCAGAAGAGTTTAATCATTAGGAGGTGTAGATAAATGGCAAGAGATAGAGTTCCCGTATTGAAGAGATGCAGAGCTTTGAATCTGGATCCCATCTACTTGGGTATTGATAAAAAATCCAAAAAACAGAATCTGAAAGCAAACAGAAAAATGAGTGAATACGGTCTGCAGATGAGAGAAAAGCAGAAAGCAAAATTCATCTACGGTGTACTGGAAAAACAGTTCAGAGGATACTATGCAAAAGCTGAAAAAATTGCAAAAAAAGAAGGTATCCCCGGTGAGAACCTGCTGATGCTTTTGGAAATGAGACTGGACAATGTAATGTTCCGTCTGGGCTACGGCAGAACAAGAAAAGAAGCAAGACAGATTGTTCGTCACAAACATATTACCGTAAACGGCAAACCCGTTGATATTCCTTCCTATCAGGTTAAGGTTGGCGATGTTGTAGAAGTGAAGGAAAAATACAAAAATATTCAGAGATACAAAGATGTTTTGTCTGTAACAGACGGCAGACTTGTTCCTGAATGGCTGACAGCGAACCACGATGCACTGAGCGGCACAGTGGCAGCAAAGCCTACAAGAGCACAGATTGATGTTCCTGTTGAAGAAACACTGATCGTCGAACTGTACTCCAAATAATTAAATTCGATTGTGCAGTGAAGTCAATCATTCGCCGCAAGGCTTTCCTTGCGGCCATCTATCATATAAAAGGGAGGTTTGAATGAGTGTTTGAATTTGAGAAACCTCGCATTGAAATTGCAGAGATGTCACCGGATGGAACATATGGAAAATTTGTAGCAGAGCCTTTGGAAAGAGGATATGGTACAACTTTGGGCAATTCTTTGAGAAGGATTTTGCTTTCTTCCTTGCCCGGTGCAGCAGTAAGCAATGTAAAGATTGACGGTGTGCTTCATGAATTCAGTGTGATTCCAGGCGTAAAAGAGGATGTAACGGAAATTATTCTGAATTTGAAGGGATTGGCAATCAAAAATACCAGTGAAAGCAACGAACCTAAAATTGCCTATATCGACATGGAAGGCGAAGGTGAGGTCAAGGGGTCTGATATTAAGGCAGACAGTGATATTGAGATTCTCAATCCCGACCATCATATTGCCACATTGTCTGGTGGTGCAGGCAGCAAGTTGTATATGGAAATTACCATTAACAAAGGGCGAGGCTACATTGGTGCCGATAAAAATAAAAAAGACGATCAGCCAATCGGTATGCTTCCGGTAGACAGTATTTTTACACCTGTTACGAGAGTCAATTTTTTGGTAGAAAATACTCGTGTCGGTCAGATTACAGACTATGATAAGCTTTCTTTGGAGGTTTGGACAAACGGAACCATTGCACCTGACGATGCAGTCAGCTATGGTGCAAAGATACTCAATGAGCATCTGAATCTGTTTATTGACCTTTCCGATAATGCAAAGGATGCTTCTATCATGGTGGAAAAAGAAGAAGGCAAGAAGGAAAAAGTTCTGGAAATGAGTATTGAAGAACTGGATCTTTCCGTGCGTTCTTACAACTGCTTGAAACGTGCAGGCATTAATACTGTAGAAGATTTGGCAAATAAAACGGAAGAAGAAATGATGAAGGTAAGAAACCTTGGACGTAAGTCTTTGGAAGAAGTACTGAACAAAATGGCAGAGTTGGGGTTATCTTTAAGACCCAGTGATGAATAATTTTCTGCCAGTCACTTAACTTATTATTTACTGCAAGATTACGATACCACATAAGCCCGATGAGCAGTGGGTCGGGGTAAGTTTTGCAGGGACAACAAGGAGGAATCCACAATGCACGCATCCGGATATAGAAAACTTGGTAAAACAACTCCCCAGAGAAAAGCTCTGTTGAGAAACCAGGTAACAAATCTGTTGTACCACGGTAAAATCAAAACAACAGAAACAAGAGCAAAAGAAGTAAGAAGAATTGCAGAAAAAATGATTACTCTGGCTGTGAAAGAAAGAGATAACTTCGATGAAGTAGAAGTAACAGCAAAGGTTGCAAAGAAAGATGGCAATGGCAAGAGAGTAAAAGAAGTTGTAAATGGCAAAAAAGTAACTGTTTATGATGAAGTAAAGAAAACAGTAAAGAAGGATAAGCCTTCCAGACTGGCTGCAAGAAGACAGCTGCTTTCCTATCTGTATCCCGTAACAGAAGTACCTGCTGACGGCAAAAAGGTAAGAAAGAACACAAAGAAAGTAGACATGGCTGCGAAGATGTTTGATGAAATCGCACCCAAGTATGCTGACCGTAACGGTGGTTATACAAGAATTGTAAAACTGGGCGCAAGAAAAGGCGACGGTGCAATGGAAGTTATCATCGAATTGGTTTAATTTCATACCAGAGAAGATACAAAAGGGGAGATTCTGTATAGAATCTCCTCTTTTTTTAGATATATAAAAATAAAAATGTGCAGAATGGAAAAATTTGCTTTTGCAAGGCAGGAAAATAGTGTATACTAAAAGAAACCTGAAAAAGAAGAAGAAGTAGGAGAAGTGCATAAAAATGCGAAGTACATTACAATACTGCAAACGGATTGTGATAAAGGTAGGAACAGCTACCATTACATATCCCAATGGAAAACTGAATTTAAAGCGAATTGAGGAATTGGCATGGGTTTTGAGTGATTTACAAAACCGTGGTATGGATGTAGTGCTGGTTACAAGCGGTGCAATCGGCGTAGGTGCTGTAAGAATGTCTATGGTCAAGCGTCCAACCATTATGCGGGAAAAGCAGGCAGCGGCGGCGGTGGGGCAGGCTGTTTTGATGCAGATATATCACAATTTTTTTGATAGATATAATCAGACAGTTGCACAGATTCTATTGACAAAAGAGGAGATGGGTACAAAAGAGCGGTATGATAATACCCATAATACCTTTGAAACTCTTTTTGAAATGGGGATTATTCCCATTGTAAATGCCAATGATACTATTTCTACCTACGAAATTGAAATTTCTGATAATGACCGTTTATCTGCTATGGTGGCAGAGGTTACAGAAGCAGATTTATTGATTCTTCTCACGGATATTGATGCACTATATGACAAAAATCCCAGAGAGCATACAGATGCCAAACGGATTTCCTATGTGGCAGAGGTCACAGAAGAAATAGAAAAAGCAGCAGAAGGAAAAGGCTCTGCCTTTAGTGTAGGCGGCATGAAAACAAAGCTGGAAGCAGCTAAAATATGTCAAAAGGCGGGTATTGCAATGGCGATTGCACTGGGGGAAGACCCTGCCATTGTTTACCGTATTTTAAACGGGGAGGATATTGGTACTTGTTTTGGAAAAAAGCGGGAGAAGAAGGAGTGAAGATCATATGAGTTTTTGCCCAAAGTGCGGTAGGGAAATTATGGATGAAAGTTTAGGCTGCCCTATTTGTAGTGTAAGAGATAACACCCGTCCGGGAGAGTGGCTGGATGCTGAAAAAACCCAAGGAGAACCACAGGAACCAGTGAAACAAGAAGCAGAAGAAGTACATAAAGCGGATACCTTTACAGTGGAAGACAAGGACGGTAGCAAACAAAAATTTGAAAACAGACCTCATGTAGGTGCATCATGGGGACAGTCGCCCAATCCACAATTTAAAGAAGCGACTCCTGTAGAAGAAAAGGTTATCCCAACAGTACTAAAGGTTATCATCATTGTATTATTGATTGTGGTATCCCTATTTTTTACAGGATTTGGTGCAATAGCAGGTTTGATTGCGGGTATTATTCTGATGAGAAGTCCTGTTTTGGATTACCAGAAATTCGGGAAAACCCTTACCATTATCAGTGGGGTATTGCTGGGCATTTCCGCAATTTGCTGCGTGGTTATGACCGGATTGATTTCTTTTGGTGTTATGACAGATAGCATTATGTTGTATTGATTTCATGTGTGTGAGGAGTTGCAGCATGAATATATTTGATTTTTTTGGCTCTGCCGTCTGCCATCAGATGGCGGAGCGTAGCTTTTTGTGGGGGAATATGCAAAGTCCCCTTTGTGCCCGTTGTACGGGTATAGAGGCAGGCGTTTTCTTTGGCATACTGTTTCTATGGGGAAAGAAAAGAAAGGATGGAAATGAACCTTTTTCCTTGCCCTGTGCCGTATTGCTGGCACTTTCTTTTCTTCCCTTTGCGTTAGATGGTGCAGGGAGCTATTTGGGATTTTGGGAAAGCAATCATTTTCGCAGAGTATGGACAGGAGCCATGGCGGGATATGGCATACCGGGACTATTTTTGCTCTGTGCCAATTTTCAGCCGGGAGAGGTTCATGACAAGCCTATTTATGCACATATCCGAGAACCTTTGGGTATTTTGGCAATTACGCTTTTGTATGGTCTTTTGGTATGGAAAGGCATTTTGCCTTATGCTCTTGTAGCATGGGTAAGCAGTCTTGGTGTCATTGGCATTTATGGGTGTTTTTGGTATTTGTTCTTGCGGCTTTTAGGAGGAAGGCGGAAAGTCCCCTATACACTCTTTTCTTTTTTGGGAGCAGTCTTGACAGTTTTTCTTGTGGGAGGTATACGCTTATGGATACAATGAAAAAAGAACTGCGAAAAAGAGCAAAATTTCTGCGGAATACAATGGAACCTATCATACAACAGGAAAAAAGTCTGCAAGCAGCAGCACATTTTTGGGAAGCAGAGCGATACAAAAAAGCAGAAACAATTTTTTCCTATTTGTCCATTGAGTCAGAGTTGGATACTTTGCCTATTATAAAACAGGCATGGCAAGATAGAAAGACGGTGGCAGTACCCATTACAAAAGGGAACAGGCAGATGTACTTTGTTTCCATAGACAGTTTGGCAGAAGTAAAAACAGGGAGATTTGGAATACCGGAGCCGGAAAAAAAAGAAGAAATTTTTCCAAAAGAGGGAGATGTTTTTCTTGTGCCGGCACTCCTTTTTGACAAGTTGGGAAACCGCTTGGGATATGGCGGCGGCTACTATGATACCTATTTTGCATCTCATAGAGCCGGAGTCAGAATTGGAATATGTTTTAAAATGCAAATTTCTTCGGAAAGACTGCCTACAGAAAAAACGGATTGTAGTATGCAATATATCCTTACGGAATATGGATGGGAGGTAAAACGATGAATAGTTTAATAGAAATGGGACAAAAGGCAAAAGATGCGGCAGTGGTACTTTCGGTATTATCCACACCCAAAAAGAATCATGCACTATGCCATGGAGCAGAGGCACTTCTTTCTGCCAGGAAAGAAATATTGGCAGCCAATGCAAAAGATGTGAAAGCGGCAGAAGCTTCTGGTATCAAGGGTGCATTTATTGACCGTTTGACATTGACAGACGCTCGTTTGGAGGAAATGGCAGAGGGCTTGCGGCAGGTGGCAGCTCTACCTGACCCTGTAGGAGAAATATTGTCCATGAAAACATTGGATAATGGCTTAATTGTGGGGCAGAAGCGTGTCCCTATGGGGGTAATTGGGATTATATTTGAAGCACGTCCCAATGTGACAGCAGATGCTTTCGGACTTTGCATGAAAGCAGGCAGTGCCGTGATTTTGCGTGGTGGTAAGGAAGCCATTTCCACAAATCTTATGATTGTAGAGGTATTTCAAAAGGCATTGCTGGAAGAAGGACTGCCCAAGGAATGTGTACAAATGGTACAGGATACCACAAGAGAAACAGCAAATGAAATGATGCGTTTGAATGGCTATTTGGACGTGCTGATTCCCCGTGGTGGTGCGGGACTCATCCGTAGTGTTGTGGAAAACAGTACTGTGCCTGTTATCCAGACAGGTGTGGGCAACTGTCATATTTTTGTGGATGAAAGTGCAGATTTGGAAAAGGCATTGGGGATAGTTTGTAATGCAAAAACCCAGCGTCCCGGTGTCTGCAATGCTTGCGAAAGCCTATTGATACATGAAAAAATTGCAGAAACCTTTTTGCCTATGGCAGGAAAGGCTTTGCAGGAGAAAAAAGTGGAAATCCGAGGGGATGTAAAAACCTGTACCTTTGTTTCCGGTGCAGCTGCAGCAACAGAATCAGACTGGGGAACAGAATATGATGATTTGATTCTTTCTGTGAGAGTGGTAAAAGACCTGGACGAAGCCATTTCTCATATCCGTAAATATACAACGGGACATTCTGAAGCCATTATTACAGAAAATTATACAAATGCCCAGCGTTTTCTCAATGAGGTGGATGCGGCAGCAGTCTATGTCAATGCCTCTACGAGATTTACAGATGGGGGACAGTTTGGCTTTGGTGCGGAAATCGGGATTAGTACCCAAAAGCTCCATGCCAGAGGCCCTATGGGACTGAAGGAATTGACCACCACAAAATATATCATTTATGGCAACGGACAAATCAGAGAATAAAAGCATAAAAAAACACATAAAAAAACACATAAAAAAGCCTTCGCATTTTCCTGCGGAGGCTTTCATATGATGACAAAATCAGATGGCACGGGTAACCTTGTTGGCACGCAAACATCTTGTGCAAATGTAGATAGATTTTACATTGCCGTTATCTTCCACGATTTTAACTTTTTTTACGTTAGGTTTCCATTTTCTATTGGCACGTCTACTAACCTGACTACGGTTAATGCTGATTCTATGACCTTTTATCTGACCTTTTTCACAAATTTCACATCTAGCCATTGCCTGCACCTCCTTCACTGCTCCATGTGACATAACAAAATTATTCTAGCAGAAAATTTTCGATATTGCAAGGAAAAACAATCTTTTTTTAAAATATTTTTCTGCCAGAGAGGGAGAGAGGGGTGTCACTTTGCAGGAAATGAAAACAAGATAATGATAAAAAGACTTCATAAAGACTTTGTAAAAGAAAGAAAGGAAGAAAAAACAGCTGCTTTCAAGAGAAGAAAAAGAGAAAGCTGCCATTGCAAAGGGTTTATGAAGCACAGAAAAGCACATAGAAATATTGTATTTTTCTTTGTTTTGCGGTATCATAAGGAAACAGAATGTAACGAAAGATTTTTTTGAAGGAGAAAGAAAATGTTAGATATTTGCTTGTTAGGGACAGGTGGCATGATGCCCATGCCAAGCCGATTTTTGACGGCAATGGCAGCAAGACTTAACGGACGAATGATGCTCATTGACTGTGGAGAAGGTACGCAGGTGACCATGAAAATGCTGGGATGGGGTTTCAAATCCATTGATGCAATTTGCTTTACCCATTTTCATGCAGACCATATTTCGGGATTGCCGGGATTATTGCTGACCATTGGCAATTCCGGCAGAACGGAGCCTTTGAAGCTCATTGGCCCTGCAGGTCTGATTTCCATTGTGGAGGGGCTGCGTCGTATTGCCCCGGAGCTACCTTTTCCTATTGAATATATAGAACTTCATAAAGATGTAGAAAGCCCTTTGCAAATAGGAGAGTTTCATATTTCCTTCTGCCCTGCAGACCATATGGTAAAATGCTTTGCCTATCGAATTGATGTAAAACGAAAAGGAAAATTTGATGCAAAAAAAGCAGAAGCATTACATTTACCTCGTCCTCTTTGGAGCAAGCTGCAAAAAGAAGGACAGGCGGAATACGAAGGGAAGATTTATACAGCAGATATGGTTATGGGAGCAGAGCGAAAGGGAATTTCGGTGGCATATTGCACAGACAGCCGTCCTGTAGACCGTATTGGGGAATTGGCAAAGGGAGTACAGCTTTTTATTTGTGAGGGAATGTATGGAGAGGAAGAAAAGAAAGAAAAGGCTGTAGAACATAAGCATATGCTGTTTTCTGAAGCGGCGAGGCTTGCGAAGGCTGCAGAAGCAGAGCAGCTATGGCTGACTCATTTCAGCCCTGCACTTCATGAACCGGAGGAATATCTGGAAAATGCACAGAGGATTTTTCCAAACGCAGAATTGGGAGAAGAACGAAAATGCACAACATTGTATTTTCCAGAGGAGGGATAAGGAGAGGTTATGGAAAAAGAGAAAAATGATATTCTGATTTTGGCAATCGAGAGCTCTTGTGACGAAACAGCAGCAGCTGTTGTGAAAAATGGAAGGGAAGTCCTTTCCAATGTGATTTCCTCTCAGATTGCCCTCCATACGTTGTATGGCGGCGTTGTGCCGGAAATTGCATCCAGAAAGCATATGGAAGCCATTGATGGTGTGATTCAGACAGCTTTGCAGGAAGCAGGCACTACATTGGAGGAAATTGACGCAGTGGGTGTTACTTATGGGCCGGGATTGGTTGGTGCATTGCTGGTTGGTTTGGCAGAAGCAAAAGCGTTGGCCTTCGCTGCAGGAAAGCCCCTTGTGGGTGTCCATCATATTGAGGGGCATATTTGTGCCAACTATATTGAAAACAAAGATTTTGAACCCCCTTATATAGCCTTGGTGGTTTCTGGCGGACATTCCCATTTGGTTTTTGTTTCCGATTATGGAAAATACGAAATATTAGGCAGAACCAGAGATGATGCTGCCGGTGAGGCCTACGACAAAGTGGCAAGAGCCATTGGAATGGGCTATCCCGGAGGGCCAAAGATTGATGCGGCAGCCAAAAAAGGCAATCCTGATGCAATACATTTCCCCCGAGTTTTTTTGGAGGAGGACAGCTATGATTTTAGTTTCAGTGGCTTAAAGTCTGCGGTACTGAATTATGTCAATAAACAAAAGATGATGGGAGAGCCTATTGTACCTGAAGATGTGGCAGCCAGCTTTCAGCAGTCTGTAGTAGAGGTGCTTGTAACAAAGACCATCCGTGCAGCAAAGGAAAAAGGTGTTTCCAAAGTGGCATTGGCAGGTGGGGTTGCATCGAATTCCGCTTTGCGGCAGCGGATGGGTGCAGCCTGTGAAAAAGAAGGGCTGTACCTCAGTATTCCTTCGCCTGTTTTGTGTACGGATAATGCAGCGATGATTGGCTGTGCCGCCTATTATGAATATCTGGCAGGGGTATGGGACGGGCTTGACCTTAATGCAAACCCCGGTTTAAAGCTGGGAAATCGGTAAGAAATATCTGTTTTTGAAGGAAAGAAAGGTATATCTGGGTGTGTCAAAAAACTTGCCACCTCGCCCTAAATCCCACAAGCCTTTGAAAAGGGTTCCCCGAAACATTGCAAAATTAAGCATCCTGCAATATATACCCATTTCAAAACAGGATAAAAAAGATTTTATAAAATCCGAATAAGCAGATAAGAATGAGATAAAAGGACTTTATTGCCAGTCTAAGGTATACCCATATCAGAGGGTATACCTTTTTGATTATAACATTCCTCCATCCAATGTGATGATTTGTCCTGTTAAAAAGGAGGCGTGGTCACTGGCAAGAAAGACTGCAAGTTCTCCCACTTCTTTTGGGGTGCCAAAACGCATAAGGGCAATTTCTTCCGCAAGGTCTGCCCGTTCCGCCTCTGTAAAACAACGATTCATTTCTGTGTCAATGACACCGCAGGCAATGGCATTGACACGAATATGAGAGGGCCCAAGCTCCTTTGCCATGGATTTGGTAAAGGCATTGATGCCACCCTTGGAAGCGGCATAGACAGCCTCGCAGGATGCCCCGACCTCTCCCCACATAGAAGAAATATTCACAATGATGCCTTCTTTCTTGTGTACCATGCTGGGTACGGCAAGATGGGTGCAGTTCATGACAGAACCCAGATTCACAGAAAGAATGTGCTGCCATTTGTCAGGAGTCATATCCGTAAAAAGACCAATATGAGAAATCCCTGCGTTATTGATGAGTATGTCTATATCTCCAAAGGTATCCTTGATTTTTTGAAATAATCTTTTACAAGATTCATAGCTGGAAACATCTGCAAGGATTGCCATACATTCTATGGAGGCAGCTTCCAATTCCTTTTTTGTTTCCAAAAGCTCTGCCTCGCGGCGGGAAGCATTCAGTATAATGCGGCATCCTGCCCTTCCCAGTGCAAATGCAATGCCCTTTCCAATGCCGCGGGAAGAACCTGTGACAAGAGCGGTTTTTCCTTTTAATTCCTGTAGATTCATAGGTATTCCATCCTTTTTCTTTTTGTAGTGTATCTTTATTGTAGCGGAATTTCTTTCTTGTTACAAGGCAGAAATCTGCTGACAAAATGGGAAAAACCATGTATAATACTTGTTATCCCTTTGGGGCGTATCTGAAAGCTCCCTTTTGCAGGATATGGAAAAAGACAAATAATGGGGTTTTCAGATACGCTTTAGAGGTCAGAAATTTGTATAGGAGGAAAGTGGATATGAAAGATTTGGTCTATGGCAGAGAGCTGCGGCTTATGGAGATTACAGCCATTGGGCTTCGTTTGTTTTTGGATAATATCAAGACCATCGTAAAAGGTATATTGTTCATCGGATTGCCCATTAGTGTTTTGTTGTATTTTGTGCAGATGCGTGTAATGAGTGTGTATGAAGTATTGCAGGCATTTACAGAGGCCCAAGCTGCGGTTTCTGATGGAGAACTGCTTGCCCTCAGCAAGCAGATGGGGCTGAACAATTTGCTTGCGATGGGAATCAGTACATTTCTGGAGCCTATTTTTCTAATTGGTGTCATGAAGGCAGTAAAGCGGAGGTTGGAAGGCAGAGAAACAGGTGGTATTCGTGTTTACAATGAAGCTATGCTGCTGGAAGGAAATGTGGTGAAAACCGGGATTATCTATTTGGTTTGTGTTTTTGCAGGCTTTTTATTTGTGTTCCCTGGGATTTATTTATCTGTCATCTGGTATTTCTATCTGTTCTGCATTGGTCTTGTTGGCAGAAAGGGGAAGGATGCTTTGGCACACAGCCGAGATATGGTGAAGGGACGCTGGTGGAAAACACTTGGTTTTATCATATTCCTTGGAATACTGCGTTTTGGGTGGAATAGTATTTTACAGATTTTCTTTATGCCTTTCCCTGTTAGTGTTGTCAGCAATATTTTATATACCTGTGTCACATATCTGACAGAAGGCTATATCATTTGTTGTATGACAGTATTGTTTTTGAATCGGGAAGCAGGGCTTTTTGGGTTGGAAGACTTGCAGGAAGAAGTTCTTGTGGAAGCGGAAGAAAAATAAAAGCAAATAAAAAAGACGGTGCGGCTTCGTGAGAAATGAATAAGTTTCGGCGAAGCTGTCTTTTTTTGTGGGACAGTTTATGTCATAGTTGCTGTATTTTTTTATAAAAATTTGTGAAAATGAAACAGGAATCCCTTGTTTTTTCCATTTCTTTGTACTTTCTTTTTGCGGGAAAAAAGCTAGGAAAAGAAAAAGCCCTCTGGTATAATATTTTTGAAAGAGAACAGGTTTTTCTTTTGAAAAAATAAAAATTTTTCATTTACAGATATATTTACAAATAGATATAAAATATTGGAGGGTGACGCATATATGTATTCCGGTAAAGGAAGTTTCTCACAGGAAGAAATGAGATATTTACAGCTTTTGTCCAAGCAGTATCAGGATATTAGCAGTACTGCAACAGAAATCATGAACCTAAAGGCAATTCTGAATCTGCCAAAGGGAACAGAGCATTTTGTTTCTGATATACACGGAGAGGTGGAATCCTTCCGGCACGTATTACGGAATGCCTCCGGTGTTATTAAAAACCATATCAGTGCCATTTTTGGTGCCAGCCTGAGAGAAAGCGAAAAGAAATCTTTGGCAACACTGATTTACTATCCGGAAAAGAAGCTGGAGCAGATGCTGGAAACAGAAGAAGATATGAAGGATTGGTATAAAATTACCCTGCATCGTTTGGTCATGATTTGTAAGGTGGTATCTTCAAAATATACCCGTTCCAAGGTAAGAAAAGCACTGCCCAAGGAATTTGCCTATATATTGGAAGAACTCCTTCATGAGGATAGCGTGGGGGACAACAAGGAAATGTACTATAATGAAATTATTAGTACCATCATTGACTTGGATCAGGCAGACCGCTTTGTTACAGCGTTGTGCCACCTTATTCAGCGTCTTGCCATTGACAGACTCCATGTGATTGGGGATATTTATGACAGAGGCCCCAATGCGGCAGCCATTATGGATATTCTGGCAGAGTATCATTCTGTGGATATACAGTGGGGAAACCATGATATTGCATGGATGGGGGCAGCGGCAGGCTGTCAGGCATTGATTTGCAATGTCCTTCGTATCCAAACCAGATATGCGAATTTGGATACCATTGAAGAAGATTATGGCATCAACTTGATTCCCCTTGCAACTTTTGCTATGGATTGCTATGCAGATGACCCTTGTGAGCAGTTTGCACCAAAGGGGACAGAAGGTGCTTTAAGTGATAAGGATTTCAAGCTGATTGCAAAAATGCACAAGGCTATTTCTATTATGCAGTGGAAGATGGAGGCACAGATTATCAAACGCCGCCCGGAATTTCATATGGAAAACAGACTTCTGTTGGATAAAATTGACTTTGCAAAAGGGACAATTATGCTGGAAGGCAAAGAGTACCTTATGAATGACATGAATTTCCCCACCATAAATCCCAAAGACCCTTACGCTTTGACGGAAGAAGAACAGCTGGTTATGGATAAAGTAAAATCCTCTTTTGTCAACAGCGAAAAACTGCAAAAGCACGTGAGAGTATTGTATAGTAAGGGCAGTATGTATCATATCTTTAACTCTAATTTGCTATTCCATGGCGGTATTCCCATGAATGAGGATGGTACACTGAAAACCGTAACCTTCCGTGGAAAGAAATATAAAGGAAAAGATTATCTGGATGCTGTAGAACGGACAGCCAGAGAAGGGTATTTTAATAAACCACATTCTACAGCAAAAAGAGAATGTATGGATATTATGTGGTATCTCTGGTGTGGGGAGGATTCTCCTCTATTCGGCAAAAAGAAGATGACTACCTTTGAACGATACTTTATTGATGATAAAGAAACCCATAAGGAGGTAAGCAATCCGTACTACTCTTTAAGAAATGATGAGGCTACCTGCCGCTACATATTAGAGTCCTTCGGTCTTGACCCAGATACTTCCCATATTATTAATGGTCATGTTCCTGTGAAGGTATCAAAGGGGGAAAGCCCCATTAAGGCAAATGGGAAGCTTTTTGTCATTGATGGTGGCTTTGCAAAAGCGTACCAGAAGGTAACAGGCATTGCAGGCTATACCCTCATTTATAATTCCCATGGTATGGTGTTGGTTAGCCATGAACCTTTTGTTTCCACAGAAGTTGCCATTGCAGAGGAAAAAGATATTCTGTCCTCTACAGTGGCCTTGCAGTATACACAAGATAGAATCCGTGTAAGGGATACAGATAATGGAAAAATGCTGCAAAATAGTATTGATGAATTAGAAAAACTGCTTTATGCGTACCAAAATGGTATTATCAAAGAGCAGTAACAGAGCAAAAAAAAAAGAAATACTTGATTTACTGTCGAGTATTTCTTTTTTTATACATTTGAAATAGGGATTATAAATCCTGAATATTCATTTTTTCAATCTGTTTTTTCTTATTTTGCTTTTTTCTATATAGGAAATAAACAAATAGAAGAATAAAGGTTGGAATATTGGAAATAAGCCAAATAAGAAGAATGTGTATTATATTTGTGATAGCTGTAAATTTTGGTATATTTAAGGGATAGGACAGAGAAAATAAAAAAGAAAGAATTGGAAGAATCAGTCCTACCCATTTATTTTCTTTTCTGGAAAGAAAAATTTGTAAAAAAATGATACCGATAAAAAGCAGTAATGATAAAATCAAACTAAAAAACAACACAACTGTCATAAGTGCCATCCTTTATCCCTCCCTATATTTTTTATATTCCTGAATCAATAGCTTTGCTGTGTCAAAATCCAGCTTGTCCTGAATAGCAAGCCTTTTGATGAGTGCTACATAAGGCTCTTGCTCTGTGGTTTCGCTGATTTTGATTTTTTGTATCAGCTTATCAAGACGTAATCGTACAGTAGGGTATGTTACATCATATTGCTTTGCCATTTCCTTTAAAGAACCGGAAGCCAAAAGAAATTTTTTGATGAATGTTACATCTTCTTCTTCTAAATCCACCATCCATTGTGGAATTATTTGGAGAGCCATTTTTTCACCACCTTTAATAATATTAAGTATATACTTTCATATTATTAAAGTCAATAGGAATAAAAAATTTCATATTATTAAAGTTCTATAGAAAAAACGGTACTTGATTTTATATCAAGCACCGCTTCTATTTGTTATAGAGATGAAAGATTAAACTTTTTCTACACCCAATGTGACAGCTTCACCATTGATATTCCATTCTTTTGTATAGCTGCCGCCTTTTCCTGCAACAACTTCTGTGGCCAGCACGTCATCTTTGATGTCGTTTACTGCCAATACATCAGCAACCTTTTGGCTGCCATCATGGTATACACGGATTTTGTCTGTTACATCAAAGTCAGCTTCTTTTCTCATGGTCTGTACTTTACTTACCACTTCACGCACAAAGCCTTCTTCCACCAGTTCAGGTGTCAGGTTGGTATCCAGAACAACAGTCAGTGTATGGTCACCGCTGGAAACGAAACCATCCTTTTCGGCAGTATCAATCAGAACATCATCTTTTTCCAGTAATACTTCTTCACCTTCTACAGCAAAGGAAACCTTGCCGTCTTTTCGCAGTGTATCCATGAATACAGAGCCATCTACTTCTTTCAGATATGCACCGATACCAGGCACCAGTTTGCCATATTTTTTGCCCAGAGTACGCAGCTGGGGTTTGAAGGTATATGTGGTAAAGGCTTCTACATCATGGGTAAATGTGATGTCTTTTACATTCAATTCTTCTGTGATGATGTTGCAATACATTTCAGGCAGAGTTTCTTCTGATTTTACATACATCATAGCCAAAGGCTGACGGTTTTTCATGCTAGCCGCATTTCTTGCAGCACGTCCTTCTACAACAACTTTCAGAACAAAGTCCATGTTCTTTTCCAGTTCTGCATCTACCCATTCGCTGTGGTATGCAGGCCAATCGCAAAGGTGTACGCTTTCAGGTGCAGTGGTATCTACTTTTTTCACCAGATTGCTGTAGATTTCTTCTGTGATGAAAGGTGTGAAAGGTGCAGCCAGTTTTACCATAGTTTCCAGTACGGTATACAGCGTCATATAAGCATTGACTTTATCTTGTTCCATACCGCTTGCCCAGAAACGCTCTCTGCTTCTTCTTACATACCAGTTGGACAAATCATCTACAAACTCTGCCATGGCTCTTGCAGGCTCTGTCAATCTGTAGCCTGCAAGGGAATCATCTACAAATTTGTTCAGTGTCTGCAATTTGGACAGAATCCATTTATCCATAGGAGCCAGTTTAGCGTAGTCCAAAGTATGTTTTGTAGGGTCAAACTGGTCGATTTCTGCATAGAGAATATAGAAAGCATAGGTATTCCAAAGCGTCCCCATGAATTTCCGCTGCAATTCGCTTACTGCTTCATCATAGTAACGGCTGGGCAGCCAAGGGGCACTGTTTGCATAGAAGTACCAACGTACTGCATCGGCACCCTGCTTGTTGAGGGCATCCCAAGGATTTACAACATTGCCTTTATGCTTGGACATCTTCTGACCGTTTTTATCCTGTACATGACCTAAAACGATACAGTTTTTAAAAGGTGCTTTGTCAAAGAGCAGTGTGCTGACTGCAAGGAGTGTATAGAACCAACCTCTTGTCTGGTCAACCGCTTCGCTGATAAAGTCAGCAGGGAAGTTTTCTTCAAAGATTTCTTTGTTTTCAAAAGGATAGTGCCACTGTGCAAAAGGCATGGAGCCACTGTCGAACCAGCAGTCGATTACTTCGGGTACACGAGTCATAAGCTTGCCACATTCGGGGCAGGTGATGTGTACCGCATCAATAAAGGGTTTATGCAGTTCGATGTTTTCGGGGCAGTCAGGGGACATTTCCTTCAGTTCTGCAATACTGCCAATGGTATGTCTGTGTCCGCATTCACATTCCCAGATAGGAAGGGGAGTACCCCAGTATCTTTCACGGGACAGACCCCAGTCGATTACATTTTCAAGGAAGTTGCCAAAGCGACCTTCTTTGATATTATCAGGATACCAGTTGATGGTACGGTTATTTTTAACTAGATTATCTCTAAGCTGTGTCATTTTGATGAACCATGTGCTTCTTGCATAGTAGATGAGGGGGGTGTCACATCTCCAGCAGAAAGGATAGTTATGTTCAAAAGGAATTGCCTCAAAGAGTGTACCATCATTTTCCATATATTCGATGACCTTGGGGTCTGCGTCTTTTACAAACAGACCTGCAAAGGGGCCGGTTTCTTCTGTCATATTCCCTCTGTCATCTACATACTGCCGGAAGGGGATGCCATAGGAGCCACATACACGAGCATCATCTTCACCAAATGCACCTGCGGAGTGAACAACGCCGGTACCATCTGTCAAAGTAACATAGGAATCACAGGTCACGATGAAAGCCTTGGGATCGTTTTCCAAGAAGGAGAACAGAGGCTCATAACGCATATATTCCAGTTCCTTCCCTTTCATGGTTTCCAAAACCTCGTATTTTCCCTCTCCCAGTACGTTGTCCAGAAGTGCTTCAGCCATGATGGCAACATAGTCCTCATATTTTACTCTTGCATAGGTTTCATCAGGGTTTACAGTCAGAGCAATGTTGGAAGGCAGCGTCCAAGGGGTTGTTGTCCATGCAAGGAAGTATTCGTTGTCTTTGCCTTCCACTTTAAATTTTGCAATGAGGGATGTTTCCTTTACATCTTTATATCCCTGTGCCACTTCGTGGGAGGAGAGTGCTGTGCCGCAACGAGGGCAGTAGGGAACAACCTTATGTCCTTTATACAGAAGTCCTTTCTCCCAGATTTGTTTTAATGCCCACCACTCGGATTCGATATATTCATTATGATAGGTAACGTAGGGGTGATCCATATCTGCCCAGAAGCCAACACGGTCGCTCATGCCACGCCATTCTTTTTCGTATGTCCAAACGCTTTCTTTACATTTGCCGATGAAGGGTTCTACGCCGTATTTTTCAATCTGCGGTTTGCCATCCAGACCAAGAGTTTTTTCAACTTCCAGTTCAACAGGCAATCCATGGGTATCCCAGCCGGCTTTCCGCAGTACCTTGTATCCCTTCATGGTTTTATAACGGGGGATTAAGTCCTTTACGGCACGGGTGATGATATGACCGATATGGGGCTTGCCGTTTGCTGTGGGAGGGCCATCAAAGAAAGTAAAGACAGGAGCACCTTCTCTTGCTTTGATACTCTTTCCAAAAATATCATGTTCTTTCCAGTATTGTTCTACCTGCACTTCTCTGTCTACGAAGTTCAGATTGCTTGGGACTTTGTCGTACATATTGATTCCTCCTTGCAGATAATTGATATGATAAACGATGATGTGGTGTGACAAATTTTAAGGCACAAAAAAACCACCCGCCCACAACAGGACGAATGGATTCGCGGTACCACCTGAATTGACGGTATAAAAACCGCCCACCTTATCACATCACAAACATGATGCTTTCCCTTCACGCAGGATACGTCAGAGCCTACTAGGACACGCCTTTCGGTCTGCCACTCAGGAGTGATTTTCTACAATTTCTTTGCATCGGGATCGCACCGTTACCCGACTCTCTGAAGCGATATAGAAAAAGTATACTCTCTCCGTCACAGTGTTTTTCTTTTTCATGACTGCTATTATATACGGTGAATAAAAGTTTGTAAAGGCTTTTTTGTGAATTTTCATAAAAAAATAAAAGTATACAAGATTCAAAATTGTGTATACATACTAAGCTGTATTTGAAAGTCCTGTGAAATCCTTTTTTAGGATATGCTCCAGAATAGAAAAAAGGGAAGATTCCTGTTTTTTAGGCACGACCTGATTATATAAAAGTGAAAAATACCTTTGTGTGTCAATAAAGTGAGTTTTACAATATTTCGGAAAGTATTGCCCATAAAACTTCAACAAGCTTTTCCGAGGTCTGTGGGGCTTTGCCAGTCTGGTTTTCTGTATACAAAAAATGGATTTCGAGGAGTAGAATTATAGAATTTTTTTTGTTTTTGTTTGTAAAGTATAAAAAAAACGGGAAAGAATTTGCTTTCTTTGAACAAATTATGTATAATCAAACTGTTTAGAATATTACAGGCGGATAGACGATGATTCTTTTATCATCAGATGCCGCCGTGATCCAAAAGGAGCGGAATCATGAAAGGTAGAGATTGGGCACTGTTGACGGACTTATATGAGCTTACCATGATGCAGGGCTATTATGAAACAGGTTCTTACAAAAGACAAGTTGTTTTTGATTTATTTTACAGAAATAATCCCTCTGGAAATGGCTATGCCATTACAGCAGGATTGGAGCAGGCTATTGAATATATCAATAATTTGCATTTTACAGAAGAAGATATTGCATATCTTTCCGGCTTGCAGCTGTTTTCAGAAGATTTTATTGCGTATTTGAAGGATTTTCATTTTACAGGTGAGATTTATGCCATTCCGGAAGGAACTGTGGTTTTTCCTCGTGAACCCTTAATGCGTATCAAAGCACCCATTATGGAGGCACAACTTGTGGAAACGGCTTTACTCAATATCATCAATCATCAGAGCTTGATTGCCACAAAGGCAGCCAGAGTAGTTTGGGCAGCAAAAGGCGATCCTGTCATGGAATTTGGTTTGCGTCGTGCCCAAGGTCCTGACGCAGGAACGTGGGGTGCGAGGGCAGCGGTTATTGGCGGTTGCTGCGGAACAAGTAATGTGCTGACAGGCAAGTTGTTTGATGTGCCTGTAAAGGGGACACACGCCCATAGCTGGGTAATGAGCTTTCCGGATGAATTGTCTGCCTTCCGTGCATATGCAAAGATGTTTCCGGATGCGTGTCTGCTTTTGGTGGACACCTATAATACACTGGAAAGTGGTGTACCCAATGCCATACAGGTATTCCGTGAAATGAGAGAAGCAGGGATTCCTTTGAAAAATTATGGCATTCGACTGGATAGCGGTGACCTTGCATATTTGTCCAAAAAAGCAAAAATTATGCTGGATGAGGCAGGATTTTCCGATGCTGTGATTAGTGCATCCAGTGATTTGGATGAAAACCTCATTGGAAGCCTGAAATTGCAGGAGGCAAAAATCAGCCTTTGGGGCGTGGGAACAAAGCTGATTACCAGTGATGACTGCCCTGCCTTTGGCGGTGTATACAAAATGGCAGCGGAAGAAGACGCAGACGGGAATTTTATCCCTAAAATCAAGCTGTCCAATAACACAGCAAAGGTAACAAACCCCGGCATCAAGAAGGTATTCCGTATTTATGATAAGGCAACAGGAAAAATGAAAGCGGATCTCATTGCCTTGGAAGAAGAAACCATAGATGAATCTGCACCCTTGGAAATTTCCGATGATACGGCAAAATGGAAAAAGATGCGTTTGGAAAGTGGCACATATACCGTAAGAGAGCTGCTGGTTCCCATTTTTGTAGATGGAAAGCAGGTATATGAAAGTCCCAAGGTAATGGATATTCAGGCATACTGCAATGGGGAGAAGGCAACCCTTTGGGATGAGCAGATGCGTATCAACAATCCCCATATTCTTCCTGTGGATTTATCAGATAGACTGCTTCGCTTGAAGGCAGACCTGATTGAACAGCTGAGTATGGATAGAAAATAAAAAATAAGTATAGAAAAAGTCGGATAGCTTGGGTTCTTTCCTTTGCTGCCCGACTTTATTTTTAGGGTATTATTTTAATATTTCATTTAGGAAGCTTTCTGCCTGAAAGTGTGCATCTAATTCCAGATAATCAGAAATTGTTTGCCCTAAATCGGCAAAGGTTTTTCTTATGCCTAAGTCAACGCCTTCCTTCACCTGTTTTCCATAAACAAGAAGGGGAACGTATTCTCTGGAATGGTCTGTGCTGGGTGTCGTAGGGTCGCAGCCATGGTCAGCTGTCATAAAGAGAATGTCCTCCTCATCCATAGCTGCCATGATTTCAGGCAGCTTGCTGTCGAAATATTCCAATGCAGAGGCATAGCCCTCTACATCATTTCTGTGTCCGTAAATCATATCTGTGTCTACCAGATTGGTAAAGAGAATACCTGAAAAACGCTCTTTTGTATAAAGAATGGTTTTGTCAATGCCATCATTGTTATTGGTGGTGTGGTCTGTCCGTGTCATGCCCCGATGCTGAAAAATATCCTCGATTTTACCAATGGCTGTTACATTCAGTCCTTTTTCTTTTGCCAAGTCCAGTATGGTTACATCTGTAGGGGGCAAAGAAAAATCTCGTCTGTTTTTGGTGCGGGTGTAATTGCCGCTTTCTCCTGTAAATGGTCTGGCAATGACACGGGCAACCGCATATTTTCCTGTGAGTATTTTTCGTGCTGTTTCACAAATTTTATAAAGCTCCTCTATTGGAATAACGTCTTCATGGGCGGCAATCTGAAACACACTGTCTGCAGAGGTGTACACAATGGGATAGCCTGTTTTCCTGTGTTCATCCCCTAAATCCTGTATGATGACTGTGCCAGATTCTGCGTAGTTCCCCAGTGTTTTTCTACCAATAGCAGTTTCAAATTTATCCATAACTTCTCTTGGAAAACCTGTTTCTGTAAAAGTTGGGAAGGGATTTTCTGTGATGATACCTGCCATTTCCCAATGTCCTGTAGTGGTATCCTTTCCTTTGGACTTTTCTGCCATTTTGCCATAGGCTCCTTTTGGATGCTCTATTTTTCCCAAAAGAGCAATATCCTCTCCCTGAATATTTCCAAGACCTAGCTCGCACATATGCGGAAGGCTGGTTTGGGATCTTGCCTTTTTGATATTTACTAAAGTATTGCTTCCTACATCGCCAAATTCAGCTGCGTCAGGCAGTTCTCCAATGCCAACACTGTCCAATACAATGATAATCGCTCTTTTCATAAAATCTCTCCTTTCGGTCAAAGGTTTTTATTGTACGACTTTTAAAATCAAAGGGGGCAGAGCCGCAGGCTTCGGGGATATGGTAAAGGCTGTTTCCAAAATAGCTCCTGCCGCTTTGGATTTTTCCTCTGTTTGGCTGTAAATGACAGCTAATTCTTCTCCTGCTTCTATTGTATCCCCTAATCGTTTTTTCATGATGATACCTGCACCAAAATCAAGGGGTTGTTCTTTGTAGGCACGCCCCGCACCGGTTTCCTGAGATGCACGACCGATGACTGCTGTATCCATTTTGGTAAGAGAGCCGGATGTTTTTGCTGTCACGGTATAAATGCAAGGAGAAAGGGGAAGACGTTCCGGTTGGGTGAGAATGTTTGTATCTCCGCCCTGCTGTAACAAAAGTTCACGGAATTTTTCCAATCCTTTTCCGTTTTTTATTTGTTGCAGCAAAAGGGCTTTTCCTTCCTCTGCAGTTTGCACCCGTTTTGCTGCTAAAAGCATATAAGCTCCTAATGTCAGGGAAACTTCCAATAAGTCACCGCCTATATTTCCTTTTAGAACTTCTATGGCTTCTCGTACCTCCAAGCTGTTGCCGATATACATACCAAGGGGCTGAGCCATACTGCTGATGACTGCAATGACCTTTCTGCCTACATGATGCCCCATTTCTACCATAATAGAAGCCAATGCTTCAGCATCCTCTGCTGTTTTCATAAAAGCACCACTGCCGCATTTTACATCCAGCACAATGCCATCTGCACCGGCGGCAATTTTCTTCGACATAATACTTGCAGCAATCAGCGGCAGGCTTTCTACCGTACCTGTAACATCCCGCAGGGCATAAAGCTTTTTGTCGGCAGGAGTTAAATTTTCTGTTTGTCCCATAAGAACAATATTTGTTTTTTCTGCATAGGAAATAGCCGCTTCTTCTGAAATATTGGTACAAAATCCGGGAATGGACTCCAACTTATCAATGGTGCCACCAGAAAAACCTAATCCTCTGCCGCTCATTTTTACAACTGGGACACCTACAGATGCGACCAAAGGGGCTAATATGAGAGTAGTAGTATCAGCAACACCGCCAGTACTATGCTTATCCACTTTAAAGCCTTCCACAGAAGAAAGATTGAACAAATCACCGGAATGTGCCATTTCCATAGTCATGGCAGCAGTTTCTTCTGTATCCATACCATTGAGGAAAATTGCCATCAGTAGGGCGGAAATTTGATAGTCAGGCAGAGAACCATCTGTCACACCATGAATAAAAAAAGTGATTTCCTCTGCTGTCAACTTCTTTTTATTTCTTTTTTTGATGATAATATCCTGAAAATCTATAAAAATCCCTCCTTTGTTTGTGAAAATAGTATACCATAAATAGAATAGGATTACTATATAGAGAAAAGAAAAAACAGAAACATTTTTGTATGAATGACTCCATAAAAAAAGAGTATTCCAGAGTGTTGATACCACTGAAATACTCGGTCTTTGGTCGGCTTTGCTTATTTGCCTTCGCTTTCTTCTTTTATTAAATGTTCTTCGATAATTTCAGCTGCATCCAACATACAGCCAAGGCAGCTGCGTAGCACAACGCCTGTCCCAACGCCTTTCAGGTCTTTACAGAGGGTGCTTTGATTTTTTTCTTTGAACGCATCAGACATAGGCAGGAAGGTATTGTAGCAGGACACCTTGCTTTTGGGCTTGTCCAAATTGGCATCGGATACCTTTAGGCCTACCAGATATGCCATGGCAGATACGGCACCACAGGTTTCCATGACACCCATGCCACGACCGAAGCATTCTACAGAGCGGAAGGCCTCCTTTTCATCTACGCCAAATAAATCGCTGTATGCACAAGCTACAGCCTGTGCACAGTTATATCCTTTTTTATGGTTTTTTTCTACTTGCTCAATGCGTTCTGACATGATATACAAGCTCCTTTATCAATATAGTATGAAAAATGTTTTGTTTTTGTTTTTAATATTGAAAAAAGGATACCCCGTTTTGGGGCATCCTGATTTTTAAGATTACAGGCTGTTTACCAGCTTTGTCAAAGAAGATTTTTTTCTGGCAACTGCGTTTTTGTGGTAGATGCCTTTGACATATGCTCTATCAATAGCGGAAACTGCATTTTTCAGTGCAGCAGAAGCAGCTTCTTTGTCGCTTGCATTTACAGCAACGATAACTTTCTTCATTTCTGTTTTTACCTGAGATTTAATCATTTTATTTCTCAATGTTTTTTTGTTGATTACTTTGATTCTTTTCTTAGCAGATTTGATATTAGCCAATTTTTTTTCCTCCTAAATATAATTCCTTTGTCATTCTCTTTTCGATATTGGGGAATATCGCCTTTTTACTTCTACAATTACAAATTAACCACTTGAGGACAGCTTCCTCCGACACGGTACGGCTGATTTTGACACACTTTCAGCCTACTGGTTAATATAACATATATATTCTACTCGATGATTCTCCATAAGTCAATGTATATCTGCGAAAATTACGGAAAAAATAAGGGAAAATAAAGGAAGGGGATACAGTCATGACGCACAACGATAAAAGTCTTTCGCCAAGAACAGACTTGGCAATAGAAGCCAGAGAGATGGTACAGGAACAGGAAAAAAGTCAAGGGCGGCTGGATGGTATAGAGGTAAAGGAGGAGAAGGATGCAGACTATATGCTGACGCACGTGCGGATTACCACCAAGGAAGGCAGCCGGATTATGGGAAAGCCTATGGGGAATTATATTACGATAGAAGCTGGAAAATTAAAGGAAAACCATGTGGAGTGCCATGAAAAGCTTATTGGAATATTAGCAAAGGAGCTGGGGTGTCTTGCAAGAATGGAACGCCATGATACAGTACTGGTGGCGGGGCTTGGAAACTGGAATATTACACCGGATGCACTGGGGCCCAAGGTGGTTTCCAAAATATTGGTTACCCGCCATCTAAAAGACGCATTGCCCCATAGGATTATGGAAAGTGTACGTCCTGTTGCTGCAGTAAGCCCTGGCGTTATGGGGATTACGGGCATGGAAACAAGAGAGATTGTCAAAGGCATTGTGGAAAAGCTGCATCCCAAGCTCCTGATTGCAGTAGACGCATTGGCAGCCCGAAAAACCTCTCGTATCAATACCACCATACAGCTTTCGGATACAGGGCTTGCACCGGGGGCAGGTGTGGGCAATGAAAGAAAAATGCTCAATGAAGAAACCTTGGGGATACCTGTTATTGCCATTGGCGTTCCAACGGTAGTCGATGCGGCAACATTGGTCAATGATACCATGGATTGTATGCTGGCGGAAATGAAGGCACAAACAGACAGAAATACGCCGTTTTATGATATGCTGCGGTCTATGGAGCATGAAGAAAAATACGGACTTATTACAGAGCTGCTCCATCCTTATATGGATAATATGTTTGTAACGCCCAAGGAGGTGGATGCAGTGGTAGACCGCTTGGCAGGCATTATTGCAAATGCGGTGAATATTGCGTTGCACCCGGGCATCACCCTTTCCGATATAAACCGTTATCAAAGCTGATGGGCATGGGAGGGACAGGGGTTTGCCAAAAAGGTCAAGGGTAGCTTTCATTAGCCGCTTTTTTATTTGAATGTGGATATTTTCGGAATTTTGGAAAAAAGCAAGGAAAAGGGAACTAATATGAAAAAAATTCGTTATATTAGAGTATATCGAAAAGGTTGCCTATCAGGCTTTTAGACAAAGTCCGACAGAGGTATATGGAAAAAGACAATGAATGAGGCTTTCGGATGAGCCTATATTGAGCCTATATAATATAAGGATAAAATGCAACAAAAAATGATTTGAACCGGAAAAAGAAATATTTTTATGCAGTGCTTACCAGTGAGGAAAAGGGGGATTTGTTGCAAAGACGCATATTATGTAGTATAATTCTTACTATCAATCAATAGAAGACAGACGGAGAGGAAGAAGCTCTATGGAAGAAACATCAATTATGATTATGTTGAAGGATGCGGAAACAGGTTTTTTGGATAGGGAGCTGGGATGCTATACTGTAGAAGGCAGTGATGGCATTGTTTTTCAGGTGTATGCACAGCAGCAGGAAAAAGGACTTACGACAGTTTTAAAGCTGAGCTGTGAAAAGGAATTGCAGGATTGGGAATACGAAGCAGTTTTTGATTATTACGATACAGAAGCACTGAAGGATTTGGTTGATACTGTAGAGGAGGAAGAAGCACACCTCAACCCTGTTTGGTGCGTCACCTTTCCTTTTTTGGAGGAAACGGGAGAAATGGAAGAAAGGCTGACAGCCATTGTAAAGGCACATATACAGGAGTTGGAGTCTGTATATACCGTAATTGCAGATAAAGAGGATGAGTATTGTGAAGCATAAGACGTTCAAATATATCTGCCTGTTGGCGAGTCTTTGTACCCTTCCAGTCAGCGGATGTGGACTCATGCAAAAGGATAGCGAGGATTCTGCAAAAGAAGATGAAATACGGCATGAAGAAAAGGAAAAGCGAACACCTGCTGCAAAGAGTGATGAAAAAGAAGAAACAGAAGAAGTTCAGTTGACACCCACAGGCAGAGAAGAAACAGAAAATGTACAGAAGGCGATGCCGCTGCCTCCTCCTCCTAATGTATATAAAAAACAGTATGGGGGAAAGCTTCCGATTATTGCATTAAAACCGGAGCCTGTAACAGATACAAAGCCTTTTTGGCAAAGTGAAAATACCATGCAGGGAAACAACTTAAAATCCATAGCTGCCGCCGCCCAGCATTTTTATGATGCCTTTGGGGAAAAGCAGGGATGGATTTCCAAAAATGGCAGAATGTGTTCCTATCCTGGCGGTGTTTATATGACAACAGACAGGTTGGCAGCGAGCGGATATTTAGAAAAAGGCTTGTCTGCATCCGGATACGATATTTTGCTTCTTTTTGGAAGTGATTTGGCACAGTATCCGGGTACTGATGTGCCTGCGGCAGACAGAGGTTTTGGCGTTTTTGCGGCAATGCAGCAAAGTGATGGTAAATATCTTTTGGCATCTCCTTCTGGAAAGGTAGGACTATTGTCCCGAAAAGACTATAATACCCTTTTGAATCGCTATGGGCAAAATCATGGCAATGTGATTCGTCTATCCTCTGCTTCTACAGAGTATGGCAGAATACTGGGTTTTTTGGGATTATACGAAGGAGAACTGGAAGAATATTTTGTAAGAGAAATTCGGAAGGATAACAAATATGCAGTGGTCACTTTTTCGGATAAGTCCAACAGTGCCTATGTAAAGCAGCATATTTTGCGAAATGATAATAACTTTTGGGAGGTGGTATATCCCAATGTACAGACATGGTATTATGCACCATACCGCATCAATCAGACCTTGCCGGACTTTAATTTTGAGATTTTACCGCGGTATAATATTGGTGCAGTGGCAGCAGGAATCAAGGCACAGGATTCCAATATTGTCAATGCTATGGTAGCAGGAGGCTATGTGGCAGACCAAAGCCAGATTGCTTATCAATGTGTGTATCAGGATTATGGCTACATAGTCACCCAAAATGGTGCAAGATATGTAGCATATCAAGAGCAGGGTAGATGGAAACTGCTCCATGTGGCAAGTGATTACGAAGCAAAGAATTTTATTTCATCCAGAACGGGGCAGGATTATGGCTTTATTATTTTGGATGATTAAAAAATAAAATTATCTACATAAAAACAGAAGAAAACAAAAAACAGCATGGAAGTAGCCGAAGGGGTACTTCCATTTTGTCTAAGAATAGAAAAAAGGAGGACATATGGAAGGAAAGAGTACCATCATTTGTTCGGGATTTTCGCTAGAACAGACTCTGGAATGTGGACAGTGTTTTCGTTGGAGAAAGCATGAAACAGGAAAATATACTGTTCTTGCAGCTGCCAAAAAGGCGGTTATAGAGCAGGTGCCTTGTGGAATTTCTTTTTTGAATCCTATGACAGAGGAGGATACCGCCTTTTGGAACAGATATTTTGACATGGAGCGAGATTATGCAAAAATTCAGGCAGAGCTTTCTGGGGATAGCTATATGAAAAAAGCCATTGCCTTTGGAAGGGGCATACATATACTGCAGCAGCCCTTTTTTGAAACATTGATTTCCTTTATTATCTCTCAAAATAATCATATTCCTCGTATACAAGGCATACTGGAACGCATATCACAAGCCTATGGAACACCCTTGGGGGAGGGGGATTTTACCTTTCCTACGGCAGAAGTTTTGGCAGAGGTATCGGAGGAGGATTTCCGCAGCTTGGGTTGTGGTTTTCGAGCAAAATACTTGCAGGATGCCGCAAGAAAAGTGGCGGAGAAACAGATTTTGGAGGAAAGACTGCAGCAGCTTTCCGCAGAGGAAGCAAGGCAGGAACTTATGCAGATATACGGTGTGGGACAAAAGGTGGCAGATTGCGTACTTCTTTTTGCCTTGGGAAAGTGGGAGGTATTTCCTGCGGATGTGTGGATACGCCGTGTGATGAGTGAAATTTATTTTGAAGGAAAAGAAATTTCTGTTTCGATATTGCAGGAGGAAGCAAAGCGTCGTTTTGGTGCATACCGAGGACTTGCACAGCAGTATTTATTTTATTACGGAAGAAGCCAAAAACGGATTAAAAAACAGAAAGGGGAAGAAGCATGACCAAGACAAATGCCATGCGGCAGCTGGAAACGGCAGGAATTGCCTATCGCACCGCAGAATATGCCTATGATGAAACGCATCTTTCGGGGATACACGCCGCAGAGCAGGTGGGAATCCCCTGTGAGCAGGTATTTAAAACATTGGTGACAAAAGGGGACAAGACGGGAATACTGGTATTCTGTATTCCGGTAGATATGGAGCTGGATTTGAAGAAGGCGGCACAGGTGTCAAAGAATAAGAAATTGGAAATGACTCATGTGAAGGATTTGTTGGGGCTTACAGGGTATATTCGTGGTGGCTGTTCTCCTATAGGCATGAAAAAGAAATATCCCACTTATATAGATGAAACAGCGATTCTTTTTGATGAGATTGCAGTCAGTGCAGGGATACGGGGACAGCAAATTATTTTGACACCGGATGATTTGATTTCTTTTGTGGAGGCAACGGAAGCGGATTTGACAAAAGAAATGACGGAATACTGATAGTGTGATTTATCAAAAAAGCCGCAAGCCTTCCTAAAAGCATCATTTTATGGAAGCCTTCTGTGGTTTGGAAGGCTCTTGTGGAAAAAGAATCGGGCGTATCTGAAAAGAGAAAATGGAAGGATGGGCTTCCTTTGGAAAGGAAATAGGTTTTTCTTGCCTTGTCGTTGCAAGGAAGGATACCACATGATATACTGGAAGTGATACTGCATATGGTTTTGTTATGACACCTATCAAGAGAACAGCAGAAAGGACGAAGGCTATGCCCTGCAATTTTTATATAACAGGAGAAAAAGGAAGGGGGAAGTCCTTTTTGATTCGACAGCTCATGGAAAAGTGGGATGGAGGGATACAGGGTTTTTTGACATTGCCCTATACCATCTGCGAAAAAAGAAAGGGTTTTTATCTCCATAGTCTGCAAGAATTGGAAGAAATAGAAAATGATTTGCCCATTTCCGTACAGTATGGAGAAAATGTCTGCTTTTCTGTTCCGGAAACCTTTGAACGCTTAGGCTGTGCAGCCTTGAAGCAAGCACTGGAAAGCGAAGATATGGTGGTTATGGATGAGCTTGGAAAATTGGAGCATCAGGCTTTTGGGTTTCAGCAGGCAGTGGAAAAGGTTCTGGATAGTGAAAATCTGACGCTATGTGCCATTAAGAAGGCGGATGCACCTTTTTTACATCGTCTTTGCAGCCGAACAGACATTGTGCTGTTTGATTTAGATGCGGAGTCAACAGACAAAATCTATGCAGAGATTGGAAAAGAAATGGACAGAGTGAGGAAAAGAGGTTAAGCGGAATGAAAAAAAGAGGAATATGGCAACGAGCCATAGGTATTATTTTGGCAGGTACATTGATGGGTTCTCTTGTGACAGGATGTACTGCACAGCAGACAGAGCAACAGGCACAGGAATCTGCTGTTATTACATTGACAGATCAGGTTGGCAGAGAAGTGGTGTTGGAAAAGCCTGCGGAGCAGATTGCTTCCTCCTATTACATTTCCACAGCAATTTTAGTGGCTTTGGGATTGGAAGATAATCTGGTGGGTATTGAAAAGAAAGCGGATACAAGAAATCTTTATAAAGAAGCGGCACCACAGCTTTTGGATTTGCCTGCCATTGGTTCCGGTAAGGGCATCAATGTAGAAGAAACGGCTGCTCTTGCACCTGATTTGGTTATCCTTCCGAAAAAGTTGCAGGATTCTGTGGCATCCTTTGAAGAATTGGAAATTCCTGTATTGGTGGTGGACCCTGAAACATTGGAAAACTATGAAGCTTGTGTAGCACTTTTGGGACAGGCAACAGGTACAGAGGAGAGAAGTGAGTCCCTGCTTTCTTATTATGAAGAAAAAATGGATGAAGTGGAGAATTTGACAAAAGATTTGACGGAAGAAGAAAAACCTCCCGTATATTTGGCAGCAGGCTCTGATTACCTTAGTACCTGCACATCTAAAATGTATCAGAATGATTTGATTACCATGGCAGGGGGACGGAATGTTTCCGGTGAGCTGACAGATGGCTACTGGCAGAATATTTCCGGAGAGCAGCTTTTGACATGGAATCCTTTGTATATTTTTGCGGTGAGCTATGCGGAATATGCACTGGATGATATTTTAAAGGATGAGGCACTTTCTGCAGTAACAGCAGTACAGGAAGGAAACGTTAAGACATTCCCTTCCAATTTGGAGCCTTGGGATTATCCCACACCTTCTTCCGTATTGGGGATTTTGTGGCTGACGCATGAGCTGCATCCTGATTTATACAAAGAAGAAGATTATATAAAAGAAGCGGAAGCTTTCTATAAAGAATTTTTTGATATTGAGGTTTCCAAAGAGGATTTGGGATTGGAAGCAGTAAAAGCGGAGTAAGGATATGAGAAAAAAGTTCTGTGGCATGATTGTAATTTGGATAGGAGCATTGGTGCTGTCTTGTTGTGTAGGCAGGTATCATCTTTCTCTAGGGGATATAGGCAAAGTTTTATTTGGTTTTGCCGACCAAGAGATGATGTACAATGTTTTCTGGAAAATACGCTTGCCCAGAACTTTTTTTGCGGCTACGGCAGGCTGTGCCTTGGGACTTGCAGGTTTTTTGTATCAGGGGTTGTTCCAAAATCCTTTGGTATCTCCTGATGTATTGGGTGTCAGCGGCGGTTGTTCTGTCGGTGCTATTGTTGCGATTCTTTTTTTCGGTGGAAACATGGTAGCTGTGCAGACGCTCTCTTTTGCGGGCGGTCTTTTGGTAGTAGTGCTTTCTGTGGCATTGGCATATATGATGGGCGGCAAAAGGCTCTATAGCCTTGTACTTTCCGGTATTATTCTGGGGGCACTCAGCAACGCTGTCATTATGCTGCTAAAATATACTGCTGATCCGGAAAGACAGCTTGCCGTCATTGAATATTGGCTCATGGGCAGTTTTCATACTGTGATTTGGGCAGATGTCAGGGTAACGGCATTGGTGGTATTTCCCATATGTGTGTTGCTATTTTTCCTGCGGTGGCAGCTAAAGATATTGATGCTTGGCAGTGAAGAAGCAGTATCTCTTGGGGTTTCGGTATTTTTTGTACGCATGGCAGGAATTTTGGGGGCAACCATATTGACAGCAGCAGTGGTTTCTGTGGCAGGTGTCATATCTTGGGTTGGACTCATTATTCCCCATATGGTACGCCTTGTTTTTGGAGAACGATACGAAGCAAATTTTGTACAATCTATATTTTGCGGCAGTATTTTTATGTTGATAGCGGATACATTGGCACGAAGCATTTCTACTGCAGAAATCCCTATTAGTATTCTCACTTCTTTTATGGGGGCAATCTTTTTGCTGTTGGTTCTTTTGATAAAAGGCAGAGAAAGGCGGTGGCAGCGTGGAGATTGAGTTAAAAAATGTATGGGTTTCTCTCCATCAACAAGAAATATTACAGGATATTTCCCTTTCCTTGGCTCCCAAAGGCATAATCATGCTTTTGGGCAGAAATGGGGCAGGAAAGACAACACTGTTTCGTACCATATTGGGACACCGGCAGCCAAGGCACGGACAAGTGCTTTTGGAGGGACGGAGGGTAGACAGCTGGTCATACAAGGAGCGAAGTCGCAAAATTGCCTATATTCCCCAAGAAAAGGAAATGCCTATAGGATGTACTGTATTGGAGTATGTTGCCATGGGACAAGCTCCCTATACACCTTTTTACAAAAGCTATGACAGGGAAGGACTGGAAGTGGGTAAGCAAGCACTGGAAGAACTGGGCATTTCTTCTCTTTTGCATCGACAGATGATGGCATTGTCAGGAGGAGAGAAAAAACTCGTTGCCATTGCCCGTACCCATGTGCAGAAAACGCCATGGATGATATTAGATGAACCTCTTGCAGCATTGGATTTTACAAGGCAGCACGAAATATTGCAAAGACTCAGGCAGGAAAGCAGAGAGGGAAAAGGTGTCATGTTAAGTATCCATGACCCTTCTTTGGCGGTGCAATATGCAGATAGAATACTCTTACTCCATGAAAAACAAATTGCGGGGGATTTTGTAAGAGGGACAGATGGCTTTTCTTCTGATTTAGAGAAAAGCTTACAAAGCATATATGGAAAACAGGTTGTTCTGCTGAAAGAAGGCAGACAGAAGATATTGTATTGGAAGGAGGAGTAGAATGTTTACCATTGCAGAATATGTGAAGGTATCCGATTTGGAAGAAGCATATGTATTAAATCAAAAAAAGACCAATGTGATTTTTGGCGGTGGTCTGTGGTTGCGTTTGGGAAAAAAACGGATACAGACAGCCATTGATTTATCAAATTTGGGATTAGATAGTATTACAGAAAATGAAAAAGAGTTTTCTATTGGATGTATGGTAACACTAAGACAGCTGGAAACCCATGGAGGGATTGATGCCTATACAAATGGGGCGGTAAAGGAGAGTTTACGCCATATTGTAGGGGTGCAGATGCGAAACTGTGCTACCGTTGGCGGCAGTATTTATGGTCGCTTTGGCTTTTCTGATATTCTTGCCTGTCTTTTAGGCATGGATTGTGAGGTGGAGCTATATAAAAAAGGCAGAGTACCTTTGCAGGAATTTGTAAAAACGAAAAAAGACAATGATATTTTAGTACAGGTACATATTAAGAAAACACCACTAGAAACAGTATATCTTTCGCAGCGAAATATCTCTACGGACTTTCCTGTAGTATCCTGTGCTGTAACAAAAAAAGATGATGGATTTTTTGCTGTTGTTGGAGCAAGACCGTCCTTACCTGTGGTTATAGCAGATGAAGCAGGTATCCTGCAAGGAGATATAACAGAAGAAAAGATTGCAGCCTTTGCAAAATATGTACAGGAGCAGGTGGTTTTTGCGGATAATACCAGAGCCAGTGGTGCATATCGAAAACATATTGCAGGGGTTTTGGTAAAACGTGGTATAAAACAGCTTTTGGGAGGTGAAACAGTATGCAGATAAAATTGTGGCTTAATGGAAAAGAAGTAACAGGAAATGTAGAGCCGGATATGGCACTTCTGGATTTCGTGAGAGAAAAAGGATGCTATAGTGTAAAACGTGGCTGTGAAACCTCAAACTGTGGACTTTGTACAGTCCTTATGGATGGAAAGCCTATTCTTTCCTGCTCTACATTGGCGGCAAGAGCAGATGGACATCATATTGTGACCATGGAAGGCTGTCAGAAGGAAGCGGAAGAATTTGGCGGCTTTCTGGCAGACGAAGGAGCAGAGCAGTGCGGTTTTTGCAGCCCCGGCTTTATTATGAATGTCCTTGCTATGTTTCAGGAATTAAAAGACCCTACAGATGCAGAAATTAGAGAATATTTGGCAGGAAATCTTTGTCGCTGCTCTGGCTATGAAGGACAGCTTCGTGCCATTCATGCCTATATGGCGTATAAAAAGAAGGAGGGAGGCAAATGAAAACAGTTAATCAGCCTGTACGGAAAAAAGATGCCATGGCATTGGTAACAGGAAAGCCTGTTTACACGGACGACCTTGCACCAAAGGATTGTTTGGTTGTAAAAGTACTCAGAAGTCCCTATGCTCATGCGAAAATATTGGAAATAGATACCTCCATTGCGGAAAAAGTACCTGATATTGTCTGTATTCTCACTTATAAGGATGTACCACAGAATCGCTTTACCTTGGCAGGACAAACCTATCCGGAGCCTAGTCCTTATGATAGATTGATTCTGGAAGACAGAGTTAGATTTGTAGGGGATGCTGTTGCCATTGTGGCAGGGGAAACGGAAAAGGCTGTAGAAAAGGCTTTAAAAGCAATTCGTGTGAAATATGAAGTGTTGGAGTCTGTTTTGGACTTTAGACAGGCAAAGGATAATCCAATTTTAATACATCCAGAGGAAAGCTGGGAATCTCTCTGTCCTGTAGGAGCGGATAATAAGAGAAACCTCTGTGCAAGCGGTGTAGAGGAGCATGGGGATATTGATAAAGTATTGGCAGAAAGTGATGTAGTCATAGAACAAACCTATCATACAAAGGCAAATCAGCAGACCATGATGGAAACATTCCGTACCTACACCACTATGGATACCTATGGCAGATTGGAAGTAGTCAGTGCCACACAGGTTCCTTTTCATGTGCGTCGTATTCTGGCAAGAGCATTGGATATTCCAAAGTCCAAGGTTCGTGTGATAAAACCCAGAATTGGCGGCGGTTTTGGTGCAAAACAGACATTAGTGGCAGAAATTTATCCTGCAATTATAACTATGAAAACAGGTCGTCCTGCAAAAATGATTTATACCAGAGAAGAAAGTATGATTGCATCTACACCCAGACATGAAATGGAAATTACCGTGCGAATCGGTGCAGATAAAGATGGGCATATTCATGGGATTGAAGTAAAAACCCTTTCCAATACAGGGGCATATGGAGAGCATGGCCCTACGACAGTAGGACTTTCCGGACACAAATCCATTCCCCTTTACAGTAAAGCAGAGGCTTTTCGTTTTCAGTATGATGTTGTTTATACCAACAAAATGTCTGCCGGGGCATACCGTGGATATGGTGCTACACAGGGGATTTTTGCTGTAGAATCAGCTGTCAATGAACTTGCTTTGAAATTGGATATTGACCCTGTAAAACTGCGGGAAATGAATCTCACAAGAGAAGGGGACATTATGTATGGCTACTATGGAGAACCGGCAAGCAGCTGTACATTAGACCGTTGTTTGGAACGAACAGCAGAAATGATTGGCTGGAAGGATAAATATCCAAGCCGTGTAATGCCTGATGGCAAAGTTCGTGGCGTTGGCATTGCCATGGCAATGCAAGGCTCCGGTATCTCCAATTTGGATACAGGCTCTGTTTCTTTAAAAATCAATGATGATGGTTTTTATAGTCTTTCCATTGGTGCAGCAGATATGGGAACAGGCTGTGATACAGTGCTGGCACAGATGGCAGCGGAGGCTTTGGACTGCTCCTATGATGATATTATTGTACATGGGGTAGATACAGATATTTCTCCCTATGATACAGGCTCTTATGCCTCCAGTACTACCTATGTAACAGGTATGGCAACTGTAAAGGCTTGCGAAACTCTCATTGGTAAAATGAAGGCATATGGAGCAAAGAAGCTGGGGTGTACTGTGGAAGAAGTGGATTTTGACGGAGAAAAGGTCTTTGTGGTCGGAGATGGCAGAAGTATCAGCCGTAAGGACTTGGGAAATGCGGTCATGTGTGCATCAGAGGATGCCCTCTATGCCACAGAAGCCCATTCTTCCCCTGTTTCGCCTCCGCCTTTTATGGCAGGTGCTGTAGAAGTGGAAGTGGACTTGGAAACGGGTACAGTAGAACTTGTGGATTATGCAGCCGTTGTAGACTGCGGAACACCGATCAATCCCAATCTGGCAAGAGTACAGGTGGAAGGCGGTTTGGTACAGGGTATCGGCATGGCACTCTATGAAGATATTATTTATGACGAAAAAGGCTATGTAGCAGGAAATTCTCTTATGCAGTATAAAATACCTACTCGTCTGGATATGGGAAAGCTTCGTGTGGAGTTTGATGCCAGCTATGAACAGTCAGGGCCTTTTGGTGCAAAATCCATTGGAGAAATTGTCATCAATACGCCTTCTCCTGCTATTGCACAGGCGGTGTATCATGCAACAGGTGTCCGTATCAGAGAGTTGCCTATCACACCTGAAAAAATCGTTATGGGGATTTTAGAAAATGAAAATTGAATGGATACTGCTGGCAGCAGGAAAAAGTCGCCGCTTTGGAGAAAATAAACTGCTTTTTCCCATAGAGGGGAAGCCCTTATATCGTCATGCCTTTGACCGATTGCAAAAAATATGTATAGAACGAAAAGAAAGACTTTTGACTGTTGTAAGTGAAGAATCCTTGAGGGAAGATATTGCAAAAAAAGGCGGTAAAACGGTATGGAATCCCCATCCGGAAGCAGGGATTGCCTCATCTATTCGTTGTGCTTTATCTTGCATGAAGGTACAAGATGGATATGCCTATATCTTTTTTGTGGCTGACCAGCCATTGCTTTCCACAGAAGAAATCCAATCCTTTGTTGCAGGGTTTTTGGCATCGGGCAAAGAAATGGGCTGTATGGTATTTGGAGAACGCAGAGGAAATCCCGGCATTTTTTCAGGGGAATCCGCAAAGAAACTTCTGTTTTTGGAGGGGGATAAAGGGGGCAGCTGCATTTTGGCACAGGATATAGAAAAGGTGTATCTCCATCCTTGCTCCAAAGCCTGTTCGTTGATGGATATAGATACCAAAGAAGATTTAAAAGCTTTTGAAAAGGAGCAATAGAAAAAACCGTTTTTATATTGACATATGTCGAAAACAGAGTATACTAAAGAAGTAAGCAACATATGTCGGAAACGGAGGGTATCTTATGTCAAGACCAAGAAAGTGCAGAAAGGTTTGTGCCATGCCAAAAAGCAGTCTTTTTGGGCCGCTTGATATTGCGTGTGGTGGAGAAAAAGTCGTATTAGCAATAGACGAGTACGAAACATTGCGTTTGATTGATTTGGCAGGGTATACGCAGGAGGAATGTGCAGAGCAAATGGGCGTTGCACGAACCACTGTACAAGGCGTATATAACGAAGCACGGCGAAAGGTGGCTGATGCTTTGGTTCATGGTAAAAACCTTTTGATTTCCGGTGGGGAGTACGACCTTTGTGAAGGTACGGAAAGACCATGTGGCAGAAAGTGCAACATCATGTGTTGCAAAAAGGATGAAAAAGAAGAAAAACCATAAAAATAATGGAGGAGATGTTAGAGTATGAGCGAAAATTGTTCCCATGACTGCGGAAGCTGTTCTTCAGACTGCGGGCATCGTAAGCCATCCGATTTTCTGGTAGCACCAAATCCCAATAGTAATATCAAAAAAGTCATTGGTATTGTCAGCGGAAAAGGCGGCGTAGGAAAATCTATGGTCACAAGCACACTGGCAGCTTTGATGCAGAAGAAAGGAAAACAAACGGCAATTTTGGATGCAGATATTACAGGTCCTTCTATTCCCAGAGCTTTTGGCATCAAGGAAAAAGCCTGTGGCAATGAACAGGGAATGCTGCCTTGCAAAACAAAAACAGGAATTGATGTGATGTCTGTGAACCTGCTTTTGGATCATGACACAGACCCTGTTGTATGGAGAGGCCCTGTGATTGCAGAAACAGTAAAACAGTTTTGGCGTGATGTAATCTGGGAAAACGAAGAATATATGTTTATTGATATGCCTCCCGGCACAGGTGACGTACCCCTTACGGTATTCCAGTCTATTGCCATTGACGGTATTATCATTGTAACCTCACCTCAGGAATTGGTAGGCATGATTGTTGGCAAGGCTGTAAAGATGGCACAAATGATGAATGTGCCTATTTTGGGCATCGTGGAAAATATGTCCTACTTTGTTTGTCCTGATTGCGGTAAAGAGCATCGCATCTTTGGGGAAAGTCATATAGAAGAAATTGCGGCAATGCACAATATTCCTGTTGTTTGCAGATTACCCATTAACCCTGCAATTGCAGCTATGTCCGATAGCGGTGATATGGAAAGCTTTGAAGGAGAATGGCTGAATCCCATGATTGATTTCTTGGAAAAAATTTAAGAATTTTATTTATAAAGAGATTGCATCTAAATGTAAGATGCAATCTCTTTTTGCATAAAAATGATTTATTCCCTAAAATTCAGCATGATGTAAAGAAAATATAAAAATATCATAAAGAAGTTGTGAAGAAGATATAAAGAAAATGCTAAAGAGTGTTAATTTGTATTGCATATTATATGAAAAAATAATAAAATTATTACAAGTTATAGCGAATAATACAAAACATATGGATACCGCGGATTCATATGTAATAGATTATTCGAACTTACTACAAAAGAAATATGAAATTTTATATGAAGCATTAGGCAATATTACAGTTTACATGACTTATTTTTACACTGTGTTTTGAAAGGAGCTTTACTTCAAAGCATATTGTAAAATCATAAGGAGGGAATAATATAATGAGCTTTATGGATATTATTACAAAAATTGACGGTATTGTATGGGGACCTATTATGCTGGTACTGCTTTTTGGTACGCATGTATTTCTGACGTTTCGTACAAAAGTGATTCAACGATATACCTTTAAGGGTATCAAATTATCCGTAACACCGGATAAAGAAGCAGAAGGTGACGTATCCGGTTTTGGTGCTTTGGCAACAGCTTTGGCAGCTACAATCGGTACAGGTAACATTGTTGGTGTAGCGACAGCTATTGCAGCCGGTGGTCCAGGTGCTGTTTTCTGGGTGTGGCTGACAGGTGTGTTTGGTATTGCTTCCAAATACGGCGAAGCTGTACTGGCAATCAAGTACAGAGTAAAAGGCCCTGACGGTGCCATGATTGGTGGTCCTATGTATGCTCTGGAAAGAGGTATGAAGGCAAAATGGCTTGGTGTATTGTTTGCAGTATTTGCAGGTATTGCTTGCTTTGGTATCGGTAACGGTACACAGGGTAACTCCATTTCTACCATGGTACAGGATACATTCCACGTTCCTACAGTTGTAACAGGTATTGTTTTAACAATCGGTACAGGTGCCGTTATACTGGGTGGTGTAAAATCCATCGCAAAGGTTTGTGAAAAGCTGGTTCCTTTCATGGCAGGCTTCTACATTCTGGGATGTATCATCATTTTGGTGATTAACCGTGAATTTATCGGTCAGGCGTTCACACTGATTGTTAAGAGTGCCTTCACAGGCAATGCCATGGGTGGTGGCTTCGTTGGTGCAACTGCAATGCTTGCAATTCGTTTTGGTATTGCTCGTGGTTTGTTTACAAATGAATCCGGTTTGGGTTCTGCTCCCATCGCCGATGCAGCTGCTATGACAAGAAACCCCGTTCGTCAGGGCTTGATTGCGATGACAGGTGTATTCTGGGATACAATTATTGTATGTGCTTTGACAGGTCTGGTTCTGGTTTCCTCTATTCTGAAGCACCCCGGCGAATTGGGCGGTCTGACAGGCGGTGCATTGTCCTCTGCAGCATTTGCATCCATCCCTGTAGTAGGTCCTATCGTACTTACAATCGGTCTGATTACATTTGCATGGTCCACCATTCTTGGTTGGGGCTACTATGGTGAAAGATGTTGGGTATACCTGTGTGGTAACAAAGCAATCAAACCTTTCCGTTTTGCATGGACAATTATGGTATTCGTTGGTTCCGTTGTCAGCTTGGATTTGATTTGGAACATTGCAAATATCATGAATGCGTTGATGGCATTCCCCAACTTGGTAGCTTTGCTTGGACTGAGTGGTGTTATTGCAGCAGAAACAAAGAAATATTTGTTCGACGATAATCTGGATGCTTGGTCTGATGATGAAGTTCCTGTTTTGGATAAATAAAGCAGGGTACATATTCCCAAAATACATATAAAAATCATAGGACTACATGAAATAAATTGGATTAAAAAAAGAGGAGTGGAGTAAAAATCCCTCCTCTTTTTTTAGATTTTGCGTTTTGATATGAGTAAAAAAAAGTTTATTAAAAAGAATAAAAAGGGGTACAAGAGAGGGAAATAGGCATAAAGCATGAAAAAGAAGGGGTTTTTTTCAATATGTGCGTGGTGAGAGGACAAAAAAATTATAAATTCCGCCAATAAGCATGATGAATTAGCAAATATGGATAGGATTACAGAAAATAGAAAGGGATATTTTAGAAAATACAATAAAAAATCTATTCAGAAAATAAGAAAATATTTCAAAGCATTATGCACAATTAAAAGTTTATATTTAAAATAAATTTGTAATAAATTATATAATTTTCTGCTTTTTGCAATTTTGTGAGATTTTTTTTACAAAAAAACGACTTGTAATTTTCAAGAAAAGTTGTAAAATAATATCCATAGGTCGAAACCATGAGTGTGCGAAACAAATGTGAAAAAACGATATGGTCTGCTTTCGTGGGTGCAGAAAATATCAAAAGATTTTTCATTTTTGTGAACATATCTGTGTTTTGACAAGCATTTATCTTTTATCTATTAACTAAATATTTTTAAATGGGAGGGAATAATATGAGCTTCATGGATATTATTGCTAAGATTGACGGCATTGTATGGGGACCCATCATGCTGGTACTGCTCTTTGGTACCCACGTATTCCTGACACTTCGTACAAAAGTGATTCAGAGATATACCTTTAAGGGTATCAAATTATCCGTAACACCGGATAAAGAAGCAGAAGG
>SAMEA104404100__coassemble_261_pt1 | contig 62905 bp, 59 predicted proteins | sample SAMEA104404100__metabat2_low_PE_071 | metagenome-assembled genome bin SAMEA104404100 (sample SAMEA104404100) | Balaenoptera acutorostrata
AAAGGAATATTCCCGAAGCGGAACTCCTTTTGCAGCTTGCGAAGCTACCTGCCAATACAGCAATCTCTTGATTCACGGACATAACATGAAAAACGGAACTATGTTTTCGGATTTGTTGCAATACAGGGAGGAAGGCTTTTGCAGGGAGCATCCTGTTATTGTTTTTGAAACACCCCAAGAGGTATATACCTACAAAATCATAGCAGCCTTCCCTGTGGAAATCACGTCGGAAAGCGGAAGAAGCAAATTCCATTGCTATGATTACGCAGGGGAGCTTTCAAAGGAATTATTTGAAACCTATATTGAAAATGTAAAGACCGAAGCACTTTACGATACAGGCGAAAGCATACAATACGGAGAGCGGCTTTTAACGCTGTCAACCTGCTCCTATCATGCCAAAAACGGCAGATTTGTTGTGGTGGCACAGACGTTTTTGGAGGAGGGCAGTGACGAAGGCTAGCTTCCTGCAAAATCATGGGATAAACCATACCGTGATACAGGTGCAGCGGCAAAGGTCAAGGTCTGAAGGCACTGGATTTTTTGGCAGTATGACGATAGCTTTTTTTCTTCATTTGTGATAAGGTACTTAGAAATATGGGAAAATCCCAAAATCCAGAGCATAGGGAGTGTGTAAGAACAGTATGGGAAAGATTGATATGGATTTTATTGTGGCATTGGGACACGCCTTGAGCCTTTTGGTTCTGGTTGTCTTTACGGAAGGCGTTATCGCCATGCGGCAAAGTGCAAAATGGACAGGCTTGATACTGCCTTTTATTCTGACCATCATTGCAGTGGTACTGCTCTTTGTGGAAAAGGTCTACTTCGGGTATATGATGCTGCCTGTGGTGCTGGCCTTTGCTACATACTTTTTCAGCAGAAGTCTGGTGGAAAAAAGAAACAAAACAGAACAGACAAATGAGGAATCATAAGGAATCAGAGGGGCGTAGTTTTTTAGCTACGCCTTTTTTTCTTTCTATTTTGAAAAGCGATGACGGGGCGGCAGAGTCCGTAGGCAAAGCTGCATTTCTGTGACAAAAATCATTGTTTTCTTTTCAATTCTCTGTTATATTGTGAAAAATAATTTTTTTGAGGTGATGTTTTTGAAGAAAAAAGACGGTTTTTGTCAGGTGTGCCGCCTTTACGGCACATATCCCAAGGCACTGCGGATACAGAAGATTTTGGATACACTGTTTTGGACGGCACTTCTTATGATTGCCCTTTGCGAGTATGTTTTTCATATTCCCCTTGCCCAATATTTTGCCGTGGAGATTTGCCTTTTTGCAAAAGCCATAGGGGACGGCATTTTCTATTTATGGATTTATATAACCAAAAAGGATTATCGTGTGGATGCAGGTAAAACATGGAGGGACTACAGACAGGAAACCCTATGGAATCTCTTTTTTTCCGTTGTCATGCTTCTTCTTGGCATCTATATTCTGAGAAAGCATTTGCTCTGCCCCATCCGCAATCCTTTTTTATAGTGAAAAAAAGGCGTTTTTTGGATATTTTTCTCAAAAAAAACGCCTTTTCTTTAAAATTCGTCATAAATCGCCGCAAAATGGCAGAAAAAGCTATCAGACATCATACAGGCATGGTATACTGATGGTGCGAAAATCAAAACATTCGGAAGGGGAGAAAGCCATATGAAGGGAACAGCAAGAAAACTCTTTGCCTTCGTCTTTATGACAATCCTTTGGAGCGGCTGTGCAAGGGAAACAGCCTACACGGTGACAGTGGGAAAGCAAAATCCCGTGGTGAAGGAAGTGAATTTTGCCGTAGTCGGGGACATCATGGTTCATGATTACCAATATAACGAAGCCTATCATCCGCATACGGGGACATACGATTTTATGCACAATTTTACCGATGTGAAAAAATATTTCGAGGGCTATGATTTTGTAGTGGGAAATCTGGAAACGGCATTTGGCGGCGGAGAACCCTCCTCCTATCCTGCTTTTTCCACGCCGGACAGCTTTCTGGATGCCGTGAAGGATGCAGGCTTCAATGTGCTGACAACGGCAAACAATCACTGCATGGATGCAGGGGAAAAAGGACTTGTCCGTACCCTTGCCCTTTTGGATGAAGCGGGCATTGCACATACCGGTACATACCGCAGCAGGGAGGAGCGGGATACACTCTTGATACAAAGGAAAAATGGGATTTCCGTAGCCTTTGTAGCGGCTACCTATGGCACAAACGGCATTCCCGTACCCAAAGACAAAGACTACATGGTCAATCATTTGGATGACGAAACCTTTCTTGCAGATATTCAAAAGGCACAGAAGGAAGCGGATTTGGTGGTAGTCCTGCCCCACATGGGTTATGAATATGAAACATACCCAAGAGAGGAATGGAAGGCTTGGGCAGACCGTATGTTTGATGCAGGGGCGGATTTGGTTTTGGCAAGTCATCCCCATGTATTACAGCCCATGGAGTACCGTACCCTTGACCATGGGGAGGGGGAGCATGATGGATTTCTCATATATTCTCTTGGAAATTTCATTTCCTCCCAAACAACGCCGCCGAGAAACGCCTCCGTTATTCTGCATATAACCGTAAAGCAGGTGGGAGGTGCATCGCCCACGGTTTCCCATGTTTCCTTTGTACCTATCTGGACACAGTTCCGAAACAGTGCAAACGAAAATCATTTTATGGTGCGTAGTGTGGAAAAAATGCTGACACTGCCGGAGGGGCAGCGGTATCAGGTACTCCGCCCCAAGGATTATACAAGATTGCAGGAAATTCACAGGGAAACGGCTTGTTTCCTTTTGGACAGGGATATTCCCTTAGAGGAGATACAGGAAGAATATCTGTTTCCTTTTTCATAATAAGCATGGAGGGAGAATTTCATGGAAAGAGATTATTTTGCAGAACAAGCGGAATTTTTGAAAAGAGATTTGGGGAAAACCCATATTTCCGAGGCATTGTTTCGGCGGTTTAAAGAACTGATTACCCAAGGGAAGCTGCCTGCCGGATATATGATGCCCAATGAAAATGTAGTCAGTACTTATTTGGGTGTGGGACGAAGCACTCTGCGGGAGGCCTATACGGCACTTTCTGTCTTTGGCTTCATCCGCCGCTCCAAGGCAGGGACTTTTATCAATGAAATAGATAATATCGTAAACATTGCACCCTTTAGCATTACGGTGGAAAATTCTGACCTCAATGACCTTTTGGAATTTCGCTATATGCTGGAGGGGGAAACAGCAAGCTATGCGGCAAAGCGTGCCACACCGGAGGATATAGCCCAGCTTACCTACAGCTATGAAAAAATGGTGCAGTACCGAGATGATGTAAATCTTTTTGTAGACTATGATTCCATGTTTCATATGCAGGTGTCGGCGGCAACCCATAACAAGCTCCTCATCAGTACCATGATTGCCGCAAAGGAGTCCTTTGAAAAGGGCATCCGCCTTGCCATGCGGGAATCCCTGAACCAAAATCCAAGAGTCATTGACGTGACCATAGAGCTTCACGGAAAGATACTGGAGGCCATTCGGAATGGCGATTACCAGACGGCTTATTCCGTCATGCGGGAGCATATTTCCTATGTAAACCTGACGGTGAAATACGGATAAAAAAGGCAAGAAGATGGTGATAGTCAAAACATAATTGGCATCACGAGGTTTTTTTGGTATGCTTTTTGTCTTTGGCAGCTATGGCGGTGAGAAAACAGGCTCTGCTGTACCAGAGGTGCAAGCCTTTCTGCCTTTCTAAGCTCTGTCTTTATGGGAATATGCGTTTTTTCGGAAAGGGTGCTTATCAAAAAAACATGAATATGGTGGAAAGGACGTAGAGAGCCACCAAAATGAAGTCTGTCAGAAAAAGGCGGGCGGTGTCTTTTTTGACACTGCCGTTTTTTTCTTTTTCTTCCTTTCCCATTGCGGAGGCAGTCCATAGGCAAAGAAAGGCGGCTGCCCCTACAACGCCCCACAAAAGCTGTGTGGCAAAAATATGCTCCTGTGGCAAAAAACGCAGTATCATACGTCCCGGAATACCAAAAATAATCCATAACACACAGAATGAATGGATGCGTATTTTCATGAAAAAAACTCCTTCCTTTTTTCGGTTTTTGCAAATACAGATTGCTTTTTTATGATACAGGATATGGGGGATTTTGTCATTTTTTTCTGTAAATGACAGGGAAAATATTCTGTATTTATATTTTTATAAAAATTTTTTGAAAAAAGTCCTTGACGGATGGTTTGTCCTGTGGTATGATTGTACTCGCATCTGACAAAAGATGTAAATACGCCGATGTGGCTCAATTGGCAGAGCAGCTGACTTGTAATCAGCAGGTTAACGGTTCGAGTCCGTTCATCGGCTTTTTCTTATTTATGGGTGGATTCCCGAGCGGCCAAAGGGGGCAGACTGTAAATCTGTTGCGATAGCTTCGAAGGTTCGAATCCTTCTCCGCCCATTTTCATACTGCCGCGGAGTAGAGCAGTCCGGTAGCTCGTCGGGCTCATAACCCGGAGGTCGCAGGTTCAAATCCTGTCTCCGCAATTTTAGGCATCCTTGTGGGATGCCTTTTTTCTTTGCAAAGCACCTACTATGAAATTTATGAGTAGCTTATAAATCGCATAGTATCTTGCAAAATCAGAATCACTTTTCTATACTGAGTATAACAATTTTTGACAGTATAGGAGGTTGTCTTATGTTAAACGATGCAGTGAAAAAGGTATTGACAGAGAATATGTGGGATTTGGCAACTTGCAAAGAGGGAGAGCCTAACGTGGTGCCTGTTGCCTTCAAGGATGTGACATCTGACGGCAAGCTGGTAGTGGGAGATGTATTTTTGGATACCACGCTGAAAAATCTGGAGGCAAACGGCGGTAAAATTGCAATTTCCGCCTATGATGCCAAGAGCTTGGAGGGCTATCAGGTGAAAGGTATCGCAAAATATGTGACATCCGGCGAAGTGGTGGATACCTTCAAAGGAATGGTGGAAAAGATGTTTAACGGTGCCGCAACAGCAAAGGGTGCATTGATTATAGAGCCGCAAAAGGTCATTGTCACAACACCCGGTCAAGATAATAAAAAAGTACTGTAAAATTGATTTTTTGCATACATATAACAGCAAAAGGGCAGTCTCCCAAAGAAGGAGTCTGCCTTTTTTAAGGAAAAGAGGGATTTTTTTTGAAGAAAAAGGCGTGGATTGCAAAAGAAAAATGCGTGGGCTGCGGTGGGTGTATAGCTGTTTGTCCTTCTCATGCCATCTATCTTTTGCCGGGATGGAAAAGCGAGGTAGACCAAAAGAAATGCGTGGGCTGCGGCAGCTGTGCTGCCATTTGCCATAAAAAAGCCATTACCCTTTTGGTATAGGGCAAGGCTTGCACAATATATCTGCTATGGTATAATGCTTGCAGACAGAATACAAAAAGAGGGGGCAGCTCTATGTATCAGAAAAAAATGAAGGAGGATATTCGTTGTCCTTTGGAATATGCACTGGAGATATTCGGCGGCAAATGGAATTCCCGTGTCATCTGCGTATTGGCAGAGCTTGGTACGCTACGCTACAGCCAGCTTCGCAGGGAAATGACCAATATCACAGATACCGTCCTTTCTTCTACACTGAAGGTGCTGATTGCAAATCATATGGTAAAGCGGCAATCCTATGATGAAATTCCCCCAAGGGTGGAATACAGCCTGACAGAAAAGGGAATGTCCGTTATTCCCATATTACAAAATATCTGCCAATGGGCAAACCGTTTTCCACGGGAGGACTGTCAGGATATGGTGCTGATGAAGCACTGCGAAAAATGCGATTATTCCTAAGAAATACAGGTTTTTTTCTGCCGCCCTTCCTTATTTTGGGAAGGTTGCGGTTTCTATTTGGAGATGATACAATAAAAAATGGGGGAGGCTTTTGTTTTGGCAAGACTCCCCTTTGGAAGGGCAATACAGATAATACAAAGGAGGAGAATTCTCATGGAAGCAGAAGAAAAAAATTTGACTATGGCGGAACAGGCGGCGGAAAACGCAAGGAACTATTTCAAACAGGGCTTAAACTGCACGGAATGTGTCATGGCAAGCTTTATGGATGTACATGGCAGCAATGGTCTGCCAAGAGATATTCTCTGTCTTGCAACAGGCTTTGGCGGCGGCATGGGACATACCAAAAATACCTGTGGAGCCATTACAGGGGCAGTCATGGCAATGTCTTTGGCACTGGGACGGAAAAATCCCATGGAAAAGGAAACCATGGCTGACCGTATTACAGAATTAAACGGTATTTATGCCGAGGTTGCACCCCTTGTGGAAGAACTGGAACAGGAGTATGGCACACTCATTTGCAGGGAGCTTTCCAATCCCCATGGGGATTTTGAATGTAAGGCAAGAAAGAAAAGCTGTATGCAGATGATTGGACATTGTGCAGAGCTTGCCGTAAAGCATACGTTAGACAGAGAGGCAAAAAGAGCCTAAATAAAAAAGAAGGCGAGATGCAGATATGAAAAAGAAAATCATAGCGGTTATAGCGGCACTTGGCATCCTTTTGGGAGCAGTCCCTGCTTCTGCCCATCCTCCTGTTACCGTTTTGGTAAACGGACAGCCGGTGGCTTTTGACCAGCCGCCCATTATTGTAGAGGACAGAACCCTCGTCCCCATGCGGAAAATATTTGAAGCCCTTGGGGCAAGGGTAGTCTGGGATGAGCCTACACAGAGCATCACCTCGTACCACAACGGAAATACCATATTGATGTTTGTAGGAAAAAAAGAGGTCTATCGCAATAACGAAGTCATATATACAATGGATGTACCGGCACAGATTGTTTCCGACAGACTTCTTGTGCCTGTCCGTGCTGTTGCCGAAGGACTTTCGGCAACAACAGCGTGGGATGAGAAAACCTATACCGTTACAGTAACGGGACAGGGGTGGCAGGTGACAGATACGAATGTAGAAACAGACACCCAAGGAAAAGAAGTGCTGAAGGCAAAGGATGGCACGGTTTTATTTACAGTAGACGTTTCCGGAGAGTATCTCAAGGAAAATAATGATACGGCGAAAAAAATCAATGCTGCCATGAAAAAAGAGCGGCAGGATACGGCAAAATCCATGATGGAGCAGTACAGAGGGGCAGTGGAAGCCGCCTATACAGCCGTACAGGCAGAAGGCAACGGCTTTATGCCCTGGTACTACAAGGAAACAGAAAGGATAATGGCACAGGACAGCCGTTATATTTCTGTATTGCAGGAAGGGATGCTTTTTACAGGAGTACGCCCAGCCAAGGAATGGACAGCCGTCACCTATTCTATGAAAACAGGACAGCCCCTTGCCCTTTGGGACATTGTGCCGGAAGGCAAACAGGAAATCCGAGATATTCTGCAGCAGGGCTTTTTGACATTGATTCATGCAAACCCAGACGGCTTCTATCGGGATGCAGAAAGCAGGCTTTTGGAGCATTTGGATGGAGTGGGATTTTATCTCACAGGACAGGCAGGACAGGCAGAAAAGGGCATTACCTTTTTCCTGAATCCCGGTGTCATTGCACCGGAGGATGCAGGCGTTGTGGCATTTTCTGTGGACTATGCCTACTAGGGTGCAGCGGCAGGCTTTTTCATGGGATAAGGAAAGACCGTGGAGGGGACGATACACTCTGAAAGGGACAGGGGATGCGGCAGGAGCTTCTTCTGAAATTTTTATACAGGAGGGAATAGATTGCATAAGCTTTGTGTCAAGAAACGTACCTTGCTGCTGCTGGCGGCAATGGTTTGGATGTTTGCGGGATTTCAGGTGCTGCGTATTGGTGTAGCTGCCTATGGGGCTTACAAAGGACGCATATTGGTTTTTCTGTCTTTTGGGATATTTCTTGTGTTTTGGATAGGGGTATTTTCCCGTCTGGTGCGAAAGCATACGGCGAGGATTTGTGCTTATGCGGAAGAAATGCAGCCGTTTTATGGTTTTTTTGACAGAAAATCCTTTTTGATTATGGCATTTATGATGGTGCTTGGCATTACCATTCGTCACCTTCAGCTTTGGTCTTTGCGGAATATTGCCATATTCTACACAGGCTTGGGAGCGGCTTTGTTTTGTGCCGGAGGTGCATTTTTGGGGCAATATATTTTGCAGGGAAAACGCCAAAAATGGAAAGAGGAAGCAGAGCAGGAGGAAGAAAGAAGAAAACATCAAAAAAGAAAAGAAGAAAAGGAGGGGACTGTATGAAAAAAGAAACCATATATCTGGCAGGCGGATGCTTTTGGGGTACACAGCAATATTTGGATACCATAGAGGGGGTTCTTTCCACAGTTGTAGGCTATGCCCTTGGGGAAAAAGAGGGCTATGTCCAAAAACTGCGGGATACCGTGACCTATGAGGAGGTCTGCTATGGCAGTGGACACGCAGAAACGGTGGAGGTCGTCTTTGACAGGGACAGTCTTTCCCTTTCGGCACTTTTGACGGAATTTTACTATACCATAGACCCTACTTCCTTGGGCAGACAGGGCATGGATGTGGGGGTACAATATCGGACGGGCATATACAGCCTGACAGAAGCCCAGAGGGAGGAAGCGGCAGCATCCCTTTTGGAGCTGCAAAAAAAATATACTGCCCCTGTCGTAGTGGAAAATCTGCCTCTTTTGCAGTTTATTCCTGCAGAGGAATACCATCAGAAATATCTGGAAAAGCATCCCACAGGCTACTGCCACATTGATTTTGATAAAATTGCCAAGGAAAAGGCAAGATGCGTAAACCCTGCGGATTATCAGGTTATGACAAAAGAAGAAATGCAGGAAAAGCTGACAGAGCTGCAATATCTGGTGACACAAAGAAACGCCACAGAGCCACCCTTTGACAATCCTTTCTGGAATCGGATGCAGGAGGGGATTTATGTGGATATTACATCGGGAGAGCCTATGTTTTCCTCCCGTGATAAGTTCATGTCCCCTTGTGGCTGGCCATCCTTTACAAAGCCCATTGACCCCAATGCGGTGAAGGAATTTGATGACCTTTCCCTTGATATGATACGGACAGAGGTGAGAAGCCGTGTGGGAAATGCCCATTTGGGACACGTTTTTCCCGATGGCCCTAGGGACAAGGGAGGACTACGCTACTGCATCAACAGTGCGGCATTGCGGTTTATTCCAAAAGCAAATATGGAAAAAGAAGGCTACGGAGAGTTTTTACCGTTTTTGGAGGAAAAGTTCTGAAAGGCGGTTGTGTTTTCCATGAAACCAAGATACAATAAGGGACAAAGAGAAAAATGGAAAAGACCGTGTGCATTTGTTTCCTTTGCAGGTCTTGGGATACCATTCCAAGGAATTGCAGGTCTTTCGTCTTAAAAAACAAAAAGGAGAGATACCATTGGATTTGAATACTGTAAAAGCCCTGTATCGTGATACGGCGGCATATGTGGAAAAAGAGGTACAGCTGGGCGGCTGGGTACGCACTATGCGTGTGTCCAAGAACTTCGGCTTTATCGAGCTGAACGACGGCTCCTTCTTTAAGCCTGTTCAGATTGTGCTGGAGGCAGACAGCCTTTCCAATTATGCGGAAATTACAAAATTAAATGTAGGGGCAGCCATTTTGGTAACGGGTACCTTGGTAGAAACACCGGAAGCCAAGCAGCCTTTTGAAGTAAAAGCAACAGAAATTTTGGTGGAAGGCAATTCCACACCGGACTATCCCTTGCAGAAAAAACGTCATAGCGTGGAGTTTTTGCGTCAGATTGCATATCTGCGTCCCAGAACCAATATGTTCTCCGCAACCTTCCGTGTACGCAGCCTGATTGCCTATGCCATTCATAAATTCTTTCAGGAAAAGGGCTTTGTTTATGCCCATACACCTATTATTACAGGCAGTGACTGCGAAGGTGCAGGGGAAATGTTCCGTGTCACCACATTGGATTTGAATCACCTGCCCAAAAACGAGGATGGCAGCGTGGACTTTTCCAAGGATTTCTTTGGCAAGGAAACAAACCTGACCGTAAGCGGTCAGCTTTCCGCAGAAACCTTTGCTATGGCATTCCGTAATGTTTACACATTCGGCCCTACATTCCGTGCGGAAAATTCCAATACAGCACGCCATGCAGCAGAATTTTGGATGATTGAGCCGGAAATGGCTTTTGCAGACCTAGAAGATAATATGGAAATCGCAGAGGAAATGCTGAAATACATTATCCAGTATGTACTGGACGAAGCACCGGAAGAAATGGAATTTTTCAACAGCTTTGTGGATAAAGGGCTTTTGGACAGACTCCATCATATTCTTGACAGCGATTTTGGCAGAGTGACCTATACAGAAGCCGTTCATCTGCTTTTGGAATCCGGCAAGGAATTTGAATATCCCGTATCTTGGGGCATTGATTTGCAGACAGAGCATGAACGCTATCTGACAGAGGAAATTTTCAAAAAACCTGTCTTTGTCACAGACTATCCCAAGGATATTAAAGCATTCTATATGCGTATGAACGACGATAACAAAACCGTTGCCGCTATGGATTTGCTTGTACCCGGCATTGGCGAAATCATCGGCGGCAGCCAGAGAGAAGAACGTCTGGAGCTTCTGGAAAAACGCATGGACGAGCTGGGACTTGCAAAAGAGGATTACTGGTGGTATCTTGACCTTAGAAAATATGGCGGCACCAGACACGCAGGCTTTGGTCTTGGCTTTGAACGTGCGGTGATGTACCTGACAGGCATGGGCAATATCCGTGACGTACTGCCCTATCCCAGAACTGTGAAAAACGCAGAATTTTAAGAAAAGCATAGAAAAGGAGTGTAGCTTTGGGGTACACTCCTTTCTTGCTTCAGAAAAGAGATTGAAAAATTTAGGAAATAGGAAAGAAAAAGTAGAAAAAAAGTATTGACATTCCTAGGAAAGCTATATATAATAAACTCATAAATAAGAATTATTATCCATTGATAATAAAAACAAAAATGAATTTGATTGGAAACTAAAAAAAGGTAGGAGGTTTTATTTATGGAATTAAAAGGCTCAAAAACAGAACAAAACTTACAGACAGCTTTTGCAGGGGAATCTCAGGCAAGAAATAAATACACATATTATGCAAGCAAGGCAAAAAAAGAAGGCTATGAACAGATTGCAGCCCTCTTTACAGAAACAGCAAACAACGAAAAAGAACACGCAAAGATTTGGTTCAAGCTTTTGCATGATGGTGATATTCCCACAACAACAGAAAACCTGTTGGACGCTGCAAACGGCGAAAACTATGAATGGACAGATATGTATGCAACATTTGCAAAGGAAGCAAAGGAAGAAGGCTTCGACAAAATTGCATACCTCTTTGAAGCAGTAGGCAAAATCGAAAAAGAACATGAAGCAAGATACCGCAAGCTGTTGGAAAACGTAGAAGGCGGCTTGGTATTCTCAAGAGATGGCGATATGATTTGGCAGTGTGCAAACTGTGGTCACATCCACGTTGGCAAGCAGGCTCCCAAGGTATGTCCTGTATGTGCACATCCCCAGGCATATTTCCAGATTTTGGCACAGAACTACTAAGAGGAAAAAGAACGGGCATCCTATAAATTTTCATGAGGGGATGCCCTTTTCTTATAGATAAGGATGAGCGTATGAGAGAACTTATATTGGCTTCCGCATCTCCCAGAAGAAAGGAACTGCTTTTGCAGCTGGGCATCCCTTTTTCCGTGGAAATCGGAAATGTGGATGAAGAATCCATTGCAAAGGCGGCAGCCTCTCCCAAGGAAACGGTTTGCCTTTTGGCAGAAGCCAAGGCAAAAAAGGTTCTGGAAAACAAAAGGGATACCACCCTCTTGGTATTGGGTGCAGACACAGTGGTGGCACAGGGAAACCATATTTTTCATAAGCCGAAAAATGAAGCAGAGGCTTTTTCCACACTGACTGCCCTTTCCGGAAAAAAACACACCGTTTATACGGGTTTTGCACTTTTGAAGCAAACAGAACAAAGCATAATCCGTCATGTGGAGGCAGTGGGGACGGACGTTTATTTCCGCCCCTTGACGGAAAAAGAAATCCTTGCCTATATTGCCACAGGCGAGCCTATGGATAAGGCCGGTGCCTATGGCATACAGGGAAAGGGTGCTTTTTTGGCAGACCATATAGAAGGGGATTATAACGCCGTTGTGGGACTGCCTCTTTCCCGCCTTTGCTGTGCATTCAGACAAATGGGCGTGGAGATTACGGACTTTTGGAAGGAGATTTAGCCACGTTCTGGGGCTGTTTTTTGCGGAAGCAGGGTGATTTTTCTGCCCTGTATCTCCAAAATTCCTTCCTCCCGCATTTTTTTCAGCTCTCTTGACATGGCACTGCGGTCAACGCAAAGATAATTGGCAAGGGAGCTTTGGGAAAAGGGCAGAACAAAAGGGCCATGCCCCTCCTTTTGTTCTTGCAGATGCAAATAGCAAAGAAGTTTGCTCCTTATGGAACGGTGGCTTAAGATTTCCACTTTTTCACTGAGCTGCTGCACCTTTTCGGTCATGAGGTTCAACAAATTTTCCACAACAATGCTGTGATGCTGACAGGCACGGCTGCACCGCTTGGTAATATGGCAGGTGTGGATAAATATGACAGTGCTTGGCTTTTCACAGAGGATAATGGTGGCATCTATGCCGCTTGCCATGGAAAAATAAGTGCCGAAGATGCCGCCGTCCTCCATATATTCCAGCATATCCAAGCTGCCGTCCATATGCAGACGGTTCAGGGATACACAACCGGAAAGAAGGATGCCGATTTTATCATCAGAAGGAATTTCTTCTTTTTCCTGAAAGTGTTTTTGCTCCATTTCAAAACAATGCACCATTTCAGAAAGCTCTGCGGCAGAAACACCGGCAAATAAGGGATTTTCCAAAAGCTTCATAAAAAAACCTTCTTTCTGTTGCAAATGCAACATAGTATTTTCTGTTTTTATGGTAGCATAGAGATAGATAAAAGTAAAGTCATATAAAATAGTATAAATAAAGAAAAATGAAACAAGATAAAAGAACCGTAGCCTTTTTGGCAGGCAGGTTTTTTATATGGAATAAAGGATAAAAAGATTGAATTTGAGGAGGAATTGTTATGGAAAAAATGAGATTTTTTGTTTGTAAGCATTGCAAAAACATTATCACAATGGTAGAGGATAAGGGCGTTCCTGTTGTCTGCTGCGGCGAAAAAATGACAGAGCTGGTTCCAAACACAACAGATGCTGCCGGCGAAAAACACGTTCCCGTTGTTTCTGTAGAAGGCAGCAAGGTAACGGTGAAGGTGGGAGAAGTGACACACCCCATGCTGGAGGAACATCATATCGCTTGGGTTGTTTTGGAAACAGACAAGGGCAGTCAGATGAAGTATCTGCCTCATACAGGTGAACCGGAAGCAGCTTTTGTACTGGCGGAAGGAGAAAAGGCTGTGGCAGCTTATGAATACTGTAATCTGCACGGTCTTTGGAAAAAAGAACTGTAAGAAGATAATATAAGAAGATAATATAAGAAGAAAACGGTTGCTGCTGTCTGCAATGCAAAAGGAGCATTGCAGACAGCTTTTATGACCAGAAACGGAAATTTTTGAAAAAGACAGCAAAAGGAGGAAAATAGATGAAGGCCTTGCAATTAAAACCCGATTTTTATTGGACAGGGGTATTGGATAAGGATTTAAGAGTTTTTGACATCATTATGATGACAGAGTTTGGGACAACCTATAACTCCTATGTACTCAAATGTGGGGACAAGACCGTTTTATTTGAAACAGCAAAGGCGAAATTTTTTGACGATTATCTGGAAACACTGTCCCAGATTGTGGATGTGGCAACCATTGACTATATCGTAGTCAGCCATACAGAGCCTGACCATGTGGGCAGTATCAAAGGGATTTTGGACATCTGTCCCAGAGCGAAAGTTGTAGCGACGGCAACAGCAATCGGTCTTTTGAAGCAGATTGTAAACGGTGACTTCTACAGCATTGCCGTTAATGATGGGGACGAACTGAAAATTGGCAATAAAACATTGCGTTTCTATGAATTTCCCAACCTCCACTGGCCCGATACCATGTATACTTATATCGAGGAGGACAAGGTATTGGTTACCTGTGACTCCTTTGGCTCTCATTATGCCCATGAAGGCATTTTACGCAGCAGCGTAACAGATACAGAAGGCTATCTGCGTGCAACAAAATATTATTTTGACAACATTCTTGGCCCTTTCAAGCAGCCTTATATGACAAATGCCTTGGCAGCAGTACGGGAAATGGATATTGACATGATTTGCCCCGGACATGGCCCTGTACTGGACAGCCATTTGGAGGAGCTTTACGATATTTATGAAGAATGGTGCAGCGTACCTACAGCAGACAAAAAGAAAGTGGTTATTCCTTATGTAAGTGCTTATGGCTATACAGAGCAGCTGGCACAGGAGATTGCAAAGGGGATTCAGGAGCATGAGGATGTGGAAGTAAAGCTGTATGACATGGTAACGGCAGACGCAGCAGAGGTGCAGGGAGAAATCGGCTCTGCTGACGGTATTCTCTTTGGTACACCCACTATCCTTGGGGAAGCTCTCAAGCCCATTTGGGATTTGACAACCATGATGTTCCCTCCTATCCACGGAGGTAAGCTGGGCAGTGCTTTTGGCAGCTATGGCTGGAGCGGCGAAGGTGTGCCTCATATTATCGAAAGATTGAATCAGATTCAGATGCGTGTGGTAGAAGGCTTCCGTGTGAAGCTGAAACCCTCCGAAAACGATTTGCTGGAGGCCTATGAATACGGCTACCGTTTTGCAGATATTCTGACACAGAAGGAAAAGAGAAAATCCGGTGCAAGAAGCAATCTTGTAAAATGTCTGGTATGTGGCGAAATCTTCGATGCTTCTTTAGAAACCTGCCCTGTTTGTGGCGTAGGCAGAGAAAACTTTGTGGATGTGGAAATTGAAGAAGTAACCCATCATCTGGATACACTGGAAAAATTCGTGATTCTGGGCGGCGGTACAGCAGCACTCAATGCGGCAAAAGCCATCCGAGCAAGAAATAATACAGCAACCATTACCATGCTTTCGGAAGAAAAAGAAATGCCCTACGATCGTCCCATGCTCACAAAGAATATGTTTGGTGCCATCAGCGGCGGTGCCATTGCAAGCGAGGACAGTGTATGGTATGAAGAACACTGCGTTGACCTGCGTCTGAATACAAAGGTTGCAGCCATTGACACAGGCATGAGAGAAATTCACTTGGAGGATGGCTCTGTGGTGCCTTATGACAAGTGCGTATATGCCCTTGGAGCACGGAGCTTCATTCCGCCCATCAAGGGAACTGATTTGGAGGGCGTAACAGCAGTCCGTAATATTGCCGATGTGGAAAACATTAACCAGATGGCACTTCACGCAAAGCACGCAGTTGTAATCGGTGGCGGTGTTTTAGGTCTGGAAGCGGCTTGGGAGCTGCGGAAGGAAAAAATTGAAGTGACTGTTTTGGAAGGTCTGCCTTATCTCATGAAAGGCAAGCTGGATGAATCTGCAGCAGATATGCTGGTGAAGATTGCAGAAAAGAATGGCATCCATATTATCACAGGTGCAAAAATTGCAGAAATCGCAGGAAATGGCAAAGCAGAAGCTGTTGTACTGGAGGATGGCACAAAGGTGCTTGCAGATATTGTTATTGTATCCACAGGGGTTCGTCCCAATAAGGAACTGGCAGAGGATGCAGGATTGCTCACAAACCGTGCCGTTATGGTAAATGACAAAATGCAGACCACAGACAGCCGTGTCTTTGCAGGCGGTGACTGTGCAGAATATGATGGTGCCAATATCGCAATCTGGCCTGTGGCTATGGAAATGGGACGTATTGCCGGTGCCAATGCAGCGGGAGACAGCCTGCCTTATCTGCCACAGACACAGGGTATGTCCCTTTCCGCTATGAATACTTCCCTCTACACCATTGGGGATGTAGGCACACAGGAAGGCGTAACCTATAAGACAATGGAAATTCGTGATGATAAGAAAATGACATTGGAAAAATATTACTTTAACCATAATGCACTTTGCGGCGTAATCCTTCTGGGCGATGTGTCCAAGATGAAGGAGATGACGGAAGCGGTGCAGGATAGAAAGTCTTTTGGAGAAATATTCTAAAAAGTCTTTCTCCCATGATTTTGCCAATCAAATTTTATTCCATAAAAGAACCACTGAAGGGGGCATCCGTAGGGATGTCCCCTTTAGAGTGTGGAAAAAGTTGGATTTTGCAATGCTTCGTAGAAACATTTCCCATAACGCCTTGTGGGATTTGGGGCAAAGCCCAAGGTTTTTGACAGCAAAAAAGGGGGCATCTGTAGGGATGCCCCCTTTTTTGGTTATAGGGAAAATTTATGACGATATTTTTCAGGATTCGCCATATATTCTTTATATTGCTCACGCATACAGTTTCCGCATGGGCGATAGCCTGCTTCCAGAGCCGTTCTTTCATCGGAAAAGAATACACGGGTTTTCTCATAGCTGCCGGGGAATCTTTTGATGGCTGAAAGTGCAGAGGGGCAATCAAGCTGTCCATATATTTTCTGTTTGCCATTACCTCCCAAAGTTCCCGGTATCTCCGAAAGATACTCTTTTCCATCTGCTCCAAGCAATTTATACATTTTCATAGTGCCTTCTTGCCTCCTGATATATGTTCTTGTTCTTCCTCTTGACTTGATTATACGCTAAAGGGGGATGAAAAGGCAAGGAGCTGCTGCTCCTTCGGCAGAAGGGGCATTTTCACCACTGCAAAGGCTGCAAGGCTGTGGTCAAGGCTTTATTTTCTATGGATTTTGTGTCTTGTGAGAAGCCACTGGGCGTATGCAATCAAGTCCTCTGCATCTTCCTCACTTAATTCTAAAAAATATTCGTAGATGGCTTTCCATTTTTCCATGGATTCATCGGAGTCGGCATAAGGGATGCGGGTATCACTAACACCCAAGAGATAATCCAAGGAAACATTGAATATGGCAGCGATTTTTTTCATATCGGAAATGGAAGGTGTGCTTTTCCCTGATTCATAATGGGTAATAGAAGCACTGCCATAATGCAGCTGCTTTCCCAGTGCGACTTGCGTCATGTTTCGTTCTTTTCGCAGTTGTTTTAAGCGGTCTTTTAATTCAGCCATAATTCTCCCTCATTTTTTTGTAAAGTATGAATATTTTTTATGGGTGTATGGGAAAACACATCCCCGAAGGATTTTTTCATAGATAAGTCACCAAGTCACCCGAAGTATAAAAATGCAGTTCTACAGGAAATATCCACCAAGGCTTTTGGAAAGCCGCATGGTACAAGTATATGAAAAAAACAATCCATAGGCACATAGGGCTTTCAGACATCTCCGATTCTTTATAGAACATTGTATCGGATAATGGATATAAAATAAATACAAAATCAAAAAGATTGTGAAAAAATACTTTTTTTGGAAGAAGCAGGAAACGATTGCAAGGGACTTCTGTTGTGGATAGAGGAAAAGGGGAAAGGTAGTTTTCTTATTTCCTTTGGCAAAAAAACACATATTTTTCTTTATGTTTTCATAACAATTTTAGAAACTTTATGCTATACTATTTAAAGAATGTACAGAATGAAAAATTAGCAGGAACAGGAAGAAGCAATGCTTTTTTGCAAAAGAGGGTGTGAAGGATGGGTACTTTTGACGGTTTTTTTGACAGCCTTGGCATTACTGAGTTTGTGAAGCCTTCCATCGGCGTGACGGATGTTTTAGATATTCTCATTGTCGCCTATATCATCTATAAGGTGATATTCTGGATTAAGGAAACACGGGCATGGGTGCTTTTTAAGGGTATACTTGTAATTTTTGCTTTGGCGGCTGTGGCAGCTCTGTTAAAGCTCAATACGATTATCTGGATATTATCCAATACCATCAATGTGGGGATTATTGCCCTTTTGATTGTATTCCAGCCGGAAATGCGTAAGGTATTGGAACAGCTTGGAAAGGGACGTTTTTTCTCCTACTTTACAAGAGGGGACAACGCAGGGGACGAAAAGGCGGCAGCAAGAACCATAGACGAAATTGTGAAGGCAGCAGGGAAAATGGGTGCGGCAAAAACAGGTGCTTTGATTTTGATTGAGCATGATGTGCCTCTTGGGGACTACAAACGGACAGGGATTCCCATTGATGCCCTTGTTTCCAGCCAGCTGCTTATCAATATTTTTGAGCATAATACACCACTCCATGACGGGGCTGTGATTATCAGCAGAAACCGTGTGGCTGCGGCAACCTGCTTTTTGCCTTTGACAGACAGCAATGAGATTAGCATGGAGCTTGGCACAAGGCATCGGGCTGCCATCGGTGTCAGCGAGGTTTCCGATACCGATGTCATTGTCGTATCCGAAGAAACGGGGCATATTTCTGTGGCAAAGGGTGGCGTTTTGTACCGCAACCTTACGACAGAGCAATTAAAAAATATGCTTTCCCGTCAGGGTGATGCAGGAAAAAGAAAACGGGCAATTTGGAAAGGACGGCAGGACACATGAAGCGATTGCAGGAATTTTTGATGAAGGATTTGGGCTGGAAGCTCCTTTCCATTGCCATTGCTGCCATTATGTGGTATATGGTCATCAGCATCAATCAGCCTGTGGATACCAGAACATACAGCACCATGCTGCAGGTGGACGGCATTACAGCCCTTTATGACAAGGGACTAACCTTGTCAAATGAAGATGAAATTACAGAAACAAAGGTGAATATTAAAATCAAAGGGCAGCGAACGGCCCTTGACCGTTTGAGCCAAAGACAATCGGAAATGCTCCGTGCCAATGTGGATGTATCCGACTTGGGGTATATTGCAAGCGGGGACAAAATCAGCAAGGACATACGGGTGATACTGCCAAACAGTGTTTCCGGCTATGAAATTGTAGGAAAGTTCCCTTCCAAGGTGGAACTGCATATTGAAAAGCTGGTGGAAAAAGAGGTTTCCATTGAGCCTGTTTTGACAAATGACGGAGAAAAAAGTAAAAAATTGAGTGTCCCTGCCTTGAGTGAGGAAAAGGTAGTGGTGAAGGGGCCGAAATCCAAGGTGGATACGGTGGCAACTGTCCGTGCCTTAGTCAATGCCCAGCAGGCACTGAAAAATGGTGTGGTGGAAGCACCGCTTACGGCCTATAACCGCTATGGCGAAGCGGTGGAAGGTGTTGTCCTGAGCCAAAAAGCCATTACAGTGACCTATGGCATCTATGAGGAAAAGCACATTCCCATTTCCGTAGAGGTGACGGGAACGCCTGTTGCAGGATACCATGTGACCGGTATTGTCTGCAATCCCAAAACCATGACCATTGTGGGCAAGGAGGAGGATTTGGCAAGGCTTGACCAAATCTATCTGGAGGAAATAGATGTTTCCGGAAAAAATACGTCTGTCACCAAGAGCTATCCTATCTCCCGCTATTTGCCGGAGGGATGCTATTTACGCAGTCCTGCGGAAAATAATGTGCAGGTGGTGGTGCAGATTGGAAAAAGCGAAATCAAGAGGGTGACAGTGCCTGCCCAGAATATTGCCATTTCCAATGAGCAGATGGGATATATCTATACATTGCCGGAATCCGTGACCATTTCTCTTGTGGGAAATAGCCAAGACCTTTCTGCACTGGGCAGCATTACAGGAACAGTGGATGCAGGCGGCTTGGAGGAAGGGGAGCATTATGTGAATGTGACGTGGCATCTGCCCTCCGGCGTTACGACTACAGACCATTCCATTATGATAGTTGTGGAAAAAGAGGCTGTGCCGCCTGCGGAGGAGTTGCAGGGAACGGAGTCGGACGTCATCCCCTGATGAAAAGTGGAAAATAGATTTTGCAAGGGCTGTTTTGCCTGTGGGATAAGGTAGCCAAGACCAGAGGTTTGTGCTATGCTTATCCCATGGCAGCATGGAATTTGGAAATGAAACAACAGATATATAGGGCAGGACTGCCCCCAAAACGCCTTTGGCAGATTGGGACTGCAAGGTCTGCAAAGGAGGAAACCCCTCATGGGTTTTGGGAAAACAGGCGGTTCACAGTTTAAAAATAAAATAGAAGGAGTCGAAAAAATGGGAAGATTATTCGGTACGGACGGCGTTCGTGGGGTAGCCAATACAGAACTGACAGGGGAAATGGCGTATCAGCTGGGACGGGCAGGTGCCTATGTCCTGACAAGAGAAACAAAGCACGCCCCTCGTATTTTGGTTGGCATGGACACCCGTATCAGCGGGGATATGCTGGAGGCAGCCCTTGGGGCAGGCATTTGCTCTGTGGGGGCACACGCTGTTTTGGCAGGGATTGTGCCGACACCGGCTGTGGCATATCTGGTACGGAAATATCGTCTGGATGCAGGGGTTGTGATTTCTGCATCCCACAATCCTGTGGAGTACAACGGTATTAAATTTTTCAACGGACAGGGCTATAAGCTCAGCGATGCCTTGGAGGATGAAATCGAAAATATCATTATGGCACATCGGGAAATTCTGCCTTGTCCCACAGGTGCAGGCATCGGCACTCGCTCTGTGGCAGAGGATGCCTTGGAGGATTATATTGATTTTCTTACCAAAACCACGACGGAACGCTTTGACGGCATCAAGGTGGCATTGGACTGTGCCAATGGTGCTTCCTATAAAGCTGCACCTATTGCCCTTTTGAATCTGGGGGCGGGAATGTGCATCATCCATAATGAGCCGGACGGAACCAATATCAATGCAAAATGCGGCTCTACCCATATGGAGGATTTGCAGGCATTTGTGAAGGAAAACGGTGCAGACATCGGCTTTGCCTTTGACGGCGATGCAGACCGCTGCCTTGCAGTAGATGAAAAGGGCAATATCATGGATGGGGACAAAATCCTTGCCATTTGCGGATTGGATATGAAAAAAAGAGGTGCCTTGAAAAACAACACCGTTGTAGGCACGGTTATGACAAATTTGGGCTTGAATCTCATGGGAGAAAGACATGGTATTACCATTGAGCAGACAGGTGTGGGGGATCGCTATGTGCTGGAGCGGATGATGGAAGCAGACCGCAATCTGGGCGGAGAGCAGTCGGGGCATATCATTTTTCTTGACCACAATACCACAGGGGACGGCATTTTGACAGCCATTCAGCTTCTTTCCGTCATGAAGCGTACAGGGAAAAAGGCTTCGGAGCTGGCCTCTGTCATGGAAACCATGCCACAGGTATTGGTCAATGCCCGTGTCAACAATGCCAAAAAGAATACATATATGGAGGTGCCGGAAATTCGGTATGCCATTGAAAAGCTGGAGCAGGCATTTGCGGGAGAGGGCAGAGTGCTTATCCGTACATCCGGAACAGAACCTCTTATTCGTGTGATGATTGAGGGCAAGGATTTGGAAGGGATGCAAAAGGAGGCACAAAGGCTGGCATCCTTCATTGAGGATACCTTGAAATGAGCCTTTTTGCAAGGCTGCTGCCTGCTTGTCTGAGTGCAGGAGCTGCCCGGAAAAGTTTCAGACAAAGGGCGGTTTTTTATGAATTTTGTAAAGGAGAAAGAAAATTATGAAAAAAAAGCTGATTTGCATTACCACTGCCATGCTCCTTCTTTTGGGGCTTGGCGGCTGTGCCAAAGACCCGGAAACATCATTTGAAACGGTGAATCAAGTGGAGGGCGTTACCTTTGCCATGGAGGAGGATACCCAAAAGAGTACCAAAGCCACCTTTACCATGACCAATGATACAGAACGGGACATTACCTACCGCAAAATGTACCACATGGAAACAAAGAAAGACGGGAAATGGTATGAATTTAACAGTACAGCCAACGCCCAGTGGGGGGACACCACAGACACTGTTGCACCGGGAGAAACAGACGAATTTGAAATCGACTGGAAAACCCTTTGCGGCCCTATCAAAAGCGGAGAGCATCGCATTATTATGGAAATTGTGGATGAGGGTGCTGTAGCTGTGGAGTTTTCTGCAGACTAGACCCATTGGAAGGCTCTGGGATTGCCTTTTTCAAAATTCCGTACAAAAGCTTTTCAGCATATAATGCAAAACAGGAGCGAAATAAAAAAGCTTTTCGGAAAAGCTTGCCCCTTGTGTGTTTCTGCACACAAGGGGCATTTTTATGAGGGGTTTCGCTTTTTTTGCAGAAGATAGTAGAGGGTACAGACAAGAAACATGAAAATCGCCGCCCACGCCGTTGCCATACCGATTTGGAATAGGCGGGGATTTGGGGCAATGCTTGCAAAATAGGCAAAGGGAATTCGCACAAAAAGTGCTGCACAAATGCCCTGTATCATGACAAAGCCTGTTTTTTCTATGCCGTTGAAATAGCCGTCATAGCAATAGGCAAGGGAGAGAACTAAACACTCGATGGCAGTGGCTTTTAAAAATTCCGCAGAAGCGGCAATGACTTCGGTATTTCTGCTAAAGAGCTGGGAAAGGCTATCTCCGTGGAAGAAGGAGAGATATGCCATACCGCCACCGATGACCGCTGCCGTCCCCATACCTATCCACAAAGAGCGTTTTGCCCGTTCCGCCTGTCCTGCCCCCATGTTTTGTGCCACAAAGGCGGATACGGCAGACATATAGGCTGTGGGAATCAGGAGAATGAACATCACCAGCTTTTCTGCAATGCCCACGCCGGAGGAAGCCACAACGCCAAGGGTATTGACAAAGCCCAGTATCAGCAAATAGGAAATTTCGTTGCACATACGCAGAAGGGCAACGGGTGTCCCAAGGCGGAGAATGGAAGCTGCCTGCGTCTTTTGGAAAGCCAGATTCTCTTTTTTCATGGGAAAAGGGAGTCTTTTTTCTATACTGCCGAAGGCACAAAGAACGCTGACGGCCTGTGCGGTGATGGTGGCAATGGCTGCCCCTTTTGCACCCAGCTTGCAAAAATCAATCAGGATAAAATCCAAGGAAATATTGACGATACAGGCGATGGATACAAAAATAAGCGGGGTTTTGGAATCTCCCAAGCCGCAGAATATACCGTTTAGGACATTGAAGCATACAATCAATACCGTGCCGATGCCGCAAATGCGGATATATGTCACGGTTTTTCCAAAGGCTGCCTCCGGAGCGTGAAGCAGGGTGGCAAGGGGGGCTGCTCCAATGAGCAGAATGCAGGTCAAGAGGATGCTGACAAAGGCAAAAATCCAAATGGAAGTGCCGATAATATCTCCGCTTCGTTTTTGGTTTCCTTCCCCGATGGACTGCCCCAAGAGGATGGTGATGCCCATGGAAAGCCCTGTGACAATGCCGTTTACAATGAGCATGGTTTGGCTTCCTGTGGAAACGGCAGAAATGTCCCCTGTGGCAGCAAAACGTCCCACCATCCAAAGGTCAACAGCACCATAAAGTGCCTGCAAAATCAGGGAAAATAAGATGGGTAGGGAAAATTTCGTAAGTGCAGGAAGGATAGCCCCTTCCAAAATAGTATTTTTATTCTTTTTCATCATGTCGCTCAACTTCCATTTCTTCAAAATTGATATTGGTGATAATTTGCAGCATTTCGCAGAACTTTTCTATATCCTCTTGGGAAAATTGGGCAGATATTTTTTGGACTGCCAAATCATCCTGCCGTGCATAAATTCTATACAGGGGCAAAGTTTCCTGATTGACAGAAAGAAAATTTTGCCTATGGTCTTTGGGGTTTGGCGTTTTGCTTACAAATCCTTGCTTCACCAGCTCATTGATTTTCAAGGTGACAGCAGGCTTTGAAATATAAAGCATATCTGCAATTTTAGAAACAGTGCATTTGCCATTCATGGAATAAATCAGCTCCAGATATAACAGGCTGTTGTAGGTGATATTTTGGTCTACAAACTGTCGGTTCATGAGCCTTAAATCGCAAAGAGCGGTACTGCGGTAAAAGGCATCCAATTCTTTCCTCAGCATTAAAAAAACTCCTTTTCATTTTTTATCTTGGCAATGGTACAAAGATGATTGCAAAATAATTAAGCTATAATAATTATTTTAGCTTAATCAAAAAGAGCTGTCAATATGGAAAATACATTTTGCTTACGCTATAATCATGGTAAAGGATGAAGCAAATAAGGCGTTTGTTATAAGAATTGGAAATCCCTATATGCGAAACAATTAGAAATGCTTTGCTTTATGGAATGATTCCTCATTATGCGGTGATAGGGAGAAGTATATGGTGGATGACAGAAAAACAAAAGGAGATGGAAAACATCCATCTCCTTTTGGGTTTTTACTTTCTCAAATCGTCCAAAAGCTGTGTTTTTTCTGCCGTTTTTTCATCCTTCATTTTGATGACCTTGGCAGGAGAGCCTGCCACAACGGAGCCGGCAGGTACATCGGCTGTAACAACGGAACCAGCTGCAATGACAGCACCTTCGCCAACATGAACACCTTCCAAAATCACAACATTTGCACCAATCATAACATTATCTTCTACGATAACAGGTGTTGCACTGGGGGGTTCCAAAACCCCTGCAATGACGGAGCCTGCACCGACATGAACATTCTTTCCGATGGTTGCTCTTGCCCCCAGAACAGCATTCATATCAATCATGGAGCCATCGCCGATTTCGGAGCCGATATTGATGACAGCACCCATCATGACAACCACATTGCTGCCGATGCTCACTCTGTCACGAATCATTGCACCTGGCTCGATTCTTGCATTTACGCCTGTAATATCCAGCATGGGTACGGCAGAGTTTCTTCTGTCGTATTCCATATGGGTTTCGGTGATGTTGTCCTTTCTGCTGTCAAGGATTGCCTGTACAGCAGGGCAGTCCCCTTTCAGTACCCAGAAATTGCCATCGCCAAAGACCTTTACGCCTTCAGCCTTTACGTCTTTCAGATTGCCCTGTACATAAACTGTGACAGGGGTTTGTTTTTTCGCATCCTTGATATATTTTGCGATTTCATAGGGGTTTGTCATATCGTAATCCATAGCTATTCTCCTTTTCCTTCTGCATATGCTTTTTCCCATAAGTATACCATAAGATTTGTGGTTTTCCTATAAAAATCATAGATATGATGAAAAATATAAAATATAAAAAAAAAGCCCGACCATCCAAAGATGGTCGGGTGTCGGGCGAAAATCGTCCGGGGGTATCATAATGTACAGGAAAAGGGGTATCCTGCTACTTCATCAGTATAACACAAAAATAGGAAAAGGTACAGATATTTTTATTAAAATTTCATTAAAATTTACAAAATATTGTAAATTTCAGGGGTTGCCCGCAAAAGTACCTGCACAAGGAAGCCTTTGGACAGGGCTGAAAGACACTTTTGGGAAATTATAAAGGAACAGAAAAGAAAATACTTGCTTTTTTTCTTTGGTGTGATATAATATCCCCCATAAGGCGTGGGACGGTTTGATTCGTTCCGAAGGAAAGCTAAATCGTGGGGATTCCCAAAGAGAGCCGATGGTTGGTGGAAATCGGCGGAGGGTACACGGTGTTCCACTTTCCAAGCTGTCGGTGAAAGCCGAAAGGGTAAGCCCTTTATTGCTGTTTGAAAGTGGTTCGGAGGCTTTTCCGAGCAATATGGGTGGCAACACGGGAGTGACTCTCGTCCCTATTTTTGGGATTGAGGGTTTTTTTATTTATAAAAAACCTTTTATCCTTCATGATTTGTAAAATAAAAAAAAGAGAGTAAAGGAGAATGTGCCATGTTAGACATGAAATTTGTAAGAGAAAATCCCCAAGTGGTAAAAGAAAATATCAAAAAGAAATTTCAGGACGACAAGCTGCCTCTGGTAGACGAGGTTTTGAAGCTGGATGAAGAAAACAGAGCCATCAAACAGGAGGTAGAAGCACTGCGTGCCCAGAGAAATAAGCTGTCCAAGCAGATTGGCGGTCTGATGGCAAAGGGAGAAAAGGAAGAAGCGGAAAAAATCAAAGGACAGATTGCCGCAGATGCTGACAGAGTGGACAGCCTGACTGCAAAGGAAAAGGATGTAGAGGAACGCATCAAAAAGATTATGATGACCATTCCCAATATCATCGACCCTTCCGTTCCCATTGGGAAGGATGACAGCGAAAACGTGGAGGTGGAAAAATTCGGCGAGCCTGTTGTGCCTGATTTTGAAGTTCCCTATCACACAGATATTATGGAGAGCTTTGACGGCATTGACCTGGACAGTGCAAGAAAGGTTGCAGGAAACGGATTTTATTATCTCATGGGAGATATTGCAAGACTACACTCCGCAGTCCTTGCCTATGCAAGAGATTTCATGATTGGCAGAGGCTTTAAATACTGCATTCCTCCCTTCATGATTCGCAGCAACGTGGTGACAGGCGTTATGAGCTTTGCGGAAATGGATGCCATGATGTACAAAATCGAAGGAGAGGATTTGTACCTCATCGGTACCAGTGAACATTCCATGATTGGGAAATTCATTGATACCATGAACAAAGAAGAAGACTTGCCCCAGACACTGACAAGCTATTCCCCTTGCTTCCGTAAGGAAAAAGGTGCACATGGCATTGAAGAACGTGGGGTTTATCGTATTCACCAGTTTGAAAAGCAGGAAATGATTGTTGTCTGCAAGCCGGAAGAAAGCCCCATGTGGTTTGACAAGCTGTGGCAGAACACCGTTGATTTGTTCCGCTCCATGGATATTCCCGTAAGAACATTGGAATGCTGCTCCGGTGACTTGGCTGACCTGAAGGTAAAATCCGTTGACGTAGAGGCTTGGTCTCCCAGACAGAAGAAATACTTTGAAGTAGGCAGCTGCTCCAACCTCAGCGATGCACAGGCAAGACGTCTTGGCATCCGTGTGACAGCACCTGATGGCAAAAAATACTTTGCACATACCCTCAACAACACAGTTGCCGCACCTCCCAGAATGCTTATTGCCTTCTTGGAAAACAACCTGCAGGCAGACGGCAGCGTAAATATTCCGGAGGTTCTGTGGCCTTACATGGGCGGCACAAAGAAACTGGTTCCTACAAAGAAATAAAAAAGAAATAGGATAGAAGTATCAGACCTTGGGGCTTGCCTCCAATCTCAAAGCCCCTGTTTTCAAAGTGAAAATAGGGGCTTTTTTTCGGGGGCAGAGAGCCGGCAGTATTCTATGGGACAAGGAAAAGACCAAAATTCCAAGGTTTTATGGCTTATCCGTAAAAATGTGTAAAATTTGGTTGACAAAGGGGGTTATCTAATATATAATAGGCAGGTACTGAAAATTTCTTTTTTTGCCCAGATAGCTCAGTTGGTAGAGCAGTGGACTGAAAATCCACGTGTCACTGGTTCGATTCCGGTTCTGGGCATTTTTTTGTACCATGATTCATCTGCATATGGTATAAAGTTCTTTTTCCTGACATAAAAAAAGCAGATGAAAAATCCTACTACTACTTTAAAGAGGGGGCAAACGCCCTCTTTTTTCCTATTTATTTTTTTTATTTTCTGATTTATTTTTTTATTTTCTGAAAACAGAAAGCGGGTGTTTTATGAAGCGATGGGATGTCATATTGGTGCTGGTGGCCCTTTTGGCAGCGGCAGGAATCTATTTTTTCTATATGGGCGGTGCAAAGGCAGGCGGCAATGCCATCATTACCGTAGACGGGGCGGTATTTGATTCCCTTCCCCTAAACAAAGATGATACCCGTCTTGTGGAAACCCAGTGGGGGTATAATGTGGTAAAGGTGGAGGATGGCTTTGTTTCTGTGACAGAAGCCGATTGTCGGGACAGCATTTGCATCAACCATAGGAAGATTTCCAAAACAGGGGAAACCATTGTCTGCCTGCCCCACAAAATGGTCGTGACCATCCAAGGCGGAGAAAAAAGTGAAGCGGATATGGTGGTGGGATAAGGCATGAATAATAGAAAAACAGCAATTTGTGGACTTTTGACGGCACTTGCCATTCTCATGGGCTATGTGGAAATGCTCATTCCCCTGCCTGTGGCACTGCCCGGTGTCAAGCTGGGGCTTGCCAATGTGGTGATTGTCATTGCCCTATATCATTTGGGTACAAAAACAGCTTTTTTCCTTTCTCTGGTGCGTGTGGTGCTTTCGGGACTTTTATTCGCAGGCTTTGCGGGACTTTTGTACAGCCTTGCAGGTGCCATGCTGAGCTTTTTGGTTATGGCATTGCTGAAAAAGACTGGAAAAATGAGCATTGTGGGCATCAGTATTGCAGGAGGGATTTTTCATAATGTAGGACAGATTATTGTGGCTGCCCTTGTAGTGGAAAATGTAAAAATGGCGTATTATCTGCCGTTTCTTTTGCTTTCCGGCGTTGTGACGGGATTTTTCATTGGTCTTGTGGCAAAATTCTGCTTACCCCATTTGCCACGCCAATAAGGGGATTTTTGGAAATTTTCCTATCCCCCCTTGAATGGGTGGCTGTTTCGTGTTAAAATTCTAGGCAAAGATTTTATGAAGTTTTTTGGCATGAAAAGCTGTTTTCTCCGTGGTTTTCTGCGGATTTTATATGTATCAGTTCATCAGACAACAATCAATCATAGTTTTTACAGGAGGAGATACGCCTATGGCAACTTATTTTACAGAACCATCCAGAACATTCAGCGAATATCTTTTAGTACCCGGTTATTCTTCCAAGGAATGTATGGTAGATAATGTCAGCTTGAAAACACCTGTTGTAAAATTCAAAAAAGGAGAGGAACCCTCCCTTTCCATGAATATTCCCCTGGTTTCTGCCGTGATGCAGGCAGTATCCGATGACAAAATGGCTGTGGCTCTGGCAAAGGAAGGCGGTATTTCCTTCATTTACGGCTCTCAGACCATTGAAAATCAGGCGGCTATGGTGGCAAGGGCGAAGGCATACAAGGCAGGCTTTGTCATCAGCGATTCCAATATCAGCCCCGAAAGCACCTTGCAGGATATTTTGAATCTGAAGGAAAGAACCGGTCATTCCACCGTTGCGGTTACCACAGACGGTACTGCACAGGGCAGACTGGTAGGTCTTGTGACAAGCAGAGATTACCGCATCAGCCGCATGGACCGCAGCACCATGGTAAAGGAATTTATGACACCCTTAGACCAGCTCATTTATGCACCGGCAGGTACTACATTGAAAGAAGCAAACGATATTATCTGGGATAACAAAATCAATCAGCTTCCCATTGTGGATGTGGAAGGCAGACTGCAATATCTGGTATTCCGCAAAGACTATGACAGTCATAAGGAAAATACAGACGAGCTTTTGGATGACCACAAGCGTTATGTGGTGGGTGCAGGGATTAACACCCGTGACTTCAAAGAAAGAGTACCTGCCCTTGTGGAAGCAGGTGCAGACATTCTCTGCATTGATTCCTCCGAAGGCTATTCCGAATGGCAGAAAATGGCTTTGGATTGGATTCGTGAAACATATGGTGACGGTGTCAAGGTAGGTGCAGGGAACGTAGTGGATGCAGAGGGCTTCCGTTTCCTTGCAGAATGTGGTGCAGACTTTATTAAAGTGGGCATTGGCGGCGGCTCTATCTGTATTACGAGAGAACAGAAGGGTATTGGTCGTGGACAGGCATCTGCTGTTATCGAAGTGGCAGAAGCAAGAGATCAGTATTTCAAAGAAACAGGGATTTATATTCCCATTTGCTCCGATGGCGGCATTGTATACGACTATCATATGACATTGGCATTGGCCATGGGTGCAGATTTCATCATGCTTGGCAGATACTTTGCCCGTTTTGATGAAAGTCCTACCACAAAGGTGAATATCAACGGCAGCTATATGAAGGAATACTGGGGCGAAGGCTCTGCCCGTGCAAGAAACTGGCAGCGTTATGATATGGGCGGCGATGCAAAGCTGTCCTTTGAAGAAGGCGTAGACTCCTATGTACCCTACGCCGGCAGCCTCCACGACAACGTAGGTCTTTCCTTGAAGAAGGTAAAATCCACTATGTGTAACTGTGGGGTATTGTCCATTCCTGAGCTGCAGCAGAGAGCAAAGATTACCGTTATTTCCACCACAAGTCTGGTAGAAGGCGGTGCCCATGACGTATTGCTGAAGGACAGCGGTAAGAGCTATAAATAAAAATTTGGAATTTCATTGAAAAAGCGTCGGCTTTTGTATATTTTGCAAAGGTCGATGCTTTTTTTATGATGGAAAAAACCATATGCTTTTTGCAAGAGCCATGCTATAATGAGTTTAGAGCCTATCCGAAAACACTGTGCTTGTTTTTTCCATAGACTTTCCTTAGCTTGCTCTATGAAAAAATCTGCAAAAAAAAGACCTTGCGAAGGGCATGGAGAAAATTATTTATAACTTTTTGTTTTTGGATGTACAAAAAAATAGGAAAATGATACAATGAAAAAAAGTGATTTAGCGAAGGGAGAGAGGTTGTGCATATGGGAAATTTGACACAAAATGATATTACCAGAGTAAAGGGATTAGGTTTTCTTTGGAACCGTGGCACAGAAAGCTTTTCCGGTCGTGTGCTTCCGGGAAACGGCGTGATTTCTGCAGAGGGTATGAAAAAAGTGGCAGAATGTGCAGAAAAATTCGGTGCAGGGAATGTGACTATGACAAGCCGTCTGGCTTTGGAAATTCCCGGTATTCCTTATGAAAATATTGAGCCTGCCCGTGCCTTCATGGCAGAAGCAGGGCTGGAATTTGGCGGTACTGGGGCAAAGATTCGCCCTGTCACCTCCTGCAAAGGCACAACCTGTGTTTTTGGTAACTTTGATACCCAAACATTGGCACAGGAGATTCATGAAAAATATTACAAGGGCTGGTTTGATGTGAAGCTGCCCCACAAGTTTAAAATTGCAGTGGGCGGATGCCCCAACAGCTGTATGAAGCCAAGCCTCAACGACTTTGGCGTGGAAGGTCGCCGCACACCCAGAATCCATTTGGATAAATGCCGCAGCTGTTCCACCTGTCTGGTGGAAAAGCACTGTCCCATTCATGTGGCAAAGAAGGGGGAAGATGGCAAGATTGTCATTAACCCCGATACCTGTAATTCCTGCGGTGTCTGCAGCAGCGGAAAATGTCCCTTTGGTGCAGTAGAAAAGCATGAAGATGTGAAATACCAGATTTATGTTGGCGGCACATGGGGCAAGAAAACACGCATGGGAACGGCTTTGTCCCGTTTTGTGGAGGAGAAAGAAATTTTCCCTCTCCTTGAAAAAACCATGCTTTGGTTCAAAGAAAATGGCTATCAGAAAGAGCGTCTGGGTGCTGTTATTGACCGTATTGGCGTGGAAAAAATGGAGGCTGCCTTGTTTGGAGATGACCTGCTGAACAGAAAGGAAGAAATTCTGGCAGCACCCATCAAGGAAAGACCTTAAAGTTCTGGTCCGGCACATACATATCCCCGAAAGTCCTTGATTTTCGGGGATTTTTTTAGAGAGGAGATGGGAATATGACAGAGGTTGTGGCTGCCCTGATTTGGGAAAAAGACCGTTTTCTCATTTGTCAGCGTCCTCCCCATAAGGCGAGAGGACTTTTGTGGGAATTTGCTGGCGGTAAGGTGGAAAAGGGAGAAACCAAGGCGGATGCCCTCATACGGGAATGTAAAGAAGAACTGGATATTATGCTGGAGGTGGGAGAGATTTTCGCAGAGGTTACGCATACATATCCGGATATGACGGTGCAGCTTACCCTATTTCATGCCCGCATTGCAGAGGGAACGCCAAAAAAATTGGAGCATAGCGATATAAAATGGATTTTGCCCAAGGAAATCCCTGCCTATGATTTTTGTCCTGCAGATGTGGAAATACTGGAGAAAATACAAAAAGGCGAAATCAATCATAGAAGCTAGAGCGTGTGGCGTAAGGGGCTTGTGTGTTTTCGATGACACTTCGCAAGAAGCCTTGGAAAAGGTGTTTAGAGCATAGTTTTATGCTCTTTTTTTTATGCTTTTTTATATTTTTATGTATATTTTTTCAGATATGCCCCAAGGTTGAGACTTTTTGAGACGATACCTTTTTTAAGATAACGGCGAAAGGAGGTGAGAAACATGGCAAAACAAACGCAAAACTATGGTTTCATACTGCCGGAGCAGGAGGATTTTTACAATGTAGATGATTTTAACAGCAATGCAACCAAAATAGATAACAGGCTCTATGTGCAGGAACAGGAAATCATCGGTGTGGGTAAAAAGCTGGATGTTATCGGGCAGAATGTCAGAGGAAACGGAGAAAATATTACAGGCGTTGGACAAAAGGTGGATGCACTCAGCAGAAAGCTGGGTACCTCTCAGGACACGACAAAGGATACCATTTTCGGTGCTTTGGCAAATCAAAAAAAATCCGTGTATATCGCCAATAAAACCATGGTGCAGCAGGAGCTGAAAACTATGTTCGTTGAAGAAAGCAGAGGACTTACAGTATATGGGCCTGTCATACTGGGGCATTTTTATGCAGAGGCAGATGGAGAAATTTATATTTCTGCTACTATGAGCCATAATAACCATGTATCGGGCAGCTATACGACAAAGATATTTTCCGGGCTTGTTCCGGAGGATTTCCGAAATGCACCGGTGGGGACGCTGTATCGCCAGCCAGAGCCTACGCCCCTGTACACCTGTCCACAGAATTCCAGTTATTATGGTGGTGCTGTTTTATCTGTAAAAAAAGGGGAATATTATGATTTTGTTATGGCGTGTAGCAGAGTGGATGATGTGCGAGTATCTTTCAAGCTGTGCTACGAATTGAAAACAAAATAGGAAAGGAGAAAACGGATGCTTGTAAATTTTGATGAAACAGGAAGGGTGCTTTGGCAGAACAGCTATCTTTCCAAGGAGCTGGCAAAGGAATGTCTGTCGGAAAATACCATTTGGATAGAAGGTGGGATGCCGCCGATGCTGCCCAAAAGAGAAGGCTTTGTCCCTTTTCTCTATGTGACAGAGGAGCATACTCTTGCCTATGACTATGAACCGGAGCCGGAGCCTGTGTATTCCGATACAGAAATGATTATGCAGGCCATTGCGGATTTGGAGCTTTTATTATTGGATGTAAGGAGGGAAAAGAATGTTTGAAATTTTAAAAAAGAAGTACCTGAAACATTTTATCCGAAAAGACCAGTTGGTACGATATGTACAGCTGGGGGTGATTACAGAAGCACAAATGCAGGAGATTCTTGCACTAGAATAAAAAAATACATTCCTTCTTTACATTCCTTTTTTGGAAAATAGAAAAACAGACAGCATAGAAAGAAATCTTTGCTGTCTGTTTTTTTTAAAAAAGAAAATGCACATAAAAAAAGAACATCGTTTTGATGTTCTTTTGAGCGGAGAAGGAGGGATTTGAACCCTCGCGCCGCGTAAACGACCTATACCCTTAGCAGGGGCACCTCTTCAGCCTCTTGAGTACTTCTCCAAATTGCCTACTGCAAGAATGATTATACCAGTAAATATTTTTCTTGTCAAATGTTTTTTTATGGAAATGAAAATTTTTTATGGAGCGGGGCTATGCCATTGCCCTTTATGCTGCTGCAAAGGGGCATACAAAGCCCCTTTGCAGCAATTTTTGCACAAAGGAAGGTCAGTGGCTGAGACGTTCTTCCAATTCCTTTTTCAAATCTTCAAAACCGGGTTTTCCCAAAAGGGCAAACATATTCTTTTTATATGCTTCTACGCCGGGCTGGTCAAAGGGATTGATGTCCAGAAGATAGCCGCTGATACCCACTGCTTTTTCAAAGAAGTAGACCAACGCCCCAAAATGCCAAGCATCCATTCTGTCTATTTCGATGGTCATATTGGGAACACCGCCATCCATATGTGCCAGCATGGTGCCTGCAAAGGCCTTGCTGTTTACAAACTGCATTTCCTTTCCGGAAAGGAAGTTCAGTCCATCCAAATCAGCAGCATCAAAAGGCACACGCACCGTTGCTTTGGGTTCTCTGCACCATAATACGGTTTCAAAGAAATGACGTTTTCCTTCCTGAATATACTGTCCGATGGAATGCAGGTCGGTAGAGAAATTAGCAGTGACAGGGAAAATACCCTTGCCCTCTTTCCCTTCACTTTCTGCAAAAAGCTGTTTATACCATTCTCCGAAAGAGGTTAGATGGGGTTCGTAGTTGGCAAGGATTTCTATATTTTTCCCCTGTTTGTAGAACAGATTTCTTGCGGCTGCATACTGATAGCAGGGATTTTCAGAAAGATTGGGATTGCGGTAGGCTTCTTCTGCCCATTTTGCCCCCTCCATGACAGCATCTATATCAATATTTGCCACTGCCATAGCCAAAAGTCCTACGGCTGTCAGCACAGTGAATCTGCCGCCTATATCATCGGGAATGACAAAGGTTTCGTAGCCTTCTGCATCACACATGGTTTTTAAAGCACCTCTTGCTTTGTCCGTTGTGGCAAAAATGCGTTCTGCTGCCTTTTCCTTTCCGTATTTTACCTCCAAAAGCTGTTTGAAAATACGAAAGGCGATGGCAGGCTCTGTGGTCGTACCGGACTTGGAAATGACATTGACAGAGAAATCCCTGCTTCCCAATATACCCAGAATATCCTGCAAATAGGCAGAACTGATGTGATTGCCTACAAAGTAAATATCCGGTGTATTTTTTCTTTTGTTTTCATTATAGAAGGGGGTTTTGATGAAATCGAGGGCTGTTCTGGTACCCAGATAGGAGCCGCCGATACCAATGACAATAAGCACTTCGCTTTGTGCCTGAATTTTCTTTGCGGCTTCTTTGATACGGGCAAATTCCGCTTTATCATAGTCAGTAGGCAGATTTACCCAGCCTGTGAAATCATTTCCCTTCCCTGTTTTGCCATGGAGTGCTTCATGGCAGCGGCACACATCCCCTTCCAATGCCAGAATATCCTCTTTTTTCAGTGCATCTCCCTGCATGGAAAATGTAATACTCATATGTGTTTCCTCCTCTTTTTTGTTTTTCTGTTCCCCATATATTTTATATTTTTATGCGGTTCCTCTTGCAATAATTTCCGGTACGGCTTCCTGTATAATCTCCTTGGAAATTTCTTTTTCTTCTGTGACGAAATTATTGATTCTTGTAATCTGGATGGTGCTTTTTTTCTGTCCGTCCCGTCCACGCTGGATGACACGCTGATAGGATTTTGGCTTTGTGGGGTCATCCTGATACTGATAGGTCTTTTTTTCTACCATAATCAATTCCTGTGTTTCTACGGATTTTACGGAAACCATAGGCTTTTGCACCTTGACATTCATCACTCTGCCAATGATGACTGGCGTGGATGTGGTCATACCTTCGTTCATCTCCAAAAGCTCTTTCTGGGACATATTGTGGGCAGAAGCAATTTTTCCCAAGGTATCCCCTTCCTGTATGGTGTATGTTTCCGTGACAGGCGTTGTACCCTGCATGAGCTTTATGGCATCTGCAACAGAAAGCAATTCTGCGGCATCCACAAATTGCTTTTCGATGGTTACTTTCTCCACAAAATCAATTTTTACGCTGCTTTCCTTTTTCACAGCATCCTTTGTCGCTTCTTTTTCCGAAGCAGCTGCAGAATTGGAGGAGGAAGCGTTGGTCTGCTTTGATTCTTGTGGCTTTTTCTTTTCCTCGGTTTTCTTTTCTGCTATATCCTCTGTGGCAAGCTCCTTTAATTTTCTGAGTACTGTGTCGGCATCTTCTTTTTTGGCAAGGGCTGCCGCCTTGCTGCCGTCTACAAAGATAACAGATGCCTCTACCTTATAGGTGACTGCATTGCGAAGTTTGGGCAATAGGTATTCCATAGTGCAAACATTTTTTTTCTTTTCTTTTGGAATATGTATTTTCCGTACTGTGATTTTTTCATTGATTTGTACGGCTGTTCCCGTTTCTTCTTTCAGCTGTGCCTCCAAAGCATCTGTGAGCTTTTCGGCTGTGGTGCCGGTATCCTTTAAAATCCCCATGGATTCCTTTTCCAGAAAAACCTCTGCACCGTTTTTGTGAAAGCCGAGAAACAATAGGCAGACAGTAAACAGCAGGAGAATGAGAATCCCTGTCTGTCTGCCCGAAAGACGGATAGTACTCTTTTTCTTATTCTTTTCCCTTTTTGGTTTTTTGGAAGTATTTTTTTCTTGTCTTTTTTTGCTGTCGGTCTTTTTTTGCTTTTGCTGTATCCCGCCGCTATATGCTACACGTTCTTTCCTTTTTGGAAACAGTCCTGATTCCTTTTGGTTCTGTTTTCTGTTTGCCACAGGAGCACCTCCTTTTTCACTGTGTATTTCCCACTATTTTATTTTATGCCATTGGGAAAGGGATTGCAAGCAAAAGCAGAGGCTGTAAAAAAAATGTAGGATAGGCAGCAGTAGAAACAGATGGCATCCATGAGCATAAAATGCTTCGGCTGTCCTGCTTTTCTCCATGCAAATGCCCTGAAGCCGCTGTCCTTCCCAAAGCGAAAATAATGGGATTTTCATGAATCCTTAGAAAAGCCTTGTGGAGTTTTGGGCAAAGTTCCAAGGTTTTTCTGGAAATGGAAAACGGTATGGAGTGATTTCCATACCGTTTTATCTGTTGTCATAAGTCATCTATGCTCAAAAAAGAAACAGACAGCTTAGTTTTTGTTTCTTACAGCACGCAGAATAAATTCTGTATGATATTTCACATGGCCCTGTGCCAGTGTGATTCCTTCTGCGGATTCGTGGTTTTCGATGGCACGGATAATGCCCTTGTGATGTGCCACAATGGCAGGAATGGAAGAATCAATTTTCAGATGTGCCATGCGATAGCGGTAAAGCTGTGTTTGCAGGTTATGGAAAATATGGATGAGCTTATCATTTTCCGAGGCTGCAAAAATAATTTGATGGAACAGTTCATCATTTTCTGCAATATCTTCCAAGGCCTTTTCTTCAATGGCTTTTTCAAATTTTTCCTCTACACGCTTTAATTCCGCCAGTTGCTCCTCTGTCATTTTTTTGCAGGCAAGGCTTGTGGCAAGTCCCTCCAATACGCCACGCACCTCCAGAATGTTGACAATATCCTTTTCGCTCATGTCCAAAACCTGTGCCCCCTTTCTGGGAACCAGCTCCACAAGGTTTTCCAATTCCAGCATACGCAGAGCTTCTCTCACAGGCGTGCGGCTGACACCCAGCTTTTCTGCCAGCTGATTTTCCATAAGGCGTTCTCCCGGCAGGAGCTTGCCTGTCAGGATAGCATCCCGCAATGTGCGGAATACGACATCACGCAAAGGCAGATATTCGCTAGAGTTAATATTAAATTTTGCATCCATTTTTATTTCCCCCTCGTTTTTCTTTTTCAGATACGTTGTAGATTTGTGTTACAAAGACCTCTTTCAGATGAAACCGCCGTCTGATTATGGCAGCCGTTCGTTTTGCTTTTTTCAGGTCGGTAAACAGCCCGAATACGGTGGGGCCGCTGCCGCTCATGAGTGTGCCTGCAGCACCCTTTGCCAGCATTGTTTTTTTAAGCCTATGGATTTCCGGGTGCATGGGAATGGTGACTGTTTCCAATACATTGCCAAGAAGGGTACCCATTTTTTCCACATTGCCCTCTGCAATGGCAGAAATCATGTCTTTGGCAGAAGGGTGTTTTTCAATTTCCTGCCATTTCAGCCCCTGATATACCTTTGCTGTGGAAACGCCGACGGGCGGTTTTGCCAGTACCACATAGCAAAAAGGGCAGGCAGGACGGATGTTTTCCAAGGTTTCTCCAAGCCCCGTTGCAAGTACGGTACCACGACGTACACAGTAGGGAATATCGGTACCCATGGTCAAGGCAAGCTCCTCCAGCCTTTGGGAAGAAAGCCCCAGACGAAACAGCCGATTCATGCCTACAAGCACGGCTGCACAGTCGGCACTGCCGCCTGCAAGCCCTGCGGCCACGGGAATCCGTTTGTCAATGTCTATGGCAACACCTTCTTTGATATGGTAGGTATGCCGCATGAGATTGGCTGCCTTCCAAGCAAGGTTGCGGCTGTCCGTAGGTACAAAGGCCCCATTGCAGGAAATCTGTATGGTATCCTTCTGCAAAGGCCGAAGGGTAATGCCATCATAAAGGGAAAGGGTTTGCATTATCATTTCCAATTCGTGATAGCCATTTTCCCGTTTTCCTGTCACATCCAGTGTAAGATTGATTTTGGCTCTTGCCTTCAATTTCAGTTCTTTCACAATATCCCCTCGTTTTTTCTATACTGTATACAAAGTGTGTTATATTTATTGTAACCGAAGCTGGCACAAGAAACAACCGCCATGTTCCACAAAAAAAACATAGTATATTTTACATAATCTAACAAAAGATAGGTTTTTCATGGGAATATATTGGAAAGTTTCAAAAAAAAGATACACTTTTTTGGAATGAGGATTATAATAAGCATAGGGCGTCCCAAGGCTTGGAACAGGGACAGGAAAGGAAGGAAGTCTTATGCGAAATTTCTATATCCAAAATAAAAATACCATACAGGATATTTTGCTTCTGTTCGGCACAATTCTCATTTGTTTTTTGTTTTTCCGCTATTTGTTTCCCATATTGCTGCCGTTTTTCATAGGCTGGCTGATGAGTCTGCTGTTTCGTCCTCTGGCAGCCCTTTTGGAGCGGCACAGAGTACCCAAGTGGATTGCATCGTTTTTTTGCATACTGCTTTTGATAGGTGCTGTTTCTTTGTTTGTGGCACTCATTGGAAACCGCATTGCAGAACAGGCAAAATCCTTTTTTGTGGAACTGCCCTACTATCTACAGTCCATTGAGAGAGCGACCGACAATTTTTGGGCATATTTGAACGAAATTAGCAGTACACTGCCTGCCATTGTGCCAACCTTGGCAGAAAAGCTGCGGGAAAACATTTCTGCGGTGATTCTGCCCTTAGTCAAAAAAGGCTCCTCCTCCTTGACAGGCGTACCAAAATTCTTTTTGGGTACGCTCATTGCCCTGTTTTCCTCTTATTTTTTCACAAAAGACCGTGAAATCATACATCGTGTATTTGAAAACAATGTGACACCTCTTTTGGGAGGCTCTGTGAACCGTACCAAAAAACAGCTGAAGGCATCTATTTGGGGCTATGTGAAAACGCAGCTGATTCTTATGGGCTATACCTTTGTCATTTGCATCATCGGACTGTATGTTCTACACTCTCCCTTTGCCCTCTTGCTGAGCGTAATCATTGCACTCATTGACGCTCTGCCCTTTTTCGGCAGTGGCTTTATCCTTTGGCCGGGGGCAGTCATTCATTTGATATTGGGGGATGTACGGCTTTGCATCGGCTATTTGATTATATATGTTTCCGTGCAGATTATGCGGCAGATTATGCAGCCCAAAATATTGGGTACCCAGATTGGACTCCATCCTCTTTTGACACTGTTTTCCATGTATTTTGGTTATCAATGTGTAGGCTTTTGGGGCTTGCTTTTGGGGCCCTTCCTTGCTGTTTTGCTGCGAGCCTACTTCCAAACCAGAGAGGAGGAGGCAGAAGCCGAAGCGAAAAGTATGGAGGAACAGATGATGGACTGAAAAAAAGCGTATGTGAAAAAAAGCGTATGGATGTAAAATGCCATACGCTTTTTTGTATGTTTTTGGAGCTGTATCAGTACTGATATTTTTTTCTCCCCCAAAAAAGAAAGGCAATGGATACCAAAAGCCCCAAAAGTTCCGCAAGGGGAACGGCAAACCAGATACCTGCTTTTCCCCAAAAATAGGGCAGGAGCAAAAGGCAGGCTACCAAAAAGACGAAGGTTCTGGAAAGGGAGATGATGGCAGAAGCCACGCCGTTGGAAAACGCTGTAAACAAGGCAGATGCCAAAATACTGATGCCCATAAGGAGAAAAGAAAGGGCATAAATGGGAAATCCTGCATAGGCAATGTCATAAACCTTGCCATGGGGTTCTGTGAATACACCAAGGCTGAAGGAAAGGCTCAGCCGTGATAGGATATAAATGCCAATGGAGCAAAGCAGTAAGAAGCCAAGAGAAAATCTCACGATTTTTTTCAGCTGCCCCGTATCTCTTGCACCGTATTTATAGCTGATAATGGGGGAGATACCAAGAGAAAATCCCATAAAGACTGCACTGAACACAAATTGGAAATAGAGGATAATGGTAATGGCAGCAACGCCGTCCTCTGCCCAAAATTTCATGAAAATAATGTTAAACAAAAAGTTTGTAACGGCTGCCGCAAGGTTGCTGGCAAGCTCGGAAATGCCGTTGGAGCAGGTTGCAACCAGCAGTTTTCCGTGAAAGCGGCATTTTATAAAATACAGACTTCCCTTGCGGCAGAAAAAGAAGTATATAAGACCTGCAATGGCAGGCAGGGTGTAGCCGATGCCTGTTGCAATGGCAGCACCGATAACGCCCATATCCATGACACCCATGAAGATATAATCCAATACCATATTGGCAACGCCGCCCAATACAGTGATGGCAAGCCCCAGCTGCGGCTTTCCTGCTGTCACAAAGAAAATCTGAAATATCGTCTGCAAAAAAAGCATGGGTGAAAAGTACATGAGAATGCGGGTATAGGGAACGCACGCCGGCATCTGGGCAGTACTGACACCCAAAAAGTGCAAAAGGGGTTTTAAAAATGTAAGCTCCAAAAAAGCCAGAAGAAAGCCCATAAAAAGTGCCGTTGCCACAAGGAAGGTAAAATCCTCTTTGGCTTCCTCCGCCTGCCCCAATCCCATTTTGCGGGCAATGACTGCACTGCCGCCGGTGCCAAGCATAATCCCAATGGCAAGCTGCACGTTGGTAAGGGGATAGGACATATTGGTTGCCGACAGTGCCAGTGTCCCCGCATAACGGGAGATGAAGATGCCATCTACAATGGTATACAAAGAAAGAAATACCATCATGACCATATTGGGGAGTGCGAATATAATGAGAGAGAGGGGCGTAAACTGCCGCTCCAGTTTATTTTCCTGCATAATTTTTCCTTTCCTCCTCAAATATTTTATAAACTGCCTATGATACTGTGCATGGATTCCTTGGGAAGCATCCATATACCTCTCCTTTGCTTTGGCAATAGAAAAGGGGTGCCTTGCTTCCATGGAAAGCGTATCATCAGACCATGGTGGCTTAGACTATAGTGTTTTTATGAAAATTCATCGTATGATATAATCTGGATTCGGGCTATTATAATCTGCTTTCGGAGGATTGTCAAGGTGTGCAAAAAAAGTGATACACAGCTATGCTGTAAGCCGTGTATCACCGAAAAGGGTTCTCTTTTTTTGCAGTTTATCCGATAGCATCATGGCTGAAACATAGGGGTAGACAGGTATCTGTCCCCTGTGTCCGGCAGAAGCACCACGATGGTTTTCCCCTTGTTTTCCGGACGCTCTGCCACGGTTTTTGCTGCATAGAGTGCAGCACCGGAGGAAATACCCACAAGAAGACCTTCCTTCTTGGCGGCTTCTCTGCCTTCTGCGTATGCCTGCTCCTCTGTCACCGTTATGATTTCATCATAAAGGGATTTATCCAAAATAGAAGGTACAAAGTTTGCACCAATGCCCTGTAAGCCATGACTGCCTGCTTTGCCTTCTGTCAGGAGAGGAGAGGACGCAGGTTCTACACCGATAATCTCCACATGGGGATTTTTTTCCTTCAGATAGCGTCCCACACCGGTCAATGTGCCGCCAGTGCCAATGCCTGCTATGAAAATATCTACGTTCCCCTCTGTGTCATTGTAAATTTCGGGGCCTGTGGTTTCATAGTGTGCCTGTGGATTGGAAGGGTTGTCAAACTGACCGGGAATAAAAGCGTTGGGGATTTCCTTTGCCAGCTCCTTTGCTTTTTCAACGGCACCTGCCATGCCTTTTGCACCTTCTGTCAGTACCAGTTCTGCACCAAATGCCTGCATGAGCATCCGCCGTTCCATGCTCATGGTTTCCGGCATCACGATAATGGCACGATAGCCCCTTGCCGCTGCAACGACGCATAGACCAATGCCTGTATTGCCACTGGTGGGTTCGATAATGGTGGAATCAGGCTGCAAAATACCTTTTGCTTCTGCGTCATCAATCATTTTCTTTGCAACTCTGTCTTTGCAGCTGCCACCGGGGTTGCAAAATTCGATTTTCGCCAGTATGCTTGCCTCCAAGCCATATTCTTTTTTATAGTGGGTTAGCTCCACAAGGGGCGTATTGCCTATGAGGGCTTCTATATTATGATAAATTTTTGCCATAGATACCATCCTTTCGTTATGTTGTCTTTAAGTATAGTAACATCCTAGGTTTTCCTTGTCAATGCAAAGGTGGTGTTTTTGCAAAGGAATGAAAAGACAGGAAAGACAGAAAAGACAGAAAAGACAGGGGATATTTTCTTTTCCATGCCTTCTTTGGCATACTCTGCCCTTTTTTTCATATGTTGAAGGAGAGAGGATGTGTGGACATGATAAAGAAAATATTGGGCAGTATCCTCCTTTATGGCGTGATGGCAGCTGTCCTCCTGCCCCTTCTTGTGACCTTGGCATGGGGCGGTTTTCGTCATGAACGTGTTATGGAGGCAAAGACCTTGTATCATCTTTCTGATTTTACGGCAGACAGAGAAAGAGAAGCCGCTGTTTCTTCGGATTCTGAGCTGGAGCAATATGTGATGGGGGTGGTTTCCGCAGAGATGCCTGCCCTTTTTCCAAAGGAAGCCCTAAAGGCACAGGCAGTGGCTGCCAGAACATATCAAATACGGAAAATGCGGGAAGCAGGTAGCAAACAGGTTTTGTATGATGTGGGACAGGCATACGCTACGCCGAAAGAACGGAGGGAAAAATGGGGCAGTCATGCCAAGGAATATGAAAAAAAGGTGGCAGAGGCTGTGAGGGAAACAAAGGGGGAGATTATGGTTTATGAAGCAGAACCTATTCTTGCTGTATTTCATGCCCAAAGCAGTGGCAAAACCGAGGACTCCGAAAATGTCTGGGTACAGAAAATCCCCTATCTTCGCAGTGTGGACAGCAGTGGGGATTTGACTGCCCCAAACCATGAGGTGCAAACAGAGATAGGGGCAGATATGGTACTGCAAAAGCTCTCTCGCTATGGGGACTTAGGCGTTTCTGCCAAGACCTTGCAGCTTTCTGTGAAGGAGCGGACGAGGGCAGGCTATATTCGGCAAATTGCCGCAGGCAGGCTGATGCTGACAGGAAAGGAGGTGCGGGAAGCATTGGGGCTTCGCAGTGCCGATTTTACGGTGGAGAAAAAGGGGGATACCTTTCTTTTTGTCACAGAAGGCTATGGACACGGTGCAGGCATGAGTCAGCATGGTGCGGCAGCCCTTGCCGAAAAGGGAATGTCCTATCACGACATTCTGTCCCATTACTATACAGGGATTTCTTTTGAAAAAACTGCATAAAATTTCTCTGGTGGGAAAGAATATCAGCGGAGGTGCTTACAATATGAATAAACAGGATAAGCAGGAAATGAAAGTCACCACGCTGGTTTCCATTGGGCTTTGTGTCATTGCCCTTGGTACAGGTGCCACCTATTACGCATGGAATAGCGGAAAAGAACCCGTACAGAAGGAGGAAGAAGCAAGGGCAGCCTCTCCTGCCACATCCCCCAAAACCCCAAAAGTGGAGGAGGCAAAAGAACTGCGTCAAAGCCAGAGGAATGCCCATGGGGACAAGCCTTTGGATGGACAGGCACAGGTGTCTGCACCAAAATCGCAGTCTGCAAAAAAACCCGCTGAGGTGCAGGAGGAAAAAGCAGTCTTTATTTACCCTGTAAAAGGGGAAATTTTGCTGGATTATTCTATGGATAAGGTAATCTATGACCCTACGCTGGAGCAGTATCGCACCAATGATACCATCAGCATTGCATCAGCAGAGGGAACACAGGTTTTGGCATCGGCAGCAGGTACGGTGGAGGAAGTGAAGGAGGATGCAAAAACAGGAAAAACCGTTGTCATTGCACACAAAGACGGCTGGCGGACTACATACAGTCCGCTGCAGGAAGGCGTGTCTGTAAAGGAAGGCGATGAAGTGAAGCAGGGGCAGGAAATCGGGCAGGTGGCAAAGCCTGTTGGCTATGGTGCAGGTCTTTCCAATCATCTGTGCTTTGGTATGGAGCAAAACGGCGAAAGGAAAGACCCCAAGCAGCAGCTGCCTTAAGAAAGCCGCTGGACAGGCTCTCTGAAACCTTCGGGGCGTAGCTGAAACCTTCGGGGCGTAGCTGAAACCTTCGGGGATTATCTTTTTTCATATGCCTGTACACACTTTGTCTGATACAGCTGCATTCTATGCTTTCCATGAGCTGCTTCGGGAAAGAATCCTCTGAAGGGAGCTTTTAAGGAGGATTTGGCTGTTTTTCCCTTGCAAAAGAGAGGGATAGGACAAAAAAAGGCAGGGGGAGAAGTCCCTTTTGTCAGGCTGTATCAGTCTTGTGCTTGCAGAAAAAATATGGAAATAGGCGGAAATCAGAGTTTTTTGCAAAAATACCTTTACGAATGTAGGGAAACAAGATACAATGGACAAAAGGGAAATTTCTGATTCCCAATTTGAGGGAGGTAAAGGTATGGACCGATTTTCTATTGTAAAAGGCGATATTGTGAAAGCAAAAACAGATGCCATTGTGAATGCGGCAAATACGTCCCTTCTGGGCGGCGGCGGCGTGGACGGTGCCATCCATCGGGCAGCCGGCAAGGAGCTTTTGGCAGAGTGCGAAACCTTGGGCGGATGCAAGACGGGCGAAGCAAAGCTTACAAAGGGCTATAAGCTGAAGGCAAAGTATGTCATTCATACGCCGGGGCCTATCTGGCGTGGCGGTAAGTGGGATGAAGAAACCCTCTTGGCAAATTGCTATCGCAATAGTCTGGCATTGGCAAAAGAATATGGCGTAAAAAGTATTGCTTTTCCTTCCATTAGCACAGGTGTCTATCGTTTCCCTGTGGCATTGGCAGCAGAAATTGCCATTCGGGAAATTATCACATACCTGCAAGAGGATGAGGAAATAGAGCAAATTACAATGGTTTGTTTTGACGAAGATACCAAGGCCGCTTATGTAAAGGCTTTGGAGGCATATAAAAAGGCACAGGCATAATACGAAATCATACGAATACGAAAAATCGGGTGACAGCTGAGAGGCTGTTGCCCTTTTTTTCTTCCCTTTCCTGCAATTTCAGATGTCCGAGTAAATACTTATGTAAACTTGTAAAAATATAGGACAGAATCACGAAAAAGAAAAACAGAGGATAAATAAGGAAATTATCCACATCATGAAATGCGATAAATAGAGTTATACACAGAGTTATCCACATTATCCACAAAGAGGATTGGTGGATAATGTGGATAAAATATGGTTTTTTGGGGGATTTTATGAAAATTCGGAAAGGTTGAATCTATGGGATTTCTTTCATGTACAAAGGGAGAAAAGAAGAAAAATAAAACATTCTGTAAACGAATTGGAAAATATTGCACAAAAGCTCATTTTTTTGCAAAAATGCGGGAAAATCCGAAGGTATGGTTTTTGTAGAAAAAAATCAAAAGAAAAAAAGGGTTTTTCAAATCCGAATCGAATATATAATGACAACAGAAGAAATACAAATGTACTTCTGTATCAAAAGCCATTCCAAAAGGCTTTTGATAGATTGCAAGGGTTTCCTGTTTGGAAGCCACGAAGGGAGTTGTTTTTATGCGTTATCATATCATCGGGAAAAATATCGACGTTTGGGATAAAACCAAGGAAATGGTGGAACACAAATTGGATAGAATCCAGAAATTGTTTCCTTCTGACGCAACGGCAACTGTGACACTGAGCTTGGAAAAATTGGTTTCCACAGTGGAGGTTACCATTCCTGTCAATAAACGTGTGATTCGTGCAGAGGTGCAGGATGCAGATATGACAGCAGCCATGGACCGTGCAGTGGATATTTTGGAAGGACAGATTGTTCGTTATAAAAAACGGATGCGTACCAGAGTTCGCCAGAATGGAGAAAGCTATAAGGCAGAATATGAAGCAATCCCTGTTCCGGAGGAAAATTTGGACGATGCACCGCTGTATAAAATTGAAAAGGTAAAGCACTTTGAGGTAAAACCCATGGATGCAGAGGAAGCGGTTATGGAGATGGAGCTTGTGGGACATAATTTCTTTGTATTCCGCAATGGGGATACAGACGAAGTGAATGTAGTATATAAACGGAAAAACGGCTCCTATGGACTGATTGAACCGGAATACTAAAAGGAATCGTAAAATGAATCAGGGTGTCGGCAAAGCCGGCACCCTTTCCTGTGCAGAAAAATAGAAAAACCTCCCACAGCCTTGCTCCAAGCCCTCCAATATGGCATCATCCTTTGAAAGGCTTTTCTTCCCATATCCTTTCTTATATCCGTTTATCCTTTTCCAGTACGGCATCAAAGGCCTTTGTGATACTGTTTGCAAAGCCGTATTCCGTAAGTGCTGCCACGCCTTCTATGGTGGTGCCGCCGGGGGAGCAAACCTCATCCACCAATGCCCAAGGTACCTCATCTGACTGCAGAAGCATTTCCCCGCTTCCCCGCAGGGTGTCTGCCGCAATGGCAAGGGCAAGCTTTTTGGGCATCCCTGCTTTCACGGCTGCCCGTGCCAGTGTATCGGTATAGATATAGGCAAAAGCAGGGGCTGCACCTGCAATGACGCTGAATATGGAGAATTGGGCCTCCGGAATTTCAAAAACACTGCCGATTTTGGAAAATACCTCTTTTACTTCCTGTAATTGGGATTTTGATACATATGCGTTATGACAAATCCCTGCAGTGCCTGCACCGATTTTTGCGTTTATGTTTGGCATAACACGGACAATAGGCGTTTCTTTGGGAAGCAATTCCCCAAGATAGGAGAGGGTTTTTCCTGCGGCAATAGACACCACAAGGATATTTTTTCTTTCTATGGTTTCCTGCAAGAAAGGCAGAACCTCCTGTATGATATGGGGCTTTACGCCAAGAACCAGAATATCGCTTTCCTCTGCCACCTCTTTTGCCGTAGGGTATGCTTTTGCACCGCAGACCTTCGCAAGCTCCTTGGCAGAAGTCACTGTTTTACTGGTGAGGGCAATGTCTGCCCCTTGGTATCCTCCCTGTACCATACCCTTTACAATGGCACTTACCATATTTCCTGCTCCAATAAATCCGAATTTCATCCTGCATTTCCTCCCTTTATGATAGATGATATAGAATGGTTTGCCCTTATTTTAGCATACCTGCCTGCTGCCTGCAAAAAAATCAAGAATCCTGCCATTTTTTCCATAAAAATTCTTTTCCTATACCCTGTCCTGTGATATGATGAAAAAAAGCAATATAAAAAACAATTTGGATAGAATGAAAGAACAAAAAAGAAAAGGAGTGAGTGTAATGTCTGTATTATTTTTGGAGTATTCCCGTTGTACTACCTGCAAGAGAGCGAAGGCTTGGCTGGAGGAAGCGGGCGTGGATTTCGTTGACCGTCAGATTACAGAGGAAAATCCCACTGCAGAGGAGCTAAAGCAGTGGCACGCAAAAAGCGGTCTGCCCTTGAAACGCTTTTTTAACACCAGCGGTCTTGTGTATAAGGAGTTACATTTGAAGGATAAGCTGGCTGCCATGAGCGAGGAGGAGCAGTTTGCCCTTCTTGCCACCAACGGTATGCTGGTAAAACGTCCCTTGATTGTTGGGGATGACTTTGTTCTGGTAGGATTTCGGGAAAAGGAATGGGAACGCTTGAAGGAGGTATGATACCATGAAAAAGCAGCGTATTTTTTTGATGGCAGTGATGCTTTTGACATTGGCAATGCCTGCAGTGGCATGGGCAAAGATGCCCGGCAGTATCCATGTGAAGGGGACAGGCGTTGTATTGGTGCAGCCTGATGTGGCAGCCATTCATATTGCCATGGAAGAAAAGGCACCCACCGGTGAAGGGGCACAGTCAAAAAACAATGCAGCAGTGGCAGCTGTGAAAAAAGCCCTTTTTGATGCAGGCATTGCAAAGGACAATATGGTGACCACCTATACCGCTCTTTCTCCGGAATATAGCTATGAGGACAATGGGAAGCGTAGCCTTATGGGATACAGAGCCAATACCACGATGGATGTCTATACGGATAAAGTAGATGCCGTGGGAACATATATTGACGTTGCCGTAAAAGCAGGTGCAACCAGAATTGATAATGTCACCTTCAGTATCAGCGACCATAGCCGCTATTATGGACAGGCGTTGCAGATGGCAGTGAAAAATGCAGAGGCATCTGCAAAATCCATTGCCGCAGCCTATGGAAAGCCCTTGGGGCAGGTTTTGGAGGTTGTGGAAAATACAGGCAGTCCTGCTGTAGCACAACCAAAAGAAGTCATGGGTGCAAATTTTGGAAGGACAGAGGGGACAGGGGCAGATGCCACACCCACACAGATTCACTATGACAAGATTCAGGTGTTTGCGGATTTGTCCGTTGTGTATTCTTTGCTGCAATAAAAAATAATGTGGGTATGGGTCTTGCCTGTACCCACAAGCTGTGAAGAAGGTTCTTTTATTTGATTCTGATTTGGATTTTATGGGAAAAATCTTTTTTGCAGAATTGTCCAATGGGGAGAACTGGGGAGAAATACTGAGGATGCTTGGTTTCACAATGCCTTTGTGAAGCCTTTTCAAGGGCTTGGGAGGCTTTTGGTAATGCTTTTTTGTATTTTCCAAAAAAAACTGTTGACAGGATAGCTATTGCGTGATAATATATTTCTTGCAGCAGGAAAGAAAGCCATATGCGCCCTTAGCTCAGTTGGTAGAGCAACTGACTCTTAATCAGTGGGTCCAGGGTTCGAGTCCCTGAGGGCGCAGTACACGAAGCAGTGTTTTTCAGTACAGGATACTGGGGGATGCTGTTTTTTTTGTTATAAAAAAGTCGGAAAAAGAGTATATTTCTTTTGCATGGCGGCTCTGTTTTTTCTGCGATAATATAAAAAAAGCCTCTTTTTTCTTTTTCCTTCGTTTTTTGGAAAAGGACTTTTTTTATCCCAAAATCTCAAAAATCTAATGGGCAGGTTTTTCTTTCTGCAAGGACATATTTTCCCTTCTTTTGTCATAGAGTATGAAGGAAAGGCTGTATCTCTATAGATGCGGGCAAATGTGAACGGAGGGAAGGACGGATGGAGGATATTTACAAAAAGATATTATGGGAAGGCTATGGACTGCATTATTATGGCGGCACACGCACCAGAACAGGACTGCTCTGCAAAACGGACAGAGGGCTTGGAGAGCTGAAAAAAGCAAGAGTTCCCAAGGAGGGGATTCTCTTTGCCCACGATATGAAAAAAGGACTGCGTGAAAATGGTTTTTCGGGCATTTGTCTGTTTTTTTCCACTGTGGACGGACAGCCTTTTTATAGATGGGACAATACCTGTTATATTCTGGAAGAACCTTTGCCGCCGCAAAATATGGAGGAGCAAAAGGCGGAAACATTTCTTTTGGGAGCGGCTGCCCTTGGCAATATGCACCGCTGCGGAAGGGGCTGCCATAGTGCTTATGCCAAATGGAATCAAGACCGTTTGCCTGTCTATTTTGCAAAAAGACACAGCGAGCTTGCAAAAATCAGAAAACGGATACAGCGTAGTTGCAGCTATTCTCCCATGGATTTGATTGTTCTTAAAGAATACAGTCGTTTTATGGAAAATATGGAACAGGCCCAATCCCTTTTGGCAGAAGCAGAATATGGGGTTTTGGTGGCAAAAACACAGGAGGCAGGGGGTTTTTTCCATGATTCCTTCAAGGGCGACCATTTGCGTATGGCGGAGGACGGCAGGGTATTTGTGGGGGGCTTTGAGAAATGCAGTGCCGATGTGCCTGCCTTGGATTTGGCAGCCTATCTCAGGCGGTTTATGCGGAAAACAGAAGGGGATAGGGCAGTATTGGAGGGGATGCTCCAAGCCTATGAAGCCGCTTGCCCCCTTTCCAGAGAGGAACGGCAGTTGGTTCTTGCCATGGTGGCATTTCCGGATAGGTTTATAAAGCTGATACATACATTTTACAATAAAAGACAGGTTTGTGTTTCTCCTGCCATGCAGGAGCGGTTGGAAGAAGCCGTACAGGAATCCATGGAGGCACAGCGGCTTTTGCATATACTGCAAGGTCTGTGGGGATGAGTCCTCCTTGATTTTTCTTGCAACTTGGGAAAGAAACAGGTAAAATAAAAAAAAGGTCTGTAAAATTTCCGAAGGAGGAAGGAAACATGAAGGACTATCATTTTGAAAATGGAGAAGGAAATGATTTTGACCAAACCATACGAATTGATGATATTAACGAAAAGGTAAAAAATATAGAACAGCCCACAGCCTCCAAGGAGGAGGACTTGGGAGATGCAAACGATTTTTTGAATGTCTTTGAATCAGAACAGCTGGATGCAGAGGAAAATAAGCAGCCAAAGGAAAATACAGAGGAAGGGCAGATTGCCAAAGCGGAAGAACTGCCGCCAAAGGCTGCAGCAGGCGAAAAGGGCGGCACGGCTGTCCTTTCCGAGGAAGTCTTTCCGGCGGAGCAGGCAGAAAAGGAAACAGACCTTCGGGATATGGAGGATGCGGAGGAGCCTTTTTGGAATAAAAAGACCATAGGCATTGTGACAGGCAGCTGCATAGGGGTATTGCTTGTATGCTTTCTCCTTGCAAGAATGTTCTTTTTGGGCGGCGGAAAAGGTAATATGACCCATGCGGCAGAAGCAAGGCTGATGTTGGTAGAATCGGTACTTTCCGAGGGAAGGCTTTTGGTCTACGACATAGAGGCAGAGGAGCAGAAAACCGTTTCCATGACAGAGGATACATACCTTACCGATGAAAAGGGAATGGAAATACATGGGGATGCAGTGAAAATAGGGGATTTATTGATGATGGAGCTGGACCATCAGGGAATCCAAGTGGTTTCTGCAGCCTATGGGGAGGTTATGGAGCAAACCCTGAAGGGACTTACGGTAAATACGGAGCAAAAACGGCTGGAATCGGAGGATGGCAGATTCCCATATGATGACCACACCATGTTCCTGTATGCAGATGATGTGATTTCTCCCGACAGACTGGAGCCTTGCGATGTCCTGACTTTATACGGCACAAAGGACAAGGTTTGGAGTGTCAGGGTTTCCAAGTATCATGGCTATATTCACCTTGCCCATAAGGAAACAGTGAAAAACGGCAGCCTTCAATTAGACCAGGAGGAAGCCATACCCTTGGAGGAGGTGGACAGGCTCCCTGTTTCCGAAGGAAAGCATACCATCTTGATTACAGGAGATAATATTGAAAGCCGCAAGGATACCATTTTGGTGAAAGCCGGCGAGGAAACCGTTTATGATGTATCGGAAACTCAGGAAAAAAGAGGGGTTTTGGTTATCAATGCCAATGTTTCCGACTATAAGCTGTATCTGAACGGTACACTGACAGACAGTAAAAATCCCGCAGTTCTTCCCTTTGGGGAATACGATATTGTGATTTTGAAGGATGGATATGAACAGTGGAATCAAAAAGTCAGCCTGAATCAGGACACCGTCACCGTTACCGCAGAATTGGAAAAAACGGAAAAAGAGGGGGATGCCTATGGTGCAGTTTCTTTCCGCTCCAATTTAAGCGATACAGAGGTATGGGTGGATGGTGTCAATATGGGGCTTACCCCACTGCAGATTGATTTGCTTTACGGCACACATCAGGTGGTGTTCCGAAAAGAAGGATATACGGAAAACACCCAAACAATCACCGTGGAAAGCAGTATGACAAATGTTGCAGGTACTTTGTCCGAATAATAAAGGAGGAATCAGCTTTGGATTATAAAGAACGATATGCAAAATGGCTCCAAGACCCTTCCATTGATGCCAAGACAAAGGAGGAGCTTTGTGCCATTGCAAAAAATGATTTGGAAATCAAGGAACGGTTTTATAAGGAATTGGAATTTGGTACAGGGGGACTCCGTGGCATTATCGGTGCAGGCAGTAACCGCCTCAACCGTTATACCGTGGGACGTGCCACACAGGGACTTGCAAATTATATAAAAAAAGAGGGGACAGGGCATAAGGGCGTTGCCATCGCCTATGACTCCCGTCATATGTCTCCGGAGTTTGCAGAAATTGCAGCCTTGGTTTTGGCGGGAAACGGTATCCATGCTTATGTATATCCCTCCCTCCGCCCTACCCCCATGCTTTCCTTCGCTGTGAGAGAGCTTCGCTGTACTGCGGGCATTGTCATTACAGCCAGCCACAACCCTCCGGAATACAACGGCTATAAGGTATACTGGGCAGATGGGGCACAGGTGGTTGCACCAAGAGATAAGGATATTATCCTTGAGGTCAATGCCGTAGAGGATTTTGGCGAAATACAGGAAATGCCCTTGGAAGAAGCAAAGGAAAAGGGACTTTTTACCTACATCGGACAGGAAGTGGACGATGCCTATGACGCACAGGTTTTGGCACAAATCCAATGCCCGAAGGTTATTGCGGAAATGGCAGATGATTTGAAAATCGTTTATACCCCCATTCATGGCTCCGGCAATCTGCCTGTTCGCCGTGCCTTGGAAAAGGCGGGCTTTCATCAGGTATTCACCGTCAAGGAGCAGGAGCTTCCCGATGGCGATTTTACCACTGTGGGCTATCCCAATCCGGAAGACCCCAAGGTGTTTACTCTGGCGAAAAGGCTGGCGGAGGAAAAGGATGCCGATGTGATTGTAGGCACAGACCCGGACTGCGACCGTGTGGGAGCCATGGTCAAAAATGAGAAAGGGGAATTTCTTGTACTGACAGGGAATATGATTGGTACATTGCTGACAGAGTATATCCTCTCCCGCAAAAAGGAGGCAGGCACATTGCCTGCAAATGGTGCTGTGGTGAAAACCATTGTGAGTACAGAAATGATTCGCCCCATTTGCAAGACCTTTGGCGTAGCGGTTATGGAGGTGCTGACAGGCTTTAAGTTTATTGGGGAAAAAATCAAGAATTTTGAAGAAACAGGCAGCCACACCTACCTTTTTGGTTTTGAAGAAAGCTATGGATGCCTTGCCGGCACCTATGCAAGAGATAAGGATGCCGTTGTGGCAACCCTGCTTATCTGCGAAATGGCAGCCTATTATAAGAAGCAGGGTATGACACTTTATGATGGTCTGCAAAGGCTCTATGAAAGCTATGGATGCTATGTGGAGGGCGTGAAGGCAGTCACCCTGCAGGGACTGGAGGGCGTGGAAAAAATCGCTCGTATTATGCAGGACTTCCGTGAAAATGTCCCCACAGCCTTTGGCGGTATTCCTGTGGTATGGGCAAAGGACTATAAGAGCGGTGTATTTCAGAATATTGGGACAGGAGAAACGGAAAAAAGCCCTCTGCCTCCGTCCGATGTGGTGTACTATACGCTGACAGACGGTACATGGATTTGTGTGCGTCCTTCCGGTACAGAGCCAAAGCTGAAGTTCTATATCGGTGTCAAGGCAGATACAGTTGCAGAGGCAAAAGCAAAAATACAAATTCTGGAGCAGGATATTGATAAAAAAGCGGAATAAAGAGTGTTTCCTGTCAGGGGAATAGAAAGCCTTTCGGGGAGTGGTACAGCATAAGCAGAGTGCCACTCCTGTTTTTATGGAAGCCCTTGGGCTTTTTTGCAGCCTTTGCCTTGACAGAAATGCCCTGTGGGGGCAAGGCAATCGTGCAGGCTTCTCTGTTTTATGTATAGTGGACAGGCTTTCGCCATAAGAATGAGGTAACATGAAATGAAAAGAAGGCGTGTTCCATGAAAAAAATATGGCAAAAGAATGAAAAAAGGCAAAGGAAATGGATGCGGTATTCCCTGCAGGGTGTGCTTTTTGCCCTGTGCTTTCTGCTGGGGAGAACCATTGCCCTGTGGCAGAGCATCCCTGTATCTGCACAACTCCCAAAAACCCAACAGCCACCCCCTTTTGCTCGTCTTGCTGTGGTTATAGATGATTTTGGCTATCATGGGGAGGGGACAGAGGAGATGCTTTCTCTTTCCATTCCCTTTACGGCAGCTGTGATGCCTTTTTCGGCATATTCCAAGGAGGATGCAGGGGCGGTGGAAGCCGCAGGAAAGGAAGCCATTATCCATATGCCTATGGAGTCCTTGACAGGAAAGTCGGAATGGGTGGGGGAAAAAGGTATTTTTCGGCACATGAATGAGGAGGAAATCCGAAGCCGCATAGAGGAGGCTTTTTCCATTGTGCCAAAGGCAGTGGGCATGAATAATCATATGGGCTCTGCCGTTATGGAGGATAAGCAGACCTTGAAAATTGTCATGGAAGAAGTGGGAAAAAGGCAGGGCTTCTTTCTGGATAGCATGACCTCCCCAAAAACAAAAGGGGCAGCAGTGGCAGGAGAAGGGAATGTTCCTTTTTTGCAAAGAGATGTGTTTTTGGATAGCACGGACAGTCTGGCAGTGGTGAAGGAAAATATACGCAAGGCTGCCCAAGTGGCAAAAGACCAAGGCTCTGCCATTGCCATCGGTCATGTGGGGCCGGAGGGCGGCAGGATTACGGCACAGGCACTGGAAGCACTTGCACCGATATTGGAGGAGGAAGGGGTGCAGTTTGTTTTTCTCAGTGAGCTTGCAGGACAAAAATGAAAATGCTTTTCCGAAAAAGAAAAATTGTGGTATACTGAAGGAAATTGTTATGTGTGGCGGAAGGAAGGAAAAGCAATATGGCATTTTGGAATTCCAGAGGATTGCGGGGCAGTGCTTTGGAGGAAATGGTGAATCTCACCAATACCTATTATCGGAATCATGGCTTGGCACTGTTTCAGAAAATCCCAACACCCATTACGCCTGTGGAGGTGGATAATAAACGCCATACCATTACGCAGGCGTATTTTGAGCAGAACAGTACCGTAGACTATATTGGCGTGGTGCAGGGGATACCCGTTTGCTTTGATGCAAAAGAAACGGCACAAAAGCATTTACCCTTGCAGAATATCCATGAACATCAGGTGCTTTTTATGAGGGATTTTCAAAGACAGCAGGGAATTGCCTTTCTTCTGGTATATTTTTCCTCTTTTGACGAATACTATTTTTTGCCGCTTGCCACATTGCTGCAATATTGGGAAGGGGCAAAAAAGGGAGGACGCAAGTCCATTCCCTATGAAGCCTTTGAAAAAAAATATCAGATTATCAAAAAAGGCAGCGGTATTCTTTTATATTTGGATGCCGTGGCACGTTATTTGGAAGAAACGGAGCAAGATTAGGAAAGGAACGAAAAAAGTGCTGAAAAAAACAGTTGTGGAGCATACATTGGAGGCCGCACTGGAAACAGGTGCGGATTTTGCAGAATTATATGTGGAGGAAACAAGAAGAAATCAAATCGGTATGGTAAATGGCAGTGTGGAAACGTCCCTTGGCGGTCTGGACTATGGGGCAGGGCTACGCCTTTTTTTCGGCAACAGAACAGTCTACGCCTTTACCAATGACACAGAGGAAAAAAGCCTTGTGGCCTTGGCAAAACAGACAGCGGCATCGGCAAAGGGCAGCCGTCTGTATATGCCGAAAATGTGGACAGAGGAAAGAAGCGGTATCTTGCATCCGGTTTCCATTCCTCCCCACAGTGTGGAGAAAAAAAGAAAGGCAGAACGCCTTGGAGCGGCATCTGCCGCAGCCCTTGCCTATGACAGCAGAATCAGTCAGACAAAAGCAGGCTTTTTGGATGTGACAAAGGATGTCCTTGTGGCAAATTCTTTGGGGGTTTGGGCAGAGGACCATCGGGTACGCAGCCGCTTTACCATAGAGGCTGTGGCATCCTCCCTTTCGGAAAAGCAAAGTGGACGCTTGGGGCCGGGTGCTTCTGTGGGCTTTGAGCTTTTTGACAGAATAGACGCAGAGGAAACGGCAAGAGAGGCGGCAAGAATTGCTGTCACCATGCTGGGGGCAGGGCAATGCCCTTCGGGAAAAATGCCCGTGGTCATTGAGAACGGCTTTGGCGGCGTGATTTTCCATGAAGCTTGTGGACATGGGTTAGAAGCTACAGCAGTTGCAAGAAATGCCTCTGTTTTTGCAGGAAAACTGGGGCAGCAGATAGCTTCTCCCCTTGTCACTGCCATAGATGATGGAACCATACAAAATGCTTGGGGGTCTGCGGCAATGGATGACGAAGGGACACCTACAAGACGAAATGTTCTCATTGAAAACGGCATTTTGAAATCCTACCTCATTGATACTATGAATGGCAGAAAAATGGGTATGGCATCCACAGGCTCTGCAAGACGGGAAAGCTATCGTTATGCTCCTACCAGCCGTATGACCAATACCTTTCTTGCAAATGGCAGCAGCACTCCGGAAGAAATTATCAAAGATACAGAGTGGGGACTATATGCAAAGCAGATGGGCGGCGGCAGTGTGGAGCCTGCCACGGGAGCCTTTAACTTTGCGGTACTGGAGTCCTATCTCATTCGGAACGGCAAAATTTGCGAGCCTGTCCGTGGGGCAACCCTCATCGGCAAAGGGGCAGAGGTTTTGATGGAAATTGACCGTGTGGGCAATAATCTGCAAAGGGCACAGGGGATGTGCGGCAGTATCAGCGGCTCCATTCCCACAGATGTGGGACAGCCTATGATACGGGTAAAGCGTATTACCGTTGGCGGAAGGGGGAATTGATATGGAAGAAAGTGCATTTCGGAAAGCCCTTCTGGCAGAAGGAAAAAAAGCAGGCTTTACCTGCTGTGAGGTGTATAGCCGTGAAAGCAGACAGTTTTCTGTCATGATATTGGAGGGAGAGGTTTCCAACTGGGAAAACAGCCGTCTTTGGGGGGTTTCCTTCCGTGGAGAATATAAAGGCAGAACAGGATGCAGCAGTACGGAGCGTATGACAGAAGCGGATATTCCTTATCTGATTGCAGAAGCAAAGGAAAACGCCTGCCTTTTGCCGGAGGGGGAGCGGCAGGAATTGTACGCACCCCTGACACAGCAGAAGGTGGCGGATGCAGTCAATGGGGACTTGGAAAGGCTCACGGCAGAAGAAAAGATACAGGCGGCAAGACGCATGGAGCAGGCGGCACTTGCAAAAGGAGCCTGTATTGCATCCATGGATTATTGCACGCTGGAAACTATGTGGAGCCGTGTTGCCATCGAGAATACCTTGGGACTGGATGTTTCTTTTTGTAAAAATAGTGCAACGGCTTATGTTTGTGCCATTGCAAAGGATGGGGATACTGTGAAAACAGGCTCTCACTTTTGGAAAGGGCAGCGGTGGCAGGACTTTCACCCCAAGGAAACAGGGAGAAAGGCTGCAGAAAATGCCGCATCTCAGCTGGGTGCAGTCGGTATCGGCAGCGGTTCCTATGGGGTAGTATTGGATGGCAGTGTCATGGCATCGTTTTTGAAGGTATTTTCCGAGATATTTTTCGGAGAAACGGTGCAGAAGGGTTTTTCTCTGTTGAAAGGAAAAAAGGATACCGTCCTTGCCTCTCCCTGTGTCACATTGTGGGATAATCCTTTTTTGGAAGGGGGCTATGCTTCCCGCCCCTTTGACGATGAAGGCGTTCCCTGCAGGGAAAAGGCTGTCATAGAAAAAGGAGTGCTGAAAACATATTTGTACAATTTAAAAACAGCCAAAGAGGACGGCGTTTCCTCTACGGGAAATGGGTTCAAAGGCGGGTTGACTGCCCCTGTGAAAACGGCGGCAACCAATTTTTATCTGGAAAAGGGAGCAGGCAGTCAGGCGGATTTGCTTGCCCATATGGGGGAAGGTCTGCTGATTACGGAGATTACGGGACTGCACGCCGGTGCAAATACCGTTTCGGGAGATTTTTCCCTTTCGGCAGAAGGCTTTCTTGTGGAGCAGGGCAGGAAAAGCCATGCGGTGGAACAGATTACCGTCGGCGGGAATTTCTATACCCTTTTGCAGACCATTGCAGAGGTGGGAGAGGATTTATACTTTATGCCATCAGGCTATGGCTCTCCTTCGGTGCGTGTGGAGCGTATGCGGATTGCGGGAGAATAAGAGAAAAGACCAGACCTTGGGAGAGAATTTCAAGCCTTTCTGGGGGGCGGATGCAGACCGCCCTCCAGAAAGGCTTTGGATTTTCAACCTGAGCTTATTTCATCAATGTTACCATGACTGCCTTCTGTGCATGAAGGCGGTTTTCTGCTTCTTCAAAAATCTCATCTGCATGGGCCTCCAATAATGCTTCGGTGATTTCCTGTCCACGGTATGCAGGCAGGCAGTGGAGTACCATGGCATCCTTCTTTGCATTTTCCATGAGTTCGTCGTCCAAACCATAGGCTGCAAAGGCTTTTGCACGGATTGCTTTTTCTTCCTCCTGTCCCATAGATGCCCATGTGTCTGTAATGACAACATCTGCATCCTGCACTGCTTCCTTGGGATTGTCTGTCAGGGTGAAGCCTTCATAATCTGCTGCAAAAGCAAGAACCTCCTTGTGGGGCTGGTATTCCTTGGGCGTGGCAATGGCAACCTCCATTTCCATTTTCAGACCGCCGACAATCAAGGAGTTTGCCATGTTGTTTCCATCTCCCATATAGCATAGCTTCAATCCTTTTAGCTTGCCGTATTTTTCCCGTATTGTCATAAGGTCAGCCAGTACCTGACAGGGGTGGCAGAAGTCTGTCAAGCCGTTGATAATGGGGATAGAGCCGTATTTTGCCAAGTCCTCCACTTCTTTTTGTTCATAGGTACGAATCATAATACCGTTGAGATAGCGGGAAAGGACTCTTGCCGTATCCTGTATGGGTTCTCCTCTGCCTATCTGTAAATCACGGGAGGAAAGAAAAAGAGGCTGCCCCCCTAATTGGTAGATGCCTGTTTCAAAGGAAACTCTGGTGCGGGTAGAGGATTTCTGGAAAATCAGACCGATGGATTTTCCCTCCAAATGCTTGTGGGGGATACCATGCTTTTTTTCATATTTTAATTGGTCTGCCAAGTCCAGAATGGATTTGATTTCTTCCGGTGTGCAGTCAAGCAGCTTCAGTAAATGCTTCATCTGAGAAAACCTCCTTCTTTTGGGTGTATGTAAGAATGGGAGAGAAGTGGCAGCTTTGCCCTCTCTCCCGTTTTTGTTTTTATACTTTTTATGCTTTGCTTTTGCTTATTCTACGCTGGGGAAGCCCTTTGCACCCTTTGCCGCCAGTACCTTGTCATTCAATGCACGCACCTTGATGGGCAGACCAAAGAGGCTGATGAAGCCGGCAGCATCTGTCTGGTCATAGCAGTCGTCCTCGTCAAAGGTAGCCATGTCTGCGGAGTACAGTGTGTAGGGAGATGTGACGGATACAGGCATGATATTGCCTTTGTACAGCTTCAGTGTGACATCGCCTGTTACGGTTTCCTGTGTAGCATCTACAAAGGCACTCATTGCTTTACGCAGAGGTGTGTACCATTTGCCTTCGTATACCAAATCGGCAAATTTCAGTGCAAGCTGCTGCTTGTAATGCTGTGTTTCCTTATCCAGTGTGATTTCCTCCAGCTTTCCGTGTGCAGCATATAAAATAGTGCCGCCGGGTGTTTCATAGATACCACGGCTTTTCATGCCAACCATGCGGTTTTCCACAACATCCAGAATACCACAGCCGTTTTCGCCGCCCAGCTTATTCAACAGTGTAATGAGGGACAGGCTATCCATTTCCTTGCCGTCTACTGCAGTAGGCACACCTTTTTCAAAATGGATACTAAGGATAGTAGGCTTGTCCGGTGCCATTTCGGGAGAAACGCCCAATTCCAAAAATCCGGGTGTGTTGAGGGGTGCTTCGTTTGCAGGATCTTCCAAATCCAGTCCTTCGTGGGAAAGATGCCACAGGTTTTTGTCCTTGGAGTAGTTGGTTTCCTTTGTAATCTTCAAAGGAATGTTGTGTGCTTCTGCATATTCGATTTCTTTTTCACGGGAGTTCAGTTCCCAGAAACGCCAAGGAGCGATAACCTCCATTTCGGGAGCAAATGCTTTGATGGCAAGCTCAAAACGAACCTGATCGTTGCCTTTGCCTGTGCAGCCGTGGCAGATGGCATCGGCACCTTCTTTTTTTGCAATTTCCACAATGCGTTTTGCAATGAGAGGTCTTGCAAAGGCAGTGCCAAGAAGGTAGTTTTCATAGGTTGCCCCTGCTTTTACAGTGGGAATGATGTAGTCATCCACAAATTCTTTTTTCAAGTCCTCGATGTACAGCTTGGAAGCACCTGTTTTCAGAGCCTTTTCTTCCAGACCGTCCAACTCCGAGCCTTGCCCTACGTCACCGGAAACGGCGATGACTTCGCAGTCATAATGCTCCTTTAACCAAGGGATGAGTACGGATGTATCCAGACCGCCGGAATATGCCAATACGATTTTATTATATTTTTTTGCCATGCTAGTTTACCTCCTGCATCTATTTTTCAATGTAATGATGTCATACTTTTTACTGAAATCAGCATATCATAAAATGAATAATTATGCAATACCATTTTTTAAAATTTGTATATTTTTCACGGAAATATTTTTGTTTCTATAATATTTATCCATTTTATACATATATACCGTGTGTTTATACATTGTTTGGGATGCTTTGACAGCCTGTTTTCTCCCGTCTATAATGGATGATAAATGTAATCTTGGAAAGGAATGGAATAAAATAAAGGAAAAGAACAGGATTTTGGAATCTTTTTTCATTCAGGTATTACATCTTTGGCAGATGTCCCTTATAATAAGAACAATCATGAAAAAATCCGTGGATATAGCAGGATATGTATGAAAAAATATGGGATACACCCTTTATGCAGGAAACAGTAAAATCAATACAGGGAGGAACAGGTATGGGAACAAACAGATTTTATCAGGAATATGGGCAAAAGTTAAAAACCCCGGAAGAAGCAGTGAAATTAGTAAAAGACGGAGATTGGGTGGAATATACATCCGGTACGGGATGTCCCTATCTTCTGGATAAGGCGTTAGCAAAAAGAAAAGGGGAATTGCAGGACGTAAAACTGAGAGCATCCGTTGTACTGCGTCCCATTGAAACCATTGAGCAAGACCCCTTGCAGGAAAGCTTTACCTATCATAGCTGGCATTGCTCCGGCTATGAAAGAAAGCTCTGCGACAGAGGACTTTGCTACTATTCGCCGATGCTGTTCCGTCATCTGGCTTCCTACTACAGAAGATATGTCAAGGTCAATGTTATGATGATGAGCGTTGCCCCTATGGATGAAAAGGGATATTTCAGCTATTCCCTGACGAACTATGCCTCCAGAGCCATGATGGAACGGGCGGATATTGTGATATTGGAGGTGGACGAAAATCTGCCCAATGTTTATGGTGGTATGGACGATTGTGTGCATATTTCCGAGGTGGATGCCGTTGTAGAAGGCAAGCATCCTCCTCTTGCACAGCTTCCCCCTGCAAAGGAAACAGAAACGGATGTGAAAATTGCAAAAATTGTCATGGACTATTTGACAGATGGTGCTGTTTTGCAACTGGGCATTGGGGGACTGCCCAATTCCGTGGGCAAACTCATTGCAGATTCCGATTTAAAGCATTTGGGGATGCACACAGAGCTTCTTTCCGATGGTTTCGTGGATTTGTATGAAGCAGGAAAGCTGAATCATAGCCAAAAGACACTGCACAAAGGTAAGGGCGTTTTTGGCATTGCCATGGGAACCCAAAGACTCTATGACTGGGTAAAGGAAAACAGAGGGCTTCTTTCTTTTCCTATGGATTATGTCAATTCCCCCGAAATCCTTGGGAAAATAGATAATCTCATTTCTATCAACAGCTGTATCGCCATGGATTTGTATGGACAGGTTTCTTCGGAAAGCTCCGGTATCCGTCATATTTCCGGCACAGGGGGACAGCTGGACTTTACAACAGGTGCTTATGAATCTCCGGGCGGCAAAGGATTTATCTGCATGAATTCTACCTATAAAGATAAAGACGGTAATCTGCGTTCTCGTATTATGCCAAGATTTACAGGGGGAGATATTATTACAACACCTCGTACCCAGTCTGCCTATATCGTGACGGAGTTTGGCTGTGTTCGCCTTTCGGGGCTGTCCACATGGGAACGGGCAGAAGGCTTGATTTCTATTGCACATCCCGATTTCAGAGATTCCCTGATTTTGGAGGCGGAAAAACAGAAAATCTGGAGAAGAAGCAACAGAATCTGACGGACACATAACATATAGAAAAAGGAGGAATATTTTATGATAGCGGAAAAAATGAAAGGACTTGTAGAGGGCAGTTCTGTCATCCGAAAAATGTTTGAGGAAGGAAAAGAGCTGGCAGAGAAATATGGTGCGGAAAATGTATGCGACTTTAGCCTTGGCAATCCCAATCTGCCTGCACCCCCTGCCGTAAAAGAGGCAATCCACTCTGTTTTGGAGGAAGAAAACCCTGTTTTTGTGCATGGATATATGAATAACTCCGGTTATCCTGATGTCAGACAGACCATTGCCGAATCTTTGAATAAACGTTTTGATACCGCTTTTTCATCTGAAAATATCGTTATGACAGCAGGGGCCGCAGGGGGCATGAGCATAGCCATGAAGGCACTTTTGAATCCCCAAGACGAAATTGTGGTATTTGCCCCTTTCTTTGGGGAATACCGCTGCTATGCCGCTCTTGCTGATGCAAAGCTGGTGGTGGTTCCGCCCAATCCTCCTTCTTTCCTGCCGGATATGGATGCTTTTGCAAAAGCCATTACAGCAAAAACAAAAATGGTTATTGTGAACTCTCCCAATAACCCTACAGGCGTGGTATATCCCGAAAGCACCATCAAAGACTTGGCAGCGGTCATGGAGAAAAAGCAGAAGGAATACGGCACAGAAATTTATCTTTTTGCAGATGAACCCTATAGAGAATTGGTTTATGATGCAGATGTGACAGTACCCTATTTGACAAAATACTATGACAACACTATCGTAGGCTACTCTTGGTCAAAATCCTTGTCCTTGCCCGGAGAGCGTATTGGCTATTTGGCAGTATCGGAAAAGGTTGTGGATTTTGAACTGCTCATGAGTGCTTTAAATGTAGCCACCAGAGTACTTGGCTTTGTCAATGCACCTTCCCTACAGCAAAGAGTGATAAAACGCTGTGTAGGACAGGTAGCGGATTTGGAATTTTACAGAAAAAACAGGGATACCCTCTATGAAGGACTGGCAGAAGCGGGACTTTCCTGTGTAAAACCTGACGGTGCATTCTATTTGTGGGTAAAAACACCCATTGCAGATGAGAATGAATTTGCAGAAAGAGCGAAAAAATATCTGCTTTTGACAGTACCCGGCTCAGCCTTTGGGTGTTCCGGTTATATCAGACTTTCCTACTGCGTTTCTCCGGAAATGATACAGACAGCAATACCGAAATTCAAGGAATTGATGGAGGAATTC
>SAMEA104404100__coassemble_308_pt1 | contig 57579 bp, 61 predicted proteins | sample SAMEA104404100__metabat2_low_PE_071 | metagenome-assembled genome bin SAMEA104404100 (sample SAMEA104404100) | Balaenoptera acutorostrata
GACAATGGGAAGGCAATCTTGTAGAATTGACTGCAAAATTCCCTGATGTGATTACAGTAGAAAAAACACAGAAGGAAGAAGGAGTCATTTGGGCAGCACTTTTGCCTGCACTGGAAGAAGCTGTGGATAATTTTGTATCCATGCGTAGCTTAGAAGGGGAGAACCTAAAGCATGATATTCTGGGCAAAGCTGACCATATTGCAAGGCTGGTGGAAGAAGTAAAGGTATATGCCCCTACAGTAGTAAAAGAATATCAAGAAAAATTGCAAAATCGTCTGAAAGAGTTGATGGATGGTGTGGATATAGACCCGCAGCGTCTGGCGACAGAAGTAGCAATCATTGCGGATAAAGGCTGTGTGGATGAAGAAATTACTCGTCTGGAAAGCCATCTGGTACAGCTTCGGGAAATACTGGAGCATGGTGGGCAGGTTGGCAGAAAATTGGATTTTTTGGTGCAAGAAATGAACAGAGAATCCAATACCATTGCATCCAAGGCAAATGATATTCGCATTGTGAAGGCAACCATAGAGCTGAAAAGTGAAATAGAAAAAATCAGAGAACAAATTCAGAATTTGGAGTGACAATATGGAGAAAATCCAATTTTTAAATATCGGATACGGCAATGTGATTTCGGCAAACCGTGTCATTGCCATTATCAGCCCGGAATCTGCACCCATACGGCGTATTGTGCAGGAATCCAAGGAAAAGGGAAGTCTGATTGATGCCACATACGGCAGAAAAACAAGATGTGTAATCGTCATGGACGATGGTCATATCATATTGGCACCCAATATGCCAGAAACATTGGGCGGCAGATTGACTACGGAACAGAAGGGGAATACAGTATGAAAAAGCAGGGATTATTATTGATTATATCAGGGCCTTCCGGCTCTGGAAAGGGAACCATTGTGGAGCAGCTGAAGGAGAAGGAGGACTTTTCTGTTTCCATTTCCGCTACCACACGAGCCCCCAGAGGTGTGGAACAGGATGGCGTACATTATTTTTTCCGCACAAAAGAAGAATTTCAGCGAATGATTGACAATCAGGAGCTTTTGGAATGGGCAGAGTTTTGCGGCAACCGCTATGGAACTCCGAGAACCTATGTAACGGAAAGAATGATGCAGGGGCAGAATGTGATATTGGAAATTGAAGTCCAAGGGGCATTGCAGGTGAAGAAGCTGTATCCGGAGGGGATTTTGATTTTCCTTGTACCCCCCAATTTGGAGGAATTGGGAAGACGACTTATCAACCGTGGTACGGAGGATAAGGAAACCATCAACCGCCGTATCCATAGAGCTTTGGAGGAAATGGAATTTGTACAGGAATATGATTATGTTGTAATCAACGATACCATAGACCAGGCAACGGAAGATATTCTTTCTATTGTGAAAGCAGAATCTATGAAGTGCAGCAGAAATAAAGAAATTAAAAAAGTTTTTAAAGGAGAGATTTGATTATGCTAAGACCATCTTATACAGATTTGTTGGAGGTTATTTCCAAAAACACAGATGACATTACACTGGGCAGCAGATATACCATTGTCATTGCGGCGGCAAAACGTGCAAGACAGCTGGTTGACCATACAGAACCCTTGGTAAGTGATACAAAGGTGGATAAACCCGTATCCATTGCCATTAACGAATTGTATCAGGGTAAAATCAGTGTGCGTCAGGGCAACGCACTGGAAGAAAGCACAGAATCTATGGAAACAGCGGATTTTGCAGAAAATAATGATGGGGAATTCATCACAAGCACAGAAGAATAACCATGACGGAGGGTGCAAAAAAGTGGGGCAGACATATCTGCATATCTTTTTGGCACCTTTTTCATTTTAGAAAGGGGGGAGATGGTTGTTTGCACACATTATCTTGGATACCAGAAATCCGGAAACGGACAGAGCCTTTGACTACAAGGTGCCTATAGAATGGGAAAATCAAATTGCTGTAGGACAACGGGTAATGGTTCCCTTCGGAAAACGGAATGCAAAGACAGAGGGATATGTCATTTCTCTTTCCTGCGAAACGGAAGTACCTTTGGAAAAATTAAAGACTGTTTTGGAAATACTGGATGAGGGGAAGCCTGTTTTTACGCCGGCTATACTGGCATTGGCAGAATGGATGAAGCAGGCGTATTTTTGCACTTTAAATCAATGTCTACAGGCGGTCATGCCCCCCGGTATTCGCACCAAGAGTATTTGGATTATGGAGCTTTGCCCTTTTGATACAAATACAGCGTTATCAGAGCAGGAAAAAAGTCTTTTGGATTTTGTGAAAGCACGAGGCGGCAGTGTTCCTGTGCAGGATGCAGAGGGGGAATGGGATGGCAGGCTGCAGCCGACACTGCAGGCTTTGCGGGGAAAGGGTATCGTTTCTTTGCGTCAGAAGGTATGGCGGAGCAAGTATAAGCAGGAAAAGCGTATCCTATCTCTTTGTCAGGAAAAGGCAGTTTGGCAGGCAGCACAGGAAAAAGCGGAAAAAGATAAGCGGCTGGCAGGACAGGCAAGAGTTCTTGGACTTTTGGCACAGGAAAAGGAAATGGTTTTGCAGGATTTAAAAAAGAAGGCTCATGTGACGGACTCTCCCATACAGACCTTGCTGAAAAAAGGTGTTTTGCAGGAAAAAAGACAGATGGAAAAGCGGGATGTATTCCGTGTGGAGGATTATGGGGAAACGAAGCCTTTTGTACCTACAGCGGAACAGGCAGCAGCCCTTTCTTTGATACGGGCAGAACGCACAAAAGGGAACAGGCGACCTGTGCTTTTGCATGGTGTGACAGGCAGTGGCAAAACGGAAATCTATATGCAGCTGATTGCGGATGTATTGGCGGAAGGGAAGCAGGCAGTTGTCCTTGTGCCAGAGATTTCTTTGACACCACTGATTATGGAGCGGTTTATTTCCCGTTTTGGCAGTGCTGTTTCTGTGACACATAGCCGTCTTTCTATGGGAGAACGCCTTGACCAGTGGAGAAAGGCAAGGGACGGCGAGATTTCTGTTATGATTGGCCCAAGGTCAGCACTATTTATGCCTTTTTCTCATTTGGGCATGATTGTCATGGATGAATCTCATGAAAACAGCTATGTTTCGGATATTACACCTAAATACCACACAAGGGAAGTGGCACAAAAGCTGTCGGAGCTTACAGGAGCATTATTGGTTATGGGAAGTGCAACGCCTGACCTTGACAGCTATTATCGTGCTGCCACAGGCACGTTTTGTCTTGTGGAATTGAAAGAACGAACGAAAAATAATGCCTTGCCTCAAGGGATAATTGTGGATATGCGGAAGGAATTGGAGGAAGGAAACCGCTCTGTATTCAGCAGGGAGCTGACAGTTGCTGTCAAGGAAAATCTGGAAAAGAAAGAGCAGACGATGCTGTTTTTGAATCGCCGTGGCTATGCCACATTTGTTTCCTGCAGAGAGTGCGGCGAAGCCCTTACCTGTCCGGAATGTAATATCACATATACCTATCATGCAAAAGAAAATGCCTTGCTTTGCCACTATTGTGGCAGACAGATTCCTGTGCCAAAGGTATGCCCTTCCTGTGGTTCAAAATATATTCGTTATTTTGGTACAGGAACACAGAAAATAGAGGAAGAAGTACACCGCCTTTTTCCGGAAGCCACCGTTTTGCGGATGGATTTGGACACAACGGGAACAAAGCATAGCCATGAACGTATATTGGAACTTTTTGGCAGCGGAAAAGCAGATATTCTCATTGGGACACAAATGATTGCCAAGGGACATGACTTTCCTAAGGTCACATTGGTAGGCATTATGGCGGCGGATTTATCTTTGCATGAGGGAAGCTATACGGCAACAGAAACTTGTTTTCAGCTTATCACCCAAGCGGCAGGACGTGCCGGCAGAGATAGCCTGCCGGGAAGGGTGTATATCCAGACATATGCTCCGGATAATTATGCCATTCGTCTGGCGGCAGAACAGAATTATAAGAAATTCTATGAAGAAGAAATCAAAATGCGGGAATCCATGGAATATCCGCCTTTTGCCAGTCTGTTTTCCATACTCATTACAGGAGAAAAGGAAGAAGCTACCATACAGGCGGCATCTTATCTTGGCTCTGTTATGGCATACTACAATCAGAAAACGGGTTTTTCTATTTTGGGACCATCTCCTGCCGTGCTGTCAAAATTTCGTGGGGAATACCGCTGGCGGATACTTGTAAAAGCAAAAGAGGCAGAACGGCTCAAAGCCTTTTGCATATATTGTGTTGGAAAAGCGAAAAAGAAATGGGGACGCAAAGTGCATTTTCATTTGGCTTTCAATCCACGGGATATTGTGTAGAAGATGGTTTTGTAGTATAATTTGATTATTCATTAAAAAAACAACATGATTTCTCACAAAAACGGTCATATTGTTTTGTGGGGGAACTTAGGAGGAAGTAATAAAATGGCAACAAGAAGAGTTAGAATCAGTACAGAAGAAGTATTGCGAAAAGTCTGCAAACCTGTTAAAGAAATAAACGACCATCTTTTGACATTATTGGATGATATGGCAGAAACAATGTACGAAGCAAATGGTGTGGGACTTGCGGCTCCACAGGTTGGTATTTTGAAACGAGTGGTTGTGATTGATATTGGGGAAGGCTTGGTGGAATTGATTAACCCCGTTATTCTGGAGCAGAAGGGCTCTCAGATTGATTATGAGGGTTGTCTCAGTGTTCCCGGTGCCAGTGGCAGAGTAGACCGCCCTGCTTATGTAAAGGTGCAGGCACTCAATCGCAATGGCGAAACCATTATTGTAGAAGGGGAAGAATTGATGGCAGTGGCTCTGTGCCACGAATTGGATCATCTGGATGGTATCTTATACATTGATAAGGTATTGCCTGATGAGGAGGAAGTATAAAGGAGGCAGTTTATGCGTATTGTTTTTATGGGAACACCTGATTTCGCAGTCCCCTCACTAGAAGCACTGCTGGAGAAGCATGAGGTGGTTCTTGTGGTGACACAGCCTGACAAGCCAAAGGGACGGGGCAAGAAAATGGTATTCTCTCCTGTAAAGGAATGTGCATTTTCCCATAATATCCCTGTTTTGCAGCCGGAAAAGGTGAGAGATTCTGCTTTTATTGAGGAGCTTCGCACCTATGCACCTGATTTGATTGCAGTTGCTGCTTTTGGGCAGATTTTGACAGAACCTATTTTGGAAATGCCAAAATACGGCTGTATCAATGTGCATGGCTCCTTATTGCCAAAGTATCGTGGTGCAGCACCTATGCAGTGGGCAATCATCGACGGGGAAAAGATGACAGGCATCACAACCATGTATATGGCAAAAGGCTTGGACAGCGGCGATATGCTTCTAAAGGGTGAGGTGGAGATTGCACCTACGGATACCTTTCGGGAGGTTCATGACAAAATGGCAGAAACGGGTGCAAAGCTCCTTTTGGAAACACTGGATGGTTTGGAAAAAGGAACTATTACCCGTGTAGAACAGAATCACGAAGAAGCAACCTATGCACCTATGATTACAAAGGAAACGGGGCATATTGACTGGAGCAAAAACAGAGCAGATATTATCAATCTGATGCGTGGTTTAGATCCGGCACCTGCCGCTTATACAGAGTATGAAGGTGAAGTACTGAAACTTTTTTGGGCAGAAAAGACAGAGGAAACAAAGGATGTGCCTTGTGGCACAATCATATCTGTCACAAAGAAGGGATTTACCGTGGCGTGTGGGGATGGTGCCATTTTTGTGAAAGAATTGCAGGCAAGAGGCGGCAAACGTATGTCGGCAGACGCTTATCTTAGGGGACATGAAATAAAAGAGGGCATCCTTTTGCAGTAATAAGCACTGAAAGAGGAGGAATAAAAAATGGGATTTGGTTTTTATGGAATGAGCATGAATTATTGGCTTTTCATGATTCTTACCATGGTTATTACGGGAATGGCACAGGCAAAGGTATCATCTACCTATCGGAAATATTCCCAAGTGCCAAACAAACGGGGTTTAACAGGGCAGCAGGTGGCAGCACAGATGCTTATGGATGCAAATATTCATGATGTACGCATTGAAAGAGTGGCAGGGCATTTGACAGACCACTATGACCCCAGAACAAAGACGCTTCGTCTTTCTTCCGGTATTTATGATGGCAGAAGTGTGGCAGCTTTGGGGGTAGCGGCACACGAAACCGGTCATGCTATTCAGCATGATACAGGATATGCTTTTCTGGCATTGCGGAGCTGGCTGGTTCCTTTGTCCAATCTAGGCTCTACGCTGGCATGGCCCATGATTTTTATTGGTCTATTGTTTGGGGGGCATTCCAGCAGCACTTGGATTTCTTTGGGGATTTTATTCTATGCCTTGGCAGTTCTTTTTACACTGGTGACACTGCCTGTAGAATTTAATGCATCCCGCAGAGCAATTTATTTATTGGAAGATCGGAATTTTCTGGGTTCTGATGAAATCGGAGGTGCAAAAAGAGTACTTTCTGCAGCAGCCATGACATATGTGGCAGCGGCAGCAGTAGCTGTATTGGAACTTTTGCGACTGCTTGCAATTTTTGGCAGACGGGACGACTAAGGGAAAGTTGCAAACTATGCGGATTGTCTTTTTTTAGATATCTGCATCACGCTTTATCTAAAATCCTTGTAGTACATTTTCTGTATAGCCAAGTGTTATACTTTGTGGGATTTGCTTTATGAAAATTCTGCACATGAGAGTTTTCGGATAGGCTTTATTACAACATTAAACATCGTGAGAAGAATAGAACAGATGTCTTTTTGGACAGATTGTGGGGAACTCAGATTTGTTTTTACAGGGCTTAGCAAATATTGTTTGAATGGAATTTTTCTGCGAGAAAGTCTTGCAGGCATCTGTTTTTATTTTTAAGCGTTTTCAAAACGCTTGTGGCAAAGATGGAATGACAAAATAGAAAGGAAGAATGCGTATGAGGAAAAAATGGACAGCGTTTTTATGTGCACTGTTGTGCATGGCACTTTTTGCAGGCTGCTCCCCAGCGGAAACAGGGTATCTCAAAATGAGCCGTGAAATGGTGGAAACTATGGAGAAAAGCGAAATCAAAGGCACGGTCGATATCATAGTGAATTTTGACGAGCTGAAAGCTATGGCAGCAAAAACAGCAGCAGAAATGGGTGCTTCCAAAGAAGGAATTGATGAAGCTTTGGCAGACATGAAGGATTTGGCAGGAAAGAAACAGGCAACCATAGATTATACCATGCAAATGCAGCTGGAGCCTTTGGAATATGTGATAAACGCAGTTGTCAACTATGACGGCGAAAAATATCCTTTGGGCAATCTGTATTTCAGTATGGAAAAGGGGATGTATATTTCCACAGAAGCGGTTATGAGCTACTACCGGATTTTAGGAGAAGTGACTGGCAAAACAGATAGCTTCCTCTACAAAAATCCCGAATTTGTAAAGGAATGGAAGGCACTTTTGGACAATACAGGATATATCCTTGTTGCAAGTCCGGAGGAAATGGGCTTGGGTGCAACAGCTGATGCCGATGCACTTACTCAAATGGATAAGCTGATAGATGCAGCACTCAATATGTATGAAAAAGGCTTTTCCGGCTTTACAACAGGCATGGTAAGTGAAATTGCGGGAGGTTATCACATCAGTGCCAATGGTGCACAAATGAAAGCAATGCTTTTGAATATGATTCAGTATACAAGTGATAATCCTACACAGGTATTGGATGCTGTAAAGGGGTATCTGGAGAATGTATTGGAATTTACAGGGGATTTACAGGAAAGTCAGGATTTGGCAGACACCTTTGAAGAATTGAAGGAAAACCCTGAAGAAGTAAAGCGTACCTTGGTACAGCTGAAAGAAATGGCAAAGGCACTTTTGGAGCAAAAGGCAGTCAGCATTTGGCTGGATGGGTTCTCTTATGAGGCAGATGCAGTAAAAAAAGATGCAGGCTATGAAGCAAGAGAACAGTATGTATTGAAAAATGGCAGCAATGTGGCACTGCAGTTCAATACCAAACAGGCAGTACGGAAAATAGATAAGGGGATGGCATTCCCGGCAGCAAAGGTTTCCATAGATGAATTTATAGAAAAGGCAGAAAGCCTTTTGGAAAAATATAATCCCGTTGAAGGCGTTTCCGTTGTATGGCATCCTGCCGAAGCTGAAGAAATGGCGGTGGTATCTGTCATAAGAGCAGAGGATTTCCCTATGCTTGACGGACAGGAATTTGTAGAATATCAGGTAGTGGACGGCAGAGTATACCTGCCTGCAAGGTCTGTGTGTGAAAAGATTGGCTTGGATATGAGCTGGGATAAAGCAACCAAAACCGTTTCTGTTGTGAAAGACGGAAAATCCGTACCTATGAATACACGTCTGTTTGATGGTGTTTCTTATATGGGAGTACGAGATTTGAAAGAGCTGGGGTATGATGTTTCTTATACCAAAGCAGATGGTGTACACACAGTTTCTGTAGCAGCATAAAGAAAAGAATCAGCAGACATAATGGGGCATATCTTTTTGGTATGCCTTATTTTTATAAAAAACAGACAATTATAAAATATCACAGAGGTTTTCTTGTGAAAAAAGGGAAAACCTGCTATGCTTAGTCATAAAGGGATATAAAATTAAAGGAGGAGATGAAGAATGAAAGAATATCAGAATACCCATCTAAATCAGGATACTGAATATCCACACGTTATGTTTCGTTTAAAAAATGAATTGTTTTCTGTTTTTGGGAAATATGTTTCAACCATACAGCAATATCCGGAAGATGTGATACAAATTCCTCACGCACCTTCTTATGTAAGAGGAAGTTTTTTCTATCAGGGACAGACAATATCCATTGTGGATTTACGACTGCTATTTGATTGGCAGAGCTTGGAGCAGGAGTTCACTGCATTTTCTGAAATGATAGACCAAAGAAAAAATGACCATATCAACTGGGTGAGAACATTAGAAGAATGTTTGACGGAGGAAAAAGTATTTCCTTTGGCAACAGATTCTCACAAGTGTGCCCTTGGGAAATGGAGAGATTCTTTCGTTGGAAAAAGCAGTTCCATTGCACATCAACTGCAAAAAATAGATGCCCCTCATGAAGCATTGCACCATGCCGCCATAGAGGTTATGGAATATAGGAAAAAAAATAGCAGTTCGGAAACGGAAACATACAAAAAGAGTGTTATGCAAAAATTGGAAGGCACTCTTATGCCACAAATTTTATCTTTATTGGATGAAACAAAAGACATTTTTCGCAAATTTGAATATCGTGAAATGGTTTTGGTTTTGGGGGGAGAGCATCCCATTGGTCTTTTGGTAGATGAGGTGGTTGCGGTAGATAATCTTGTGTACGAAAAGGAAAGCAAGCTATCTGAAACCATGAAGGCAAAGGGCATGATACTGGCAGTACAGAGATATGAAAAAACAAAAGAATTGGTATTGGAGCTGGATGTGTTAGGAATCAGAGAAAAAGTGAATTTTGAGGATTGGGCAGCATCTGATATTTAAAGATATTTTCAAAGGAAAAATAAGCAATGGAGCATCAAAAGAAGATGTACATTGCTTATTTTTTGTACTTGCTAGAGATAGACAGCCCTTTTATTTTGAGGGATTGGTTTTGGCTTTCAGATTTTCCCAAAGAGAATAGGGCAGAGAAAGACTTCCATAGCCTACCCCCAGCTGAATGTCTGGTTTATTTTCTCCATGAAAGTCACTGCCGCCGGAGGGAAGCAGATTATAGGCAGAAGCGATTTTTTCCATTGCCTTTGTTTGTTTGGCTGTAAAGGTTGTATAATAGCACTCCATACCATCCAGTCCATAGGAGATAAGCTCTTTGCAGAGCTTGGATATTTCTTCTGTAGATAGGCCGTATAAGGTAGGGTGTGCCAAAATTGCGACACCGCCTGCATTTTTGATGGTTTCGATGCAGACCTTGGGCGTGGGAAAGTCCCTTTGCACATAACCAGGGCAGCCGGAAGAAAGGTAACGGCTGAAGGCAGCTTTACGGTCGGGTACCAGTTTTTTTTCTAATAAAACATTGGCAAAATGAGCCCTTGTAATAATTTCGCCACCTGCGTTTTGGGTGACTTCTTCTAAAGAAACGGGCAGCCCAATTTTGGTCAGCTGCTGTGCCATTTGTATATTACGTCTTGTGCGGCTTTCTTGTATTTCTTTCATAAAATGGTCTAGAGCAGGTGCGTGATAATGGATGCCAAGACCTACGATATGGATTTCGGGGCTACGGCATTTGTCCCAAAGAGCGGCCAATTCCATGCCGCTTATGGCTTCGATGCCATATTTTTGTCCAGCCTCCAAAAATTCGGGGATTCCATCTGCTGTGTCATGGTCTGTCAGTGCAATGGCAGACAAGCCTTGTTTTTTGGCAAGCAGTACCAGTCCTTCCGGGGAAAATGTACCATCGGAGCAATAGGAATGGGTGTGCAGGTCGATTCTCCTTTCCATAAGGAAACCTCCTTTTTTAATATGATAGGGATATTATATCATATCTTCTTGCAAAGTCCCATAAAATAAGATAGGAATAAAGAGGAACGGAAAGAGGGCGGTTTTTTGGAGAAGAAACGAGAAATAAAAAAAGAGAAAGTTATTCTGGAAAAGTCATGGCTTTGCTTGGCAAAGGGAATTGTCATTGCCTTTGCTATTACCTGCATTGTGTTTATCGGCTGTGGGATTTTGCTGACCTACTGCACCATGTCGGAAAAAACCATACCGGTCATTGCACTGGGATGTACAGCGGTATCCACGGCAGTGGCGGGGTATGATTGGGCAGTTTGTATGAAGCACAGAGGTATATTTTGGGGCATGGCAGCAGGATTGCTGTACTGTGTGCTGCTCTATATGGTGACAGCTCTTGCAGCAAATGATTTTTCCATACATATGTCATTTTGGATGACGCTCATTGTAGCGTTGGCAGGCGGTGCTGTGGGTGGTATTTTGGGGATTAACCGCAGAAAGTAAAGAGATAGCCAATTATTTTATGACGGGAAAGAAAGTTTTTTTGCAATTTTACAAAATATATGCTATACTGATGCAGGCAATATGGAAAGGTGTGTTTTTTCTGTCCGATATACGGGAAAAGCCGCCTTTCTTTACTTGGAAAACAGGGTTAGAATCTTTACTTACCCAAAAAATGGATTCACTAAAAGGTGAACGGAAGAAGCAGGAGGAGAGGATAGAAGATGAAAACAAAAGGCAGGCTGATGCTGTTTGGAATGTTGGTTCTGGCAGTGGTTCTGAGCTTTTTGACTCTGAACGGCATTGGTGCAGATGGGAAGCTGAGTGCAGCGAATATCCGGCAGGGACTGGATTTGAGTGGTGGTGTATACATTGTATACGAGGCAGATAAGGAAAATGTAACACCAGAGGAAATGAGTGCAGCGGTTTCTTTGATTCAAGGACGCTTGGACTGGAACGGCTGGACAGAAGCAGAGGTGGCACAAGAAGGAGAAAAACGTCTGCGTGTGGATATTCCCGGTGTGGAAAATGCAGAAGAAGCTATTCGTGAAATTGGACAAACTGCACAGCTGATGTTTGCCGATGAAGAAGGTCATATTCTCCTGACAGGGGATATGGTGAAAAATGCAACAAAGCAGGTTGGGGATGTAGCACAGAATGGGAATGCACAGCCCTTCGTTGCTTTGGAGTTCAACGAGGAAGGAAAAAAGATTTTTGCAGAAGCAACAGCACAGAATGTAGGTAAGCCAATCCAAATTATTATGGATGCGACTATAATCAGTGCCCCCATTGTATCTAACCCTATTACAGATGGGAATGCCATTATCACAGGCAATTTTACAGGGGAATCTGCAGAAGAACTGGCTTCCTTGATTCGTGCAGGCTCTCTGCCCTTCAATTTGGATGTCATTCATATGAAGAATGTAGGTGCAAGACTGGGTGCAGATGCACTGCACAGCGGCGTATTGGCAGGTATTGTAGGGATTTGTCTGGTGCTAATCTTTATGCTCATTATGTACAAGATGCTGGGGCTTGCAGCTGATCTTGCCCTGATTATTTATATTGGCTTGGAACTGGTACTGCTGAGTGCCTTTGGGATTACACTGACACTGCCGGGGATTGCCGGTATTGTGCTTTCCATTGGTATGGCGGTGGATGCAAATGTTGTTATTTTTGAAAGAATTAAAGAAGAACTGACAGCGGGCAACACACTGCGTCTTTCTGTAAAAAATGGCTTTGGAAAAGCACTGCCTGCTATTTTGGACGGTAATGTGACAACACTGATTGCAGCAGTTGTATTGTTTGGTTTTGGTTCCGGTACAGTAAAAGGTTTTGCAACCACATTGATGATGGGTATTATTATTTCTATGTTTACAGCACTGGTTATTACAAGAATTATGGTAAATGGGCTGATTCATAGTGGTGTGCATAATCCCAAGCTATATGGAATGCGTACAAAGTAAAGGAGGCGGATGGTATGAGAATTATAGAAAACAGAAAGAAATTTTTTGTTGCCTCCCTTTGTGTGATTATACTGGGATTGGCGGCTATGGTGTATCATGCAAGCACAGGTAAGGGTGCTTTTCACTACGATGTAGAATTTACAGGCGGCACATCCATGGAAATTGACATGGGTACAGAATATGAACAAAAGGACTTGGAAAAAATATTGCAGGAAGTAACAGGACAGGATACACCGCAGGTACAGCAGGTAATTGGTACAAATGAAGTGGCAATCAAGCTGAAGTCCATTGATGGGGAAACGAGAGAAAAGCTCATGAGCGAAATTCAGAGAATATACCCTGATGCTGTTATGGGAGAGGTATCTGATGTAAGCGGTACAGTCAGCCGTGAAATGCAGTCAGCTGCAATCAAGGCAACGCTTATTGCCGGTCTTGCCATGCTGATTTATATTTCCATTCGTTTTAAAGATATTCGTGCAGGTGGAAGTGCCATCATTGCACTGCTCCATGATGTTTTGATAGTTTTGGCAGCCTATGCCATTTTCCGTATTCCCGTAAATACAACATTTATTGTTGTATTACTGACAATATTGGGGTATTCCATCAACGCAACCATCGTTATTTTTGACCGTATCAGAGAAAATAAAACACGTTTCCGCCCAAACCAGACAGCGGAAAAAATCAATAAGAGTATTAGCCAGACCTTGGCTCGTTCCATCAATACCTCTATAACGACACTGTTTACCGTTGGTGCAATTTATTTCTTGGGCGTACAGTCCATCAAGGAATTTGCATTGCCAATGATGATTGGGATTTTGGCTGGGGCATATTCTTCTATTTGTATTTCCGGCTCTGTTTGGTATGAACTATTGCCAAAAAGAGATAAATAAGAAACGCATCCTATGTATAAAAGGATATACACTATGGAATTTGTATGTATCATATATTTTGTATAGGGTTTTCCAAGATGGACTATTGTATTTTTATAGGTATAATGTTAAGATGATGTTAAGACGGATAGGTCTTGGCAGTCATACATACACAAGAAAACTGCCATTCCCCAAGGGGAATGGCAGTTTTGCGATATACCGCAATGTGCAGGAGGGTACTATGAAAATTGTAATTATAGGCGATGGAAAAGTGGGAAGTACCATTGCCAGACAACTTTCTTCAGAGGGACATGATATTATTGTAATAGACAATAATCCGGGTGCGTTGGAAAATACCGGAGATACTATGGATATTATCTGTTTGGAAGGAAATGGGTGCATGGTTTCCACGCAGAAAAGTGCAGGAGTCCCTCATGCGGATTTGCTCATTGCGGCAACCTCTGCAGATGAAGTGAATCTGCTATGCTGTCTTTTAGGCAAGAAGCTGGGGGCAAAGCATACCATTGCCCGTGTCAGAAATCCGGAATATTATGTGCAGATGCACCTTTTGAAAACCGAACTGGGACTTTCTATGGCAGTCAATCCAGAGTCGGCAACAGCACAGGAGATTTCACGGCTGCTTCGCTTTCCTTCTGCATTGAAGATTGAGCCTTTTGCGAGAGGTCGTGTGGAGCTGGTAGAAATTAAAATACAAGAGGACAGTCGCCTCAATGGAATGGCTTTACGAGAAATTTATAAGGAATTTCAGGTAAAGGTATTGGTTTGTGCAGTGCAGCGACATGAAGAAGTGATTATTCCCTCCGGTGATTTTGTGCTTCGTGGAGGGGATAAAATCAATATCACGGCAGAGCATATAGAAATTGAGCGGTTTTTCCGCATTTTGGGTATTTTGCGAAACAGAGTACATTCGGTTATGATTATTGGCGGCGGCAGAATTGCATATTATTTGGCAAAGGAAATGCTGGGGATTCATGTAAGAGTGAAAATTATCGAAAAGGACAAAGAACGCTGTGAGTATCTTTGTGAAATGCTTCCTGATGCTGTGGTGATTCATGCAGATGGCACAGACAGAGAAGTACTTCATGAGGAGGGCTTGGAGCAGACAGATGCACTGATTACGTTGACGGGCATGGATGAAGAAAATATTGTAGTGGGACTTTATGGCAAGGCAAAAAATGTTTCTAAAGTAATTGCAAAGGTAAACAAGATTTCTTTTCGTGAAATATTAGACCACATGGATATTGACAGCTTTGTTTCTCCCAAGACCATTGCAGCCAACAGTATTGTGCGGTATGTGCGTGCTATGCAAAATTCCTTTGGAAGCAGCAATGTAGAAACCCTCCATCCCTTGGTTGACGGACAGCTGGAAGCAGTGGAATTTGTGATAAAGGAAAAATCGCCTATCGTAGGAATTCCGTTGAAGGATTTAAAATTGCGGAAAAATCTTCTCGTTGCTATGATTATTCGGAAGGGAAGGACGATTATTCCGGGCGGAAACGACACCATTGAGGTGGATGATGGTGTTATTGTCGTAACAGGCGGAAAGCCTTTGAAGGATTTACAGGAAGCGTTAAGGCGTTGAGCAGATTGGGTAGGGGATTATGAATTATAGAGTGATGGCTTATATATTAGGCAGTATTATGCAGACAGAGGGGATGCTTATAGGGTTTTCCGCTTTGATAGCTGTCTATTATAGAGAAAAGCATGAATTTTTTTCTTTTCTCGCTGCAATTCTGATATTGCTGGTGTTGGGGACAATGATGAAAAGGAATGCACCGGAAAATAAAAAAATTTATGGCAGAGAAGGTTTTGTCATTGTGTCATTATCTTGGATTGTAATGTCCATATTTGGGGCATTGCCCTTTTATTTCAGCGGTAGTATTCAGGGCATTGTAAACTGCTTCTTTGAAACGGTATCTGGTTTTACCACAACAGGGGCAACAATCTTGACAGAAATAGAAAGTCTGCCAAGAAGTATTCTGTTTTGGCGTTCCTTTACCCATTGGATTGGGGGTATGGGTATATTGGTATTTGTTCTTGCCATTATTCCGTTGGCAGATGAGCGTTCCATGCATCTCATGAAAGCAGAATCACCGGGCCCTATGGTAAGTAAGCTGGTACCAAAGATAAAATCAACGGCAAAGCTCCTTTACAGCATTTATATTGGGCTGACACTGATAGAATTTCTTTTATTGAAGATAGGTGGTATGCCTTGGTTTGACAGCTTTACGCACGCTATATCCACAGCGGGAACAGGAGGCTTTTCTATTAAAAACAGCAGCATTGCCGCCTATGACAACGCATATTTTGAGTATGTTATTATGATATTTATGTTGCTGTTTGGAATCAACTTTAATATGTTCTATCTGCTTTTGATTCGAGATTTGAAGTCTGTATTCAAAAATGAGGAATTACGGTATTATTTTGGCATTGTTGGGATATGTATACTCATTATTACAGTTAATATCGCCCATTTGTATCCAACCTTGGAAAGTGCTTTTCGTCATGCGGCGTTTCAAGTGTCAACTATTATCAGTACCACGGGTTTTATTACGGCAAACTATGAACTATGGCCGGAGTTTTGCAAAACCATATTGATTGTTTTGACCATACTGGGAGGCTGTGGCGGTTCTACTGGTGGAGGTATTAAAATTTCCCGTTTTATTATTCTGTTGAAATTATGCGTAAAAGAGATAAGGCATATTCTTCATCCTCGTGCAGTGAATATCATTCGCTTGGAAGGGCAGAAGGTCAGTGCAGCAACATTGCAGGGGACAATCGGGTATTTTATTATTTATATTCTTTTGCTTTTTGGCTCTTTTATGCTGATTTCCTTGGACAATCATGATTTTGTGACATCACTCACCTCTGTTTTGACGTGTCTTGGGAATGTGGGCCCTGGTCTTTCTATGGTAGGTCCCGTGGAGAACTTTGCGTTTTTTTCATTTTTCCCTAAAATTGTATTGAGCTTTGATATGCTTTTTGGGAGATTGGAAATTTTTCCTATGATTATGTTATTTTCGCCTTCTCTTTGGAGAAAGGTATAAAAAGATATAAGAGAAGGAGATTGTAAAAGGTGTATTACAGAAAAAATCTGTAATACACCTTTTTTTTAATAGGAATCCTAGCTGTATCAAGCGTGTCATAGTGCCGAGGGTTTGAATCCTCTGTGATGTCGTCTTTGTAAAGAAGAAATAGTCCAGTATCCAATTTCCGTTTCGTCAAAATTGATTTGGAAAAGGAGTAGAAGTTTTTCGCCTTTTGTATTGGTTGGATAGGGTTTTGTCAAATCGGGCAGACCGGCGTTATTTCCCGCTCTGGCTGTAGCTCCAGATAGTAGGTATCTTCAGCGGTGCTTTGATTTAGTTTGTCTATGATTTTTTGAATCCATCTATTGGGAGTGTTGTTCTTTCTGCCATGGCTATTATCCTTTCTGATTTTTGTTGTTTTTCAGCATAAGACAAACCTACGTTTTTATCAAGGTGTTTCTAGGGGGGAAGTGTGATGTGGTTACAGAAAAAAAGAGAAGAAAAAGATATACTACTTTATATAAATTTTGAATTTGGGAGGAAGAAATATGAGTGCAAGAAAAAAGAGATATGCACAGGTTTCAGAAAAGGAATGTGTTGCCTGTGGTAGCTGTGTAAAGGTTTGTCCTGTAGGGGCAATCAGTGTATATAAAGGTTTATTTGCGACGGTAAACACAGGAAAATGTGTGGGATGTGGAAAATGCAGCAAGACCTGTCCTGCTTCCGTGATTAGCATAAAGGAGGCGGCGGCAGAATGAAAAAGAAAAAATGGTATGATTATTTATGGATTGTATCGGCAACCTACTTGATATTGGGATTTTTCAATATTATGTTTGCGTGGATTGGGTTATTATGCTTCTTTATTCCCTTATTGATTGCGATTTTTGGCGGAGATAAGCTATACTGCAACCGTTTTTGCGGCAGAGGGCAGCTCTTTGACCTTTTGGGGAACAAGCTTCATTTATCCAGACAGAAAGATGTTCCTGCTTTTTTGCGGAGCAAGTGGTTTCGGTATGGATTTTTGATTTTCTTCTTTATTATGTTTTTCCAGATGCTCTTTAATACCTATTTGGTATTTACAGGTGCAAACTCCCTTAGGGAAGTGGTAAAACTCATTTGGACATTTAAGTTGCCTTGGCATTGGGCAAATCATTATAGCACCGGCATTGCACCATGGGTACAGCAATTTGCCTTTGGTTTTTATAGTGTGATGCTGACCTCTACAGTATTAGGACTTGTGACGATGGTATTGTTTAAGCCTCGTTCCTGGTGTGTATATTGTCCCATGGGAACCATGACACAGCTGATTTGCAAAGGGAAGCATCATGGATGCAACGGAAGCTGTGGAAAGTAAAAAGCTATCCCAGTCAGTATGAATCAGTCACAGAACTTAGAGCGTATCTGAAAAACTTGTGGATTGTCTTTTTCTGCATATTTATATCACGCTTTGTATAAAAAGTTTCACTGTATATTTCCCGTACAGCTGTGTTTTTATACTTTGCGTGATTTATTTTATGAAAAAATTGCAGGAATGGGTTTTTAGATATAGCTTAGGCAGTAAAAGCAGAGATGGAGCAAAGATTTCTTTTCCGTTTCTGCTTTTTATTATAAATGCTTATCATAGTGGATGTCCAGCCACTTTCTCACATCTTCATGCTTACCAGCTTGGATACTTTCCAATATCATTTGATGCTCCATGATATTCTTTTTTCTATCAATTTCACCACGCTGATTGTTGTGGAGTGCCATTAGATAGAATATATCCTCAATGCGTTTATAGATGGACAGAAGATAGGAGTTGTCGGTAGCGGTGATGATGCTTTTATCAAACAGCAAAGCGTATTTTACAGATTCCAACAAATCTCCTTTTTCAAAATAATATCTTTGCTGTGCAAGAAATTTTGTCATATCAGAGATGGTTCTGTCTACGGTGCCGGATTTTACGCAAAGGCGGTATGCACCATAAAGCATGACATACAGCGTATTGGCAATTTCATGGAAATCCTTTTCTGAAAAAGAAATAACTCTTGCACCATTGTTGGGAACAAAGATAATGAGTCCATCCTTTTCCAGCATCATCAGTGCTTCTCTGATGGGGGAATTGCTGATTTGCAATTCTTCTGCAAGGGTATCAATATTTATTTTTTCCCCCAAAGCATATTTTTGTTGTAATATTTTTTGACGCAAAATGTCATAGACCTGCATTTTTAGACTTGTTTTTTGTAGTTCTGCCATAAGAAACCTCATCTCAATTCTATATGGATTTGAAAGCTTCCATATCCTTCTTTTTTTCTGTAGTAGAGTGTATCCTTCAAAAGCATACGGTTGTATGGAATCCCAATATTTTCCCAAGACCTTTTGGATACGCCCTATATTATTTCAAATTTTTCGGAAAATTGCAAGGATAAATATAAAAAAGGGTGAAATTTTAAAGAGAGGAAGGAGAGGGAGTTTTGGAAAGAAAATTTCCGTCTTGGAAAAAAAGGTTTTAAAAATCTGCGGAATGATGATATAATACCCATAAAAAGCGAAGAAAGCAAGAATGAGCAACCCGAAAGAAGGATTGGAGGTTGAATATAGATATGACAGCGAAATTGGAAAATGAATATGGCGTAATCAGCATGGAGCGTGAAGTGATTGCGAGAATTGCAGGATACGCTGCCATGGAATGTTACGGCATTGTAGGGATGGCAGCAAAAAATGTGAAGGATGGTCTTGTGCAGCTTCTGAAGCTGGAAAGTCTTACAAAGGGCATCAAAATGCGAATCAATGCAAACAAGATTAGTCTGGATTTGCATATTATCGTGGAATACGGTACGAATATATCTGCCATTGCAGACAATATCATCAGTACTGTAATGTATACGGTAGAGGAATATACAGGTCTTGCTGTGGAAAATGTAAATGTATTTGTTGACGGTATTCGTGTTGACAATTAAAAGCAAGGAGGAGCAACAAGTGAGCGTTACGAAGCTGGATGGCTACCGTCTGCAAAAAATGATAATTGCGGGAGCCAATGAATTAAATGCAAACAAACACATTGTGGATGCAATGAATGTTTTCCCTGTACCAGATGGAGATACGGGAACCAATATGTCTTTGACAGCATTAGCAGCGGCAAAGGAATCCGAAAGAGGAGAGGCTCTCCGTGTGGATGAGGTGACAAAACGTGCTGCAAGTGGTGCTTTGCGTGGAGCAAGAGGAAATTCCGGTGTTATCACATCACAGCTGTTGCGGGGCTTTTCCAAAGGATTAGAGGGCCTAGAAACGGCAGGTACAAAAGAGCTGGCAGCAGCAGCGGAGCAGGGCGTGAAAACAGCCTATAAAGCTGTTATGAAGCCGAAGGAAGGGACGATTCTTACAGTGGCTCGTGCCTGTGCAGAAGCAGCACAGCGTTTGGCTGAAGAAACAGAGGATGTTGAAGTGTTTTTAAAAGGTGTGCTGGAATATGCCCACAGCGTTTTGAACCAGACACCGGATATGCTGCCTGTACTAAAGCAGGCAGGCGTTGTAGATGCAGGAGGCAGAGGTCTTTTGTATATTTTGGAGGGTGCAGCAAAACACATCAACACAGATGATGTGTTATCTGTTGCTGAGCCTTTGGAAGCAAAAACAGAGGATTATGCAGCCTTGGCATCTGTGGAGCATACAGACATTGTATTTGGCTACTGTACGGAATTTTTTATTCATGTAGATAAGCCTGGGGAAAAAGTAGTGCAGCAGCTAAAGTCTTATCTGGGAAGCATTGGTGATTCCGTTGTTTGCGTCAGTGATGATGATGTGATTAAAATCCATGTGCATACGGATCATCCAGGTCTTGCACTGGAAAGGGCATTGACTGTGGGTAGTCTTAGTGGACTGAAAATAGATAATATGCGGGAACAGCATACAAACAAAATAGATTTTATGAGGAAAGCGGAGCCTTCCCAGTCTGCTTTGGCAGAAGGGGTACCTGTGGAACAGCCCAAAAAGAATATGGGCTTTGTTTCTGTTTCTGCAGGGAAGGGTTTGACGGAGATATTCAAGAATTTAGGCGTGGACCAAGTCATTGAAGGGGGGCAGACCATGAACCCCAGCACGGCGGATATTCTTAATGCAGTAGATAAAATCAACGCTGAGCATATTTTTATACTGCCAAACAACAAGAATATTATTTTGGCAGCAGAGCAGGCGGCAGAGTTGAGCGAGGACAAAAAGATTTATGTTATTCCAACAAAATCTGTACCTCAAGGGATTTGTGCCATGTTCTGCTACCAAGACGGGATAGAAGCGACTGATTTGGAAGAAGAAATGAAAGAAGCCATGGTAGCAGTGAAAACGGCAACGGTTACATTTGCAGTACGAGATACGATGATTGGTGACAAGGAAATTCATGAGGGGGATATTCTTGGGATGCTGGATGATGCCATTTCTATAGTGGGCAGCGAAATTACAGAAAGTACAAAAAATCTTCTGGCAAAGGCTGTGACGGAGGACAGTGAGGTTATCAGCATTTATTATGGCGAGGATGTTTCCCAGAAGGATGCAGAAAGCATGGCAGCTTTTGTGGAAGAAGCATATCCCCATTGCGAAGTGGAATTACAGGAAGGCGGTCAGCCCTTATACTATTACATCATTTCTGTAGAATAAAGAAAAAGGCATATAACCTTTCATGGAACAGCGGATTTCAGGGACTTTTGTTCACGAAGTCCGCTGTTTTCTTAAAAAGGAGGATGGATATGGAAAAAAGCAGCTCTGTCACAGAGTTAAAGAATGTAGGAGAACAGCGTGCAAAAAAATTAAACCGTATGGATATTTTTACCATAGAGGATTTACTGGAGCATTATCCCAGAGATTATAAAGATTGCAGTCGTATTGTGTCTATTGGCGATTTAGAAAAAGATGAAGAAAGCACATTTATTGCTCGCATAAAGGGAGAGGGTACAACAGGCAGGCATGGCAGACTTACCTTTACCAAAGTTCGTGTATATGACGAATCGGGGGAGATTTCTCTTGTATGGTATAATCAGCCCTATATGAAAACGGCACTACAGGTGGGGGAAGCATACCTTTTTACAGGAAAGCTGCAATCCAAGCACAAGGGACGGGAGATTGTTTCTCCGGAATATGAAAAAATTGGGGAGAGCTTTGCGGGGGGCAGTATTGTGCCTGTATATCCTTCTGTGGCAGGCATTTCTCAAAAAATGCTGCGAGGTTTTTTGTCGGAGGCACTTTCTGAGCTGCAGGGAACATTGCCAGAGGACCTGCCTATGTGGATTAGACAGAAGTATCATTTGGCAGAACGGAATTTTTCCGTGCAGAACATTCATTTTCCTCATACGGAAAAAGCTTTTTATGATGCAAGGCACAGGCTGGTTTTCGAGGAGTTTTTTCTCCTGCAAACAGCTTTATTTTCTTTGCGGAAGGATTTACTTTGTGGCTATGAAGGAGTAAAGCTGGGAAAAGAAGAAGTTCTTTCTTTTGCAGAAGGGCGACTGCCCTTTACTTTAACGGCTGCACAAAGACGGGTGCTTTTGGAGATACAGAAGGATATGACATCGGGAAGAGTAATGAATCGTTTGGTACAGGGAGATGTAGGCAGTGGGAAAACGGCAGTTGCCATGCTGGCGGCATACTGGGTTATTGAAAACGGCTATCAGGCTGTGATTATGGCACCTACAGAGGTTTTGGCAGAGCAGCATGAAAGGTCTTTTCGGGAAATCATGGAGCCATTGGGTATTTCTGTAGCACTTCTTTCCGGAAGTCTGAAAGCCAAGGAAAAAAGAGAGAGGTTGGCACAGATTGCAGATGGTCGTGTAAAAATGATTGTGGGAACCCATGCAGTCATACAAAAAGGAGTGGAATATCATAGCTTGGGGCTTGTTATTACAGATGAACAGCACCGCTTTGGTGTACGACAAAGAGGTGCATTGGGGGAAAAAGGAAATCACCCCCATACCTTGGTTATGACAGCAACACCGATTCCCCGTACACTGGCACTGATTTTATATGGGGATTTGGATATTTCCGTGATTGACCAGCTGCCTCCTGGCAGAAAGAAAATTGATACCTTGGCTGTAAATACTTCTTATCATCAACGGATATATGCGTTTTTGCAGAAGCAGGTGGATGCAGGCAGACAGGCTTATGCGATTTGTCCTATGATAGAGGAAAATGAAAAGCTGGAGGTGGAGGATGTGCTGTCCTATACGGAAAAATTGCAGAAGGAGCTACCGAACTGTCAAATTGCCTGCGTCCATGGAAAAATGAAGCCACAGGAAAAGCAGGAGATTATGGAGCAGTTCAGCAAGGGAGAAATTGATATTTTAGTATCTACAACCGTAATCGAAGTTGGCATCAATGTACCAAACGCAACGGTGATGCTCATTGAAAATGCGGAGCGGTTTGGGCTTGCTCAGCTTCACCAGCTCCGAGGACGGGTGGGCAGAGGGGCAGAGCAGTCCTACTGTATTTTAGTCAGCGATTCCAAAACAAAAATCGCAAAAGAACGTATGCGTACCATGACAAAAACCACAGACGGCTTTTTGATTTCCGAAACAGACCTGAAGCTGCGAGGCCCTGGAGAGTTCTTTGGAACAAAGCAGCACGGACTGCCGGAAATGAAAATTGCAAATTTGTATCGGGATACAGCTATTTTAAAAGAAGCACAGAAGGCAGCGGAGGAGCTTTTGGAAAAAGATGGTGCCTTGGAGCAGGAATGTCATAAGGCTTTGAAAGATAGACTTTACGGAGAATTTCAAGGGAAAAGTTTGGAGCTATAAAGACTTTCTTGTTGTATTTTTGGGAAGAATTTGCTATACTTAGCCTGTATACAAAAAAATGGATGCAGGTGAGAAAATATGCGAGTCATAGCAGGTAAGGCTAGGGGCCATAGGCTGCAGACGGTGGAAGGCTTGGATACCAGACCAACCACAGACAGAATCAAAGAAACATTATTTAATATGATTGCATTTGATTTGCCTATGGCAGAATTTCTGGATTTGTTTTCCGGCAGCGGTGCCATTGGTATTGAAGCACTAAGCCGTGGTGCAAAAAAAGCAGTCTTTGTGGAGCAGTCTTTCATATGCGGCAAAATAATAAAAGAAAATTTGACACATACAGGGCTTGCGGAAAATGCTGATGTTATGGAGATGGATATTTTTACTGCATTGGACAGATTGGCGGCTGAAAAAGAACGGTTTGATATCATCTTTTTAGATCCCCCGTATGAAGCGGGACTTTTGGAGCCTGTATTGGAGAAGATTATGGCAGGTGGTTTGTTGAAAGAGGATGGATACATTATTGCAGAGCATGGAGCAAAGAATCCGCCCAAGGCGACACAGGCATTATCTGTCATACGGGAGAAAAAATATAAGACGACGGGAATTTCTTTTCTGCGTCCGGAGGAATAAAATGAGAAAAGCGATTTATGCCGGCAGCTTTGATCCGGTTACACTGGGGCATTTGGACATCATTGAACGAGCAGGAAGGTTATTTGACTCTCTTGTGGTGGCGGTGCTGGAAAACCCAAATAAAAATGCACTTTTTACTGTGGAAGAAAGAAAGGTACATCTGGAAATGGTAACAAAGCATTTGGAAAATGTAGAGGTGGCATCTTTTCGTGGACTGCTTGCAGATTTTGCCAATGAAATTGGTGCCTGTATTGCGGTGAGGGGACTACGCAATACGGTGGATTTTGCGGCAGAGTATCAAATGTATCTGATTAACCGCAAACTGGGAAAAGAAATTGAAACGATTTTTTTGGCAGCAGATGAGGAACATCTTTCTTTAAGCTCCACAAATGTAAAAGAAATTGCTGTATTTGGTGGTAATATAGATTTTATGGTGCCAAAGGAAATTAAACCATTTATCATAGAAAAATATGAAAAGTGAGGGAAAGCATATGGATTCGGTAGTAGAATTGTTGGGTGAATTGGAGGAAATATTAGACAGCAGCCGTGCTGTACCCTTCAGCAATAAGGTATCTGTGGACAAAGAGGAAATTTATGATATTATTGGAGAAATCCGCATGAAGCTTCCCAATGAATTAAAACAATCCAAATGGGTCATTGAGGAGAGAAACAAGATTCTGATTGACGCACAGCGGGAAGCAGATGAAATTGTAAAAAATGCAGAAGACCGTATGGCACGCATGGTGGACGAAAGCGAAGTCACAAAAAAAGCATATGAACAGGCAGCTATTATTATAGATGCAGCAAAGAAAACATCCAAAGAAATGCGTCTTGGTGCCATGGAGTATGCGGAAACTGTATTGGGAGATGCAGAAGGCAAGCTGAAAGAGCTGAAAGCCGTAGTTTACAGTGAAAGTATCAAGACAGATGATTATTTTGCACAGACATTGGATGTACTGGCAGAAAATATTCAGGAATTGCGGATGGGGAAATAGGCTATTTCCTTCGTCGCAAGGAGGTTAAAATGAGGATGCCAAGAAGAAGAAAGACCGGTATCATCATAGCGGCATCAGGACAGACTGTCCCTTGCAAAGACAAGGTGGGGACAGCTTTTTCTGTGGTCTTTTCCCAAAAAGGAAATGTAAGAAGAAAAAGAAGGCTGCTGCAAAGGGCATTACATAATTTGCAAAGGGTATATTTTACGGCGGATATAGGAACAGAACGGAGAATATCCAAGGTTTGTCCCAGTATGGAAATGCCGCCAAAAGAAACGAGAAACAAGGCAGAGGTCATACACAGCTTGGCTGAATCAGGCGTTTGGCTCAAGAGGTTTGCACCGGTTGTCATTTCCATAAGACCGCTTCCCATTGCCATGAGATATTCTGTGGAAACAGGCAAAACACAGAGCATATGCCCCAAAAGAGAAAAGATACCCATTTCCTTGAGGGCTTCTGTCAGAATGCTAAAAAACATAATATAGCCGCCAATTTGCATAACGGTGGCTAAGGCATCGCCAATAGAAGAAGAAAAGAGGGAGGAAAATCCCTCTTTTTTTGTTTGTGTGGAAAAAGAGGAAGTGGGGCAGGGAGGGGCAGGCAGAAAACGAACTAAAATGCCTGTCAGCAAAGTACCAGAAACAGCACAAATAAAAAAAGCATATCCCCAGACAGGAGAACCGAAAAATCCTGTGCCAACAGTACCGATGAGAAATAATGCACTAGGACAGTTGCAGAAGGCGAGTATTTTTTGTGCCTCTGCCTTTGTGATTTTTCTTTCTTCATAAAGCAGAGCTGTTATTTTTGCACCCATAGGATAGCCGGAAAGCAGTCCCAAAAAAAGAGGAAAGGCACAAATGCCTGACAGCCGAAAAACAGGCTTCATAAGAGGTTGTAAGAGCCGCCCCACTTTTTCTGCTGCACCTAAGCGGAACAATATGCCTGCTGCAGTGAGAAAGGGAAAAAGGGAGGGGAGTATGGTGGAAAACCAAAGGCTTGCACTGCTTGCAGAAGCAGCCAGCATGGCTTTGGGATAGCGTAAAAGAGCAAAAAGAAAAAAACAGACAAAAGCTGTTGCAGGATAGATAGATTTCATGAAAAACTTCCTCATCGTTTGATTTGTTACAGCTTATGCCTGTTTTATTTATTTCATACCTTTTTCTGTTTTCTCAGGGTGTGCTGTGATGATGGTATAGCTATGGATATTGATGGTGAAGATACAGCCATCTACATGGATATATCAGTTTTTCCCTTTTGCAAGATAACTGCATCAGGAGAGAGAATTTTTTCTTTACACCAAGATACTACATCAGGTGCATCACAAGATGAATTTTTTGGATGTGGTCAATTCCCATTTTGTGGTATATAGTTTATCTGCCTGCTGTTGCAGGGGATGACGTTTTTCGTCTATAAAAATAAGACTCCTTTTTATGATGTGTTATATGATTGCCATAGGCGTTGTAAAATCACGATTGGGTATACGATACAGGGGATTGGGAGAGCCAAGAGCGTGGAGGTCTGTTGCCATTTTTTCCAATGACAGCAAGTGCATCCCGTCTGCATCAAGCTGTTCCGATGCTTTTTTTAGATTGGTTAGAATAGGGCATTTTGCCTGTTCTGTCAATTCGCCAAGGATTTCTGCTGCGTCTTTTTGAAAGCCCAATACCCGTACATAGGGCAGGCGGTTTTTACGAAGAAAATAGTTGACTTCTTCTGTACGAATATCCAAAAGGATATGCACCAAAATACGTTGTATTTTAGTACGAGTGTAGCGTTTGGATTTGATAAAGTCTGTTAAATCCTCCAGATTATAGTGATGTAAAATGGAGGTCAGAATACGATTTTCCAGTCCTTCGGTTACTTCATATATTGCATGAAGTTCTTTTGCTGATAGGGTACGGAGCTTATAATGGAGAATATCCATGAGGTTTCCGAGAGAAACAGGGGCTGTACCCAAGGAAAGCTCCTTTGTCAAAAGGTCAACAGTATTTTCCGGAACATGGAGGAGGGCATCGGTTATGCTGTTTTCAAGGACTGCTTTCCGAATAGCTGTGGCAGAAGCAAAGGGATTTTCCAGATTGGGACTATGGTATCCATTTCCTTTCCGTTTAACGGTACAGGGGCGGATGGTACTACCACATTGTTCCAAGGCTTTCAAATATTCCAGAGCCAAGATATGATTTGGCTGAGAGAGAATATCTTTACTGATATGAGAAACGGTTTCTAACGCTTTGGCTCGTGCTGCCGGATAAGAAATGCCTGCATTCAGATGATTCTTGAGAAGATTTTGAAATTCTTCTGTTTCATTTGTCATGAGTTTTGCTGCTTCCTGTAATGCAGAAAGCTCACCGCTTTCTGAGCCAAAGCAGAGAGTATCAATGATATTGGCATTTTCCAAAACACGAATACTCCCTCTTGCAAAGGTTTCTGCATTGGCAGTAGAAAAAAGTACAGGTAATTCCAGTACCATGTCTGCCCCGTTTAAAAGAGCGGCTTTTGCCCGTGTCCATTTATCAAAAAGGGCAGCTTCGCCTCTTTGCACAAAACTGCCGCTCATGACAACGACTACCCATTTGGCACCTGTCTTTTTTTTGGCTTCTGCAAGCATATATTGATGCCCCTTGTGAAAGGGGTTAAATTCTGCAATGATTCCTACGGTATTCATTTTTTCACGTCCTTTTTTGCGGCAAGGAAAAGGAGATTTTCCTTGTTTATATTGTTTTAAAAAGTATAGCATATTTTAACGGAATTATAAAATTTTTCTCTGGAAAATTTAAGCAAATAGAGATATACTGATATATAATGCTTTGCATATACTAGGGCATAAGGGAAAAGGGAAAATAGCCTGTGGAAAATGCAAGGAAGGATTTTTGAGAAATGAGGAAAGTAAGAGGATGATGTAATGGAGAAATTTCTGGAAAATCCAGATTTTCTGCAAGAGCTATTTGTGGAAGAAACATGGAAAAATATAGATAAATTGGACAACTTTATTGAAAGCAAATCGGGTGTTGGCAAAATCGTGATTACGAAAGAAGATATAGACAATCTTTTTCGTACGATGCACAGTATGAAGGGAACGGCATCCATGATGGGCTATCCTGCTTTTTCGGAGACTGCCCACAGTGCAGAGGATTTATTTTCCTATCTGCGGGAGGAGGAAAATCCTACAGATAAGGATTTATGCACAATTTTACAGCTTCTACGCTTGGTATCTGGACATATGAAACAAGAGCTGCGGCGGATAGAAACCCAGGAGGATGTGACGGATTTTGGCTGGGCTGTGGTACGACGCATTAAGAATTTTCTGGCACACGTGGATACTGATAACGACACGGAGGATGCACACTATCATATTTCTTATACAAGAAAGGGGAAAAAGCGGATTCCATACACAGATTTTTCTGCATTGCTTCCCCAGATGGAGCGTCTGGCTACGGTGATGGGACGTGACCTCCAAAAAGATTTTCTGGTGAAGGTATCCGGTGCAGGCATTGAAGTACCGAGAGAAATTTACGACAAGGTATCCATGGCTGTGATTCAAATGATGAAAAACAGCATGGATCATGGACTGGAAAAAACAGAGGACAGAGAAAAAATGGGGAAAACACCAGTGGGAGAGATTTCTTTGGAAATACAGAAAACACCCCAGCGTGTTTTTGTGGTATTCCGTGATGATGGCAGAGGACTGGACAAAAAACGGATTTTGCAGACGGCAAGGGAAAAGGGCTGGATGAAAAAACCCATAGAAGAATATGACGACAGCGAGATATATGCACTGCTTTTACGCCCAGGCTTTACAACCAAAAGCAAGGCAACCATGTTTTCCGGCAGAGGAGTAGGCATGGACGTTGTTAATGCAGCTGTAGCTTCTTTGGGTGGCAGTATTCGTATTGAAAGCAAGGAATATATGGGGACTACCTTTTTTATGGAGTTTCCTCTCATGACAGAATAGGGGGCAACCGATGAGAAGTATTAAACCGGGACGAGGACCATCTATGCAATCCGGAATCGGTTCTGTTTTTGCAGTGATTTTTGGCATTATCTGGTGTATTGGTGCAGCTCAGATTGGAGCACCTGTACCTTTTGTACTGTTTGGAGTCATCTTTATCATTGTGGCTGCCGTTCAGGCGTATATTGGTTTTCATAATGCCACAAGTGAAAATAGATGGTCTGCATATGATATTACAGATGAGGAGGAGGAAGTGGATCCCCTTCATGCAAAATATGGAAGAACAGAAGAACAGATTTTGCAAGAGAAGGATACAAAGGGCGGATACTGCCCCTATTGCGGTGCCAAGGCAGAAGAAGATTACGCATATTGTCGCAGGTGTGGAAAAAAGCTGTGAAAAAAACAGTTTTTTCTTGTTTTTTTACGGATAGACTTGTATACATCAAGGATTTTGTTTATAATAAATACGATGGCCGTTTTTAACGGATTCAAAAAGATAAAATACGAGGGAGCTTGCTTTGAAAAGAAGATTTTTCTTTTCAAACTTCCTCATGACAGTGTATTAAAATCTATACAAATGGAGGTCTTTATTGTGGATTTTTTATCTGAAATGAAAGCAAAAGCAAAAGCTGACAAAAAGGTGATTGTGCTGCCTGAGTCTTTGGAAAAAAGAAACTTGGAAGCAGCAGCAGCTTGCCTGAAAGACGATTTGGCTGACATCGTTTTAGTTGGCAACAAAGAAAAAATCATGGAAGCGGCAGGCAGCTTTGATGTTTCCAAAGCAATTTTTGTTGATCCCGAAGGCTACGAAAGAATGGACGAAATCGTAGCAGGTCTGGTGGAAGCAAGAAAGAGCAAGGGCATGACACCGGAAGAAGCAAAGAAACTCCTTCTGGATGATCCCATGTTTGTAGGTGTTATGCTGGTAAAACTGGGTATTGCAGACGGTATGGTATCCGGTGCAATTCACTCTACAGCAGATACGCTGCGTCCTGCACTGCAGATTTTGAAAACTGCACCCGGCACAGAGCTGGTATCTTCTTTCTTTATTATGGTAACAAAGACACAGCAGTATGGCGATGATGGTATTCTGCTCTTTGCAGATTGTGCATTGAACCAAAACCCCAATCCTGCTGAGCTTGCCTGCATCGCAGGGGATTCTGCAAAATCCTATGAAGCATTTATTGGCAAGGAGCCTAGAGTTGCAATGCTGAGCCATTCCACAATGGGTTCTGCAAAACACGCTGATGTTACAAAGGTTGTAGACGCAGTGAAGATTGCAAAGGAAAAATATCCTGCAATCAAGCTGGATGGCGAGATTCAGCTGGATGCTGCTATTGTAAAAGAAGTTGGCGAGTTGAAAGCACCTGAAAGCTCTGTAGCAGGTAAGGCGAATGTACTGGTATTCCCTGATATTGATGCAGGCAACATCGGCTACAAGCTGGTACAGAGATTTGGTCAGGCAGAAGCCTTCGGCCCTATTTTGCAGGGGATTGCAAAGCCTGTCAATGACCTTTCCAGAGGCTGCTCTGCAAACGACATCGTGGCAGTTGTGGCTTTGACAGCTGTACAGGCACAGGTAATGGCAAAGAACTGAAAACAGCAAGCGATTTGCTCATAATAGGATAAGAACACTTTGGAAAAATGAAAGAATAAGGAGAGAAAGACATGAAAATTCTTGTATTGAACTGCGGCAGCTCTTCCCTGAAATATCAGCTTATTGATATGGAAACAGAAGGCGTATTGGCAAAAGGTCTGTGTGAAAGAATCGGTATTGAAGGTTCCAGACTGAAACATCAGCCTACAGGCAAGGATGCAGTTATTTTTGACGATTATCAGGAAGACCACAGCGTATCTGTAAAAATGGTACTGGATGCTCTCACAAACCCTGAATATGGCGTTGTAAAGAGCATGAGCGAAATCAATGCCGTTGGTCACCGTGTAGTGCATGGTGGGGAATACTTTGCAAACTCCGTTATTATTACACCGGAAGTTATCGAAGCAATCGAAAAATGTACAGAGCTGGCACCATTGCACAACCCTGCAAACCTCATTGGGATTCATGCTTGCGAAAAGATTATGCCAGGTGTACCCCAGGTTGCAGTATTTGATACAGCATTCCATCAGACAATGCCCGAAAGAGCATATCTGTATGCAATTCCTTATGAATACTATGAAAAATACAAAATCAGAAGATATGGTTTCCATGGTACAAGCCATAGATTCGTTTCTGAAGAAGCTGCAAAAATGCTGGACAGACCTTATGACCAGACAAAGACAATTACTTGCCACTTGGGTAACGGTGGTTCCGTATGTGCAGTAAGAAACGGTAAATCCATTGATACAACCATGGGCTTCACACCTTTGGAAGGTCTGGTAATGGGAACAAGAGCCGGCGACGTTGACGCTGCTGTTGTAACCTTCCTGATGGAAAAAGAAAACCTGACACCCGAAGAAATGGACGTTATCCTGAACAAGAAATCCGGCGTTTTGGGTATTTCCGGTGTTTCCAGTGACTTCCGTGATATTGAAGATGCAAGTGAACATGGCAATGAAAGAGCAGAAGCAGCTCTGGATGTATTTGCTTACAAGGTAGCAAAGAGAATCGGTGCATATGCAGCAGCTATGAACGGTGTGGATTGTATCGTATTTACAGCAGGTTTGGGTGAAAACTCCGGTTCTACAAGACGTTTGATTTGTGACTATCTGGGCTATCTGGGTGTACACATTGATTCTTACAACAACTCTTTGAGAGGGGAAGCGATGGAAATTTCTGCACCTGACTCCAGAGTGAGAGTACTGGTTATCCCTACAAATGAAGAACTGGTAATTGCAAGAGATACAAAGGATTTGCTTGACAAATAAGCATCCTTTCTGTATAATAGCTTAGGTACGACTACGGGGTGATAGAGAATGAAGTTGGAAATGGCTCAATTATTCGGTAAAAACGGTGCGTCTATGCCTGTTTCCATATGCGAGCAGATGGAAGATAGTTCGGCGTATCCCGATGTTGTGGGTTTTATGGAGCCTGTAAAAATAGAAGGAACTCTCAGAAACGAGAATGAGATTTTCGTTTTGGAGGCAAAGGGGAAAGCAAAGGTGAATATGCCTTGCGACCGTTGTCTGACACCGGTTTTGGTAGAGGTTACCTTCAATATTGAGGAGCATTTTTCCCATACAGGCAGAGATAACGAAGAGACAGAAACTTTTTCGGGAGATCAGATTGATCTTACGGACTTTGTCAGAAGCGGGATTGTGGAGAATCTTCCCATGAAAGTGGTTTGCAGAGAGGACTGCAAAGGACTCTGCCCTGTCTGCGGCAAGGATCTGAACGAGGGAGATTGTGGATGTGATACAACCCAGTTCGATCCGAGATTTGAAAGTTTAAGAGCTCTTTTCAATGTTGATGAGGAGGTGTAGAAATGGCTGTACCCAAGGGACGAGTATCAAAATCCAAAAGAGATAAAAGAAAAGCACAGAGCTGGAAGATTGCAACACCCAGCCTGGTAAAATGCAGCAAGTGCGGTGAACTGATGGTTCCTCATCAGGTTTGCAAGGCTTGTGGTGCATATAACAAAAAAACAATCGTTAAGGTTGATTAAGATTGCATGAAAAAGACGGCAGGAATGCTGTCTTTTTTATTTTGAAAAAAAAGCATAAAATGTTCACAGATATTTAAGATTTTCGAAAAGAACAGAAATGGATTTTATAGGAAAAATATGATATAATGACAAAAAGAGACATGGTCAAAAAATGACTATTCTATAGATGAATTGGGGGAAGATAAGGGGGCAGTGTAGAAATGGAAGGTGTGAAGAAGTGTCGGAAAGAAGCAGAGTAATTCAATTTAAAGATATTTTGGAGGCGGAACATCCTGAAATCATTTTACAGCAGGCACAGCCTTTTTTAGAGCTGATGACAGAATACAGCTGTGCCTTGATGGAAGTAGAAACAAAATTGAATGTATTGAATGAGGAGTTTACAACAAAGTATAAAAGAAATCCTTTTGAGTCCATCAATTCCAGAATAAAAGAACCGATTAGTATTATCAATAAAATGAAGCGGAAGGGATTTCCCCTTTCTGTGGAAAGTATGGAAGAAAATTTATTTGATATTGCCGGAATTCGTGTTATTTGTTCTTTTTGCGATGATATTTATACCATTGCAGAGCTATTAACCAGACAGGATGATATTATACTTGTGCAAACAAAGGATTATATTAAAAATCCAAAGCCAAACGGATACCGCAGCTTACATCTTATACTGGATATTCCCATTTTTTTATCAACAGGAAAGAAGCACATGAAGGTAGAGGTGCAATTCCGCACCATTGCCATGGATTTTTGGGCTAGTCTAGAGCATAAGCTGAAGTACAAAAAAGATGTGGAACATTCGGAAGAAATTGTACAGGAATTAAAAGAATGCTCTGATGTCATTAGTCAAATGGATATTCGGATGCAGGAAATTCGCAACAAGATTGCAGCCATTGGAAAGCAAAAATAAAAAAGAGGAACAGGAAATGCTGAAAAAAACAGGATTTTCCTGTTCTTTTTTTATGGGCAGTTTTGTGGAAAAAGGGCGGATTTTTGGGGAGAAAAACAAGAAAAGGACGACAGGCTTTGACAGATTGTGCGAAGAAAAGATGGTATATTTTTAGCAAACGGTAGAAACCGATAAAGAGAGTAGGATACAAGGGAGGACGTATGATGCGGTATTATTTTGATGGTGACAGCAATCTATACGAATATGGTGCAGAGGACAAGCCTATGACACTTCCCTCAAAGGTCAGACAAATGGGAGCTGTAGAGGGTAAAGTAAAAATCTATATGGAGGACTATGTTTATACATATTTGTATCAATATGCAGGAAGTAATGGAGGCAGAGAAAAATTAGCAGCTTTAGTAGGCAGACACATGGTTGTGGATGGACAGGATACGGTGATTATCTGTGGTGCCATTCGTGCCAGATATACAGAGGAAAACAATGGTTCTATTCAATTTACCAATGCTACATGGGAATATATTGGCAGTCAGATGGAACGGTATTTTAGGGGATTAACCCTTGTGGGATGGGTACATTGTCAGCCTGGCTTTGGTTCTTTTTTGATGTCAAAAGACGAGGGGTTTCATCAGACATATTTTAAAGAACGCTGGCAGGTTTTATTTGTTGTTGACAGTTTAGACAAAATGGATACCTTCTTTATTTACAACCAGGAGCAAAATGGGATGCAGCAAGCAAGGGGTTACTTTGTATATTATGAAAAAAATGAAAGTATGCAAGAGTATATGCTTGACCATAGCATTAGAAAACCAAAGACAGAAGATGAAGCAGAAACGGAAGCAGCAAGGGAGCAAGAAGAACAAGGAATAGGAGAAACAACAGAATTGGAAAGAGCCATGGGAAAGAAAGAAGGGGCTACACAAGGTGAGCAGAAAGGGGAAGAACCAAGGAGAAACATTGCAGTGATTCAGACAAGGCAGAAGAAACGAAGGCAACCAACCCAGGAGGAGAGGTTGGATGCGGCACAGGAAATAAGAAGGGTGCTACAAAGACGAGAGAAGGAGGCGGAGCAGGCACAAAAGGGAAGATATACGTTTTTGACAACGGTAAGCTGTTTTTTATGTTTTATCTGTATCTGTATGGGTATTGGACTTGCCGGCAGCCTAAACCGCCTCCAAAGTTTAGAAAACCACATTACGAATATCGAAAATTCCTATGCTGTGCTAGCTGAAAATATGGAAGGGGTGAAGGTGCAGTCTGCTTTTGCAGCAAAACAGCAGGTTTTGGAGGCTGGGGAAAAGGATGCAGAAGTACAGCAGGAGGAGAAAGAGGAAACGGATAAAGAAGAAAAAAACGCAGAAGGCAGAGTTTATGTCGTAGCAGAGGGGGATACGTTAGGGCAAATCAGTACAAAATATTATGGAACGGTGACTTGCATGGATAAGATTATGGATGCAAACGGTTTGCAGGATCCACATACCATTATATGTGGGCAGGAGCTGAGAATACCATAAGCATAAGAAGCTGTACAAAAATACTTCATAAAAATAAAACCATAAAACCCGGTAGAAAATGCAGCATTGCTTATTTTCAGCTGGGTTTTATGGTTTTATTGCAGGAGCTTTGGGGGACAGGCACTTTTTCACAGCTATTTTTTGGTACAAATACGTTACGAATCGGCATAATTTCAGGTACTTTCAGGAAGTACAAAGTAGGGAAATAGCTTCTTCTATATCTGTCAAAGTGGCAGAAATTTGATAGACTTTTTGAAGCTGTATAAAAATTTATTTTTTGATTTTATACAAAAATATTTTTTTGCACTTTTTAAATCATGATATAATATAAAATTTTAGTCAGATTTTTTCATAGGCTTTTTGGGGGTTGGAGCGAAGGTGCAAGGATTTTTACATACTGCATACTTGTCAATACCATAAATATATCAGGAATAGGATAAGTAGGGGAATAGACAGGGTTTTATGAAAAAAATGAAGATATTTTCATATTTTTTCCATGCCCTTTCGTCAGGATATATGAAATTTTTGGGTACAAAGAAAAGGTGGTACGCTAGTTAGGGTGTATCTGAAAATATTGGGAATTATCTTTTTTACACAAATACATTATGATATGTGGAAAAGTCTTGAGATACTGTTCCTGTGCAGATGTATTTTTGTACTTTGGGGACTTGCTCTATGAAATAAGCCTACATAAGTCGGTTTCAGGAATACTTTCAGTTACTCTATTTTGTGGGGATGGTACAAAAAGTATGGCAAGAGATTTTTAAGGAGTATCACGCCTATTTTTCGTTATCAGCACTTCCGGACATTGCAAAGCACCCTCATGTAAGTTGATTACCCTACACAAGGGGCTTTTTGAAAGTATCCGTCTTTATGGCTTTATGCGGGGAGTATGTTTTTTTGGTTTTTACTACACCTGAAATTTTACATGAAGAACCTTTCCGATGATATGCAAGCCACTGCTGTCAGCAGTGGAAAACACCATGGGTGGATAAGCCGGATTTTCTGCCTGCAAAATAATGTTAGAATCTTTTTTTAATACACGCTTTAATGTGGCGGCATCTTCATCCACAATGACAACTGCGATATCACCACTTTCTACATCGGACTGTTTTCGCACAAATACAAGGTCATTTGGATAGATGCGTGCGTGAATCATACTATCTCCCTCTACACGCAGATAAAAATAATCATAACCTGTGGAAATTTCTGAGGCATCGACAGTTTCATAGCCTTCAATATTTTCTACGGCTAAGGTTGGCTGTCCTGCATGAACTGCCCCTAGAATAGGGATGCGGACAGAGTGGGCAGGAGTTAAGGTATTCGCAGGCAGATAACCACAGGAAATCATCAATTCCTCATAGGAAACCTGCTGTCCTGCAATGGATTTGAGCAGGTCAGGAGAGGGAGGACGGTCTAGCCGTAGATTTAAGTATTTGGAAAGATAGGTGCGATTGAATCCTGTTTTTTCTGCAAATTCTGTTGTAGTAGATCCGTTGAGCAGTTTTTTCAGTTGTGTTTTGAATAAAATTTTTTGGAACATATGTATCCTCCTTTTCTGCCGAAATCTCTCCATTAGTATACCAGAATATCACGTTATGCACAATAAAATGTGAATTAAGTTGACAATATGAAAAGTTGGTGCTATATTTAGGGAACTAATATTTGCATAGCGTGAAGGCGTTATGCAAGGGTATAGTACAAATTTATCGTGAAAAAAATTAACAATAGGGGTACTTATGGAAGGAAAAAAGAAAGAAAACAATATGCAAAAATATTTGAAACAAGTGTCTGAAAGTCCAAAGGGACAGATGAAGCATCGGCTGGTACAGTGGGGTGGTACATTGGAAATTTGCCGCAGAAAGCAAGAGGAAATAAGACGTTTAGGCAGATTGAAGGAGGAATGGGATATGTTGATGGAAGAATCCGATGTGGGAATTGGATTTCAAGAGGTACGCCGAAAATATGAGGAGGAAGTGGAGCGGATACAAAAAGAAATGATATTGGTGTTAGAGGAAAAAGCGGAAATGGATCGCAGGATTGATTGCCTTTTACCAGAAGAAAGAGAACTTCTTTTTTTAAGATACGAAAAGGGGTATGGATTTGATTATATTGCCATGAAGAAGAATATGAGCAGAGCCACCTGCTTTCGAATTTTGGACAAGGCAGTGCAGCTTTTATTGGATATGGAAGAAGTTGAGACTCTTTGAGACTTCTCCAGAGATAAGATGCAGATGCAGTAGGGAAAGGAGGGAAGAAATGGACAAAGGACTGACAAAGAAGCAAACAGTATTTTGCAAAGGCGTTGCACATGGGCGAAATCCAACTGATGCTGCATTGGCTGCAGGTTACAAAAATGGACAGATTGAAGGAAAGCGGCTTATGAGCAAAGAGAAGATTTTGCAGGAAATCGAATCTCTACAAACAAAAAGCAAAGAAACAGACCAAAGAGCAGATAAGGATGAAATTGCAAATAAGGATGAGATTCTTGCATTTTTAACCCAAACGATGCGGGAAAGCAAAGAAACAAAAATCCGCATTAAAGCAGCGGAGCTTTTGGGGAAAAAGACAAAACTTTTTGGGGAGGAGGAAAAGGAAGAACAAAGCCGCATTGTGATACTCAATGATATTCCGAAGTAGGAGGGAAAGATGGAAAAATTTATAGCACTTTCTTCCGTGATAGCACCGACATTTTATAATGTACACAAAAGTCTGGAGGAGGGAGCATACACCCATTACTGGATGAAGGGTGGAAGGGGAAGTGGAAAATCCTCTTTTATATCGCTTGAGATTATACTTGGAATTATGCAGGATGAAAATGCCAATGCAGTGGTTTTACGAAAAGTGGCAGCAAATCTCAAAAACAGCGTATTTGCACAGATGATGTGGGCTATGGAAATATTGGGCGTGACAGAAGAATGGGAATGCAGAACTTCTGCAATGGAAATGACTTATAAAAAAACGGGGCAGAAAATCATTTTTAAAGGGGCAGACCAACCAAGAAAAATCAAATCTACAAAATTTACCAAAGGATATGCAAAATATATCTGGTACGAGGAAACAGATGAGTTTCATGGTATGGATGAGATTCGAAGCATCAATCAGAGTTTCATGCGTGGAGGCGAAAAATTTTCTGTATTTTATTCCTACAATCCGCCCAAAAGTCTGAACAACTGGGTCAACTGTGAAGCCTTGGAAAAAAGAGAGGACAAACTGCTGCACCACAGTACATATCTGGATATTCCAGAAGCATGGCTGGGCAGACAGTTTCTTACGGAAGCTGCACATATGAAAATGAAAAGTCCGAAAGCATATTGCCATGAGTATATGGGAGAGGCTATTGGTACAGGTGGAGAAGTGTTTTGCAATTTGGTATTGCGGGAGATTTCGGAGGAGGAGAAAAAAGGATTTGACAGGATTGCCCGTGGGCTGGACTGGGGATATGCGGTAGATCCGCTTCATTATACGGTCAATCATTATGACAGCAGGCGAAGAAGGCTATATATCTTTTTTGAAATACACAAGGTTGGTGCGTCTAATCGTCTTTTGGCAGAGGAAATCAAAAAAGAGTATGGCGGCAGGCAGACAGTGATTTGTGACAGTGCGGAACCCAAGTCCATTGCAGAACTGCGGGAATATGGCATTGATGCCATTCCTGCAAGAAAAGGCCCGGATAGCGTTGCCTATGGCATGAAGTGGTTACAGGATTTGGAGGAAATAGTCATTGATCCTGTGCGATGTCCCCATACGGCAAGAGAATTTGCAGGATATGAACTGGACGGAGATGGGCAAGGCGGATGGAAAGCCAGATACCCTGACAGGGATAACCATTCCATAGATGCAGTGCGGTATAGCAGAGAAGGGGATATGCGTCCCATAAGAATTTGGTAGAAGGAGGAAAAGGATTGTACATAACGGATATGGATTTGCTGAAAGCAAGGCTGACGGCGATGGGGAAGATGAACGAGAGCCGTATATTGCAGGAAATACTGCTTTCTGACAGAACCGGAGAGCAGAAAAAGAAAATGCGGGAAGGGGAACGGTATTTTCGCTGTGAGCATGACATTTTACAAAAGGATTTTAGGCAAAAGCCCATTGCGGAATCCAAGGATGGCATGGAAACACATATGGAAAATTTTTGTAATCCAAACCGCAGCAATCACCATTGCGTGAATCCGTTTCATCACACGTTGGTGGTACAAAAGGCGGCTTATTTGGTGGGCAGAGAGCCTACAGTTACAGTAAAAGGAAGAAAAAACGAAAAATTTGCAGCAGAGCTTGCAGCGTTTTGTGATGAAGAATGGAACTGTACTTTATATCAATGGATAGTGGGGGCATCCAACAAAGGGGTGGAATATCTACACATTTATTATAACGAAGAAGGAGAGCTTTGCTACAGCATTGTACCTGCCGAAGAAATGATTGTATTTTATGATGAGGTACATCAGAAGGATATAGAGGAGGCGATTCGCTACTATGATATCACTGTTCTGGAAAACGGGAAAGAAGCAGTACGCCGTAAGGTGGAATGGTGGACAAAAGAAGGTGTGACCTATTACACGGAAAATGCAGAAGGCGGATTTAGGCAGGAAAAGAAGCTGCCGCACTGGAGCGTTTCACATTTGGCAGATGGAGAGGAAACAACCTGTATTTCCCACGGATGGGGCAGAGTTCCTTTCATTCCACTGCGAAACAACAGTAGAGAGATGACAGATTTGGAGCTGATTAAAGGCTTAATTGATGCGTATGACTATATCAGCAGTGAAGGAACAAACAATTTATTGGATTTGGTGGATTTGTATTGGGTGATACAAGGATACGGCGGAGAAGCAGCGGCTTCTATTGCCAGAAAATTGCAAATCAACAAAGCGGTACAAATCAGTGACAGCAGTGGAAAAGTAGAAGCAAAGCAGGTGGAGCTGCCTTTGGCAGGCAGATTGGCATGGATGAAAGCTTTGCGAAAGGACATTTTTCATTTTGGTATGGGTGTGGACACAGACAGTGAAAACTGGGGAAAATCTCCAAGCGGCATTGCATTACAATTTCAATATGCCATGTTTTATTTAAAAATCAATGAAATCATGCCAGAGCTTCGGAGGGCCTGCAAGGAATTATTTCGCTTCGCAACAGAGGACTGGAATAGAAGGGATGGCGGAAAAAGAAATTGGAAAGATATACAAATATTGCTGAATACAAGTGGTATTACAGATGACAGTCAGCGTATGCAAATGATTCGGGAGTCCGTTGGTTTGGTTAGCGAAAAGACGCTTTTGGGCAAACATCCTTTTGTGGAGGATGTCAATATGGAATTATTACAGTTAAAAGAGGAAAGAAAGGAGAAAGAAAATGACAAGAGAAATGTTGATGGAAATGGGCGTACCTTCTTTGGGGCAGGAGGAGAAACACAACAGTGTGATGACGCTGCAGGAGGAAAGATGCCGCCTTTTGAAAGAGGAAAACGAAAGATTAAAGGAAGAAAAGCAGGAGTTGGAGCTGGAACTTTTGGAAACCAAAAAAATCGCAGCGGCAGAAAAAGCAATTCTGGAGGCAGGCGGGAAAAACGCTAAAGCTATTCTGGCACTTCTGGATTTGGAAACACTTGTGTTTGACGAAAAAAGGGGATTGTCAGATATAGAGACGGCTTTGGCACAGGTGAAACAAGAAGCACCCTACCTTTTTACGGAAAAACAGGAAAAAACAGCAGGTACAGGCTTTACTCACAGCAAGGTAAAGCAGCCTGAAAATGAAATTGCGAAACAGTTTAAAGCAGCACTGAGAAGATAAGGAGGAAAAAGAATGAGTATCAACACAATGGCATATGCCGCAGTATTTATGCAGGAATTGGACAGCCAGATGACAGAAACCGCAACTTCCGGATGGATGGAGGAAAATGCAGGACAGGTACAATACAACGGTGGTGCAGAAGTGAAAATTCCCAAAATGCAGCTGAGCGGCTTGGGAAACTATGACAGGGATAATGGTTTTGTGAAGGGAAATGTGACACTGACCTATGAAACCAAGAAGATGACGCAGGATAGAGGGAGAACATTCCAAGTAGATGATATGGATGTGAATGAAACTAATTTTGCGACCGTTGCCGGTAATGTAATGGGGGAATTTCAGCGGGCACAGGTGATTCCTGAAATTGACGCATACCGTTACAGCACCATTGCAGCACTGGCGGAACAGGCGGGAAAGCAGAAGAATTATACACCAACAGTGGATACGATTATGCAGACGCTATTGGATGATATTACAGAAGTGAGAGATAAAGTGGGAGATAACGAAGAAATTGTTGTAACCATGACAGCGAAAACAGCAGGGATGTTGGATCAGGCAAAGGGCAGCAATCAGCTTGTGCAAAGCGGCGAATTTACACAGGGGAGTTTGACCCTGCGTGTGAAAGAAATTGACACTTGTCCCATTATCCGTGTACCTTCTGCCAGATTTAAGACAAAATATGAATTTTGTGACGGTGTTAGCGGCAGCAAGGAACAGGGCGGCTTTCAGGCAGCACCGGATGCCAAGGATATTAACTGGATTGTTGCAGTGCGTCGTGTGCCTATTGCAGTAGCTAAAACAGATGTAACAAGAATTTTTGACCCTATGACCAACCAGACTGCAAATGCCTGGAAAATGGATTATAGAAAATATCACGATTTGTGGATTACAGACAATGGTATGGAAGGGATTCTTGTTAGTGTCAACAACGCATAAGAAGGGGTGAATTACCCATGAAAGAACGCATTAAGGCAAAAATGCAAATGCTTTTGGGGGAAGGGGCAGACAGCCCCAACCTTGCCTTTGCCGCAGAAAGAAGCGTGGAAATGGTGGAGGCTTACTGCAATCGAAAAAATCTTCCCATGGAATTGGAAAATGTCTGCGTGGAATTGGGGCTTGCACTGTATCATAGGGAATGTGGACAGGGAGAAGGCTTGCACCGGTTACAGGAGGGAAAAATCTCTGTGGAGTTTTTTCCGGACACGGGAGAACAAAAAATTGCAGGCTGGCGGGACGAATGGAATTGTTTTCGCAAGATGGGATGGTGATGAGAGGAAGGATATGGGATATACATGGGAGAATGCCAAAAAAGCAGTGGAAAAGTATTTTTTTGATAAGTGCAATATTGCAGTATACGAGTCTTTTGAAACAGAATGGGGCGAAGCACGATGGATACAAAGAGAAGAAAAAGAAATCATTTGCCGTTTGGTGGAAGAACCTCTTATGGTGCGGGAAAAAGGACTGCTTTCCATGTCTGAGGGAAGGGCAACCTTACTTTATCCTGTAGAAGAAAATCTGGAGGCAGGCAGTTCTGTGACAGTAACTAAGGCAGGGGGAGAGAAAAAATATTTTTTCACAGTGGGAGAAAGTATTTTCTACAATACCCACAAGGAGGCAGTCTTGATGAAGGAAAACAGCATTTAAAATTAAGGAGAGTATATGGAACAACAGAAAATGAATGTTGCCTTGAAACAAGCTGTTATAAAAGCAATCCATGATGCTTTTTCACTGCCTGTATATGGAGAAAGGGTTCAAAAGGGAGCAAAAATGCCTTGCTTTTCCGTTGTGGTACAAGAAAGCAGGCAAAAGCGGCTGTTAGGACGTAGGCGAGCGGTCTTACAGACATTGGCTGTGGAGTATCATACAGCCGATAGAATGACAGGAAAAGAAGAAAGCATTTCTATGGCAGACAGACTTTATGAAGTTCTTTGGATGGTGGGAGATACAGAAAAGTTTCTTGCGGAAGTACTACGCCATGAGGAGAGAGAAAATGGCATTATATTTTTGGCAACATATACTTGGCACATCATATTACAGGAAAAGGAAGAAAAAATGCAAAGGCTGGAGATAAACGGTAAGAAGGCGGTGGGATATGACAGCGGCAACATTTAGCAGAGAACAGCTGGCAGCAAGTCAGACCTATGCCAAAAGCAAGGATTTGCTTTTGGCAGTATTGGAAGAAGGAAAGAGGTATACAAAAGAGGAAGCGGAGATGGCTTTGACGGCATACCGCAAGAGAAGAACGGAAGGAAAGGGGAGATAAGATGGCATTAGGCGGTGGCACCTTTTTGGTGCAGAACAAGGTATTACCTGGGGCATATATCAATTTTGTTTCCAGACCAAGAGCTTTGGGGATGCTGGGAGAACGAGGCATTGTCTGCATTGGTATGGAGTTGGATTGGGGTCCTGACGGTATGATGACAGTAGAAGCAGAAGATTTTCAAAGGGGTGCAATGGATATTTTTGGCTACAGCTACAGTCATGAAAAAATGAAAGAAATGCGAGAACTTTTTATTGGGGCAAAGACAGCAAAGATTTTTCGCTTGAATCACGGAGCGAAAGCAAGGATGACCTCTGAGAAGCTGACGGTTACAGCAAAATATGGCGGTATTCGTGGAAATGATATTCGAATTACAGTGGCAGTGAATGCAGATGATGAAAGGGCTTTTGACGTAAATACCTATTTGGATTTGGAAATGGTAGATACACAGGTTATAAAAACCATTGAAGAACTGAAGGATAACAAATATGTTACATTTCAGGGAACAGGTATACCTACGGCTGTAGTGGGGGCAGCACTGACAGGTGGGACAACGGAAACGGCTCTAGGCAGTGCATATGAAAAAATGCTGGCAGCGGCAGAAAAAGAAACATTTTCCGTACTTGCCTATGCAGGAGAGGACAGAACTACAAAGAAGCTTTTTGTCAACTATACAAAGCGTTTGCGGGATGATGAAGGGGTGAAATTTGTAACGGTACTCCATGATTTTGCAGAGGCAGATCATGAGGGAATCATTTCTGTGGGAACAGCAAGAGAGTTGGTGTATTGGACAGCAGGTATGGAAGCCGGAGCAGAGGTCAATGAAAGCTTGACAAACCGCAAATATGACGGAGAATACGAAATCAATGCAAAGGACAGCAAGAGCAGTTTTATTAAGGGGATTCGGGCAGGAAAATTCTTATTTTATGATGATGGCGGAGAGATTCGTGTGCTTCGTGACATTAACACCTTTACTTCTTTTGAAAGCAATAAGAACAGAGATTTTTCCTCTAATCGTGTACTGCGTGTATTGGACAGCATTGCAAATGACGTGGCACGGATTTTCAGCGAATATTATTTGGGAAAACGCAGCAACAACGAGAACGGCAGAAATCTTTTGAAGGCAGAAATTATTGCATATCATGAGCAGCTGCAGCAAATTGAAGCTATTGAGAATTTTAAGGCAGATGATATTATTGTTTCTCCCGGCAAGGAAAAACAGGATGTTGTGGTGTATGAAAATGTACAGCCAACAGATGCTATGGAGAAGCTGTATATGAAGGTGGAAGTTGTATAAAGGAGGTAGGATATGGCGTATTTAAAGGCAAAAGATACCATAAACGGTGCACTTGGCACTTGCTTTGTCAGAATTGACGGGAAACGCTATGAGTTGATGCAGGTAAAAAATGTGACAGCGACAGTCAAAAAGACGAAAACGGAAATTCCTATTTTGGGGCTTACAGGAAAGCAGCACAAAAGCGGTGGATGGGAAGGTACCGGTAAAATGACAGCATACTATGTTTCCAGTCTATTCAGAGAAGTGATGCTGAAGTATATGAAGGATGGCATTGACACATACTTTGAGATGATGATTACCAATGAAGACCCTACAGGGGCAACGGGACGGCAGACAGTTTTATTAAAGGATGTCAATATCAATGAAATGATTATCAGTAAGCTGGATGTGGAGGATGCTTCTATGGATGAAGAAATGTCCTTTACCTTTGGAGATGTAGAGCTTTTGGATAGATTCGATGAGTTGACATAAGGAAAATAGACAGGGAGGGTGGGTGGAAGAAAGGAAAAAGGAATATGGAAAATCGGATTTTTTACAAAGAAAATGCACTGCCGTTTCCGCAACAGGATGCGGTTTTATCTACAAGATTTCAAGAGAACGGAAAAGCAATTCCTTGGAAGCTCCGTGCATTGAGCCAAAAGGAAAATGAAGAAATTGGAAAAAGACAGGGGCGGAATGAAAAGCAATATTTAACAGCAGTTTTAGCAGAATGCGTTGTATTTCCTGATTTGAAAGAAATTTCTTTGCAAGACAGCTATGGCGTTATGGGACAGGAGGAATTATTACTGCGGATGCTGACTACGGGGGAATTTGCAGCTTTGGAAGCCGCAGTTGAAGAAATCAACCAGTAGAAAGGGGTGGAGGGATGTACCGATTTTACTTAAAACAAGGAGGAAAGCAGTTTTTGTTTCCTGTGACACCTGCTGAGATACAGATTAAGACTCCCGGCGGAAATCAAACGGTATCTATACTGAATATAGGGGAAATCAATGTTTTACGGCATCCGAAGCTTCGTGAAATCCGTTTCAAAGCATTGCTGCCGGGAAGAAGACTGCACTTTGTGCAGACAGAGGGAGGTTTTCACGAGCCGCTATATTTTATTCATACGCTGGCGGAATTTCAATACAGCAAAAAGCCAGTGCAGTTTATGATTTTTCGCAGATTGTCAGATGGGACACAGATATTTTGTGAAAATGCAGAAATGGTTTTGGAGGATGTAAACGTCATGGAACGAGGAGGCGACCAAGGGGATTTTTGGGTGGAGATTTTTCTTCGGGACTACCGAGCAGCAAAAAGCGTTATATATCATGCAGCAAAAAATGGGAACAAAACCATTCTTTCCGCAGGAGGGCAGAAAAGAGAGGAGAGAGAAGCACCAAAAACCTACACCGTTAAAAAAGGCGATAATCTTTGGAATATTGCGAGAAGTATGTATGGTACAGGCAGTAGATACAAAGAAATTGCACAGAAAAACGGCATTGCAAATCCGAACCTCGTTTCCGTGGGGCAGGTGCTGCGTTTATGAGAATACGACTTTTTATTGAGCATCATGGGACGGTATATGATGCCACAGAAATATTGACAGATGATATGCAGTGGGAAAGCAGCATCCGAGGAGAAGCAGGCAGACTCCATTTTTCTGTTGTGCGAGATGGTGTAATCAATTTTGTAGAAGGAGATAAGGTACAGCTTTATACAGATGGCGAACTACGTTTTGCGGGATGGGTTATGAAAAAAGAGCGTACCGATGCCCAGATTATTGCGGTGACTGCCTATGACCAAATCTTTTATCTGGCGAAAAACAGAGGCACTTACGTTTATTGGGACAAAACAGCCATAGATGTGATTCGGATGATTGCAGGGGAATACGGATTGCAGACAGGAGAACTGACGGACACAGGATGGGTTATTCCCCAGCGTATCGAAGAAGGACACACCCTTTTGGATATGATACTTTCTGCTTTGGAATTATCGGCAAGGGCAACGGGAAAGGAGTTTTTCTTTTTTGACAAAGGCGGAAGACTCACTGTAAAGGAACGGAAGGAAATGCAGAGCAATGGGATTTTTCGCTGCGATGGTGGAATTGCTTCTTATACATATGAAACAGATATTAGCAAAGATACCTATAATGGAGTACGGCTCTATCAGGCAGGCAGAAAGGAAACGGAACGGCTTACCTTTCAAAAGGAAAATGCACAAAGGGTGAAGGAATGGGGGAGGCTTTATGCGTATCGCCATGTTCCCTTTGAACTGAATCAGGCACAGCTGCAGGAGATTGCAGACGGAATATTAAGAGAAAAATGCCATATTCGGAAAATATTGGTGGTGGAAAACATAAATGGAGATGTAGATGTACAAGCAGGACAGTCTATTTATTTGGAAATTCCGGATTTGGCAGAAGTGGGTATAGAAAAATCTGTGCTGGTGGAGAGGTGTATCCATATTTATCGAGATGGGGAACACAGAATAAGAATGGTAATTCGAGTGGAGGAGTGAGGATATGACAAGTTTGGAAAGATTCTTTCAGGAACATACATATTTGCCTGAGGACAAGGAGGTTGTGATTTCTTCCCGTTTTTTATATGAGGGGAAGCCTGCGGTATGGCGGATTCGAGCATTACGAGAAGGAGAATTTCAAAATCGGGTATGCTATGAAAATAAGGATGCAGCTCTGTGTGTGGCAGCAGTGGCAGAGCCGAATTTACAGGATCCGGATTTATGGAAAAGCTATAAGGCAAAGCAGGCAGAGGAAGCGTTATTAAAAATGCTGACACCTGGAGAATATCTGAAATTGCTGGATGCAGTGAAGGAACTGAACGGTTTTGAAAAGAGAAAAAGGGAGCAGAAAGAAACGGCAAAAAACTGATTCGGGAGGGCATAGATGGGGCGGATTATGCTTGCTATGCTCTCCGTCATTATGGGATTCGTCCACGAGAGTGGATGGAAATGAATGGGGCAGAGCGGATGTTTCTTTGTGCAACCATTGATTTGGAAATAGAGAACAGAAAAAAACAGGAAGGGAGGTAGCAGCATGGCGTGGATGGATGGCATTTTTAAAAGATTTTTACGATATTGGACAAGGTCTGAAAAAGGAAAAGAAGAAAAGCCCTTTTTTTGGGAAGAAGCTGCACAAAGGGAAGAAGCTTCAGACGAGAAACAACAGGAGCTGAAAAACAGCAGGGCAAGGAAAGAAATTTTTTATATAGAGCAAGAAAAACAGGATTTTAAAGGAGCAAGAAAAGCAGAAACCATTCCTGTTTTTCAGAAAGTGATATTAAAAAGGGAAGAAATAGAAAAGACACAAAACAGGTCTGTTTTTTTACAAAAAGAGAAGGGGAAAAGAAAAAAGGAAGTTGTGGGGAAATGGGTGGTACAGCCTTTTTTTGCAGATTTTGAGGGGGAGTGGTTTCCTTTTGAGATGGCGGTACAGGAGAAAAAAAGCGAAAGCATATTGCAAGAAGCGGAAAGCGGAATTTTGGAAAAGGATTTCTTTCCCAAAGAGAAAAAAGCGGAATCTATTTTTGAAATAGAAAAAAAGGAAGAAGCAAAAGAAAGAAAAAAGGTGGGGAAAAGTCCTATTGTGCAGGAGATGGAGAGAGAATATAGAACAGAGGTACTTTTACAGCAAATGATACAAAAGAAAAGCGAGCATATAAAGGAACCAGAACAGCCGAAAATTTCCGTGCAGATTGGGCAGGTACAAAAAAGCACCGATATAGATAAGATTATGGCAGAGATGACAAGCAGACTATGGGAGGCCCGTTCTGTAGGGCGATGTGGCACAGAAAGGAGCTGAGCGTATGCTTGAGATATTGAAGCAACTGGCATTGGACGCAGTGGACAAGGGGAGTTTATCGGATTTTTGCTTGGGAACGGTGACATCAATTTCTCCTTTATCCATAAAGCTGGAAGAAGGCATTGAGCTGTCCGCACGTTTTTTGGTGCTGGCAAGAGAAGTAACAGACCATGAGGAAACAGGAAGAATACGAATTTGGACCGGTTCGGAAGGAGATACATGGTCTTATTATCGCAAGATACGCAACAGGGCATTGCAGGAAGGTGAAACCGTTATTTTGGCAAAAGCCGCAGGTGGACAGCAGTATATGATATTGGACAGAGTAAAAAAGGAGGAGAATGGATGACACCAAAAAGAGATGTGGTTTTCTTAACAGATATAGTGGAAGAAAGTCGTATGCCTTCCATGACTTATGGAATACGGGAGGAAAAACTGGAGGTGCGGGGTAATATAGATGGATTGGATGCAGTAAAGCAGGCTATTTACAAAATTCTTATGACGGAACGATACCAGTATTTGATTTATGATTTTCAATATGGTGTGGAATTTGGGGACTTATTTGGAAAGCCTGTAAGCTTTGTGATTCCTGTTGTGGAAAAGCGGATTCGTGAGGCACTTTTGGCAGATGACCGCATACTTGCTGTAACAGATTTTACATTTCATACAGAACGAGAAGCGTTGGTTGTGGGATTTCATGCAGAAACGGAATTTGGTGAAATTTTAGTGGAAAGGAAGGTTGAGCTATAGAATGTATGCAGACTATGAAAAGCTTATGGAGCGAAAACTTAGTTTTATCTCGGACAAGAGAGATAAACGGCAGGGAAGCCTGATTTTTGATGCCTTGGGTCCCAATGCGGCAGAAACGGCAGCCTTTTACAGCGATTTGGAGATGCTGGAGGACAGAACCTTTGCAGATACAGCGACAGGGATTGATTTGACAAGAAGATGTATGGAGCGTGGGGTTTTCCGAAAGATGGCTACAAAAGCAACATTTTATGGAAGGTTTCTTGACCACGATGGCGGAGTCTATCCTTTGACAAAGGGGGAAAGGTTTTGTCTGGAAGGCTTATATTATGGAATCATTGGACAGGAAAAAAATGGTCGATATATTTTGGAATGTGAAACGGCAGGGGAGGAGGGCAACAGCTTTTTAGGAGAATTGCTGCCGGTACAGCATTTAGAAGGATTGGCTGTGGCAGAATTAACAGAACTGCGGACAGACGGGGAGGATGATGAGTCGGATACTGCACTGCGTCGTCGATATATGGACAGCTTTTCTGCAGATGCTTTTGGCGGAAACATTGCAGATTATAAAAAGAAAATTATGGCTTTGGAAAATGTAGGCGGTGTGAAGGTATACCCTGTTTGGAACGGAGGGGGCACAGTGAAGCTAGTGATATTGGACAGAGGCTGGAAAAAGCCTTCTCCTGCAGAAGTGGAAAAATTGCAGAAGGAAATTGATCCCCAAAAACGAGGAGAAGGATATGGTATTGCACCCATTGGTCATCATGTGACAGTAGCAGGAGTAGGAGAAGAAGCCTGCAATATGAAGGTGACACTGGTTTTGGAAAAGGATGCTGTTTTAGAAAATGTACGACAGGAGGTGCAGGCGGTTTGGGAGACATATTTTTTGAAGCTGCGGAAAACATGGGCAGATCAAGAGAAATTGGTGGTGCGTATCAGTCATTTGGAAGCAGCGGCCTTGGATGTTGCCGGTGTTGTGGATATTCAAAATACGCAGATTAATGAAAAAAGGGAAAACTTTGTATTGCAGCCTGAAAATATTCCTATTGTGGGAAGGATTGAGGTGGTGTAAGTGGACAGATACAAAAAGTATATTCCAGGAGTTCTTTCAGACTTTATGCAGTTTCAAAAGCTGGCAGAAATTGAAAGTCCCATACTGGAAGAAGAAGCAAGAGAAAAGAAACGTGTAGAAGATAACCAGTGGATTTTGACATCACAGAGAGATGGACTTTTGCGGCGTGCAGGCTTTATGGGGCTGCCGCTTTTACAGGGAGAGGATACAGAAGCGTTGCGGGAAAGAGTGCTTTCCTATTGGAACAGAAGAACACCCTATGTATATTTTATGGTGTGCGACTGGTTGGATGCTTTTTGTGGTACAGACGGATACCATATAGAGATGCAATATGGAACGTATAGGCTGTATATTTTACTTTCTTTAAGGGAAAAAAATAAAAAAGATGATATTTTTCAATGGCTTCGCTATATGATTCCTGCAAATATCCTATTGGATATAGAGTTGGATTTTAATAGGCATAGCAGACTCAGAGGACTTCGTCATGGGGACATGAAACAAAAGAACCTATGTCATGGAGGTATTCGAGAAGCAGATTTACAAGCATTATTTCCTGAAAGTAAAATGATATTTTAAATTACATTTTAGAGATAGCGGCGAAAAAACAGGAAAAAACCTTGCAGTACAGGGCATTATATGATAAAATACCTATACTATAGAAAGTGAGTATGGCTTGGAGCAATACAAGCAAGCATATGGAGGTTTTATCATGTCTACAATCAGTATGGTTTTAGTGGTTATTTTGCTTATCATAGCAGTTTTGCTGTGTGGCATCATCTTGTTGCAGTCAAAGCGTTCTGCTGGTATGGGTGCAATCAGCGGCGGCGGCAGTGGCGACACATATTGGAGTAAGAACAAAGGTAATTCTATGGAAGGTGCACTGGAAAGATACACAAAAATCGGTGGTGCATTATTCATGATTATTGCTTTTGTAATCAATCTGATTGGCTAAAAGATGAGAGATGCAGAAATGCATCTCTTTTTTTATAGAAAGGACAAGAAAAGAGGGGAATGTATGGAGCAAAACATTTTGACAGAGAGAAAGAATAAAATACAAGCTTATATTGAAAGTGCGGAATATATCCCCATGAAACGGAAGGACATTTGCCGCATGATGTCTGTACCAGAGGCAGAATGGGAGGTATTTCATGAACTGGTTGCAGAGCTTATTGCAGAAGGCAGGATATTTGAAACAAAGAAAAGAAAGCTGGCTTCTTTAAAGACACTGCAAATGGGAACAGGAACTTTTACAGGACATTCTCGTGGATTTGGATTTGTGACACCGGATGAGGGCGGCGAAGATGTTTTTATTCCGGCAGCGGAAACAAAGGGTGCCATGCAGAAGGACAGAGTTTTATACAAGGTCACAGGAAAGGGCGAGCGGGGAAAACGCTCAGAAGGCGTGATTGTACAGGTTTTGGACAGAGGAATGTGCCGTTTGGTAGGACTGTATGAACAGGTTAAAGGTTTTGGATTTGTCATTGCAGATGATAAAAAAATTGCAAAGGATATTTTTATTGCAAAGGGTGACAGCATGGGAGCTGTAACAGGACACAAGGTAGTTGTGGAAATCACAGATTATGGTATGGACAGACGTAATCCAGAAGGCAAGATTGTGGAAATATTAGGACATATCAATGACCCAGGCGTGGATATTCTTTCTGTCATTCGCAGATATGAGTTGCCTGTGGAATTTCCGGATGAGGTATATCATCAGATAGAAAATCTGGAAACAGAAGTGAAAGAGGAGGACAAGAAGGATAGAGAGGATCTTCGGGATTTGCTGACCATCACCATTGACGGAGAGGATGCGAAGGACTTAGATGATGCAGTATCCTTAACTATGTTACCAAATGGTAATTTTGAACTAGGTGTGCATATTGCGGATGTATCCCATTATGTGAGAGAACATTCTGAACTGGATAAAGAAGCATACAGACGAGGAACCAGTGTATATTTGGTGGATAGAGTGATTCCTATGCTGCCGCATAAATTGAGCAACGGAATTTGTTCCCTTAACCCTCATGTAGACCGGCTTGCTTTGAGCTGCAGCATGGAAGTGGATAATCGAGGCAGTGTAGTGTCGCATCGGATTGTCAACTCTGTTATTCGTTCTGATTATCGTATGACATATACGGCGGTACGGGAAATACTGGAGGAGAAAACCCCTGCATTATTAGAAGAATACAAGGAAATTGTGCCGATGTTAGAAAATATGAACACATTGCGTATGATTTTGGTGGAAAAAAGAAAAAGACGAGGTTCTGTAAATTTTGATTTGCCAGAGTCTAAGATTATATTGGATGATACGGGAAGGCCTGTTGATATTTTACCCTATGAAAGGAATATTGCTACTAATCTGATTGAGGAATTTATGTTGATTTGTAATGAAACAGTAGCAGAAAGTTATTTCTGGCAGGAGATTCCTTTTATTTTCCGCTCCCATCAGGAACCTGACGAAGAAAAAACAGAAAAAATGGAACAGTTTATTCGTGGTTTTGGGTATCGGATAAAGAAGAAGGATGGAGAAATTCATCCAAGAGAAATACAGCGTGTTTTAGCGGAAGCAGAGGATAAGCCAGAGGAGCATATTATTGTACGCACTATACTTCGCAGCATGATGCAGGCAAGATATACAGCGGATAATCAGGGGCATTTTGGTTTGGCGGCAAAGTATTACTGCCATTTTACGTCACCTATTCGTAGGTATCCAGACCTTGCAATTCATCGTTTGATTAAAATGACCTTGCAAGGGGAAATGAGTGGAAAGAAAGAAGAAGCATATCGTAGAAAAATGCCGGAAATGGCACAGCAATGCTCGAAGCGGGAGCGGATTGCAGAAGATGCGGAACGGGATACAGATATGCTGAAGAAAGTAGAATTTATGAAGGATAAAGTGGGCAAAATCTATGAAGGGATTATTTCCGGTGTGACCAACTGGGGAATTTATGTAGAACTGCCCAATACCGTAGAGGGAATGGTGGCTTTGGCACAAATGGATGAAGATTATTATGAGTTTGATGAAAGAAATATGCAAGTTTTTGGCAGAAGATATGGCAAAGTATATCGTTTGGGGGACAGCGTTCAGGTGATTGTAGCAAAAGTTTCTTCTGAAATGCGTACCATTGACTTTATTTTTGCGGAAGAATGAAAAGTATTGCAAAAAAAGAAAGATTTTGTAATAGAAATGTTATTTGCATTTTAGAAGGAATATGATATAATTGGAAAAGCATGATAGAGTAGAGATTCTATGATGCTTTTCCAGTAGGAATGAAAAATGGAAGGTATGGGAATGTATCATGGCTAAGGGAAAAAGTAGCAGGCTTATTGCACAAAACAAAAAAGCATATCATGATTACTTTATTGAGGAAGTATATCAGGCAGGCATTTCTCTTGCGGGTACAGAGGTAAAAAGCCTGCGGGCAGGAAAATGTAGCTTGAAAGAAAGCTATATTCGCATGGAAAGTGGACAAGCCTTTATTTATGGAATGCATATCAGTCCATATGAACAGGGGAATATCTTCAATAAGGATCCTCTGCGTCCAAGACGGCTTTTGCTTCATAAAAATGAGATTCGGAAGATTGCGGCAGAAGTACAGGCGGCAGGGTATACCGTTGTGCCTTTAAAGGTATATTTCGACCATAGCTTGGTTAAGGTAGATATTGCACTGGCAAAAGGGAAGAAGCTCTATGATAAAAGGGATACTATTGCCAAGAATGATATACGCCGTCAGGCTGAAAAGGAATTTAAAATTAGAAATCTTACTTTATAAGACAGGAGCTTTTGAATATCAGAACAACCTGTATATTCTGGGGATGTAATGGTTTCGACGGGAGTCTTGAAAGTAGGGATAGCCATCCGCAGCCCGGTGAACTGCGTCAACAAGCCGGAAAATTTTCTAAAAAGAAACGACAATAATAAATTAGCATACGCTGCCTAATTGCGGCAGCTGTCAACCTTCGGTTTCTCGCAGCTGAAGATGTTGGCATCGACTTTGCGAGGCACTTTTCTACCTAAGCTTTGCGGTAGAAAAAGATTCATGAAGCTACCAAGGTATACAGCCTGTCAATCGGCGGTATGCTGAGGGAATTATAAAAGACTGACTGTGATGGGAGAAGTTCTTACGGATGGGTTTTCGGACAGGGGTTCGACTCCCCTCATCTCCATGTGCAGGAGCAATGCCAAAGGGTGCGTTGCTCCTATTTTTGTAGGAAATGAAAAACGGAAAAAGGGGAGAATAGGATGAAAGGGAAAAAGTATTTGGGGGTTATATTTGTTCTGCTTTTTTGTATATTTCATACCAATATGGTGCAGGCGGGAAATTACCTTTATGAAGTAGAAGTGAATTTATCCCAAAATATCGTGACGGTATACGGACAAGACCAAGATGGCAGATATACAGTGCCAGAAAAAGCCTTTGTTTGTTCCTCTGGGAAGGGAACACCAACGGGGACTTTTCAAACGTCTGATAAATACAAATGGCGGGAAATGTTTGGAGGTGTATATGCACAGTATGCTACCAGAATTACAGGGCATATACTATTTCACTCAGTACCTTATTTAAAGAATCATGAGAAAAGCACATTGGATTATCAGGCATATAATGAGCTGGGTAAGACGGTTTCTATGGGATGTATTCGTTTGACGGTGGAAGATACAAAATGGATTTATGATAATTGTCCAGAAGGGACAACTGTGCGAATCGTACAAGAAGGAAAAATACCCATTATACCAAAAGCACCTCAAAAAATAGACATAAAGGACATGGAAAAACGAGGATGGGATCCAACAGACACAGATGAAAAAAATCCTTGGAATACCATTCAGATAGATGTAAAACAAAATAAGAAACCGACTGCAGTTCAGGGAGAGAAGGAAATTATCGGAATAGAAAGCGATACTTGTGTTGGCACGGTGGAAGCTTTGCGTGTGGAAGGCAGTTATTATATGCGTTCACAGGATATTTCCGTGATATGGGGAGATGTTGGGAAAAAAATAAAATTTCCAAAGACACTGCCCGAAGCGAAGAAGCAAGATGATATGGTACTTGTTTCCTATGAGGAAAACCAGCTTCTTGCAGACTATTCTATATGCGATGACATTCCCTATTACAAAATACGGGATTTGGCAAGGCTGACGCAGTATGATATAACATGGATACAGAAACTGAATAGGATGCTTATTTTTGCACCCCATACAAAATCCGTCAATGATATAGAGCGGGAAAATTTGGAAAGAGGCATTTTATAACACTATGAAAATCAAGGGTTTACCATGCTTATATTGTTGTTTTGTTGCATTTTTTTTGCCAATATGATATGATGCCACGGAACAAAACAGAGAAAGAGGGATTAAAATGGGATGGAGAAAACTAACTGCCATTGTTGTAGGGGCAACAGTTATGCTGGGGGGAGCGATGGCTCTTTCTATGCAGCTGACAAAGCAGCAGAGTGTGGAGCTGGAGGTGAATAAAAACCAGGTGAAAACGCCCAAGGCTGGGGATACTACTACGTTGGCAGATATGGAAAATATGCCGATTTATTATGACGATGATGCCCTTTTGCTTTTACCTGTACGAAATGTTGTAGAAAGTCTTGGTGGGAGTGTTATTTGGGATACGAAAGAAAAAGCAACAAAAGTTTCTTTTTATGGAAAAGAGCTGATTTTGCATCGAAATAGTCAAGATGCAAAGCTGAATGGCTATGAGATTACACTGGAGCGGGAGGCAGAAGCCATTAACGGATGCCTTTATGTATCAGCAGATATTTTTTCAGAATATTTTGCAACAGCAGTTCTCTGGGACAGTGAACATCAAATTGTAACGATTCAAACAGGGGATAATACCCGCCCGATTTTGGCACACAGACTTTTAGAAGGAGAAAAGGGTGAGCGAACATACTCTGTTGAAATTCCCGTCGTGGTGGGCTTGAATGACATCAGCTATGAAAAAAATTTGAATCAAGCATGGCAAGAGGAAGTAAACAGGCAGATTGCATCATTCCTTCCTGCAAAAGATGAGGCAAAGGCAACAGCAGAAAAAGACCAGCAAAATAATGTTGCAGAACCGGAAGAAACAAATTTGCCCAAGACGGTGAAAATTCGTTTTGCAGATGGATATTGCAGCAGTGATTTTCTATCTTTCTATTGGGTATCGGAAAAAGATGGCAGACAGTGGGCAAAGGGCGTTAATTTGGATTTGCAAATGCAAAAAGAAGTGACTTTAAATGATTTGCTGGCGGTAAAGGATGTTGCAGCAGAGCTGGAGATGTATGCAGAAAAAGTGCATCCCAAAAACTATATGATTTCTCCACAAAAGGAATTAGTTTTATTGGAAAACAATGAAAATGGAATACATAATACAGTATTTGTGCCGAAGGAAGTCGTACAAGCTGTTTGGAAAGAAAAATACAATTTTTTGTTAGAATGAGAAAAAAAGTCCTTGTAAATACAAAAACAAGGGCTTTTTGTATAGTTTGAAGAAAAAAATAAAAAAATAAAGAAACTTTAATATGAATTTGATGTGAAATTTTACACAAAAAATGTTTGTTTTTTTAAATGAACCTAAGTGTTTTTTACACTATTGTCATTTAATTGTCAAAATGCTTTGGTTTATATAATATTAAGAAAAGGTTTTTATTTGAATACATAGGCTTGTCTTACAACAATAAACGGAAATGGTGGAGAAAAAACACCAAAAAAAACATAAACTGCATAAAAATATTTATTTACACAGAGGAAATATGGTATATTCGAACAAATAGTATTTTGTTATAAACATAACACTTTTCTTTAGATTTTGTTATTGAAATCAAAGTCATTTAATTGTATAATGCAATAGTACAAATCGCAGTACAATATTCCGGAAATACTTTGCTTTGTATGACAAGGTAAGGTGAATTTTCCCTGCACTTTTGGGGAATTTATGCTTTAGAAGCTTGTGAAAAGTCAAGGAAATACTGGGAAATTCTGCGGAACAGAACTTATTTCAAAACAAAATACGTTGCATTTTAAAAAGGAGGAGAACAGACAATGTCTAAAGTAATGAAAACGATGGACGGTAATGAAGCTGCTGCATATGCTTCCTACGCATTTACAGAAGTTGCCGGCATTTTCCCCATCACACCATCCTCTCCCATGGCTGAAAAAACAGACGATTGGGCAGCAAATGGTAAAAAGAACCTTTTTGGTCAGACTGTTAAAGTGGTAGAGATGCAGTCCGAAGCAGGTGCTTCCGGTACAGTGCATGGCTCTTTGGCAGCAGGTGCTTTGACTACCACATATACAGCATCTCAGGGGTTGCTGTTGATGATTCCCAATATGTATAAAATTTCCGGCGAACTGCTTCCCTGTGTATTCCATGTAACTGCTCGTGCTTTGGCAGCACACGCACTGTCTATTTTTGGTGACCATTCCGACGTTATGGCTTGTCGTCAGACAGGTTTTGCAATGCTGGTATCCAATAGCGTACAGGAGGTTATGGACTTGGCTTGCGTGGCACATTTGTCCGCAATCAAAGGCAGAGTACCTTTCCTGCATTTCTTTGATGGTTTCAGAACTAGTCACGAAATTCAGAAAATCGAATGTATCGACTATGATGAATTGGCAAAAATCATTGATATGGATGCAGTAAACCAGTTCAAGAGAAATGCACTGAACCCTGAACATCCCGTTATCAGAGGTACAGCACAGAACCCTGACATCTACTTCCAGGCTCGTGAAGCTGCAAATAAATATTATGATGCACTGCCCGCAGTTGTAGAAGAATATTTGGGCGAAATCAGCAGAATTACAGGCAGAGATTACAAGCTGTTTAACTACTATGGTGCACCTGATGCAGATAGAGTTATTGTTGCAATGGGTTCTGCTTGTGAAGCAATCGAAGAAACCATTGACTATTTGACAGCAAAAGGTGAAAAAGTTGGTCTTGTAAAGGTACACCTGTTCAGACCTTTTGTTGCTGAAAAATTGCTGGAGGTTATT
>SAMEA104404100__coassemble_351_pt1 | contig 53717 bp, 48 predicted proteins | sample SAMEA104404100__metabat2_low_PE_071 | metagenome-assembled genome bin SAMEA104404100 (sample SAMEA104404100) | Balaenoptera acutorostrata
CGAACCAGGAGGGATTCGAACCCCCGACCCACGGCTTAGAAGGCCGTTGCTCTATCCAGCTGAGCTACTGATTCAAACTGATTCGGCAAGAAATATTATGCCATAAAAAATGATTTTCGTCAAGTATATTTTTAAAAAAACTTTCTTTTTTTCGGATACAACCCAAAAAGGACTGTATCCATTATCCGGCAGGCTGTCAAACAGCCTTATGGCCTACCCAAAGTCCATAACTATCTGCACTATTTCTTAAAACATTATACAATAGCAGCGAAAAAGAATTTCACGAAAACATAGCAATTATTTATTGGCATACAGATGGATACAATCCATAAAAAGACTATATCCATCTCTTTTTTTACATAGGAATTCTGGAAAATGGAATATCTCTCTGATACTCCATCACAGCCCCCTCCATTCTTCCATTTTCCTCTATCGTAAGAATCCCAAAAGAAGGTATGCTGTTTCTGGGCAAAGAAATACTTCCGGGATTCAAAATCAGTATCGGTCCGCCGTTATCATAAAAAGGTCTATGCGTATGCCCAAATAACACTGCATCTGCACCATGCTCCTCTGCCCAATAGGAAATGGTGTCCATACCCCAATAAACACGCTGTTTATGCCCATGGGTAAGCAGGATACCTCTCCCACCCATATGAATCATTTTCCAAGAAGGCGTATCCATGCCAAAATCATTATTCCCTGCTACAAAATGAAATGGCAAGCTCGGAAATTCCTGCTGCAATTCCTGTGCATCCATATCATGATCACCCAAATGTGCCACTGCATCCACTTTACTGCCAATTCGCCGCAGCACATCCCTTGCACTATCCAAATATCCATGGGTATCGCTGAAAATCAGTAATTTCATTTTGCAAACTCCTTTTCCAAGAGCGTACGCATTTTCCGAAGTGCCTTTCCTCTATGACTAATGGCATTTTTTTCTTCTGCGGACAATTCTGCCATATATTTCTTTCTGTCAGGCAAGAAGAATATGGGGTCATAGCCAAAGCCATTTTCTCCCCTTGCTTCCCAGCCAATGATACCCTCTACAGTATCATAGCTGGTCAATCTTCTGCCATCGGGAAAAGCTGCTGTGATACAGCTGACAAAGCGTGCTGTTCGTTTTTCCTCCGGTATGCCCTCCAGCTTTGCAAAAATTTCCTTAAATTTTTCCGAATAAGGCGTTTCTTCCCCCATAAAACGAGCAGAATAAATGCCGGGTGCCTTGTCCAAATAGTCAATTTCCAGTCCGGAGTCATCTGCCAGTGTAAGTTTTCCGCTTATTTCCATAATCTCTACAGATTTTTTCATGGCATTTTCCTCAAAGGTTTTGCCATCCTCTACCACATCTATGGTAATGCCTGCATCCTCCATAGACACAACATTGACATTCATATCTGTGTCTGCCAAAATTTCATTGATTTCTCTGATTTTCCCTTTATTCTTTGTTGCAAAAATAATTGTTTCCATATCAATAATCCTTTCTTTTTTCTTTTCATTAGCGTAAACGAGATGTATTCATAATCTGAATGATTGCCTGTCCAATGGCTACTGCTGCTTTTTCCTGACCGGCATCGGTAGAAATCTTCAGGGCATCTCCGGGATTGGAAAGAAAACAGGTTTCCACCAAAACAGCCGGCACATGAGTAGAATTTAGGATTAGCAAATCAGGACGATGCTTTACGCCACGATTTGTTGTCTGCATTGCTGCTGTCAAATTTTTTTGTATCATTTGTGCTGCCTGCAAACTGGTTAGGGTACCATCATTATCATTGCTATGCTTTGCATACAGCGTTTCTGTACCATTTGCCTGTACTGCACCTGCATTCATATGAATGGAAACCATAAGGTCGCCAATCTCATTTGCCATTTTTGCTCGATTTGCATTGGCAGGACGAGCATCATTATTTCTTGTGACATATACCTTTATATCAGAATTTGCTGTGATATATCGCTCTATTTTCATAGCAACGGATAAGGCCAATTCCTTTTCTATCAAGCCATTTCCTCGAGTACCGGGGTCATTGCCACCATGTCCTGCATCCAATACCAATACCTTGGGATACACCTCCTTGGGATTTTTCACTGCAATTTCATAATATCCGTCAATCCTTCTTATGGTATAGGCATTCACTGTATTTTGGTAAAAACGGATTACCGTATTCCCACCTTTTGTATACACCTCTATTGAAGATAGCTTATCATCTCCAAGGTCTTTTTTACCATATCCATAAATACTTTCATAATTTCCCGGCAAAGTCAGTTCATAATATCCATTCAAATATCCATCATAATGACGAACGCTATTCGGATTTATGTTCTTCTCTGCTTTCAGAAGTAAAATATTTCGTGCATTATCATAGGAAATATTTTTCAATGTGGAATCTTCAATACGCACTGTAAGCGTGCCATTTTTTTCTTCCCACTTCAAATTAGGAGATTCAGCTGTTTCCAATACTACACGGTATGTATCTCCATTTACATAGCCTGTACGAATGGCACGAATATGCTGCAAGGCCCTACTGTCTATGACAGCATCTGCCTGTCCCCGCACACCGGGCATATCCACAACTACACGATATGGATTTTGCAACGTACTGATTTTTGCACCCAAAGAGCCATTCCCCCGAATGGTTACAACATCTGCATTGCCACTATTTGCAGCAGAAATATCAGTTATTTGTGTCTGTGTAAATTCTACAAAAACCTGCTTCCGGTCACTGCTGGACTTTATGGTATATTGCTTCTGCCCTGTTAGGTCAAATACCACACGAGTATAGCTCCTTCCATCCTTAGTATGCTGCCCTGTACGAATGGCAGTCACAAATCCACAGCCTGTTTTACTGATATTTTCCGCCAATCCATTTTCCGTGTCATAAAAATCCAGTACCACTCGATTTCCGTCCACCTGCACTTCTTCATATTCTCCCAAAGGTCCACTTGCAGAAATGGTAAATCTTTGTACATCTGTTACGCTCTGGGGAACTGTAATACCCATGAGTTTCACTTTTTGCTGTATCACAGGCTTTTCCTGCGGTTTATCCGGCATGGGTGGTGTAACAGGAGGTTTTTCCTCTGGCTTTTCTTGGGAATCGGTTGCTGTATCCTTTCCAATAGACACCGTACGAGAGTTGTCGTCCCACTTGATGTCCACATTCAACGCATCTGCCAAGGCTCGTACCGGCAACATGGTTCTATCGTTGATAATCATGGGAGGGACATCCATTGTAAAAGGCTCACCATTTTTATACCCTGTTTTTTGATTCACTGCAAATACAATGGTTTCCCCATCTTTGATTGCATACGCTTCGTTCGCCTTTGGATTCCATGTTACTTCACAGCCTAGCTCTTGGCAAATCCCACGCATAGGAAGCATTGTTCTGCCATCAATGCTGACTGCCGGCATATTGGGGTCTTTAAAATCCTTCCCATCAATTTGTAATCGAATCTCTTTTGCATGATAAGGGTGATTTTTCCCATTATAAAACAAATTCATATTCACATCTGCTGCCCATGCCGCAGTTGTCTGCGTCAGGCTCAATGCCACTACAGTAAGCATTGTCCTTTTCCATATATGCTTCATGATACAAAACTCCTTTATATAACGAAAGATATTGCAAAAAAGGGTAAAAATACTGTTTTTCCCCCTCCCCCCAATATCTTTCTTTCTTTTCATTCATACAATATACTAATCAGTATATCAAATTTTGTCGAATTGAAAAAGAGAAAGTTCCCTTTCCAGAGAAATTCCTTATTTTTTGGGAATTTTTTATCACTTTTTATGATTTTATAAAATAACACCCACAAACCTACCAAGAAAAGCTCCTAAATTCTTTGTAATTTTAAACCTTATCTCTCACACCTGTTATGCTATACCCTTTTACAATAGAAAAAGAGAGGATTCCTTTTGAAATCCTCTCTCAAATTACGTTGCATTATTTTCTCAACCCTTAGGCTAATTCAAATAAACCATATCTATGGAAATAATTTCATTATTTCAGCCAAGCTGTGTATTCAGGCAGTGGATCGTCGCCATACAGAATACCTTCTACTTTTCTGTAAGCATTTGCAGTAGGAGTCAAACCACGTTCTTTTGCATCTTTCAGATTTTCTCTGGTCAGACGAGGCAGAACGTCGCTGATAACCTTGTAGACGTGTTCAATATCTGCTTTTTCCTGGAAGCAGACTTCTTCCCAAGCAAACATAACGCCTGCTGTATTATGCCACCAGTCTGTCTGGAACAGAATACCACGATCTGCAATCTTTTGTGCAAGACGAATTTCTTCTTCCTGACCGCTTGCTTTAATCTGGTTGTTTGCAGAACCCCAGATAATTTTGCACTTCAAATCGCCAATATTTTCTTCTGTGAAAATACCACCGATTGCACAAGGAACAACAACGTCAACATCCTGGAACAAAACATCCTTAACATCACAGGATTTAATGTCAATGCCTTTTTCAGACCATGTCTTGATACATTTGTCAACAGCTTCCTGATTTGTATCTGCAACAATCAGATGTGGATTCTTAACCTTTGTACAAATTTCTTCCACCATGCTCCAGCCTACCTGACCAAGCCCCTGACAAGCAAATGACCAGCCGTCCATGTTGTCATGACCCAAGAATTTCACAGCTTCTTCCAATGCAATATAAACACCATATGCTGTCGGAGGGCCGGAAGAACCCAGAGGACCATGAGGACCACAAGTATACTGATGGCTATAGCCGTTTTCAATCATAACGTCGGTCATTTCGATAGGGAATCCCATATCAGGACCTGTTTCGCAACGCATGGAGTCCAGTGCAAAGCCCAAGAAACCAATCTGCTGGAAATCATTCAAATCCAAGGGATCCATGATAACGGTGGATTTAATACCGCCCATAGGCAATTCCCCTGCAACGTTCTTGAAGGACATTGCACGACCAAGGTTCAGTCCATCAATGATAACATCAATTTCTGCATCACTCTTTTCATGACGACGGATACCGCCACCAACAGTTGCGTGCTTCCCATTGTTGATACCGCATTTACGGTTATGGATGTTACCCATATACTTAATATCCAGTTTCTGATTCAAATATGCAATGATACCAAAATGTCTGCCCTCACGCAACAATGCAATGATTTCTTCTAAATATCCCGTAAGATTGTACTTTTCAAACATTGCTTTTACTTCTTGCTCGTTGAGATATTTTGCATTATGTGTTTTGATGCTTTCCACATAAAAGTCCTTGTTGTAGCGAGACCAGTCGAGATCATCATCCCAGTCCTTAGAAGCAGAAAGAAATACTTCATCGGTTTTCCAATTATAGAATATACGTAAGGTTGTCAAGTCTTCAGCCTTCATAGGAATAAAAATACTTTTTTCCATAAGAGAAAAGCCTCCTTTCGTTTGCTCATCATATCAAACATACTGCTTTATGGATTTTCAAACTTGGTATGCGCATACTCCCTTTGAATTAGAACCAGGTGTCATTTTATGTAAAAAAAATGACGTTCGTTCTGCTCTTTTTACGGAACAGCCAACGTCTTGTTCTATGGCTACATGGTATCAAATCTTTTTCTTTTTGTCAAGCAAAAAATAACAACTTTTTTTAATTTTTTCAAAAAAATTCATTATTATTATATATGGATATTTATAAAATCCATGTATTTTTTGAATATCCGCTATATTTTTTATGTTTATAGTATGTTATATGTTTATATTGCACATTTTCTATACAAAAGACTGCATACTGTATATTGTACTTACAGAATATCTCTATAAAAGATGCCTTCGGCATTGCACTGAAAAATAAACATAAGACAAAGATTCAGCATATCCGAAATCCCCTTACTTGTGACATTCCATAGGTCTGTACAAAGGAACCTTCAGATACGACCCAGCTTCTATAAACATTTTATTTTGCATAACAAAAAAACAGAGAAAAGATAGATACACTATAAATCTTTTCTCCGTTTCCAGTTAAGCTACCACAAATTTAATTTTTATGATTAAAAAATATCTTATGCTTTTTCGCCGCCATCTGCATACTGGCAGAAATCCTTCAGCTTTTTCCACACTCTGCCATGTACACTTTCAGGAGAAAATGCTCCGTTTTCATCTTTTTCTCCCGCTTCTGTTTCCATGAGCAGTGCGATGCCCTCATCAATAGTGGAAATGGGATAAATATGGAATACCCCTTCTTTGACAGCCTCCACCACCTCATCCTTCAAAACCAAATCTCTAATATTGGAAACAGGGATAATCACCCCTTGTTTTCCCGTAAAACCTCTTTTTTTGCACAGGTCAAAGAAACCCTCAATCTTCCATGTCACACCGCCGATTGCCTGTATTTCCCCCTTCTGATTCACAGAGCCTGTTACTGCCAAGTCCTGCCTGATAGGCAGCTCCGAAAGGGAGGAGAGAATACAGTACAGCTCTGTGCTGGAGGCACTGTCCCCATCAATCCCATTGTAGTTCTGCTCAAAACAAACACGACAGGACAGAGAAAGGGGGAATTTCTGTGCATAGGTCTGTCCCAGATACCCTGTAATAATCTGCACACCCTTATCATGAGTTTGCCCACTCATCCGTGCTTCTTTTTCAATATTGACAATGCCAGATTTTCCCACATAGGTCGTGGCAGTAATGCGGGTTGGATTCCCAAAGGCGTAGCTGCCCATATCCAGCACCGCAAGACCGTTAATCTGCCCGATTTCCTTTCCTTCCACGTCAATCATAATGACATCTTCATCTAGCATCTCATCCAGTTTTTCTTCATAAAGGCGAAGCCGCTGCTCTTTTTCATAAATTGTTTTTTGAATGTGGGCTGCCGTCACCAATTTTGCATCCTCCATTTTCGCCCATGTTGCCGCCTCTCCCAATATTTCTGCCAAATGATTGAAACGGGTAGACAGCTTGTTCTGCCGCTCTGCCATGCGAGAGGAGTATTCAATGATGGCACAAACTGCATCGGCATCAAATTCCAATGTTTTTTCATTATGAACAAAGCTCTTGATAAACTGTGCCAATTTTGTAATATTCACATGGTTTCTTGGCATTTCATAATCAAAATCCGCTTTGATTTTAAAGAATTTATCAAATTCTTCATCGTATTCACTCAAAACCTCGTAATAGTAACTGCTGCCAATCATAATCACTTTGATATCGGCAGGAATAGGCTCCGGCTTCAGCGTAGGTGCTACCACAGTACCAAGCTGTTCCCGCACCGCATCCATATTGATTTCTTTTGTTTTAATAACACGGCGTAAACTTTCCCAAGCCTGAGGGGAAGAAAGAATATCCTGTGCCTGCACAATCAAATAGCCACCATTTGCTCTATGGAATAAGCCACTTTTGATTTTCATAAAATCTGTGGTTAAATTTCCATATTCATTATCATACTCCACTTCTCCCACCAGATTATAATAAGTAGGGTTAAATGTTGCCACAACGGGTGCACCTTTTGTTTTACTATGATCCACAATCAGGTTAACCTTATATTTCTGCGTCACATCCTCCGGCTGTTTTTTGGAGAGCATGGGAAGAAGTGCAGAAAGACTGTCATCCCCTTCTTCTTCATCCTCAAAAAACTGACCGATATTTTCCAGAACATCCTCTTTCACCGCATTGACATAGGCAATCACCTTTTCGTAGCTTTGATACTTTTCCTGCACTGCTGCAACATGATCACCAATGGCAAACATTCCTACCTTGTAATCCAAATTTTCCACTTTTCTTTTGGATTCCTTATCCAGCTCCCGAATATCCCGCATAATGGCACTTGCTTTTTCCTGTACAATCTGGGAATTTTTTTCAATCTCCGCCTTTACTTCTTCGCCGAGGTCATCATATTCTTCTTCCCCAACGGTTTCCCCTTTTACAACAGGCATAAAATAAATACCGGAATTGGTCGTTTTCACTTGGAAGTCATGTTCTGCTGCCACCTTCCCCATTTTTTCCATAAGTGCGTTTCGCTGCTCATCCACAGAACGCAGCAGGTCATTTTTCTGTTGCTCATAATCATCAGTGCGGAATGCTTTTCGCAGTTCTTCCTGCATCAGCTGCACCAACTCGCTCATATCGTCCCGAAACTGCTTCCCCAAGCCTGCTGTCAAATTGATTGCCACAGGGCTTCTGGGATTTTGAAAATTATATACATAGCACCAGTCATCAGGCACCGGCTCTGTTTCTGCCAATCGCTCTGCACTTGTTTTGGCATAGGTGGTTTTGCCTGTGCCGGAAGGCCCTGCCATATAAATATTATAGCCCTTGATTTTCACCATCAAACCAAAGTCCAGTGCCTTCACCGCCCGTTCCTGTCCAATAATGCCTACAAGGGGTTCTAATTCTGCCGTTGTATCAAAAGATAAGTCTTTTGGTCTACAACTATTTTTCAACTCTGTATAAGAAAGCTCTTTACTCTTTTCCATTTATGCCGCCTCCTTTTTAAAAAATGCCGAAGCAAAGGTGGTGCTTCGGCATACAACTCATACTTTGTCATAATCTTCATACCAGTGGAAATATTTCCACATAATCACTGCGTCTTCTTTTGTATCCGGATAATAGTTCTTCCGAAGCCCCTCCGGACGGTATCCATGCTCATGGTATAAATGCTGTGCTGCACTGTTGCTGATACGCACTTCCAGTGTAATGCCAATCATTTCCCGCTCTGCCGCTACCTGTTCCAACGCATCCATCAACCCATGACCAATGCCCTGCTTTCTGTATTCCTCCAAAACTGCAACATTGGTAATATGCCCCTCTGTTACAACGTGCCACATCCCTGCATAGCCGACAATTTTGTCATCCGCCTTTGCCACAAAGTAAACGGCAAGGGCATTTTCTTTTATTTCCCGTTCAAAGTCCTGTCGTGTCCACGGTATGGAAAATACCGCTTCCTCCACAGCAAGCACGCCTTCCAGATGTGCCTCTGTCATAGGGATAATTTCAAACATGGGCATCTCCTTTCTCCATGAGGCGTTCCTCCCGTTCCCGCTCTGCTTGAGATTTTCGCAAGTAAATAAGAGAAAAGGCATCTCCGGAAACCGCTTTTCCTTCTTCTGCCAAAATCCCTCCAAGGGCAGCAACAGCCGCTCCACGCTGCAAGGAGCAATGTGCCGGTGCAAAATGAAAAGCAGGATATTTTTCCAGTTTTTCCCTATGAACAGGTACACCATCTCCCAAGAATATCACATCCTGTTCAAAGCTATTTGCAATGGATATCATTTCCTCAATGGGAACAGCCATAGCTTCCGTTAAAGGAACAAGACGTTCTTCCTCCCATTGATACAAAGCCCCATACACCTGCCCCCTGCGGGCATCCATAATGGGGCAGACAATTTTATCTGTCATGTAAATATCATATGCCAGTGCATCCAATGTGGGAACAGGAATGAGCTTCTTTCCTGTTCCCAAGCAAAGTCCCTTTGCCGTTGCCGCTCCGATACGCAGTCCGGTAAAGGAGCCGGGGCCTGCAGCACAGGCAATATAATCTATGTCTTTCAAATCCGTTTCTGTTTGTCTGCATATTTCTGCGATGATAGGCATAATCGTCTGACTATGGGTAAGCCCATGATTCTGAGAAATTTCTGCCAACAATTTATCGCCATCTATAATTGCCGCCGAGGCAGTTTGCCCTGTGGTATCAATGCCCAGTATTTTCATATCATCCCTCCTGCCTCATTGTAACCTTACGGTAGTCCTCGCTTTTTGTGTAATCCTTTTCCAATGTAATCCAAAAGGCATCTTGAGGAATCAAACCTTTAATCAGCTTTGCCCACTCTACCAAGCAGACACCTTCCGCAAAAAAGTATTCCTCGTATCCAATATCATCCATTTCTTCCTCGCAGGAAATGCGATACACATCAAAATGATAAAAAGGTATTTTGCCGTCATGGTATTCATTGACAATGGTAAAGGTGGGGCTGGTTATCTGCTCTTTCACCCCAAGTCCTGCGGCAAATCCCTTTGTAAAAACCGTTTTGCCCACGCCCAAATCCCCATCCAGACAAAATATCTGCCCTTTTTTTGCATTTTCTGCTAATTTTTTTCCAAATTCCTCCGTTTCCTGCGGAGAAAAGCTCTCCCATATCTGCTCCATAGCTTTCCCTCTTTTTTTCTATTTTTTTACATAAATACAGATGTGACGCCGGTATCCAGTTCCTTTGAATCCTTGCCGTCATAATAGTACAAATCGCCCACGCCTGCTGCATAATCATAATTTTTAAAGTAGGCAAGATGTCCATTATTTTTATATTGGATACTGAATACATTTTCATCCAGCTTCTTCTTCTGTCCTTCTTCTATTACATATAGAGTACCGTTTCCCGTTTCAGGGTTTGCGTCTGTAATATAATAAACTGCTTCTTTGTCCTTTGCAAAATGGATTCCGCTTGCTTCTTTTATTTCTTCCTGTCCCATTATACCAATGGTGCCAACACCATCTTTGAAATCTTTAAAGTAGGCAAGGGTATCACTATTTCCCAAAAATTCTGCTTTTTCCACATTTCTTGCAACTTCTTCAAAGCTCTTGCCAAGCTTTCCTGCTTTCAACACAGTTTCTTTGGATTTTCCATCTCCAATGCAATAAGAAAGACTGCTGCCGTTTTTAGACAGCTGTATGGTGGAAGGGTCAATGCCTGTATCCTGCAGCTCCCAATCATTGCCTCCTGCATCCACCAGATGCAGTTTTTTATCGCCATATGCCAAATTCATATAATATTTCATTTCCACATCCTGCAAAGAAGAAATTTCAGACAATTTGATTTTCTCCTCTGTATCCACACCATAATAGATAGCAAAAGGGCGGTCATTGGCTACCGATACTGCAGACAATACACTGTCTGATACCAAAATCAAATTTCCGCCGGCATAGATATAGCACTCCTGCAAAATAGGTGCAATGCCTTCCCCGTTCTGCATGATTTTTCGCATTTCATCTCTTGCTTTCTTGGCTTCGTATTCCTCTCCTTCTGTTGCTTTGAGCTGTGCATCCTTTTGTGCCATGTCATCTTCAATAAGCTGCGTATACGGAATTTTTTTATCCGGATTTTGTGACATGAGCAAAACGTCTTTTCCGTTATCCATAACCTCCATATAGGTTGCCCCTGTCAAAACCACTTCCGGTTCCGCTCCATAAAGATAGCGATAGGCAGTATATACATCCTTGTCAGCCGCTACATAGTAAAGGGTATTGGTTTCTTTCGCCAACGTGAAAAGAGCTGCATTCTCTGCCAAAAGAAAAGGCTTGTCCCCTTCCTGTGTACCACAAACATACAAGTGGTTTCCTGTTTTTTCCTGCTTAATATAAGCCACATAAGCCCCATCTGTACTGATTTCGTATGTATCTGTTTCAGGCAAAATTCCTTTGTCCACCAAAATCTCTTTTGTGCCATCAAAGAAAAAAAGCTCTGCACCCTTTTCCACGTCCTCTGGCAAACGGAGAAAAGCTGCCTTTTCTCCATCCTCACTGATATGATAGTCTGCCACACGCTCCCCTACCAATATGCCTTTTTCTCTGTTTGTTGTTTCTCTTTTATAGAGGTCGTATTGATTATCCCTTGTTAAATTTGCAATGTAGTACAAATTATTCCCATCTTCGGAAAAGGAGCTGCCCCATGCCGTATAGAAAAAATTATACTGTCCGCCGTTGCTGATGCCTTTCTGTGCCAAATAAGGCTCATTTTCCAAATCATATACATATAAATCGTTGTTTTTCGCATAGGTAATACCAAGTACGGGAGAAACACCTCCTATATCTATGGTTTTCCAGCAAAATGCCAGAACTGCCACAAATACCACAATTCCAATGACGATTCCAACGGAATTGCTTCCGCCTTTCTTTGGTGCAGCGTCTGCCCCTGTCTTAGGGGATGCCCCCTCCTGCAAAACTGCTTCTTCCTGCTGATTCTTTTCTTCCTCCATGATTTTTCCTCCTTAAAAATATCTGTTCCTGAGAAACTCCAAAAGACGGCTTGCTCCCACAACCTTTTTTCGGACATTTTCATATTTTACAGGAATTGAAAAACCCAGAGAAGAAAAAGACTGTATGGACTTCCCACACCACTTCTTTTCTTTCCGCATCTGTCGTTTCCTGCGTTTTTTATGCACAGACAAGCATTTTTTCAAAAAATGGAAAGCCTTCCGCACCTGCCTGATTCCATCCAGCCCCATATGAAAATCCATAGGCTTTCCCCCTTTCCGCCTTCCAACGACGTTTCCTGTTTTATAGACTCACAAGCATTTCCAAAAAGGCCGCTGTTTTCTGTTTGGGAAATATTATACCATAAACCAAAAACTGATACAACAAAATGAAGCTTCCCTTCCAAATACCTTGTTGTTATATGTTACGCAGTATAAAAAAGCCCCTTATGATTTTTATATATCATAAGGGGCTTTTTTGCAGGCTGCTTTACAAGCCTTTTCTTTCCCTTTCCTCATATTCCATTTTTTCAACAAGGATTTTTTTGTGGCGTAATGCGTCCTCAATCAAATCCAGAGTTTCCTCCGAGTCAGCTTCCACAAGATGATAGTGATAATTGGATGTAATGTTTTTCAGCGGACTGGATTTTCCGTTTCTGATGTCCTGCACAAATTCCATGGCTTTTCTTCTGGAGTTGATATGAATCTCTGCTTCAATATGTCCATATACTCTGTGGTTTACCATGACATTGACAACTTCGCCACCCAAATCCACGATTGTATATAATTCTTCCTCTACCTGTTCATCTGTATGATTCGTTTTAAATACACGACTGACAGAAAGAGGTGTATGCAGAAGGTATCCTCTGTTAGTGGAAATAATCTCATGCCCCGCTGCACGAATCAGTGCAATATCCTGCACAATGACCTGTCTGCTGACATCATACATCTCTGCAAGCCTTGCTCCCGACACAGGTGTTTCACTTTTTTTAATGTGTGCCAATATCTCATTTCTGCGTTCAGAGCCTGTCATAAATCCATTCCCCTCTTTCTTTTACGGAATCTCATTCCACTGCGTGCAGGTTCTTCAAAGAAATATCTAAAATAGGGGCGGAATGTGTCAAAGCACCACTGGAAATATAGTCCACACCCACTTCTTTCAAATGTGCAATATTTTCCTTTGTCACATTTCCAGAGCATTCTGTTTCCGCTCTGCCACCAATCAGTTCTACTGCCTTTTTCATATCTTCTACAGACATATTATCCAACATAATAATGTCTGCCCCTGCTTCTACCGCTTCTTTTACCATATCCAGATTTTCTGTTTCCACTTCAATTTTTCGTACAAAGGGTGCATATTCCTTCGCCATGCCGATTGCCCTTGTGATGCTGCCTGCCGCTCCAATATGATTATCTTTCAGCATAACACCATCAGAAAGGTTGTAACGATGGTTGTGTCCACCGCCTGCACGCACTGCATACTTTTCAAAAATACGCATATTGGGTGTTGTTTTTCTGGTATCCAATAATTTAATATTACTGCCATCCAATAATTGTACCACTGTATGGGTATAGGTTGCAATACCGCTCATACGCTGCAAATAATTCAGTGCCACACGCTCACCGGAAAGAAGAACCCGAATATCCCCCTTTACTTTTCCCATAAGCTGTTTATTTTTTACAGTTTCCCCATCCCTGCAGTAAAATTCCACATCTGTGTCAGCATCCAAAAGCTGAAACACACGTCTAAACACTTCCAAACCCGCAATAATACCATCTTGTTTGCAAATCAGGTCTACCTCTCCCTGTACAGCTTCTCGCATCACTGCATTGGTGGATACATCTTCACTGGAAATATCTTCTTTCAGGGCTTCCAATATCAAGCGGTCTGCCTGCAAAGTCATTGTAATTCCATTCATATTCCTTCTCCTTTTTCTTTCCGACAGCTTTTTTAAACAGATTTCTCAGTAATAAATTGTGCTGCCCTTTTTGCAAAGACAAGGCTTTCCAAAAGGGAATTGCTTGCCAAACGATTTGCACCATGAACACCATTGCAGCTGGTTTCTCCTGCTGCAAAAAGATTGGGCATGGAAGTATGACTATGCTTGTCTACCCAGATACCCCCCATGAAATAATGCTGTGCCGGCACAACGGGAATACACTCTTTTGTAACATCATAGCCTTCCTCCAAACAGCGTTTATAGATATTTGGAAAGTGGTTCCATATCATTTCTTTATCCATATGCTCCATAGAGAGCCATACAAAATCTGTGCCATCTTTTTCCATCTGCTCCCGAATGGCTTTTGTTACAACATCTCTTGGCAAAAGCTCATCCACAAAGCGTTCCTTATTTTTATTGTAAAGCACAGCACCTTCCCCACGAACAGACTCAGAAATGAGAAATCTTCTGCCCGGTTTTTTGGAATACAAGGTGGTAGGATGAATCTGTACATAGTCCATATTTTCCAAACGGATACCATGTTTTTTGGCAATATCCAGTGCATCTCCTGTCAAATGAGGAAAATTGGTGGAATGTTCATAAAGTCCACCAATACCTCCGCTTGCCAGTATGGTGTTTTCTGCATAGATGCAATATTCTTCCCCATCCTCAGTCCTTACAGCAATTCCTTTGCACCTGCCATTTTCTTCTATTATATCTGTCATAGTTGTATATGTATAGAGGGTAATATTTTTCCGCTCCTGTACCCGCTGCAACAGCTTACTTGTAATTTCCTTTCCGGTAATATCCTGATGAAAAAGAATTCTTGGCTGTGAGTGTGCACCTTCTCTTGTATAAAGGAGCTCTCCATCCTTCTTTTCAAAGTCCACGCCAAAATCAATCAAATCCCGGATGACCTCCTGAGAGCCATGCAGCATAATATCCACAGATTCCTTTCTGTTTTCATAATGTCCTGCTTTCATAGTGTCCTCAAAATAGCTGTCATAATCTTCTTCTCCCCGCAAAACACAAATCCCGCCCTGTGCCAAGAAAGAATCACTGCTTTCTTCATCCGATTTTGTAATCATGATAATCTGTTTGTCCTTGGGAAGATGCAATGCACTAAATAATCCCGCAACACCGGTTCCTACGATGACAGCATCTGCTTTTTTATCCATGCCATACCCTCTTTTCTCTTTATATCTCTTTTATCCTTTATTTTGTAAGCTCCAACATTCTTTCCAAGGGTTTTTGGGAATCTACACGCACAGCCTCTGCCACCTGTACTGCATTCTCACCTGTTTCCAATACATGAAGAATTTTTTCCAGTGTAATACGTTTCATATCGGTGCAAATAGGTTCTGTAGCTGTAAAATAAAATTTCTTTTCAGGATTATCCTTTTCCAACTGATGGCGAACTCCATTTTCTGTACAAATAATAAATTCTTCTTTGTTGCTCTTTGCTGCATAGCGAATAATTCCAGAAGTGCTGCCAATATAATCGGAAAGAGCCAAAACTGCCTTTGCACATTCTGGATGAGAAAGGACTTCTGCTTGCGGATGCTCTTTTTTTGCCTTTTTCACTTCGGCGACCTGCATTTTGTCGTGTATGGGACAGCAGCCTTCATTATATATAAAATTCTTTTCCGGCAACTGCTCTGCAATAAAATGTGCCAGATTTTTGTCTGGAATGAAGAAGATATTTTTATTGGGCAGTGCTTTTACAATCTCCACTGCATTTGCAGAAGTCACGCATACATCCGAATAAGTTTTCAGCTCTGCAGTGGAATTGATGTAGCATACCACTGCAAGGTCATCATAGGTATTCCGCATTCTCCGAATTGTTTCTCTATCTGCCATATGTGCCATGGCACAATCTGCCTGCATATCAGGCATCAAAACCGTTTTTTTCGGATTCAATATTTTTGCACTTTCTCCCATAAAAGAAACACCGCAAAATACAATGGTCTGCTCCTTGAGGTCTACGGCAACCTTGCTGAGATAAAAGGAATCCCCTACATAGTCTGCAATTTCCTGCACCTCCGGACGCACATAATAATGTGCCAAAATCACTGCGTTCTTCTCTTTTTTCAGGTTTTGGATTTGTTCCACAATATTCATTTTCATTTCCTCACTCATTTTTAGAATTTTGTCACTGATTGCTGACCATTATACCACAAGACCTTATATGTGACAAGACAGATGTAAATTTTAATATATACATATGTATTTTCATATTAAAATGACATATTTTCCAGAAAATTATAGAAAAATAATATCCTTACTTTCTTATTTTCCAAATCCATTTTCCCGTCCCCTATAGCTGTACAGACGAGTTTTCAGACACGTCCTGCAAAAATAATCTTCTTCTCTAACAAAGTTGTTACTAAAATGTTAAATAATTTAATAAATAATTAAATATTTTGTTTACAATCCGGATTCTTTCCTGTATAATACCTTTGGACAGATGAAGAAAGGTGAATTATGATAATGGCAAAGAAAAATTCTAATGCAAAGAAAAATAAAAAGAAACAGCAGAAAAAAAATAATACACAGCTTACAAATGTACAAAACAAAAAGCATATCGCTGCACAAATTGATTCTGCACATCCTATAACAGAAAAATCCATAGCAGAAAAAGAACAGATGCAGGAAGTATCTGCCAAACAAGAACTTTCTGTTCGTACAAATGTCCGAAAACCCTTTGTTCCCACTCTGACACTGCATATTTCTCATAAGGATACCACAAAAACACTCTCCTTAAAACGTAGCCATGGTATTGTCATTGCGGCTGCACTGACTTTGGCTGTAGGGGGAGGCATTATCGCAACAGCTTCTTATTTTCATACACAAACACAGCTGCAGTCCTCCATGCACCAGCTGGAGGAAATGGAAAAAGCAAATCGGATTCTTACCAATCAGGCAGCAAAATTGGAGGACGAAAATACAAAATATAACGAAAGCTTAGATGAAATCCAGAAAAAAACATTGCAGCTGGAAAATAAAATGACAGAACTTGAAACAACAAAACAAAATCTTGCAGATGAATTGAACAACATGACTGATGCAGATACAGCAGATGCAGGTGCATATCTTTCTATTTTGAATGAAACTCCCACAGATAGCTCTGCTTTCACAAATGTTGTCACAACATCCTACAACAAAACAGATTCTCTCCACAATCAGCTGGAAAAATTAGATGTGCAGTTAGATGAAACAGGTATTTCCTTTGGTAATATTGCAGAAAATGTAACGGTATCACTGGCTGCACAGAGCAATATCCCGCAAGGTCTTCCTGTTGGCGGTGTCATTACAACAGAATTCAATCCCAATGGCGATCCCTCCATCAGCGATGGCAGAGTACACAAAGGTATGGATATTTCCACCAGAAGGCAGGTAGTACCCATTGCTGCTACAGCAGCCGGAACCGTCATCACCTCTCAATTCCACAGCGGCTATGGCAACTATATTTGCATCGACCATGGAAACGGCTTTGTCACATTGTATGCACATAATTCCGAAAATCTGGTTTCTGTTGGCGACAAAGTAAAAAAAGGTGATACCATCGCCATGTCAGGCTCTACCGGAATGTCCACCGGCATTCATTGCCATTACGAAATTCATTTAAATGGAGCATATCAAAATCCTCGTGATTTCATGTAATCTCTTTCTCAATCCCCTTCCATGCTTCAGGAGGGGGATTTTTCATGGAAACTCGCCTGAACCGTGAATAAAGCGTGTATAGATAGGTGCAGGCATAAAGAAAAATCTCCAAACATAAACTGCTTTTTGTCCGCCTCTCGTTAACACAGCTTGCTCTGTATTCCCTTTCATCCTTGTTGTTTTCCTTATTAAATTCTATACTCTTTTGTTTTTCTTTCCATTTTTTCTCTCAGAAGCTTTTTTCTTTTTTTCTCCATAACGAAAATAGTTTTTTCTCCTTGAACAATATCAATAGTTTCCCCCTGCTTTTTCCTATATTCATCATTATTATCAATAAAAAACCCTCTGCTTTTTCACTTGTATACAAAAGTGTATGAAATACTATACAAAATTTCTAAAGTTTGTGGAAATTTTCACAGTGCCCCCTTGCTTTTCTTTAGAAACGTGGTATACTGATATAGACATCAGGAAATCATGCTATATTCCTTTCTATCGGTGTTTTTGTGTTCTCCACAGAAACATACAAGGGCTTCTCCAAGGTTGCCCTAAGGAACAAAATAGTATCTTTCCGGTTGATTATTTATTGATTTTTATTGCAATCGTTAACAAAAAGGAGAAGTGAAAGACATGAGATTATCTGACAGAGTACAGGCAATGCAGAACTCCCCCATCAGAAAGTTCAACCCTATGGCTGCTGAAGTAAAAGCACAGGGTACAAAGATTTATCATCTGAATATCGGTCAGCCCGATATCGAAACACCTTCCGTATTCTTGGAAGCAATCAAAGGCTTCGATCAGAAGGTTCTGGCTTACGCTGAATCCTCCGGTCTGCCCGAACTGCAGGACGCTATTATTGACTACTTCAAGAGATTTGATATGAGTCTGAACAGAAAGAACGTACTGATTACAAGCGGCGGTTCCGAAGCTCTGACATTAGTATTCCTTTCCTTGATCAACCCCGGCGATGAAGTTATCGTTCCCGAACCTTACTACACAAACTACCTGACATTTATTCAGGCTGCTGACGGTGTTGTAAAACCCATCACAACATATGCTGAAGAAGGCTTCAAATATGCAATCAGAGAAAGACTTGAAAAAGTTGTAACAGATAAAACAAAAATGATCTCCATCGTAAACCCCGGTAACCCTACTGGCTGCGTTTTGACAAGAGATGAAATGAGAGTTATCTGCGATTTCGCAAAAGACCATGATTTGTGGATTCTGGCTGACGAAGTTTACAGAGAATTCGTATACGATGGCAGAGAAATGACATCCTTCGGTCAGTTCGCTGACGTAGAAGACAGAGTTATCGTTATCGACTCCGTATCCAAGAGATTCTCCGCTTGCGGTGCTCGTATTGGTTGCTTGGTATGCAAGAACGATGATTACATGGCTCAGGTTATGAAAATCGCTATGGGTCGTCTGTGCTGCCCTACATTGGAAATGGTTGGTGCTACTGCACTGTACAAGCTGGATCCTTCTTTCTTCGATGGTGTAAGAGCAGAATACGAACACAGAAGAAACGTATCCTACGATGCACTGAAGAAGATTCCCGGCGTTGTATGCGAAAAACCCGGCGGTGCTTTCTACATCACTTGCAAACTGCCTGTTGAAAGTGCAGAAGATTTGTTGGTATTCCTGCTGAAAGAATTCAGAGATAACAACGAAACAGTTATGTACGCTCCCGCAGAAGGCTTCTACGCTACACCTGGTATCGGTAAGAACGAACTGCGTATTGCTTACATCCTGAAAGCTGAAGATATGGCTAGAGGTATTGAACTTCTGGGCAAAGGTATCGAAGCATACAAAGCTGCAGGCAACAAATAAGATATTTCTTAAAAAGAAATATTCAAAAACAGAAATATTATGGGTGTCGATTTTTTCGGCACCCTTTTTTATAGGAAAAGGATGAGATGGGCATGAAGATTTTATATGAACTGACAATTTGCGATACCAAGTTAGAAAAATACTTTTTTATCGGCATTTACTCCTCCAAAGAATACGCACTTTCTACAGCAAAAACATATTGTAGAAACATACAAGGATTTAAAGATTATCCTTGCACCTACTCCATCATGCCAAAAACAGTTTTGGAAAAATTGACAAGTGAAAAAACAGTCTATCGTATTGTAGGTTGGGACACGAGAAATTGGGAAGATGTGAATATATGGAAAAGTGATTTGTATACCAATAAGAAAACGGCTGAAGCCGCCTATATTGAGATACAACAAAATATGAAACGGCAAGAATGGTCTTTGGACTCCTTTAAAATCAATGAATCGCATTGGAAAGATGGATTTATCCGTGTCACATAAAACGCAAAAAGCAGAAGATTTTTTGTTTTCCTCTGCTTTTTTATATTGAAATACGATTTATTTTTTACCTTCTGCCCATGTGTGACGGTGTAGTTCTCCTTGCTGAAGCATCTCAGGAAATCCCTGCTGCCGCAATGCTTCATATATCATAATCGCTACAGAATTAGATAAATTTAAGCTTCTGGCTGCTTCCAACATGGGGATTCGCACAGTCTGCTTTGGATATTGCAACAAAATTTCTTCCGGAATCCCTGCACTTTCCTTTCCAAACATAATATAATCATTTTCTCCATAGGTCACATCTGTATAAACATTCTGTGCCTTTGTGCTTGCAAGCCACAGCTTCGCATCGGTATTTTTTTGTAAAAAATCCGCAAAATTATCATAGTATCGAATATCCAATAATTTCCAATAATCCAATCCCGCCCGTTTCAAATATTTATCCTCCACAGAAAACCCCAGAGGTTTAATAAGATGTAGTACAGAATTGGTTACCGCACAAGTTCTGGCGATATTTCCTGCATTTTGTGGAATTTCAGGCTCCAACAATACAATATGCACATTTTCTCCTTCTTTCTTTTGTTACTATTTTTATTATTCTAGCATAGATACGGCTTTTTTTCAATATCACAAACTTTTACTTGACGAATCATTATCTATATATTATTATTGTATAACAATAGTTATTAGTTAGGAGGGAGTAACCCATGAAAGAGACTGCTCAAAAATTGCGGGAAAAAGGCTTAAAGGTAACACCTCAAAGAATTGCTGTTTACAATATGTTACTACACAGCCATGAGCATCCAACTGCGGAAACAATCTACCGCACTTTGGAAGAAACCAATCCTACTATGAGCCTTGCTACAGTGTATAAAACACTGGATAACTTCAAGAATCTGGGGTTAGTACAAGAATTAAATGTAGGAGAAGCAAGCTCTCGCTATGATGCGACTGTCACTTGCCATCCACACACAGTATGTACCTGTTGTGGAAAGGTGGAAGATTTACTTCTTCCCGAACTGACAAATCTTCATGCTGCTGTAGCAGACAAGTTAGATTTTGATGTAGAATGTGAGCAGTTAATTCTTTATGGTACGTGTAGTGCCTGCCGTAAAACGGAGGGTAGACACATATCCTGAGGGTAATGAAAAAGACCATTTCGTCCACACACTTGCTTTCTGCAAGCAATATAAGAAATGGTCTTTTTTATGCTCTTTCTTTTCTTATGATTTATTTCTATTGGTCATTGGTCACATTTCCGTTCCCGCTAACGGGAATTGCTTCTCCCAAACAGGTTGATGCCGGTTGCAGCCAAGCAAGAAAAAAATCCTTTCCTCTCGCCGCCACCTCTCTGATTTCTCTCAGTATTTGTTTGGCATAGGGACGCTTATCCGCTGATACCCCATAGGCATCCAAACCCATACGTTCCGCCGTGTATAAAGCCCTTGGCAGATGATATTCCTGAGAAACAATGACAATCTTCTTTACCTGAAAAATATCCTTTGCACGGTATACACTTTCGTATGTTGAAAAACCTGCATGGTCCATAAAAATTTCTTCAGAATTCCCCCCCTTTGCAATGGCAAAATCCTTCATCAAATTCACTTCATCATAATCCTCTCTGCCATGGTCACCACTCATCAAAAGACGATTCGATGCACCTTCTTCGTACAGTTGGATACCTGTCAAAAGTCTGTCCTCCAGCATATGGCTCGGCGTTCCATCTGCACGAATCCCACAGCCCAGTACAAGAATACAGTCAGCATCCAAGGAGGCAGCCTCCTCTACTGTCAAAATCCGCTTGGCTTCATGATGCTTTACATAAAAACTAATCCCAAAAAGAATACAAATACCAAGGCAGCCCAAGACAAACAGACGCAGCAGCCATTTTTTCCATATTTCCCTTTGCATTTTTATATCTCCCTTCGTATCTCTGTTCCAAAAGGCAGCAACAAAAGCTCTACAAATTTAAAGCACTGCAAAGCAAGGGGAAACCTCACTATGGTGCAACGCAGACACCCTGCCAACAGCCAACCAATGGAGATTGCATATTCCTTGTAAAATAGTCATTGCTTTTCTTTCTTTTGTATACCATATTTTTCCCGATAATAGAGAACAGCCTGTGCATAGTCTTTTTCAGCCAATGCCACTTTACCGTCTTTCGACAGTCCATAAATCCCCTTGCCATATGGCACAAACCAACCATACACATTTCTGCGTAATATTGCTGCATATTTTTCTTCCATCCCCATTTCACGCAAGGCCTTGCAGGAAATTTCCTCTTTCTGTTCCAATAAGCAGCAAAGCTCCAAAGCTTTTTCTCGGTAGGCAGTCATAATCTTTTTTCGTGTCATGCCACCTGTATTGGTTGAAACCTTTCTGCCGTCCAATTCCAAGACCAAACCTTCCTGCTTTTTCCGCTTTTTCCATACTATACTGTCAGACGGTTCCAAAACCACGTCCACCCTTTGCAGAGGACTGTCCAATGCCACCGTTATAAGCCCGATTTCCAGACGTTTTAGCAAACGAACCATATCTCTCCAGCTTTTCTCTCTTTGTCCCTTCAAGGGGCGTGGAATCGCCACAAAGACATACTCTGTCATTGTCTGCCGTTCCATGGCCTGATAAACCAGCTTCAAATTGAACCGCTTCTTCAGCTCCACAATGACCAGCCTGTCCTCTTTTTTTGCTGTAACATCACATCCCTTTACTTCTGCTTGTACTGTATAGCCTTCTTCTGTGAAAAAACGGCGAATAGGCTCGTATAAATCTGTTTCCGAAAAATCCATCTCATTCTCCCTGTGCCATGAACTGCTCAATGTCCTCTACCGTCTTTATCATATCCTTTGTCATAACCTCACAGCCATTTTCTGTTACCAGTACATCATCCTCAATGCGGATGCCCATTGCCCATTCTGCAATATATAATCCCGGCTCTACTGTCAATACCATGCCAGGCTCCAACAAACGCTCCGTATATCGCCCAATATCATGGGTTTCTGCTCCCAGATAGTGACTGACTCCATGATAGTAATACCGTGCAACATCTTCCATGGTTTCTGCCAGCCCGATTTTTCTAAGCTCCACCAAATAATATTCTTTCAGTATCTCGTTCAGGGCAGAAAACGGTACGCCGGGACGAATGGCATCAATGACCTTTTGCTGCCCTCCCAGCACGATTTCATAAACCATCTTCTGCCTGTCTGTAAACCTTCCATTGACAGGGAAGGTACGGGAAATATCCCCATTATACCAATTCTTTTGTGCACCACAGTCCACAAGAAGCAAATCACCATCCTCTGCCACCCCATTATTTTGGCTATAGTGGAGAATCGTCCCTCTTTTTCCTGCCGCTGCAATGGTTGGAAAAGCCTTTTCTCTGACTCCCTTCTGCATCAAAACAAAATCAAAATATGCTTCTATTTCATATTCCTTCATACCGCTTTTGGCATGACGCATCATTTCCTCCAGTCCCAAACGGGTAATATCCATGGCCTTTTGCATCTGTTCCAGCTCATAAGGCTCTTTTGTCAAACGCAAATCACCAAAGATTGGGTATACATCCTGTATTTCCATGGCTGGATATTTCTTTCTGATTTCCTGTGCAAAAGCAAGGGCAGGCGTGGGCAAATCTGCCCAATCCCGATGCTCCAAATCCAATGCCACTCTTTTGATGCCATAACGGAAAAGGAACTGTGAAAAGTCATCTGTAAATTCATCCAAAAAACGGATGTCTTGTATTCCGCTGATTTCCTTTGCTTCCTCCACAGTCATGTTTGCCCCTACCCACTTTGCCATGATACCATTATCTCTTGGAATATAGAGTATCTCTGTGGCAGTATCTCCTGCTTTTCCATAGAAGAAAATACAATGCTCCCGCTCCACACCCGTCACATAATAAAAATTACGGTCAGGGGAAAACGGATAGGCTTCATCTCCACGCTTTATGGGAGCTTTCCCTGCAAACAGCAGTACTGCCGTTCCTTCCAAAAGTCGTTCTCCCAGTTTTTCTCTGTTTCTTGTAAAAAACATTTCTCCCATCATTGCTTCTCTCCTTTGTTTTTTTATTTTTCGCATTTATTTGTTCAAAATAAATCCCTGCTGCTCAAAAAAACTCTGCCAAAGGGCAGGTTCTGCCTCTGTTCTACCCTGTACAGACACCGACTTTCCGCCCCCCTTACAGGCAAAGGCATTTTTCATTTCATTTGCCAAGGCACGCATATCTTCCTTGCGGCTCATAAGCACATAGGCATAGCCTGTGCCTGCATTCGTAAAGACTGCTGCTGTTCCTTCTGTTTTGTCCAATACCATATCTGCAAAATGCACCAAATCCTTGGAGTCCAAATCTGCAATAAAAAAGCATAGCTTCTCTGCCACTTCCGCCTTGGCGGCAAGCTGCTGCAGTTTTTCCCACTTCATGCGGCTCACCAGCTGCTTCAGCTCATCTCTTTCATTCCTCATAGCTTCTACAGCATCTCCAATTTTGTTTGTGGGAACAGAAAGAAGCTTGGAAATCCTTGCCGCATTTTCTGTTTTTTCCTGATAATCGGCTAAGGCACGCATACCGCAAACTATTTCCAAGCGGGTACCACCCTTATAATTTTGCAGAGAAAGGATTTTCACCTGTCCCACTGCACCTGCATAAGCCACATGGGTGCCACAGCAGGCACAGCGGTCATAGCCCGGAATTTCTAAGATACGCACATCCCCAAAAAGCTCTTTTTTGCTTCGATAGGAAAGTGCCATTAGTTCCCTGTCAGAAGGATAGTATGCCAAAACCTCTGTATTATTCCAAATGGCTTCATTCGCTTTTTCCTCCAAAAACGGTACATCCTCCATTGGAATTTTTGCATTAAAATCAATGAGTATAGCGTCTTTTCCCATATGAAAGCCAACATTATCACAGTTATATTTTTTGCAGATAATACCGGAAAGAATATGTTCCCCCGAATGATTCTGCATCAAATCAAAACGGTGCTTCCATTCTATTTTCCCTTCTACAATTTCTCCTGCCTGCAAAGGCTTATCTGTTATGTGTATCACAACACCATCCTTATCTTTTACATCTATTACATGGGCATCTCCCAATGTTCCTACATCGGCAGGCTGTCCGCCGCCCTCCGGATAGAAAAAGGTTTCTGCCAGTACCACCTCCCAAGCCTTTCCTTTTGGCTCACAGGACGCTACCTCGGCAGAAAATTCCCTTGTATATGCGTTTTCATAATACCTTTTGATTGTTTCCATTTCCATTTCTCCTTTTTTGCTTCTATTTAGAAAAAGAGCGATAAACCTCTTTTTCGGCTTCCTCGCTCTTTTCAACTCTTGTTCCTCTGGATTATACAAAGTATTCCGGCTCTGCCCGTCTTTCGTACAATTCTTCCAGTTCTTCTTTATGGTAAATATATCCCGGATCATCGTAATACTTTGCACCTGTGGGACATTTTTTTACACAAGCACAGCATTTGATGCAAATACCGATATACTCCGCAGGATTTGTCTTACTAATGGAACCCATGGGACAGACTGTTGCACAAATACCGCACCCACAGCAGTTCTCACCTGTTTTAGGCTTTACCTTGCGAATATCAATGGCTTCCCCATGTCTGTCTCTCGGAATAAAATAAGGACGAATGGGGATTTCCCCTTTTACATAGGCAGGCTCTGTGTATACAAAACCGCTTTGCAGCTTTTCTGCCACCTTCTTCCCAAATTCCATCATCACGGCAATGTCTTTTTCATCCGGTCTGCCTGCGGCAAGGGTTCTGGAAAAAGAATGTTCGCTGACAAAAGCACCTCCCGCCACTGTACGCAGACCATCATCCTCCAAAAGGTTCCGCAGCTCTATAAGTGCATCATCAAAATTACGATTCCCAAAGGAAACAACAGGTACTGCATAGGCACCATTGCCCTGAATGGTCTTTAAGTAGGGCAGAAGGACATTCGGCACACGTCCTGCAATGACAGAAGTGCCACATACAACCAAATCCGTTTCTGCAAATACTGCGGGATTTTCTCTGTGCTGAGGCAATGTAAAATCATATGTATCGTAGGGCAAATTCATCTTTTTTGCAATCGTCTTTGCCACTGTTGTCACTACTTTTTCCGTTCCGCCTGTGGGACTAAAATACATTGCCCAAACCTTCTTCAAATTCATACTTCATTCCTCCCATATACTTCCGTTTTCCCATAAAATTCATTATTCATGAAATGCTTCCAAGTCATTCCATGCCCCCTCTATTTTTTCTACTGTTTGCTTCTTTGTCATTTCTGCCAGTCTTTCCTCTGCATAGACCGTCTGCACCTCTGTATCCTCTACTGCACATTCCTCTGCCAAAGAATCGTATACCAAGGAGTAGAGATAGGAGGACTCCATAAGTGCATAGAGCCGTCTTTCAGAAATTCCTATTTTTTCCAAATCCTCAGGTGCAGCTTCTGCAAGAAATGTATCCACATTCTCCTGTACCTCCTGCTTCTGTTCATTTGTCAGCACAATACTGTTTTTTTCTGCATATTCCGCAGCCGCAATCACGCTTTGCAAGGTGGTAAATGCCCGCTCCTGTACCAGCTCATCTCCTGTCTGTCCATCAAAATTCATGTCCCACACATCATCCCCTGCTGTAGAAACAAAACTTTGGGTTGTGGTATATAAATAAACCATGTATTCTGATTTCATCACTTCTCTGCCGTCAATTTTGGCAATAACCTCATCGGAAAGAACCCTGTCGCAACCACAAAAAAGCAGCATCCCAATCCATATCAAAAAACAAAACCTTTTTTGTATTTTCTTCATAACGCCCACTCTTTCTGCCCATTCTTTTAGGTACTTGTATTATACACGCTTTTTCAAAAAAAAACTAGGGCGTATCTGAAAACTCTCTTATACAGAATTTTTTCATAAAGTGAATCACGCAAGGTATGAAAATCCACAATATAGGAAAGCTGCAGCAAGACCTTTAGGGAATGGATGATACCGGTGTATAGAAAAAGACAATCCATAAATTTCTCAAATACGCTCTTATTCCTTTAATGCAAATATTATAGATTTCATGAGAGAAAGCACCTGATTATTCTCTCCTTTTTTCATACGAACCGTAAGACTTGGTGTATCACCTGCCGCAAAAATGTAACGTCTTTGGTCATTTGCAATCATGTTAGTAAGTTTTTCCGGATTGAGAGCTGCCTTTGGATAAAATAATACCAAAATTTGCATATTCTTCTGCTTTATTTCCGTAATCCCAAGTCCGTGTGCCTCTGCTTTCAGCAGTGCAATCTCCAGCAGATTTTGCACATTTTTAGGTAAATCACCATAGCGGTCTTCCAATTCCTCCTGCATATCATAATATTCCTCTTGATTATGAATAGCAGCAATTTTTTTATACAGCTCCATGCGTTGTACTTGACTATGCACATAAAATTCCGGCAAATAGGCACTGATATTCAAGTCTACAGAGGTTTCAAAGGTTTCCGGAACAGGCTCACCCTTCAGATTATGGACTTCCTCCTCCAAAAGGCGACAGTACATATCATAGCCCACAGATTCCATATGCCCATGCTGCTCTGCACCCAAAAGATTTCCTGCCCCACGAATTTCCAAATCCCGCATAGCAACCTTAAAGCCTGAACCGAATTCCGTAAATTCTCGTATGGTTTGCAATCTTTTTTCCGCTGTTTCCCGCAAAGCCTTGTTTCGATTGTACATCAAATACGCATAGGCTGTACGGTTGCTTCTTCCCACACGACCTCTTAGCTGATATAACTGAGAAAGCCCCATGCGGTCTGCATCCTGTATAATCATGGTATTGGCATTGGCAATATCCAGTCCGGTTTCTATGATGGTGGTACAAACCAAAACATCTATATCCCCTGCCACAAAGTCCCCCATAATACCTTCCAACTCTCTTTCGGACATTTGACCGTGTGCAAAGGTGATATTTGCTTTTGGTATAAGCTTTGCCACACGCATTGTTTCTCTTGCAATACTTTCCACACGGTTATATAAATAGAATACCTGCCCACCTCTTGCCAATTCCCTGGAAACAGCTTCTCTGATGAACTCATCGTTATTTTCCATGACATAGGTTTGTACGGGACGACGTTCTTGGGGAGGTTCTTCCAGTATGCTCATATCCCGTATGCCGGAAAGACTCATATGAAGGGTGCGGGGAATAGGCGTTGCCGTCAAAGTCAAAATATCTACATTCTCTCTGAGCCGTTTCAGCTTTTCTTTATGTGCTACGCCAAAACGCTGCTCCTCATCCACAATCACCAAGCCCAAATCATGAAACTCCACATCCTTGGACAAAATGCGGTGTGTGCCAATAACAATATCAGAAGTACCTAGCTTGAGTCCTTTGATGCTTTCCTTTTGCTGCTTGGGTGTACGGAAACGGGACAGCAATTCAATTTGCACTGCATAGTCTGTCATACGCTGTACAAAGGTATTGTAGTGCTGCTGTGCAAGAATTGTTGTGGGAACCAGATAGGCCACCTGTTTCCCATCCTGTACCGCTTTGAAAGCTGCACGGATTGCCACCTCTGTCTTGCCATAGCCCACATCCCCACAAAGCAGACGGTCCATGACTTTTTTGCTTTCCATGTCCTTTTTGACATCCTCAATGGCATTCAGCTGGTCATCTGTTTCCTCATAGGGGAAATTTTCTTCAAACTCCTTTTGCCATATGGTGTCCTCCCCATAAGGAAAACCCTCCGCCGCAGCACGCTTTGCATAGAGTGCAACCAAGTCCTCTGCCAGTATTTTCACTGCTGTTCTGGCTTTGATTTTGGCTTTCATCCAGTCCTGTCCACCCAGCTTGTTGAGCCTTGGTGCCGCTCCGCCGGAGCCAATATATTTCTGTATCATATCCATCTGGTTGACAGGCACAAAAAGATTCCCATTGTCCCGATAGGTGATTTTCATATAATCTTTTTCTACACCACCTACAGAGATTTTTTCCAAGCCATGAAAAACGCCAATACCATGGTTATCATGTACCACAAAGTCCCCCATATGAAGGTCGGAAAAGCTTTCAATGGCAGCACCATTTTCTCTCCGCTTTCTTTTTTTCTTTTCATGCTTTTGACCAAATATTTCACTTTCGGAAAATACCGCAAAATGGATATAGTCATAGCGGAATCCATGAGATAAATGCCCTCTTGCCACCCAAATACTTCCTCTTGGCAGTGCTTTGTCCAAATTTTCTACATATACCGCAGGAATCTCCATCTGATTCAATTCCCCTGCAATCCGCTGTGCTCTTGTTCCGGAGCCTGCCAAAATCAGTGTGGAAAATCTCTGCTCCTGCAAATAAGAAAGCTCCTCACAAAACATATCCACCTGTTTTTGGAAAGACGGCATCGTACGCACAGCAAAATTGATTTGTTCCTTTGGACGAAAATGTGGTGTTCTTTGAGAAATGCTTGCCAAAAGAAGGGTTTCAAAATCTTCTGCCTGCCGCAATATATCCATATAGTCAAATACCATATTGCTTTGTGCCGGCAGCAAAAAGCCTTGGGTAATTCTGCTTTTGACGCTTTCCGCATACTCCTTTTGCAATGCTTCTATATGCTCCGCCACCCTTTGAGGCTCGTCTATGCACAAAATGGTATCTTCCGAAAGATAGGACAAAAGGCTCACTGTATCTTCATAGAAATACGTAATGAAAGAACCCACCGTACTAAAATCCCCTTCTGTTCGCAGCCTTTCCAAGTTTTCTCCCACATATTCTTTAAGTCGCTCCGCACTTTCCAAAATACCTTTTTGCTCCATATTTTGCAGTGCCTTTTTATAATCTGCTTCTATGCGGTCTGCCGCCTTTACGCCACATTCCTCCCCATAGACCAATTCCCGCATGGGAAAGACGGTAATGGTATCTGCTGTATCTATAGAACGCTGACTTTGTGCATCCATAATACGAATACTGTCAATTTCATCATCCCATAGCTCCATACGCACGGCATCCTCTGCCGTCAGGGAATAAATATCAAAAATACCGCCACGAAGGGCAAACTGACCGGGACTCTCCACAAGGTCTACCCGTTCATATCCCATACGCACCAGCTTTTTTAGAGTACCTTCCAAATCGACTGACTGCCCTACTGCAAAGTGCAGAACAAATTCTTCAAAAATCTCTTTTTTCGGATACCTGTCCAAAAGGGCTTCTGCTGGTGCCACCAAAATGGGACAGTTTTCATGGATGAGCCTTTCCACCACCTGAAAACGCTGTCGGTTCATTTCCATGCTGTGGACATCCGCACTGTAAAAGAGAATATCCTTTGCAGGATAATAAAACCCATTCTTTGTGAAAAAACGCATATCCTCCAAAATCTCTTTTGCACGTATTTCAGTGTGTGTGAGAATCAAGATGGGACGTTTTGTATGGGTATGCAAGGTATATAACAGATGATTTTTTTGTACGTCAACAACCCCTGTTGTAAAAACAGGGGTGCGTTTTTTTTCTATGACATCCAAAAGCTGCTTATAGCTTTCCAGCTCCAAAAGAGGTTCTGTCAAGGTTCTCATGATTTCCTTTCCTCCTTCGTAATAATAGCTGCTTCCTCCTCTTTTCCTTCTGTTTTCTTTTTCTCTTTTTTGGGACGGCGGTTCATGCGATTCATAGCATCCGCCATACCACGGGAAAGAATCAGTTCTACCGCCTTCACTGCCTGTTCCATGCCTTCCTCCACGAGGGGTAAATCATCTTCTGTGAATTTTGACAAAACATAGTCTGCTAAATCCCAGCCGTTGGGTTTTTCCCCAATGCCAACCTTCACTCTGTTAAATACATCCGTCCCCATCTGCTGTATGATATTGCGGATACCGTTATGTCCGCCATGGCTGCCCTTTTCCCGCAGGCGAATCTGTCCTGTCGGCATGGAGGTATCATCATAAATCACAACAAAATTTTCTTGGGGTATTTTATAAAAATTCACAATTTCCCGAATACTTTCCCCACTTAGATTCATGAATGTCTGCGGCTTTACCAAAAGCACACGTCTATCCTGAATCATGCCATCTCCAATCAATGCCTTCTGCTTCTCTTTCTCTACAGAAATGCCATATTTTTCTGCCAGCTTATCTATTACCTGAAAGCCCACATTATGCTTGGTATCTGCATACTGTCTGCCGGGATTTCCCAGACCTGCCACCACAAAAAATTCCTGTCCTTTCTTTTCATTTCTAAATCTGTCAAATAATCCCACAGAGCTTTCCCTCCCATTTTATGTTATATACACACAATAAAAACCCTAATTTTCCGATTAGGGCTTTCTTTTCTATTTTCTCATAAAGAAATAAGACCTATCTGACCTTCCAGATACGCCTTATCCTTCTCTTATGCACTCTACAGGATTCGAACCTGCGGCCTTTCGGTCCGGAGCCGAACGCTCTATCCCCTGAGCTAAGAGTGCAAAACCGTGATATTTATTGTACAGGAAAAATGTGTATCTGTCAAATATTCTTACTATCTTTTTTTCGCCCTTCCCTAATAGAGGCATCCCGAAGGATGCCCCATGGAAAGAACATATATTTTTTATTCCACTTCCCCTTTATCCAAAATGGGAACAGGGGTCAGCTGCCAGATTTCCTTTGCATACTGCTGAATGGTTCTGTCACTGGAAAACTTGCCACTTTTTGCCACATTGCAAATTGCCATTTTTGCCCATTTCCTTTTGTCCCCATAGGCTTTGTCAATTTCATCCTGTACCCTTGCATAGTCTGCATAATCCTGCAATACAAAATATTCGTCTGCTCTGCCGCCACAGCCATTCAAAAGAGCATCATAAAGCTCACGGAACAAATTCGTATCTTCGTCAAATGTTCCATTGATAAGACTGTTCAATGCCATACGCACCTCTTGATTCATATTATATACAGACCAAGGGTCATAGGGATTGCGGTACTTCTCCTGTACCTCCGATGCAGACATACCAAAGATAAAAATATTGTCTGCACCCACTTCTTCAAATATTTCTACATTGGCACCATCCATAGTTCCAATGGTCAAAGCACCGTTTAGCATAAATTTCATATTTCCTGTACCGGACGCTTCTTTTCCTGCTGTGGAAATCTGCTCACTGACATCTGCCGCAGGAATCAAACGCTCTGCAAGAGATACCCGATAGTTTTCCATAAATACCACCTTGATTTTGCCTGCAATGGTCTTGTCATTGTTTATAACATCTGCAACGGCATTGATGAGCTTAATAATCAATTTTGCACGATGATAGCCTGCCGCTGCCTTTGCTCCAAAAATAAAGGTTCTTGGCACCATATCCAGCCCGGGATTCAGCTTCAACCGATTGTACAGCCCAATGATATGGAGTATATTGAGCATTTGCCGTTTATACTCATGCAGACGCTTTACCTGTATGTCAAAGATAGAATCTGGGTTAATGTCAATCCCTTTGGTTTCCTTGATATACTTTGCAAGAGTTCGTTTGTTTTCCTTTTTTATTTCCATGAAACGCCGGCAGAAGGTTTCATCTTCCCCATAAGGCAAAAGCTGCTCCAGCTTGGATAAATCCGTAATCCAATCCTTGCCAATGGTTTCACTAATCAAGCCGGCAAGCCCCTCATTGGCATGAAGAAGCCATCTTCTTTGGGTAATGCCGTTTGTCTTATTGTTGAATTTTTCAGGATAGAGGGCATAAAAATCTCTTAATTCCTGATGCTTCAAAATTTCCGTATGGAGAGCCGCTACCCCGTTTACAGAATGACTGCCCACAATGGCAAGATATGCCATGCGAATCTGTCCATCGGCAATAATTGCCATATGGCGTATCTTTTCCGGGTCTGCACCATACTTCGCATTCAGCTCCAAACAGAAACGACGGTTGATTTCCTCTACAATCTGGTAAATACGGGGAAGCAGGCGACTAAACAGCTCCATGGGCCATTTTTCCAGTGCTTCTGCCATAATGGTATGGTTTGTATAAGCACATACCTTTCGTGTAATTTCCCAAGCATCCTCCCAAGGTACATCATTTTCATCCACCAGTACACGCATAAGCTCTGCTACAGCAACGGTAGGATGCGTGTCATTCAGCTGGAATGCCACTTTATCAGGCAGTTCATGGAAGTCTGTATGATTCTTCTTAAATCTTGCAATGACACGCTGTACAGTTGCCGAAATAAAGAAGTACTGCTGACGCAGACGCAGTTCCTTTCCCTGATAATGTTCATCAGCAGGGTATAAGACATCTGTCATAGTACTTGCAAGAAGCTCCTCCTCAGCTGCCTTTTGATAATTTCCTTCATTAAAGGATTTCAAATCCAGCTTGTTTTTCGCCTGTGCTTCCCAAAGTCTGAGGGTATTCACGGTATTATTTCCATAGCCGACAACAGGATAATCATAGGGTACTGCCATGACAGACTGATAATTCTCCTGTACAAAGCCATATCCGCCTCCCTCCTTGGGTACAGCACGCACATTGCCGCCAAATTTCACTTCTACTGCATATTCATTTCTTCTGATGCCCCAAGGGTCACCATTTTCCAGCCAATTATCCGGTGCTTCCACTTGATAGCCATTTTCAATCTTCTGTTCAAAAATTCCATAATGATAACGAATACCGCAGCCATAGGCAGGCAGCTGCAACGTAGACAAAGAATCCAGAAAACAGGCTGCAAGCCGCCCCAAGCCACCGTTTCCAAGTCCGGGGTCAGGCTCTGCATCCTCCAGCACGTTATAATCAATGCCCAGTTCTTCCAAAACTTCTTTTATCTCATCATACATTCCCAAATTGATTGCACTATTGCCGAAAAATCTTCCCATCAAAAATTCCATGGAAAGATAATATACGACCTTCACATCTTGTTCATAATAAGTGTCATGGGTATGCAGCCACTTTTCTGTAATCACATCTCGAAGGGCAAAAACAGCCGCCTGGTATGCTTCTTGGGCAGAAGCATCCTCCAATGTTTTTCTGTAAAGCGTTTTCACATTTTCCCGAATTTCTTTTTTCAATACTTCTTTGTCAACAAATGGACTCATATAAAAACCTCAATCCTTCTCTTTTTACACTAGGGTATATCTTGTGCATTTCTGTTTTTCACTATACCAAAAGAAACAGGCTCTTGTAAAGTCTATCCTAGGATTTATCCCATAAATCGAAAGAATGTACCAACCAAAAAGCCAATACAGCCGCCCAAGGCTGCAAAAAAGGACTCTCTTTTTTCCGCATCCTCCGGCAATATGACTCCACACGCCATATACAGGCAGTAACCACCAAGCCATGCCGTTAAAAGTATTACAGCAAAAGAATTGACAGGTATGTCTTGTGTAAAAAAATAAAAAAGTGCCGCTCCTGTAAAGCCTGCTCCCTCTGCTATATGCCGAATCGAGAACCGTTCCATCCAAACACCGCAAAAAATCCCAACTCCTGTTGCCAAAATACTAAGGAAAAAGCCTTCATCACCAAAAGCATCCGGTAAAAAACAAAAACAAAAAAAAGCCACTGCCATACCGGCAAGAAAACCGAATAACAGTGGATATGTGCCATGTCGCCTCTGGGTCATGCCGGTTAAAATCCAGTAGAACAGACAGGATACCAAAAGTATGTTCCGCATATTTCATCACACTCCAATCGCCTATAGTTTCAGCTTATGGAATGGACAAAAAAAACAGAACCTTACATTTGCAAAGCAATGCCAATGACCGCACTGCCAAGTACAAGTGCAATGGGATGTATCTTCTTTTTTTTCATGACAAAAAATAAAATAAGGAATAAGATACATTCCTTCATACGGAACAAATGCAGAAATACCTCTATTCCTTGATACTGTGCTGCCACCTCAGGGGAAAATAACGCCATGGAAATAACTGTAAATCCAGCTGCTCCCACCAAGCCTACCACGGCAGGACGCAGCCCATAAAAGGTATTTTCCACCAAAGTGCTTTTCCGAAAGCGTTCCAAGAATTTCGACACTAATATAATGATAATAATAGACGGCGTAACCAGTCCCAACGTGGCAACCACACTCCCCATGACACCGGCACATTGAAACCCCGTATAGGTTGCCATATTGATACCAAGAGGCCCCGGCGTAGATTCGGAAATAGCCACCATATCAGGGATTTGTTCTACACGCATCCAAGGATACCGATTTGCCAAATCATAGAGAAACGGCAGTGTTGCCAAGCCGCCTCCCACAGCAAAAAGCCCAATTTTAAAAAATTCATAAAAAAGCAGGAGAAGTTCCATTAGGAAGGATCACTCCCTTCTCCTTTATAGAATACTGCTCGTACCACAACGCCAAGTATTCCTGCAAAAAGTATCACCCAGATAGAGGAAATCGAAGTAAATGACGCAATACAGAAGGAAACTGCCGCAATCAAAATACAAACCTTATCCACAACAGATTTTTTCCAAAGTCCCAAAACGGCTTGGAAAATCAGTACACCCACCGCCACACGAATACCGCCAAAAGCGTGCTGTACCACAGGCAGCTCTGCAAAATTAGTCAAAACCGCTGCAATCATCATAACAATCACCACAGAAGGAAAAACACTGCCTGCCGTTGCACAAATAGCCCCTGCAAGTCCTTTTTGCTTATATCCGATAAAGGTTGCTGTATTAACGAAAATAATACCCGGTGTACACTGCCCGATGGCAAAATAGTCCAACACTTCTTCCTCTGTTGCCCATGCCATTTTTTCCACAACCTCTTTTTGGAGCATGGGCAGCATGGCATAGCCGCCACCGAATGTAAAACCGCCAATTCTGGCAAACACGATAAATAGCTGCCACAATTCTTTCATCGCAATTCCCCCATTTTATTCCCGCTGTCCTGCCTGCATTTTTTCCATACGGTCTGTAGTAATCAGGGTATCCATAATTTCATCCAAATCTCCATCCAGTATTGCCTCTATTCTATGGAGAGTCAAGCTCACTCTATGGTCTGTCACACGCCCTTGAGGGAAATTATAGGTACGAATACGTTCGCTACGGTCACCCGTTCCCACCTGAGAGCGTCTGTCAGCAGAAATGGCAGCATCATGTGCCTGCCGTTCCCGTTCATAGACACGGGCATACAATACCTTTAACGCCTGCTCCTTATTTTTAATCTGAGATTTCTCATTCTGGCAGGATACCACAATACCTGTGGGGATGTGCGTCATGCGTACAGCCGAATCTGTGGTATTGACGCACTGTCCACCGTTTCCCGATGCACGAAATACATCTACACGGACATCGTTCATATCAATATGCACATCCACTTCCTCCGCTTCCGGCAAAACTGCCACAGTTACAGTAGAGGTATGAATCCGCCCACCGCTTTCTGTCGTAGGGATTCGCTGCACCCGATGCACACCGCTTTCATATTTCAATCGAGAATATGCACCCTGCCCCTTTATCATAAAAGAAATTTCTTTGTAGCCGCCTAAATCACTTTCACTGACATTCATCAATTCCAAACGCCATTTTTGGCGTTCTGCATAACGGGCATACATACGAAACAAATCTCCTGCAAAAAGTGCCGCTTCATCACCGCCTGCACCACCACGGATTTCCACAATGACATTCTTTTCATCATTGGGGTCTTTGGGAATCAAAAGCAGCGTAATTTCCTGCTGTAATTCTGCCAAATGCTCTTTATTCTCTGCCAATTCCTCCTTTACCAATTCCCGAAAATCCGCATCCAGCTTTTCTTCCAAAAGCTCTAATTCTTCTTCTATCGCTGCTTTTGTTTTTTTATAATCCCGATATGCCTCCATAATGGGTGTCATATCACTATATTCCTTCATTAGCTTCCGCCATTCCTCTTGATTGGCAATGATTTCCGGGTCATTGACCTGATCTGCTACATCCATATATTTTCTTTCCAGCTCTGCTAATTGGTCAAACATGATTACACCTCATTCCTTTTTTCCAAATACCACTCGGTCAAGTCCAGCCAAATCCTGACGGCACTCTACCTTGCAAAACCCATATGCTTCCATAAGAGAAAACAAATCCTCCTTCTGATGATACCCGATTTCAAAAAATATCCAGCCACCCTCCCTAAGGTAGCTTCTCCCCGTATTCAATATGGCACGGTAAAAATCAAGACCATCCTCCCCACCATCCAGTGCATTCTGTGGCTCAAAATCTCGCACCTCTGTCATAAGCCCTGCTATATCCTTTTTGGGGATATAGGGTGGATTGGATACAATAAAATCAAACCTTTTTTCCTTTTGGAGAGCTGCAAATAAGTCACTTTCCAAAAAATCCACATGACTTTCGTTTCTTATTTGATTCTCTTTTGCAAAAGACAAAGCCTTTTGGCTCACATCTACAGCAGTCATAGCAAGACCACCATGCTTTTCCAGAGAAATGGGAATACAGCCTGTGCCTGTGCCAATGTCCAGTCCACAGCAAAGGTTTTCTTCCTCCTTTTTTTCCAATATGGTTTCCACCAATATTTCTGTGTCGCTGCGTGGAATGAGAACCCCTTCTCCCACAGAAAAAGAAAGCCCCATAAATCCACATTCTCCCAGTATATACTGCAAGGGTTTGCCCTGCTTTCTTTCATTCAGAAAAGCGGCGTATTGCTCCGCCGCTTCCTTCGTCATTTCTTCTGTATCATGTATCATAAAAGAGATTCGGTCGCAGCCCATAACCGCCAGTAAAAGCTGCAAAGCGTCCCAACTGCCGTTTTCCTTTTCTGCAAGATATTTTTTTCCTTCCGCAAAGGCCTCTGCCCATGTTTTATTCCGGCTCATCTTCCAGAACTCCCTTCATTGCCGCAATGGCAGTTTCAATCTGAGAACCATCCGGCTCTGCCGTTGTAATTTTCTGCAAGCAAAGACCGGGATAGCTGATGGCTGCCACCAGTTTGTTTTCAGAACTGCCCGCCCAGCGGATAACTTCATAAGAAATTCCTGCAATAACAGGAACCAGAAGGATTCTTGTAATCAAACGCAGCAACAGATTATCTGTTCGTACAAAAAAGAATACCACCATGCTGATAAGCATAACAAACAGCAAAAAGCTGGTACCGCATCGTTTATGCAGACGTGTGCAAGGCAAGACATTTTCTACCGTCAATTCTTTTCCGCTTTCAAAACAATTTATGGTCTTATGCTCTGCTCCATGATACTGAAATACACGATGCATTTCTTTCATATGGGAAATGGCAAACAAATACGTCAAAAAGATTCCAATACGAATGAAGCCTTCAATAATGCCCAATGCCCATGTAGGCACTAAGGTTTTGAAAAAATTTCCAAGCCATACGGGAAGCAGAAAAAAGAGCAGCATCCCTAAAATCAGTGATATGGTTACACTGAAATAAATGAGAATATCGTTGATTTTATCTCCCAACTTGTCCTGCAAAAACCTTTCAAATTTACTTTGATTTTCTTCCTCTGCCCAATCATCTCCCGCAATTTCCGCAGAACGCATAAGGATTTTTGTTCCCGTAATCAAAGAATCCAGAAAAGCTGCCATCCCACGGAATATGGGAAGACGGAATAATCCTTTTTTTCCAAAACCACCACACTCTTTCTTTTCTAGCGTAATACCACCTTGTGGGTTTCGCACTGCCATGGCATATATTTTCTTTCCACGCATCATGACACCTTCGATAACTGCCTGACCGCCGATATTTGTTCGTTTCATGGCTCTCCTCCTCTATCCGTAAAATTTCCCCTTCCTTTCGCAAAAGGACACCCCAAAAATGGCTTTATCCCCTTGCGAAAAAAAGGGTGGACAGTATTGCCCAACCCTTTTGCACGTCTAACATTATCTTCTGCCGTATTTTTTGTTGAATTTTTCCACTCTGCCGCCAGCTTCCAGCAAAAGCTTCTGGCTGCCTGTGTAGAAAGGATGGCACTTGGAGCATACTTCGACTCTGATTTCATCCTTTGTAGAACCTGTTACAAATTCGTTGCCGCAGTTACATCTTACTGTTACCTGCTTGTATTCGGGATGGATTCCTTCTTTCATGTTTTCACCTCATTTTCTGTTTGTTGATCAATAATCCAAAATTATTTAAAGACAACGGAGATATTATAGCATAAGCCGTTATGCTTTGCAACAACATTTCCCAAAAAAATCTATGTTTCTTGTCGCCTTTAATGGGTATAGTCAAGAATTTTTATGCTGTCGCCCAAATCCTTTTCTACAATCTCTTTCATTTTCTTTGCAAAAGGACAGGCATAGCCAATGGGTGTTCCCTTTTGGATACAGGATGCAAAAACAATGGTATCTGCACCACGGCTCACCATATTTCTCGCACGCAAAACAGCCTTTTTCCCAGGACAGCCACCACAGTTTGCAAAGCCCACTAAGTCAATATCTTCTTCTACACCTTCAAAGACACCCTTTTTCTCCTGTATACATTTAAAATCTGTTGTGCCAGGACAGTAATCCTCCGTTTGCATACAACGAATAATGCCTACTTTCATAATAACCCCTCCTGTTTCTTTCTATGTTCTTTTGCATTGATTATAGCACAAAACAGAAAAAATGACAAAATTTCCAAACAAAAGCTTCCCATTATATAAACTCCTATGTTCACATTGTGCTGCAGGCTATGCCAATGTGTATGAAAAACCTCATTTGTGCAGCTTTTTCAAAAAGCAAGTTATGCAAAGCGTAAAAACACAGCGATACAGGAAATATATGGAAGGGCTTTCAGACAAAGGTCATGCAGGTATAGAGAAAAAAACAGGTAATAGGGGTATTCAGATACGCCCTAAATATAAAAACGAAAAAGAGAAGCTCGTTGAAAAAACAGAATGGTTGGCACAAATACAAACCACTTCCACCATTACCATTCAGTCATAAAATGGAGCAGCTTGTCACACTGCAAAAAGCAATGGGTTTTATTTTTCTGTCAGTCCCAATGTTTTTTCCATAAAAGGCAGGCGTTCCACAAAATCTGCATTGGTCTTTGTCTTATACATCAAATCATAAAAACCCTCTGCCATTTCCACCGGTGTCATATTGCTTGCCATACGCCGCAAGATATAATTACACTCCAGTTCTTTTTCTGTCAGAAGCTTTTCCTCCCGTCTTGTGCCGGATTTCATAATATCCACAGCAGGAAAAATACGCCGCTCTGCCAATTTCTTATCCAGAACCAGCTCCATATTCCCTGTACCTTTAAATTCCTCAAACACAACTTCATCCATCTTGCTTCCTGTATCCACAAGAGCCGTTGCCAAGATAGTCAAACTGCCGCCATTTTCAATATTTCTGGCTGCACCAAAAAACCGCTTTGGCATATAAAGTGCTGCCGGGTCAAGACCGCCGGAAAGAGTTCTGCCACTGGGCGGAATAGTGAGGTTATAGGCTCTCGCCAAACGGGTTAGGCTGTCCAAAAGAATAACCAAATCCTTCCCCTGCTCCACCATACGCTTGGCACGCTCCAAAACCATTTCCGTTACTTTTTTATGATGCTCCGGCTGCTGGTCAAAGGTAGAATAAACAATATCTACATTTTCCCCTTCAATGGAACGCTGAATATCCGTAACCTCCTCTGGACGTTCATCTATCAACAATACAATCAAATACACTTCCTTATGATTCTTTGTAATAGCATTGGCAATTTCCGTCAAAAGAATGGTTTTCCCCACCTTTGGCGGTGCCACAATCATACCACGCTGCCCTTTTCCAATTGGTGCAACAAGGTCAACAATTCTGCCTGCCAATACTTTTGCATCTGTTTCCAAGTGAAGCTTTTCCTCCGGATAAATCGGTGTCAATTCTTCAAAATCCGGTCGTCTTGCAGCAATATCCGGTTTGTCCCCATTGACTCTCTTTACAAACAGCAATGCACCGAATTTTTCTCCTTCTCTTGCAGGGCGAATGCTTCCGCTGACGCAATCCCCCGTTTTCAGATGAAACCGCCTGATTTGAGAAGGCGAAACATAAACATCCTTTGTGCCGGACAAAAAATTCTCTGTCCGCAAAAAGCCAAATCCATCCGGCATAACTTCCAAAATACCCTCTCGTTGCTCTCCGTTTTCCAGCTCCGATTGGGACATCCGTTCTCGCTGTTCTTCTTTGGTCTTTTCCTCCGCCTTTTCTTCCGGCTGTATCTGCCCTTCTTTTTCCGACTTTTTCTCTGACCTCAACGAAAAGCCAAAGGCTGTCACCTTTTTTACAGCAATATCTTCTTGCTGCATTTCCTCCTGTTTCTTTGTCATTCTTGCAATCAACTCTCCTTTTTTCAGAGCTGAAACAGATTCCAAACCCATTTCTTTTGCAAGCCTTTTCAATTCCACAAGCGTTTTCTTTTCCAGTTCTTCATTTCCCATATGTTAGGACTCCTATTCTTATGCAGCAGGAATTTTCAGTTTTGTACCAGGACGAATATTGTCTTGCTCTGTCAAACCATTTGCTTCCAAAATCTTTGTGTATTCTGTACCGTTGCCATAATATTTCACTGCAATGGTCCAAGGTGTTTCATTTTCCTTTACAATATGTTCTTTTGCACCAGAAGCTGTTCCTTCTTTTTTCTTGGTATCTTTGTTCTCTGCATCTGCTTTATTTTTCTTTTCTTCTTTCTTTTTCTCTGCATCTGCTTTTTTCTTTTCTTCTGCTTTCTTTGCACCTTCTGGATCCTTCAGCTTATCCAGCTCCTCCTGCAGCTGCATTTTTTCAATCTGAATCTGTTCATATTTCTCGTTTATCTCATTCATATGCTGTACTTCCATTTTTGCGTCCCGCAAGGCACTGTTGAGATTGATACATTGAAACAGCAGTACCACAATCACAATGACTCCCACGATTCCGGCTATGAAAGGAATTTTGCTCCGTTTTCCTCTATATTCTTCGTAATCATCCTCATATTCATCATACAAATTATCCAAATGCTCCTGCTTTGCACGTTCTGCAAAGTCCATATCCTCATATCTCGGACGCTCTCCCGCATAGGTTTCGGAAAAAGGCATTTCTTCCTGTCTACTGCGTTTTTTCCGTTTGGGTGTTGGTGTATAGGAAACACTTTGCATCGTCACTTCTTCTGTAATATGAGATTTTTTCTTTGCAGGCATCATGCTCACATATTGAATTTCTCTTTCATCCTCCTCCATTGTATGTGCAGCAGGCTGTTTTTTATTCACTTTTTCCTTTATGGGCTCTGCATTTGCAGACTCTGCACTTACAGGCTCTGCATTTCTTGCCCGGCGAGATACATATTTTGTGGGTTCTCCTTCCTGCTGTGGTGCTTTTCGCATTTCACTCAGCTCAGAGCCTATCTGCTGCATTCTTGCTTCTCTGATTTCTTCCACATCTCCTCTTTGGGGGTGTCTGGTACGATAAGCGGTTGCTTCCTTATCGTCATTGTTCTTACCCATAAGCGGATGGGTTTGCATCAATATATCCACAACCTCCTTGGGTAAATCCTGATACAAATCCTCGTAATATTCCTTATCTGTATCACTCATCCCTTGGGGATTTTTTGTGTTTCCGGATTTTTCTTTATCCATAAGTATACCTCCCAAGACAAAAAAATGCCTTTTTATCATATCCGAAGCGTTCTATTTTATATCATACTTTAGTTATTTTACATTCTTCCTGGTATTGTGTCAACAAAAGGGAGAGTTTTTCAAAAAAAACTAAGAAATTCGTAAAAAAGACTGTTTTCCCTATAAAAATAGGCAACACAGTCTTTTTTTCTATCTATTGTATTTATTCTAACTCTTTTACGGTAAATATACCTTTTGCGGAAGGGCTTATCTTCATTTTTACAGACATTCCCGGTTGTTTTTTTAAAATTTCCAGATGTTTTTTTGCTTCTACCTCAAAAAGTTCATCCTTGCCTTCCAGCATCAAATAATAGTAGGTATCCCCTTCCGAAACAATATCCTTCATCATGGAAATAACGCCCTCTATCTCTGTACTCTCACCGGTCTTTTCCGCATCTATGCCGTTGCCTGCCATAAGATTTCTATATACCTTTTCGCACTGCCCAACGGTATCCCCAATGGCAACAATATGATATTTTTCAATATTCACCATGGCATATTTCTTAACCAGACCTGCATCATCCTTCAGGGAAAGGAAATAGGTGGGTTCATCTGCAATATTCAAAAGAATGGGGAATGTGGCTTTATAGCCCAAATGCTGTACCTCCCCTTCTGCAGATGCCATGGCAGAAATTTCCTTTGCACCGGAAACCTGATAATAATTGGTTTCCTTTGTTCTGGAGTTCATCAGTACAAACCCTACATTGGATTCGTCCCCTCCAATAGAGGTTACGCCGGTGTATACCCATACATCATCGTCCAAAGCAATATAATTATATCCCTCTGTGGTCTGCAGGCAGCCTTTCTGCCCAAAAATACTGTTGATATAACCATTTTTCAATGTGCCATAGTAATTATACTGCTCAACCAAAAGCTCTGCATCATATACCTTGTCTACCCATCTTGGAACATCTTTTACATCGTAATAGCTATGCTCCCCTGTAATGGCATTTACAAGAATCACACCTTTGATGTCTGTACCGCCAAAAAGACCGATGGTTCTATCCTCTACAGAGCAAACCCAGTAGGGTACACCATTGTCATCCACTTCAAAATTGCTGGTACGAATCATGGCAGTGGGATAGCGGAACCGCACATAACGCTGCAATTTTCTGCCAAAGTGTTCAAAGGGTGAATAGCGGATTCCCTTTCCTTCTCCCAGCTTTACCAAATCCACATCCTGCGTTGTCATATCAATATTCATATAAGCCGGAATACCATCTTTTGTATTCAGCACCCATTTAATGAGGTCACCATACTCCAAAGGTGTTACACGAACAGGCTTGCCGTTTCGGTTGATTTGATTATAGTAGCCACTGACTTCAAACTGAGAAACCATGTCCACCATACTGCCCATTTCTCTTTCTGCCAGCTTTGCCGCCGAATCACTGTCCAGTATGGGAATCTGGCTGTAATCCACTTCATGAATATCAGCTGCAAAGTCCCCCTTTTCTACCTTCAGCAGATGATTGTAGGCAGATGCCCGCAATATGGGGGAGGATAGAATGATTCCCACTACATACACTGCCACAAGGACAACGGGAATGAAAAGCAGTTTTTTTGCCTTTGGCAAATTTTCAAAATGTCCATCCTCTGTGGTTCTATGAAAAAGCGTTTTTATCAAAGTCCATGCGTTAAGAACCAGTGCAACCACCACCATTGCCACAACAAACATCCATGATTCGTTGCTGTGAATATTAGCTGCAGGCAGATAATAATAATACATTCCTGCCCACACAAGGACTGTCAAAAGTGGTGCAATCCATTTTCTTTTCATAAAAAACCTCCTTTTTTTGCAAATTGACGAAATTATCCTCTTTACATCCTCTCTGCAATTCATTATACTATACTATATTTCCAAAGTATTGTATAGTATAAATGACATACAATTTATTTGACAGCATAAAATAGAAAAGGAAGTGATACCATGAAAATAGAAAAAGTCAGTGACACACAGCTGAAACTATCTCTGACAAAATCCGATTTGGCAGAACGCCATATTCAGCTGGAGGATCTTATACGCCCCAACGAAAAAACACAGCAGCTTTTCCATGATATTATGGAACAGGCCATGGAGCAGTGCGACTTTATTGCAGAAAACGCTCCTCTGATGGTAGAGGCTGCACCTTTGGGTATGGACGGTATCATGATTATCGTCACCAAAATGGATGGCAACGAAAAAGCAGGCAGTGGCATCAATTTGTTCCAAAATACCAAAGAGTCCCACCGCTACAAAAAAACACCCCTGGCAGCGGAAAACGAAGGCAGCAAAGATGATGCCGACGTTCTCATCTATTCCTTTGCAAAATTGGATGATGTTATTGATGTTTCCCTTCGTCTGCAACCCTTCTTCTATGGAAACAGTGCATTGTATAAGTATACAGAACGGTATTTCCTCACATTGCACGGAAATACATATGGCAGTGATGAAAATGCGGATAATATCGCACTCATTTTGGATGAGTATGGACAAAAGCATATTTCCACCACACTTTCTGCCTACTTCCTTATGGAGCATGGGGACGCTATCATCAAAGAGGATGCCATTAAAACACTGGCTTCCCATTTCGGAAAAAAGGAAGCATAATATTTTGTATATAAGCAGCCTGCAAAAAGGCTCCTTTTACCAAAAGAAAACCATAAAACCCAACAGAAAATACAGCCATTGCTTATTTTCAGTGAGGTTTTATGGTTTTTTTACATGATTTCTTTCTGATATATGTGAAAAATTTGCTTGTGCAGGATTTTTCACAGCCATGAGCGACAGACAGTATAAAAATGGAGCAAAAAACCTCTTACCTGACAAAGACCAACCTTGGCAAATGCCAAAGTCGGTCTTTGTTTTCTATAAATAAGTACTTTAGCTAAAATACGGACAGCCTTCTGCATCCATGGCGTTTTCAGACACACCCAAATGGACAGGTGCTTTTTTTACAGCTCCTTTTATGATTTCTTAAAGGATATCAATGTATTCCCCTGATAATGCTTTGTTCATGCTTCTGACAGCACAGAATTTTCCGCACATGGAGCAGGTATCATCATGCTCCGGAGAGCGGTCTGCACGGATTGCCTTTGCTGTTTCCGAATCCATGGCGTATTCCCACTGCTTTTCCCAGTCCAATGCACGTCTTGCATCTGCCATTTTGTCATCTATTTCCCTTGCACCCCGTACACCCTTTGCAATATCTGCTGCGTGTGCTGCAATCTTGGATGCAATAATCCCCTGTTTCACATCATCTACATTGGGCAGAGCCAAATGCTCCGCAGGTGTCACATAGCATAAAAAGGCAGCACCGGAAGCCGCCGCTACGGCTCCGCCAATGGCTGCTGTAATATGGTCATAGCCAGGAGCAATATCCGTCACAATGGGACCAAGAACATAGAAGGGTGCACCGCCGCAAATACTCTGCTGCACCTTCATATTGGCTGCAATCTGGTCAAGAGGTACGTGTCCCGGGCCTTCTACCATAACCTGTACATCCTTTTCCCATGCACGCTTTGTCAATTCCCCAAGGCGTACCAATTCTTCAATCTGACATACATCTGTAGCATCTGCAAGGCAGCCGGGTCTGCAGGCATCCCCCAAGGAGATAGTCACATCATATTCTCTGCAAATTTCCAATATTTCATCATAATATTCATAAAAAGGATTTTCATTTCCCGTCATGCACATCCATGCAAAAACCAGAGAGCCGCCTCTGGAAACAATATTCATTTTTCTTTTATGTTTTTTAATCTGGTCAATGGTTTTTCTCGTGATTCCGCAGTGAAGCGTTACAAAATCCACACCATCTTCTGCGTGCAGCCTTACTACATCAATAAAATCTTTTGCCGTCAGTGTTGCCAAATCTCTTTGATAATGGATAACTGAATCATAGACAGGTACTGTTCCAATAAGTGCAGGACACTCTGCTGTCAACTTTCTGCGAAAAGGAATGGTATCACCATGAGAGGACAAATCCATAATAGCGTGTGCCCCCATATTGACTGCCTCCATCACCTTTTTCATTTCAATGTCGTAATCCTTGCAATCTCTGGAAACACCCAGATTCACATTGATTTTCGTTTGCAGCATAGAACCAATGCCGACAGGCTCCAGACATTTGTGGTTTTTGTTGGCACAAATAACCACCTTACCTTCTGCCACCAATGGCACAAGTTCCTCCACTGTCATGTGTTCCTTTTTTGCAACTGCTTTTAATTCTTCTGTTACAATACCTTTTTTTGCTGCTTCCATCTGTGTTTTATACTCTTTCATGCTACATCCTCCTTTTTTCTGTAAGAGTTAAAACACCGATTCCTACGGATACTTTTTGGGCAATGCTTCCCCATTCTGTGGATTTATTGCCTTCGTATGAGAAAAATCGGCGCCTTTGCCTGCTGGGCAGACAATCAGTGATATTACTTTTTATAATGCGACATAAGGTGGTGCCCCCAATGTGCCGCAGCGACGGAAATATCCGTCTGTGCCAAAAATTTTGGCAAATAAAAAATGGCAAGCCCTTTTGGATTTGCCATAAATGTACCAAAAAAAATATTTGTCTGCATTCCTACGATGGCATTATCCATATCAGGTATATGGGTCGGAAAATTTCCCTCTCAGCCGCCTTTGCAGCTCCCCAAGCATTTTTTATTATCTTGATTAAAGCACTATTTTTCTTTTTTGTCAATGACTCTTTGTAAAATTATCCATCTTTATAGCTTTACAGGAAGGCATAGCCAAAAAACAATTTTTCAGATAGTCCCAATACCGCCCCCTCCTCCCTTCTCAAAAAAAAGAGAGAGAAAGCTGCTTGAACAAAGCAAGGCTTTCCCTCTTTTTTTCCTACATCTGATTTAAAATTGACTGTTTCTTATAACAAACTGCCAATGGAGATGAACAAGGGTGCAAATACCAAAGATACAACTGTCATCAGCTTAATCAAAATATTGATGGAAGGACCGGAAGTATCCTTGAAGGGGTCGCCCACTGTATCCCCTACAACGGCTGCCTTATGAGCTTCGCTGCCTTTGCCGCCATGATTGCCTTCTTCAATATATTTCTTTGCATTATCCCATGCACCGCCGGCATTGGACATGAAAATTGCCATCAAAACACCTGTTACCAATGCACCTGCCAGCAAACCGCCCAGTGCCTGTGTACCCAGAAGGATACCAACAACCAAGGGTGCTGCTACTGCCATGATACCAGGAACCAGCATTTCTTTCAAAGCTGCTGTAGTAGAAATTTCTACGCATTTTTTGTAGTCAGGCTTGCCTGTACCTTCCATGATACCAGGAATTGTACGGAACTGCCGTCTTACTTCTTCAATCATTTCGAAGGCTGCTTTCCCTACGGACTGCATAGTAAATGCAGAGAACAGGAAGGGCAGCATACCGCCAATCAAAAGACCAATGATAACTCTGGGCTCCAGAATAGAAATTTCGGAAAGACCCACTGCCTGTGCGTAGGATACAAACAGAGCCAATGCCGTCAAAGCCGCAGAACCAATGGCAAAGCCTTTCCCCATTGCTGCCGTTGTATTTCCGACAGCATCCAGCTTATCTGTAATATTTCTTATGGAATGGTCAAGACCGCTCATTTCTGCGATACCACCGGCATTATCGGCAATGGGGCCATATGCGTCAACGGCTACTGTAATACCTGTTGTGGATAGCATCCCCACAGCTGCCAATGCAATGCCATATAAGCCACATACTTGAAATGCAATAAAGATGCCTACGCAAATCAGAACGATAGGAATTGCTGTAGATTCCATACCCACTGCAAGACCACTGATGATAGTTGTTGCAGGGCCTGTTTCAGACTGGTCTGCAATTTTCTTTACAGATTTATAATCACCGGATGTGTATACTTCTGTGATGATACCAATAACAAGACCAACAACCAAGCCTGCAATAATGGCAATGGCTGCTTTCATATTTCCAAAGAATTTCCAGCTCAGTACCAAGGATGCAATAATCACAAGAACTGCAGAGGAATATGAGCCTGCCTTCAGTGCTTTATGTGGATTGGCATTATCATCGCCTCTTACAAAGAATGTACCAATGATGGAAGCCAAAATACCCACAGCTGCCAATACCAGAGGGAAAATTGCACCTTCCGCAGAGAAAGCCACAAGACCTAGTGTAATAGCAGAAATAATAGAACCTACATAGGATTCAAAAAGGTCAGCACCCATGCCGGCTACGTCCCCTACGTTATCCCCTACGTTATCTGCAATAACAGCAGGGTTGCGTGGGTCATCTTCCGGAATACCGGCTTCTACCTTACCAACAAGGTCAGCACCAACGTCAGCTGCTTTTGTATAAATACCGCCGCCTACACGACCAAACAGTGCAATAGAAGATGCACCAAGACCAAAACCAAACAGAATATCCGCATCCTTTGTAATGAGATATACAAGACCTACACCCAAAAGACCTAAGCCTACTACCGACATACCCATAACTGCACCGCCGCTGAATGCGATAGACAGGGCTTTATTCATACCGCCTCGTGCTGCATTTGCAGTTCTTACATTTGCTTTTGTTGCAACTGTCATACCGAAGTAGCCTGCCAGTGTAGAAAATACAGCACCAATCAGGAAGCACACAGCTGTTTTCCAGCTTACACCAAAGCCAATCAATACAAACAGTACTGCTGCAAAAATAATCAGAATTTTGTATTCTGCAGTCAAAAATGCGTTTGCACCTTCTCGTATGGAAGCTGCAATTTCACGCATTCGGTCTGTCCCTTCCTCCTCCTTGCCTACTCGTCCTGCCAAAACAAAGGCAAAGAGCAGTGCCACAACACCAAGAATGGGTGCCAAATACATCAATTTGTCCATAATAATCCCCCTATTTCTCTTAAAATTGGTGATTCCAATCCTTTTTGTTGAGCATCCTTGTGACAGCTCTGCAAAAAAGACTTGTTAAAAATATGACATAGAGATACAGCTGATGCTTTCCTCAGAAAAACACGAAAATTTCATCTTTCGCTTTGAACAAAGTGCTTCTCTGCCCGTACAAGCCTGTATTTCAGCCCTGTACTATTTTGCACGGACAAGCTTTTCTGCCACAGCAACATCCATATTCCTTTCCATCTCTTAGTATATACGAAACCACGGACAGAAACAAGTCCCCAAAGGCTTATGTTTGCACTAAAATTCACAATCTTTTTTGGTATATTTATACAAACAAATCCTCCTTTGCAAAACGCTTGATTCCTTTCTCTCTTTTGTATCCTGGAGATACATCCCAAGGAAAATAAAAAAGCGATGCACAGAAGAACCATACATCGCACACGATTTGTTGTCTTTTACTGAAATCCTACAAAGGCATCCGTAGTTCATGAAGCTTTTGATGCAGCTCGTCCCGCTTCTCATAATAAGAAAACAAAACATTTCCTATGCCAAAGAGAAAAAAGCCCATGGAAAAAAGTTTTGGGCGGACAAATCCAAAATATTTGCACAAAGACTCACAAAGAAGTGTCATCAAGCCCATAGATATACCGAACATAAGAAATATACATCCAATGATTTGCTTATTGGAAATCTTTTCAAAATAATCCTTCCACTTTTCCTCATCCATATGGCAAATTTGTTTTTGCAAAAACAGGAATCCCAAGAGCATTCCCACGGTAAGCACGCCTGCCAATGGAATCCCCAGAACATATATCACAGCTAATTTTAAAAATTTACGCAAGTACATCCCTCCTCTAAGCACAATCCGAAAAAAAGGTTTCATTTTGCAAGCCTTTTTGCGGAAACAAAGGGATAGACCAAGGAATTCCATCCGCATGAAATACCTTGAAACGCCTGATTTTTCCAAAAAATATAATTTCCGTCTGCAAATTTCTTTGGAAACCCTCTTTTTCTTTCGCCCATAAGCTATCTGCAAAGAAACTCTGCAACAAGAGGCAGGGTTACAACAGATAATATCGTAGATACAAAAACATATTCCGATGCACGTTTTTCGTCATTGCCATAAATTTCTGCAAAAGAAGGCAATGCCGCTGCCGCAGGTGTTCCCATAAGCACCACCAAAACACGCAGTGCCATGCCGTCCAAAAACAGTCCTGCCACCAGCTTCGTCATGAGTGGCATCACAAGCAATGTGACAAAGCTAAAGATATACACAGTTTTGTCCCGAAAAATCTCTCTCACATTGGCCCCTGCCAACAAAGAACCAATATAAATCATAGACAGACAAACTGTTGTATTGGCTGAGAAACGCAGTGCATCCCCAATGGGTGCAGGAAGGCGAATAGACTTTACAAAGCAGAAGAACCCAATGATTGCAGAAATACAAATCAAATTGAGAAATGTATCCTGCAGCATTTTCCCTATGGTTTTTCTTTTTCCTGTGCCGGCAGCAAAAAGAATGGAGCAGATTGTAAAAAGAAAAATATTGCTGGTGAACATAACTGCCACACAGAAAATCATCCCTTTCTCTCCATACATTGCCATAATCAAAGGCTGTCCCATAAAGATGACATTGCTATATACACCACCACCGGAAAATAAACCCAGCTCCGGAAATTTCATTCCCAGCACTTTCCCTATAAGAAAAAACAAAAACGCCCCGATACCACACACCAAAAATGTACCGCCGCAGGTTTTTAAAAATCCCATCAAAATTTCATGGGAATATGGTGTCTGCATCAAGATTATCATATTGGCAGGGACTGCTACTCTTGTCAAAACAATAGACAATCCCTTTGCATTACTTTCCGACAAATATTTCTTTTTATTGAGAATTACACCAACTGCCATCAGTATTACCATAGTCAGCAGCTGATAAATGACCGGCATTGCCATATCCTTACCCTTCTTCCCTTTCTTTACATTCCTTTTCTTTTTTACATCTTTCTCCCAAAATACAGATGATACGCAGTGTCACCCTTGCCAAAAGCGTTCCAATGACCGCTCCTGCCAATACATCTGTAGGAAAATGCACACCTAAATACAGACGAGAGCATCCCATAAGCCCCGCAAATACATATGCCGCTATTCCCCACTTATGGTGCATGGCATAAATGGCAGTAGCTGCCGCAAAGGATGCAGATGTATGCCCTGACGGAAAGGAATAATCTGAAAGCGGCGGAACCAATATGGAAAAGTGCAATACCTCATACGGCCGTATCCGTGCCACCCATGGCTTTAATATAAGATTGCACACCAAAGCTGTTGTGGCAAGGCAAAAAAGCAAGGATATGCCCCTTTTCATCCATTCTTTTTTACGCAAGCCAAAAAACAGAAACAAAACACCAAGAAAAATCCAAAGAATCCCCTTATCTCCTGCTCGAGAAATCCATATCATAGCACTATCCAGTGCCGAATGGGTAAAATGCTCCTGTATCCAACAGATGATGCTTTCATCCACTTGCTGTATCCACACCAAAACAAACGCTCCCTCCGTCAATGATTCCATAGCAGATGCTCCAGCAATATCTTACAACCCATGGCAATCAAAACAATACCGCCAAAAAGCTCTGCTTTCCCCTGCAAAATATTTCCTGCGGGTTTTCCCAAAATCCCCCCCAGCAAAGACAATACAAAAGAAATTACACCAATGACTGCCCCTGCCAAGATAATATGTATATCCCAAAAAGCAAAGCTAACGCCTGCTGCCATAGCATCCATACTGGTTGCAACTGCCTGCATAAATAATACGCCTGTTGTCAGTCGCTTTCCTTGCTCCTCCCCCTTGGAAATGCTTTCCCAAATCATATTGCCGCCAATGGCTGCCAAAAGTCCAAAGGCTACCCAATGGGCAATGGGTGCCAGACAGCTCTCCACCTGATTCCCAAGAAACCATCCTGTCACCGGCATCAAAAACTGAAAACTCCCAAAACAAACTGCTTGCCGCACCATATCCTGCCTGCAAAAGCCTTGCACGGAAAATCCATTGGACAAAGAAACCGCAAAGGCATCCATGGAAAGTCCCAGTGCCAATACACATATTGTCATTGCAGTCATACCGTCTGCCTCCTTTTTACAGATTTATTTTTCCACTTGGAATATCTATATTCACTCCCATGGAAAATTAGGTCTGTAAATGCAGAAGGGCAGATTGAACATCTCTATGCAAATCTGTATTTTGTTTTCGAAGATACCTTCCAAAACCCTCTAAAGCAAAAACAAATTCTAAAAAGTACTCCAGTTTGTAAATATACCACGCACAAGTCCCATGGTCAATAAAAAAATGACGTTTCCCCCATGAAAACGCCATTTTTTCAGACAGTTCTTCTCCAAGCTGCTTCATCAAATAAGCTTGCAGAAAAACTGCCTATTTATGAGATTATGAAACCGACCTACTTAATAGAAATATATTTTGTAATTTTCCCTTTATACAAAGCAAAACCAACCACTGCAAAAATAATAAATCCGCCTATTGCCTGTACAATATTCTCCGGAATAGATGTGGCTGCCACAATAAAGCTGCCCTTTAGCAATGCACCGCCGAAGAAATAACCAATAATCATCCAAACCAGCCCTGCCACAGAGCCAAGGATATTCCGTCCATTGAAAAAACCTTTTTTTGTATTGCTGCTTCCTGCCACCTTCCCAATAAGCAATCCCATCAGACCTTTGATAATCAATGTGAACGGTGCCCAATGGGCATAACCGCTTAAAATATCCGCAAGGGCAGAGCCTACCCCACCTGCAATCATGCCATAACGCCAGCCAAAGAAAATACTCGTCAAAAGTATCATGCTATCTCCCAAATGAATATATCCCTGTGTTGCAGAAACAGGAATCTGAAAAAACATCGTGGCCACCGTTACCAATGCAATCATTAAACTTTGTATGCAAATTTCTTTTGTTGTCATATCAAAAACCTCTTTCTCCTTCTTTTCTATGGTATCCTTCTATATTTAGCATATCACAGAAGGATACTGCAGAAAAGAGGCAGCCTTTATGGGGAAATTATTGTATCCATACAATTTCATTGAATGTATGGATACAATAAAAAAGATATAAAAACACTTTTGACACAAAAAAAGAATCCGACAAATTCATTCGGAGTTTCTACCTATATATGATTCATGTAATTCCTCATTTTTTAAAAAAGCATATAAGAAATAAATCCGATGCTATCCATAAAAGTCCATGACATTCAAAAAAGACTCTTTTCCTTACAGACTTTTTTGAATGCCCAATTTCTATTTGTGGACTCCATTTAGAACCCCCTGCACCATGAAGATGGGGCGGTATCCATTTCCTACTGACATTTAATCCGCAAATATACCAAAAACTTTGTCTGTTTCTATATTTTCATGCAGCTATAAAACATCTCCCCACTGCTATGTTATATCTTGCACTTTTTTCACCATAAAAAAAAGAAGGCTTCCCTTCCCAATTTGCATAAAAAAATGGGAGTTACAGGGCTCGAACCTGTGACCCTCTGCTTGTAAGGCAGATGCTCTCCCAGCTGAGCTAAACTCCCATA